>PVBE010916049.1_pt1 | contig 84673 bp, 44 predicted proteins | sample 1631181 | NCBI WGS metagenome assembly PVBE01 (sample SAMN08397723, study PRJNA350692) | Marine metagenome, whole genome shotgun sequencing project. | isolation source: water | place: Pacific Ocean | collected 2012-04 | reverse complement strand
CGTAGAGCCTACGGCTACGGCGACTCAGAGTACTTCGGATTGAAGATCAAACAGGCGTTCCCAGGGAAGAAAACAACCAACTTTATTGGATGAGAACCTGATTTTTCAGTTCTATGTGGTATCCTTGTCTGTGGCATATATTGATGGTTAAAGGCCGGTCGATGGTGCTGAAGAGGGACTTGTTAGGTGTCGGAGGAGCGGTGTTTGCGTTTTCGATTTCTTTCCAGTCCCAGGAGAAGATACAATATTCTTTATGTTCGAGGATGAGCTCGAATAAGCAGGAGTTCCAGATATGGACAGCCGAAGAATCACAGGGAATGGTCGTGGTGCAGTTCTTGAGCAGCTTGAGCCTCGTTTGCTGCTGGCCGCTGATGTCGTTATCAGCGAGATTATGTACCAAGATCTTACGAACGTCGGGATAGGTCTGCCCGAGGACCCTGGTGAAGAGTTCATCGAACTGTACAACAGGGGCGATGCTCCGGCCGATCTGCTGGACTGGAAGATCACCAACGGTGTCGACTTCGTATTCCCCGACGTGACGCTCGGCGCGGGAGAGTATCTTGTGGTTCCCGCAGACCCGGCGGTATTCGCCACGAACTACCCGGCAGTCACGAACTACGTCAACGCCGGTTGGACCGGTAAGCTGAGCAACTCCGGCGAGACGATCAAGCTTGAAAACGAACTCGGCGTGACAATGGATATGGTCGACTACGCCGACGAAGGCGACTGGGCCGTTCGCCAGTGGGTCCCGGATATTGCCTCAACTTTCGGATACGGCTGGTCGAACCTGCATGACGGCGGCGGACACACGCTGGAGGTTATCAATCCGGCGATGACGAACAATAGCGGGCATAACTGGTCAGCCAGCCTCGCTCCGGATGGAACTCCCGGATCAGTCAACAGCGTGTTTGCTGCTGACATCGCCCCGTTGATTCGCAATGTCGGTCATACTCCCATTATTCCCACGGCTTCTGACGCCGTTACCGTTGTGGCGAAGGTCCAGGATGAATCGCTGAACGGGCTGGTCGTCGAACTGCTGTATCGCGATGACGGCGATCCGGATTTCAGCGTCGCCGATATGTACGACGACGGTCTGCACAATGATGATGACCCCGGCGACGGAATTTACGGCGCCGAACTGCCGGCGCGACCCGACGGGACGATCGTCGAGTTCTATGTTCGTGCAACTGACGAGAATCTGAATTCCCGCAACTGGCCCGCGCCGGTAACCGGTAAGGGCCAAACCGCCAACGCCTTGTACCAGGTTGACGACAGCTTCAGCGAGAATTGGACGCCGGGCGATCAGCCGGTTTTTCGGGCGATCTTGACGGCCCAGGAATGGCTGGAACTCGACGCCATGGAGGACAGCAGCACCACCCGCAGGTCAAACGCACAGCGTAACGCCACGTTCGTCAGCACCGACGGTGTCGATACTGACGTTCGTTACCAGACCGGCATGCGAAATCGCGGAAACGGCAGCCGAAGCACCGATCCGCACAACCAGCGATTCAACATCCCGCACGATACTCCTTGGGAGGGCTATCAGGCGGTGACGATTAACGCACGGGTCCCGCAATCCCAGTCGATCGGAAGTGCGGTCTTCCGCTTCGCCGATATTGTGGCGATCGACACGATCCCCGTCGAGTTGCAGATCAACGGGATCAACTACGCCCCCGGCTCGAGATACTACATGTACAACTGGCTCGAGCCGCTCGACTCCGACATGGTCGCCAACCACTGGCCCGACGATTCTTCCGGCAATCTGTACAAGAACAACGACTCCAACGGCGGCGGAACTGAAGCCAACTTCGATTATCACGGCGAGAATCCCGATTTCTACAACGTGGCGTACGCCAAGCAGACCAATGTGGCCGCCGATGATTATTCCGGCCTGATCCACATGCTGGACGTGCTGAACAACGCACCGGCCGAGACGTACATGCAGGATGTCGCCGAAGTGGTGAATATCGAGCAGTGGCTGCGTTTTCTTGCCGTCGATACGCTTCTGGCCAACGGCGAGGGCGGTCTTACCAGCGGGCGCGGCGACGACTACGCGATGTACGAAGGCGTGATCGATCCTCGCTTCGAACTGGTGCCGTACGACCTGGACACAGTGCTGGGCACCGGGACCCAGAGCCAAATTACCGACAGCATATGGGACTATCGTGTACCGGGCCTGCACGGACTCAATCGCCTGCTGAGCCAGCCTGAAACGATCCAGATGTACTACGCCACGCTGCTGGAACTGTGCGATACGGTATTTTCGCCCGAGCAGCTTGATCCGCTTATTGACACGGTTCTGGGCGGGTGGGTGACTGCCGGCGAAGTGGCGGACATCAAGCAGTTCGCTGTAGATCGCGTGGCCAATGTGCGCACGCAGGTCGCCAACGACGTGCTGTCGGCAAGCAGCACTCTGCCGTTGAGCGGCGATTACCACCGAACGACCAACGGTACGGTCGGTCTGTCGGGAACCGCCAGCGGGGCTTACGTGCGTTCGGTTATGGTCGACGATCGCATCGCCGTCTGGGACCAGAACAACGGCACGTGGTTTTTCGACGACGGTTCCTCAACCTACCAGGAGCAGGTTCTGATCAGTTCGGATTCCGCGATTACCTACCATATTCCGACCACTGGCGAAGATCCACTGGCCTGGACGGCGCCGGCGTTTGACGACAGCGGATGGATCGATTCGATCAGTCTGAATATCGCCGGTTTGCTGATCACCGAGCTTTCCACCGGCGACACGAAGTTTGTAGAACTACAGAACGTCTCGGACGCTGCGGTTGACACCACCGGATGGCAGGTGCTGCTCAATGACGCTTCGAGCGGGATCAACGCGGTGAACAGCACCTCCTGGTCGCTTCCGGGCTCGGTAACGGCTGGCGAACTTCTCTACCAGACCGACAGCGCCGCCGACAACTTCTGGGGCGCGTCGATAGACTGGGCGGCTGAAGGGCCCGGATGGACGATGATCATCGATGCGGCCGGAGCCGTGCAGGACTTTGTGGCCTGGGGCTACACCGCGGTCGAAATTGCGGCGCTCGACATCGCCTTCGGCGGATTCGCCAGCATAACTGTGGGTGACCAGTGGAGCGGAGACGGAGCGGCGGTTGGAACTGTCGGTCCAGGACCCGAAGCGCCCACCGTAGACATCACCGATATCACCCCCGACCCGCACAACACCGCAGTTGACGTTATCGAGTTCGTATTCTCCAAGGCCGTCGTCAATTTCGACATCGGCGACCTGGTCCTCACCCACGATGGCGGGGCGAATCTGCTTACCGGCGAGTCCCTGACTTCCGGCGACGGAGGGGTGACCTGGACTCTCAGCGGGCTTACCGGACTTACTAACGTCAGCGGGACCTACGTGATAACGCTTACCGCCGCCGGTTCGGGCATAGAGGACACCGAAACCATTCCCCTGGCGCTGGTTGTAGGCGCATCGGACAGTTGGGACAGCGATCTTATCGCCCCGACCGCCGATATCATCGACGTAACTCCAGACTCGATCAGCGCTCCTGTCGATTCAGTGCAGATAGTCTTCAGCGAGGTGGTCAGCGGTCTGGACGTCGGCGATTTCGACCTGACGCTTGACGGCGGGCTGGATCTGCTGACGGGCGCCGAGACTCTCATAACCGGCGATGACGTCACCTGGACGCTCGGCGGGCTTGGCGCCCTGACCACCGTAGAGGGCACATACACGCTGACGCTGACTGCCGTCGGTTCGAGCATAATAGACGGTGCGGGCAACCTGTTGGTCGGCGACGCTCTGGACAGTTGGCAGACCGTGGGTGTTCCGCCCACCGCCGATATCATCGACGTCGATCCCGATCCCCGAAACGATGCGGTCGATTCTATCGACATCGTCTTCAGCGAAGCGGTCACCGGACTTGATATTCTCGATCTGGACCTTACGCTTGACGGCGGGGCCGATCTCCTGACGGCGGAATCGCTGACCACCAGCGACAACATCACCTGGACGCTTGGCGGACTGGCGGCGCTGACCGCCGCCGACGGAACGTACGCCCTTACGCTTACAGCGGCTGGTTCGAACATCCAGGACGCAGCCAGCAACGCCCTTGCTGGCGACGCGAGCGACAGTTGGGCCAAGTTCACCCAGGTCGGCGGATGGGTCGCGTTTAACGACCATGTCGCAGGAGCCGGCACACACGCCAACACTACCGCCTACAACGCCAACGCTACGGCCGGCGGCGAACTGAAGGATATCGTCAGTGGGCTGGGCGTGGGAGCGATTCTTACCACGTCACACTCCAGCGCGGTGTTCGACAACAACGGCGCCAATCCGGCGTCCGGCACCGACGCGTTCAATATTTTCGACGGTTACGTGGACTTCAGCGCCGCAACGGGCACGAGCATCGAGATCGACGGCGCAGCATCGTACACCCACACATTCTCCAGTCTCGACACCGGCTCGTCGTTCACTTACGAGTTCGACGGCACGATGATTCGCGGTAATGCGCCGTACAACAATCGTTGGACGACCGTTACGCTGGTCGGAGCCGACGCCTCGACCGGCGCACACAGCCTCGGGGTAGGCGTGGTGGTTCTCAGCCCGACTTCCGTGGCGATCATGGTCGGATCGAACCACCAGCCCGGCGAGGGATTCGTAGCCGGATGGACCGGAATCGATCCCGGCGCCGACGGCGAATTCCAGATCGTATCGACCCACTACACCGGCGCGACCCCGGGTGTGGGCACGGGAACCGCCGACGGAACAAAGAGCTACGCCGTCGGCGGTATTCGCCTGACGGAGATACAGGTCGCCCCGGCGCCTCCGGCTCCGGACAATGCGCCGATACCCGCCGGCGCACCGGGCGATGGGTTCGTGGCGTTCAACGATCATCTTGCAGGCGGCGGTACGCACCCCAACACCACCTTATACTCGGCAAGGGCCGGTTCGCCGGGCAGCGGTTTCCTGAAGGACATCGCCACCGGAGCCGACACCTCCGTAACTCTCGCGGTAACCGCTTCCGGCGTGAACTACGCCGATGCTCAGGGCAACCCGGCGCCCGGCACGGACGCTTACAACATGTTCGACGGGTATGTGGATTTCGGATCGGTCTCGGGCGCCAGTATCGAAACCGCCGGAGCCGACATCTACACGTACACTTTCTCAGGTCTGGATCTAGGCGCCGACATAACCTACAACTTCCACGGAACAGCCATTCGCAGCAACAGCGCATACGTCAACCGCTGGACGCTTGTAACCCTGGTGGGCGCCGACGGATTCATCCCCGCCCCCAGTAGCGGCGACGGGGTCATAACCACCGCCTTCAACCCAAGCATAGCCGCCAACCAGATGGTCCTGTGGACCGGAGACAACAGCCAGGTCGGTCAAGGCTACGTCGCCGGTTGGACCGAGATTGATCCCGGATCAGACGGGATATTCGCGGTTACCTCCCAGCAGTACACCGGAGTTGTTCCTACGAGCATCAATCCCGTCGGCGTGGCCGACGGGAATAAATGCTACTCCCTGTCAGGCGTTCGCCTGGAGGAAGTTCCGCCTCTCGGCCCGCAGTCCTGGCTTACGCGCACCGGAGATACGGACACCGACACCGACGACGATTTCAACAGAAGCGCCTCAGACAGCAAGGGCGTGCAGAATCCGGGTATGACCGTTCCGTTCGGATCGGTGATTCCGACGCTGCAGGGCATCGGTTTCAGCGACGACCAGGTTGAGTTCGACTCGGTTATCGCAACCGACGTCGGCGATGCGATGCAGGGCGTAAACGGCTCGCTGTTCAGCCGCATGGAATTCACCGCCGGTTCGCTGGCGGGTTACGACAAGCTGACACTGGACATGAAGTACGACGACGGATTTATCGCATACATCAACGGTGTGGAAGTCGCCCGCCACAACGCCGACAACCCGCTGGCGTGGAACACTGTCGCCTCGGCCCAGCAGGACAACGCCCAGGCGGTGATCTTCGAAGAGATCGACATTTCTGAGCATCTGGGCCTCGGTACGATCGTCCAGGGCGTCAACGTCCTGGCGATTCACAGCATGAACACGACCGCCGCCGACGGCGACCTGCTCATGCAGACCGAACTGAAAGTCAGTCGCGGAGACCCCCAACCGGGCCTGGAGCTCCAACCCGGACTGAACCGCATACAGATCGAGGCTTTCTCCGGTCCGAACGGAACCGGCGAACTGATCGACAGCACGCATGTCGACGTCTGGAACGACACCGGACCGACGAATATTTATCCCCTGGCCGTCGGCGGTGGGGCCGTTTCGGTTCCGACTGACGCCCAACTTATCGTTCGCGACAGCTACCTGCCCGGCACGCCGGTTCTGGTGCGAGTCGAAGCCCGCGACGCAAACGGAGACGTCTGCCGCGATCTCTGGGACGCTACGGCGATTCTGACCGCCGACAACGGCGTGCAGTTGGACGTCAGCGCCATCACGATGTACAACGGCGTCGGAAGTGCGTTGATCACGTTCACCGGCGGGACCGGCGACTTCAACCTGACGGCGACTATCGGAGCACTGCAGGACAGCGACGATCTGACCGACCTGACAGGCGCCCCGATCACGAGCGTTTCCGGCACACTGGCCGATGTTTCCGGCGTAGACACCTGGAGTGGGATCATGCACGTAACAGGCGACGTGCTCGTGCCGACCGGTCATACGCTGAACATTCAGCCCGGTACGCTGGTGCTGCTCGACGGCGATCCGACCGCCAGGAGCACAACGGGCATAGACATTGACGTACAGGGAACGATCAACTCACTGGGTACGGAAGACAGTCCCGTTTCGTTCACCGCTTTTGTGGACGGGGCTCCGTGGGGCGAATTCCACCACGCTTCGGCCGCTCCGTCGCTTTACCAGTACACGCATATCACCCAGGGCGGTCACTCCCCGGGCGGTGGTCACACCGGCCACGGTCCGGTATTCCGCCCGACCGGTTCGACGATCGTCTTCGACTACGTCACGATTTCAGACAACCGCGGAAAGGTGATGCAGTCCAGCAGCGGATCGGACATGACGTTCCGCGACAGCATCATGGCTCGCTCGGTCTCCGGTCCGGAAATCGACAACACCGCACTGCTGATGGAAGACACCTACATCACCGAGATGCTGGGCATTTACCGCGAAGACGGAACGGTCGACGATGACGACGGCATCTACATCCACGGACAGGGCGCCGGGCAGGATGTGACGATGCGCGGCGGTATTATTGCCAACACCGACGACGACGGTCTGGACACTCTGCACGCAACTGTCCTGGTCGAAGACTATATTTTCCGCGACATGTTCGACAAGGGCTCCAGCGTCTTCGGCGGCGAGGTGACGTACAACGGTTTGATATCCGCCGATAACGATATCGGCATCTCCGCCAAGGACGGTTCATCGGCGGTTGTCCATATCGATCACGCGACGATCACCGGCAACACCTGGGGCATCCAGGCCGAGAACAAGGGCGGCGGCATGGACGGAGCCGTGATCGAGTACTACATCACAAACTCGATCATTTATGGAAACAGCGAATGGGGCGTTCGCAGCGATTACGACCTTGGCGATATAACCATCGACTACAGCATCGTCGGGACCAACTGGATTTCCGACGGCGGCTACCGCGGTATTCCCGATGAAATCCACACCGGCGAGATATGGCCCGGGACCAGCAACCAGAACGCCGATCCGCTGTTCGCCAATCCGGCGGCCGGGAGTTTCCACTTGCAGGCCGGTTCACCGGCGGCGCTTGCCGGCAACGACGGCAAGGATCTGGGCTACTACGGAGACGCCGGTCCGGTGATTCCGCCCGACGGCGAACTTGACGGCGACACAATCTGGCGCCCCGAGGACGGGGTCTATCGCATCGCGGGCGACTTGACGGTCCCCGCGGCGTACACGCTTACGATCATGCCCGGCACGACGGTCTTCTTCGGCCAGGACGCACAGCTTATCGTCGAGGGCAGGTTAGTCGCTGAAGGATTGCCCGAGGCGAAGATCCGTTTCGCCTCGGCCTCGACGGCTAGTGACTGGGAAGGCATACACTTTGTAAGCACGACGGCCGACAACCGCATCACCCACGCTATTCTCCAGGGCTCGACGCGAACCGACGGTATGGTGGACGTGGACAACTCCAGACTGACGGTCGAAAACTCGGTCTTTGAAGACGCCGGTCGACGTCGGATCACCGCGATCGGTTCGTCGCTGATCGTTCGAAACTCGACGTTCGCCGATTTCGATGTCGTCGGAACGCCGTCGAACAATGTGCTCGAACACCTCTGGGGTCGAAACGTAATGCCCGGCGGCGAGATGATCCTCGAAGGCAACACGTTTGGCTTGACGCCCGGGCACAACGATGCGGTCGATTTCGACGCCGGACATCGCTTGGGCGAAGATCCAGTTCCGCAGGTTCTCAACAACACATTCCTCGGCGGCGGCGACGACGCACTGGATATCGAAGGCGACTTCTACGTGCAGGGCAACACGTTCATGCACTACCGCAAGGACGCCTGGCACGACGCGGTCGATTCCGGCGAATCGAACATACTATCCGCTGGCGACGCTCACAATGTCGGGCATCACTATGTTGTCACAGGCAATGTATTCTACGACAGCGATCATGTAACGCTCGTCAAGGAAAGCTCGTTCATGACGTTCACCAACAATACGGTGGTGAAGGTCGATCAGGGCCAATACGCCTCGGCCGCCGGAGCCATAAACTTCGATTTTGAAGTAGCCGAACCCGAGGGCGAAGGGGCTTATCTCGACGGCAATGTCTTTGTCGATACGCCCGTGATCTTCAATAATATGGATACCGGAGCGGTCGCGACGGACCTTACGGTCAATCGTTCGATCCTGCCTGTCGGCGAGCACCATGGCGGTGTGGGCAATATCGACGCCGACGCCCGTCTGACGGACCCCGCAGGCGGAGATTTCTTGCTGAAGCCCGGTTCGCCGGCGTTTGGAACCGGTCCGGTCGGAATCGACATGGGCGCCGATGTGCCAGCCGGCGCCGCGGTTTCCCCGGTCCCGCTGGGCCAGACCTATCTGACCAGCGCCACGTTCGACGTATCCGGCGACGCCGACTACCGTCACGCAGCGTTCCTGTCTTACAAGTACCGCCTCAACGGCGCCGCCTGGAGCGCCGAGCAGGCCCCGGGCACGCAGATCGCTCTTGCCGGTCTGAGCGACGGCCCGCAACTGCTGGAAGTGATCTCGCAGAACTTCGCCGGCGTCTGGCAGGACCAGGCCGACGCTGTGGCGAGAATGTGGATGGTCGACACCTCGCTGTCGCGAGTGCTGATCAACGAGGTCCTGGCGACCAACCGAACGGCCCACATCCACGACCTGCGCAGTTTAGACGTGATCGAACTGTACAACGATTCGGAATCTGCGACGATCGATATCTCCGGCTGGTCCATCACCGACAACGTTGACCTGCCGCTCAAATACGTATTCGGGCCCGGTACGACTATCGCCGCGGATAGTTATCTTACGCTCTACGCCGGCGTGGCCGATCTTGGAGCTACGGGAATCTACGTGGGCTTCCAACTCGACGGCGACGGTGACGACATCTACCTCTACGACGGTTCGCAGACGCTGGTCGATTCGATCGCGTTCGGCATGCAGATCGCCGACATGTCGATTGGGCGAACCGGTCCGGATCGCACATGGACCCTGAACCAGCCGACGATAGGCGCCGCCAATATCGCGCAGCCCACCGTCGATCCGGATGGTCTTGTGCTCAATGAGTGGTTCGCCAACGGCGACGAAGTGCTGATCGACGACTTCGTTGAACTCTACAATCCCAACACGCTTCCGGCGCACCTTGTCGGCGTGCACCTGACGGACAATCCCGCAAACCAGAAGACCAAGCACCAGATCGCTCCGCTTAGTTTCATCGACGCCGAGGGCTTTGTCGCCCTGCAGGCCGACAACCGAAACGATGCCGGACACGTCGACTTCGCGCTGCGGTCGGTCATGGAGATTCTCGGACTGTTCGACGCGGATGTGAACCAGCTTGACCGTATGTACTACGGAGCCCAGACCGAAGACGTAAGCCAAGGCCGAACTCCCGACGGAAGCGCCAATACCGAGTACTCCACGCTTCCGACGCCCGACGTCGGAAATGTCGCCATGGGCGTCGGCGAGACGATCATGGCTGAAAGCAACGGGAAATACGTTCTCGTTCCGGATGCGGGCACGGTGACGACCTGGCCGGCGGTGGACTTTGTCACCTACCCCGGCGTCGGCTTCGATACGACCGGATGGACATATTGGGACGGTTCGCCCTACGGTGTGGGATTCGACTCGGGCGATGGGGCGTACTTGCCGCTGATCGGAGTCGACGTCATTGCGATGGATAATGTGAATTCGTCGGTTTATATAGCTTATGCGTTTAGCTACGCCGGGGATCCGAACCAGTTGAGCAGCCTGTCGCTCGATATCCGCTACGACGATGGATTCATCGCCTACCTCAACGGCGTGGAAATACACCGCGAGATGTTCGAACCGGCGTCGATTCCCGCCTGGGATTCATCCGCTACCGGCATCCATGACGATGTATTGGCCCTGGACTTGGCCAGTTTCGACATAATGGACCACGTGGGCGCACTTAACACCGGGGCCAACGTTCTGGCGATTCACGGATTGAATGAGAGCGTCGGCAGCAGCGATCTGATAATGTCGGCGCAGATTACCGGTACTGCGCCCGGCGCGTTCGCCAATCTCCTGGCGGTGCACAATGATCTTCGAATCACCGAGGTTATGTACAACCCCTCGGGTTCGGACAACAAAGAGTTCATCGAATTCCAGAACGTCGGAACTTTGACGCCGGACCTTACCGGAGTGCGCCTGTCGGACGGTATCGATTTCGTGTTCCCGGCGGTTACTCTGGCGCCGGACGAGTATATCGTGGTCGCCAGGGACCTGGTCGAGTTCGAGGCGTTCTACGGTTCGGGGCTCAACGCGATCGGCGATTACGCCGGATCCCTGAGCAACGCCGGCGAAGATATTCTCCTACAGATGCCCGATCCCTACGAAGCTGCGATCCTGAGATTCGACTATAACGACGCTTGGTACCCCGCCACCGACGGTGATGGGGCTTCGCTGGTGATCGTCGATTCGCTGGGGCGGAGAGGCGATTGGGACCCGGCTGAGGGATGGAAGCCCAGTACGACGACAGGCGGTTCGCCCGGCGTGAGCGAGCCGATTCCCGATCATCCACTGGGTTCGGTGGTCATAAACGAATTGCTGGCCCACAGTGACGGTGGCGTGGAGGACTGGATCGAGGTCCACAACACCACCGGAGCCGATATTGATATCAGCGGGTGGTTCCTGAGCGACGATCCGGCGGACCTTGAGAAGTTCGTTATTCCCGGCGATCCGAGCCTTCCGTTCGAACCGGGCAACACGATCCTGGTCGCCGGCGGTTACATGATGTTCGATGAAGTCAACGACTTCGGTACGGAATTCGCGCTCAGCGAGCATGGCGACGACGTCGTGCTTTCGTCCTGCGACATCACCGGGGCATTGAGTACGTATCGCGCCTTTGTGAGCTTCGACGCCAACGCCAACGGCGTTACCCTGGGCAGGCACACGCTGAGCACCGGCGAGGTCGATTTCGTGGCGATGCAGAGCCCGACTTTCGAGGGGTTTAATTCCGGTCCGCTGGTCGGATCGGTGGTTATCGAAGAAATCATGTACAACCCCGACGGACCGGGCGGAACCGAATATATCCTGATGAAGAATATCTCGGGTACGGCGGTCGATCTGTTCGACCCGGCCAATCCGACGAACACCTGGCAGATAAGCGGCGGGGTGGACTTTGTCTTCCCAGAAGGCGTAACCGTCCAGCCGGGCGAGTTCGTGCTGATCACGAGCGTCCTCCCGGCGACGTACCTGGCGTCGCACACCGTCGGCGCCAGCGTTACCGTCCTCGGTCCGTTCGATCTCGGGGCGTTGAGCAACGGCGGCGATACGATCACGGTAAGCGTGCCGGGTACGCCGGAGACTGGCCCTGTATTCACCCCGTACATCCCGATCGAGACAATCAAATACAATGATTCGTTGCCCTGGCCCGAGGCTCCTGACGGCGACGGTCCGGCGCTGAGCAAGCTGCAAGGCTCGCTGGATCAGTACGGAAACGATCCGATTAATTGGGGCGCCTCAGGCGGTCCGACGATAACGATCGATTCGCTGACCACTGACGATCAGACCCCTGAGATCACCGGCACGGCGACTGACGTTCACCCGCCGGCGACAGTGACGGTTACAGTGGACGGAACCGACTATGTCGTGCCCGTGGTCGGCGGCGTCTGGACGTTGCCGGACAACACGATCACGACTCCGCTGGCCGCCGGTCTGCACGATGTTGCGGTTTCGGCGATCGACACCGTGGTCGGGAACGTCGGAACTGACATCACTACCGACGAACTCTTCATTGACATCGCGGTGGGCGTTGTCGCACGCCACGTGTTCTACAACAACTCCGCGTGGGATACCGTCGATGACGATGCGGCGATTGACCCGAGCAAGACCCCGCTCATGCCCGGCGGAACGGCCGGACCGGCGAACTCCACCAGCTACAGCCTCGGTATCAACGGTATCATGGTGGACATAGACAGCCTCACCGCCGACCCGACGGCGGGAGACTTCGTGCTCAGGGTAAACCAGGCTGCGGCTCCGGATACATGGTCAGCGGCGCCTGCGCCGGCGAGCATAACTCGCAGCGTGGGTACTGGCGTCGGCGGATCTGACCGCGTGACGATTATCTGGTCAGACGGCGCGATCCTTAACCAGTGGGTCGAGGTTACTGTACTCGCCACAGGCGTTACGGGCCTGGCCTCGTCGGATGTCTTCTACTACGGAAACGCCGTCGGTGATAATGACGGCGACGGGGCGGTCGACGACACCGAGTACATCGCCTTCAAGAGTCAATTCAGTCAGCGAGGTCCGATGGGGACCCTTGCGTCGGACTACAATGGCGACGGCAGGGTGTCTATGGGCGACTTCATCGCCTTGCGCGAACGATTCGGAGCCCCGGGCGTACAGGCTCCGACACTTCCTGCGCCAGCTCCCGCGGCGGCCGCCGCGCCGGCGCCTGGCGACGGAGCGCTGATCGGCGCCCCGACGCCTGGGCCAACGCCCGGTGCGACGCCCGGCGATGCGGATCTGATCGTGGTCGATGATGTATGGATTCTGGGAGTTCCCGACGTGTTCGTCGACTTGTTTGTCGAGGCCCAGCCGGCCCCAACGCCGCTCGACTCGCCGGCTCTTATGGCGGCGACAACTGAATCAGAGCTGCAGCCGCTTTCCGACGATCTTGTTCCGCAGGACGGGACTGACGATCTGTTGACGGACATTCTGGCCGAGTCCGTACTGGCCGGGCCGCTACTATAGCACGGTTCAAATTCGGGCGATGGCCCGATGACACAGCGCACAAAAAACCCCTGCAACAATGCAGGGGTTTTTATGAGAGAGCTGGGACTCGAACCCAGGACCTACGCCTTAAAAGGGCGTTGCTCTACCAATTGAGCTACTCTCCCGCGGTCGGCTTATTCTATTGTAATTCTACGTTTCCTGGATCTCGACGGTCTTGGCGGCCAGTGCGGTGTTTACCTGGCCTTCAAACTTCTTGGTCAGATCCTGGATGAGTTCCTTGCAGTTCTTGCATTCGTCTTCGGTCATCGCCGAATCCTTCTGCTCTTTGTCGGCGGTCTTGTTTCCGTCTCGCCGTGCGTTGCGTATGGTCACGCGGCAGGCTTCGGTCATTTTCTTCAACTGTCCGATCAACTGCTGCCTTCGTTCGATCGACAGCGGGGGGACCTGCAATCTGATGATCTTTCCGTCCATCATCGGATTAATGCCCAGGTCCGAGGCCTTTATCGCCTTTTCGATGTCCTTTATACCGGTCGGATCGAACGGCTTTATGACGATCAGATTGGCCTCGGGCGTGGCAATCGACGCTAACTGACGCAGATCGGTTGGCGAACCATAGTATTCGACCTTCAGGTGGTCGACCAGCCCGGCCGACGCTCTTCCGGTTCGTATACCGCCGAACTCCGACCGCAGGTAGCTAACCGCAGATTCCATCTCGTCTTCGACCACTAATAAGATATCATCGATAGGCATAATTCAGCTCCCACAGTCATTGTGTGACGATGGTCCCAACCTCCTGTCCGCAAATCGCGTTCAGGAGATTACCGAGTTTGGAAATCTGCAGTACGAGTATCTTGATATCGTTTTCCATGCACATCGATATCGCCGAAAGATCCATCACGCCGAGGCGGTCTTTCAGTATCTTTGCGTATGTCAGTTTATCGTATTTCTTCGCATTGGGGTTCAGCATCGGGTCCGAGTCGAAGACTCCGTCGACCTTGGTGGCTTTGACCAGTGCGTCTACGCCGAGCTCGCTGGCCCGCAACGAGGCGCACGTGTCGGTGGTGAAGAAGGGGTTTCCCGTTCCACCGGCCGATACTACCACGCGTCCCTTGTCTAGCTGCTTGCGAGCTTCACGTATCGAATATGTCTGGCAGATATTCGGCATCGATACGGCGCTCAACACCCGGGCGGGTATCCCGCGTCCGTTTAGCGTGTCGCCCAAGGCCAAGCCGTTGATAATCGTCCCGAGCATACCCATCTGGTCCGCGGTGGTTCGCAGGATGTTGGGGTCTTCGGTCAATTCGCGGCCGCGAATAAGATTGCCTCCGCCGATAACGAGGACGATTTCCACGCCAAGTTCGACCAGCGGGGCGATTTCGTCTACGAGCGATTCAACGGCGGGGGAGTCCACACCATAGCTTTCGGGGAGGCACATGCTCTCTCCGGAAACTTTCAGCAGTATTCTTTTGTATACCGGCTGTTTGGCCATGGTGAGTTCTCCGCCTCATGCGGATCCGTTAGTTAGTTAATGGCGAATCTTGCGAAAGCCTTTATCGTTGCGTCGCCGAGGATGTCCTTGACCTGCTTCTTGTCGTCGCGGACGTAAGCCTGCTCGACCAGGGCCTTGGAGGCGATGAACTTACGCATCTTTCCGGCGACCATCTTTTCGGCGATCTCTTCATTCTTGCCTGATTCGACGGCCTGGGCCAGGGCGATCTGCTTTTCCTTCGCTACGAGTTCTTCGGGAACGTCGTCGCCGGTAATGCCGATCGGGTCGGCGAAAGCGATGTGCATGCACAATCCGCTGAGGGTCTCTTCGTCAAGCGGTCCGTCGAGGCCCACAAGCACGCCGACCTTACCGTTAAAGTGTGCATAGGTTCCGATCGTTTCGGCGCAGATCTTCACGCCTCGTGAGAACGACATGTTCTCGCCGATCATCGCCAGGGTGGTCTGGACGCGGTCGTTGATTTCGTCAGTGGCCGCGATGTCGCCTTCGGATCCGTTGGCTGCGATCGCCAATACGTCGTTGGCCATCGCCTGGAACTCTTCGTTGCGTGCACAGAAGTCAGTCTCGCAGACGACTTCGACCATCGTGGCCTGACCTTCGGCGGTTGCGATCAGAACGACGCCTTCTTTGGTGTCGCGAGCTGATCGTTTCTCAGCCGTGGCGACACCTTTGGCTCTGAGGGCGTCCTTTGCCTTTTCGACGTCGCCGCCGTTCTCGGTAAGGGCCTTCTTGCATTCCATCATTCCAAGCCCTGTCTCGTCTCTGAGGGCTTTTACCATTGCAGCGGTTATGTCAGCCATTTTTGCTCCCGGATGATCTTTTAAAGATCGGAACCCCGCCGCCTTCCATGAATGCGGCGGATAGTTGTTTTATGCGGTGTTTACGCCTGTGCGGGCGTTTCGTCGGTAGTGTCGGTGAGTTCAACGTCAGTTACGATTTCAGCAACCGGCAGATCGGCCTCGGGGGCCGGGGCTGCTTGCGGCGCCGGTTCCGGAGCGACTACCGGAGCTTCATCAGCGGGCGTTTCGACCGCCGGAGCCGGAGCTTCAACTGGTGCGGGCGCTACAGGCGCCGCCGGAGCTTCAGTCGGTGCGGGCGTTTCGACCGCCGGAGCCGGAGCTTCAGCCGGAGTTTCGGCGGGTGCGGGCGATTCGCTGTCGTCGGCTCGTGCGGTTGTCGCCCTGCGGCTTCGGCGTCTCTGGGGCTCGGCGGCACTGTCGGTCTTGGCTGCCCGTCCGGCAAGACCGGCCTGGGTTGCTTCGACAAGTGTGCCCATGATCAAAGAGATAGCCTTCATCGCGTCGTCATTTCCGGGGATCGGAATGTCGACGAGATCCGGATCGCTGTCGGTGTCGATCAGTGCGATAACCGGGATGTGCAGCTTCCTGGCTTCCTTGATCGCTATGATTTCCCGTTTCTGGTCGATAACGACCATGGCGCCGGGAATGGAGGTCATCTTTCTAATGCCGCCGAGGTTGCGGGTTATCTTCCGCATTTCGCGACGCAGCTTGGAGCCCTGCTTCTTGGAGTAGGCGTCCATCAGACCGTCGGCGTCCATCTGTTCCAGCTCGTCCAGACGCGTTACTCTGCGGCGGATCTCGCGGAAGTTCGTAAGCGTTCCACCCAGCCAGCGGTCGATGACCCAGTGCATTCCGATTTCGTCGGCGCCGTCCTGAACGGCCTTGCGGGCCTGACGCTTCGTTCCGACAAAGACAACATCCTTGCCGCTTGACACCACTTTTGTAAGGAACTTCCTGGCCGCAAGTATTCCGCGAACCGTTTCCTTAACGTTGATGATGTGAATAAGGTTGCGTTTTCCAAAGATGTAAGGCTTCATCTTCGGATTCCATCTGCCTACTCTGTGTCCGAAGTGAATGCCCGCATCGATGAGTTGCTTTACTAGTTCGTTAGTTGTCAAGGTACTGCCTCCGCCCCGGAGCGATCCGGATTGATCCGTAACATCCGGTCCGTGGGCTTCTGTTTACAAGGATCATTCGCATGTAACGTTTACTGCTGCTGGGGGCTACGAGCACCGAGCTAGTTACATAAAGTCCGAAGAGTTTAGAGGCTTAGTCGGCTGCAGTCAAGCAATTTCTGACGCCGGATTGGAAAAAGCGGCCGGTCGGGCGGTCCGATCACAGATATCGGCCGTCTGATCTGTAGTCGACGGACTGTCATTATTGCAGACCCCGGCGCGCATTGCAACGCTAACGGCAGGCTCGGAGGGCCCGGCCGCGGCGGGGCGAATCTCTTAACTGCTGATAAGAACAGCAGATGAGCGTTATGGCGCCGGGGTTGCAAACATGTAACGGACGACGTGCGGCTTTTCTGACATGCCGCCAAGGCGTGTTTGGGACAGAATATATGGTTTCTTCACTGAAAAAAAACAGCGAGCGAGGGCCTTTAGGCCTGGTTGTTACCGGAGAGGCCCAGTGGTGGTTGCCCGCGCTGGAGTCGATTATCGGCCCGCAACTGCTTAAATGCGTCCAGGTTGACAGCGACGCCGAGCTGCTAGACGTGGTCAGCCGCGGCGGTGTTGACGCCGCGGTTCTCGACGACGAGGCCCAGTGGTCTGTTGACGTGCTGAAACTTTTGCGTATGATTCGCCGTCTGGACCGGGAGCTCCCGGTTGTGGTCGTCACCAAACGCAGAGACCGCAGGCTTCTTGAAGATGCGTTGCGGTTAACGGCGTTTTCGGTGATGGTCAAACCGCTGGCGTTGGAAGAGCTGCTGCGACAGATACAACGGATGATGGATCGAATAGACCGCCGGCTTCGCCGCGGGCTTTAGAGTAAACATAGAACGATTAACCTCATTCAGATTTTAAAGGTCAAAGAAAAGCTAAGGAGCAATAGAAATGGCCAAGAAGACCCCGAAGATTCGTCCCCTGGGCGAAAAAGTCCTGATCAAGCGACTCGAAGCCGAAGAGATGACCAGCGGCGGAATCGTGCTGCCCGACAGCGCCAAGGAAAAGCCCCGTCGCGGGACGATCCTGGCTGTTGGCGATGGAAAAGTCCTGGACGACGGAAGTCGTGCGGAGTTCCAGGTTCAAATCGGAGACGTGGTCCTGTTTTCCAGCTACGGCGGAACTGAGATCAAGGTCGACAGCGAAGAATACATGCTGATGGACGAAAGCGACATCCTGGCGATCCTCAGCTAGATGTTGAGCAGTAGCACCTGAGTCGTTGACCCCAGCGGTCGATGACAGAACCCTGTAACTCAAAACACAGAGACACAAGTTTTCGGAGCAACACAGATGGCAAAGAAGAACATTACATTCGACACCGAAGCGCGAGAGAGCATTCGTCGCGGCGTTAACCAGTTGGCCCGTGCGGTCAAGGTCACCCTCGGTCCGACAGGGCGAGTGGTCGTCCTGGAAAAGAGCTACGGTTCGCCGACGGTCACCAAAGACGGCGTCAGCGTCGCCAAGGAAATCGAACTGGAAGATGCCAACGAGAACATCGGCGCCCAGATGGTCAAGGAAGTAGCCTCCAAGACCTCAAACGTAGCCGGCGACGGAACGACCACCGCCACGATCTACGCTGAAGCGATTTTCGAAGAAGGCCTGAAGAACGTAACCGCCGGCGCCAAGGCGATGCAGCTGAAACGCGGCATCGACAAGGCTGTCACCGCGATCGTCGCCGAGCTCGAGAAGAACTCCAACCCCGTCACCTCCTCCAAAGAGATCGCCCAGGTCGGCACGTGTGCGGCCAACCAGGACGCCGAGATCGGCAAAAAGATCGCCGACGCGATGGACAAGGTCGGTAAAGACGGCGTTATCACCGTCGAAGAAGGACAGGGCATCGACACATCCGTCGACCTGGTCGAAGGCATGCAGTTCGATCGCGGTTACATCTCGCCTCACTTCGTCACCAAGATCGAGACGATGGAATGCGACATGAACAAGCCGTTGATCCTCATCAACGAAAAGAAGATCAGCAACATCAAGGACCTCGTCCCGCTGCTGGAGGCCGTCTCCAAAGCCGGTCGTCCGCTCGTTATCGTAGCTGAAGACATTGACGGCGAGGCCCTGGCCACGCTGGTGATCAACAAGCTTCGCGGAACGCTGCAGGTAGTCGCCGTCAAGGCTCCCGGCTTTGGCGATCGCCGCAAAGAGATGCTTCGCGACATCGCGATCCTCACCGGCGGCAAGGCGATCATGGAAGACATGGGCATCGCCCTGGAAGCTGTCGAACTGGGCGACCTCGGCTCGGCCAAGCGTATCCGGATCGACAAGGACAACACCACGATCATCGAAGGCGCCGGCGCCACTGGCGACATCCAGGCCCGCATCGAGCAGATCAAGGCCCAGATCGATAACACCGACAGCGACTACGATCGCGAGAAGCTCGAAGAGCGTCTGGCCAAGCTGTCCGGCGGCGTAGCCCAGATCAACGTTGGCGCGGCGACCGAAGTTGAGATGAAAGAGAAGAAGGCCCGCGTTGAAGACGCGCTGCACGCCTGCCGCGCCGCGGTAGAAGAAGGCATCCTGCCCGGCGGCGGAACCGCTGTTATCCGCGCTTTAGACGCCCTGAAGAAGGTCAAGGCCACCGGCGACGAGAAGACCGGCGTGGACATCATCCGTCGCGCACTGGTCGCTCCGATCAAGCAGATCGCTCTGAACTCCGGCCTGGAAGGCGCCATCGTAGCCGCCAAGGTCATGGAGTCCGACGACGCCAACTTCGGTTACAACGCCCTGACCGGCAAGTACACTGATCTGGTCAAAGACGGCGTGATCGTACCGACGAAGGTCGAGCGCACCGCTCTGCAGAACGCAGCTTCGATTTCCGGTCTGCTGCTGACGACCGACGCGATCGTGTCCGACATCCCCGAACCCGAAGGCGCCGCACCGGCGATGCCCGGCGGCGGAATGGGCGGAATGATGTAAGACACCTGACGAATCTTACCGGTGAGTGATTCACCGGATGCAGAAGCCTCCAGCGGCGAGTCGAGACAATCGGCTCGCCGCTTCTTTTTGTGCGATTGCCCGGCGGGGCGATAGCATCTGAATCTCCGCCCCCAGTCCGGCCGCCCTCGTCGGCTCACAACCTTTGCTTGTCACGACGACTTGTCGTGCCCGTAGACCGTACAGACATCAGGCAGACAACGGGGTTTTTCTGTTTACCGGGTATTATCAGGATTGCTGAAAATGGACGGAATTTGCCTGTAAGTCTTCGGTTTTATGCTTGTTATGGTGAAAAGCTGGTTCTATAAAGGATGAGACGTGGTTATGAAGAAGGGCGAGTTGGCAAGTTTTGACAGGGAAATAGCCTCGAGTGATAACGAAATACTGCGCCAGCGACCGTGACGTACAATAAGTTGTCACACAGATATGTTGCTATGGAATTCAAACTTCTCGAAACCGTTTCCGTCAACTTGCAGCCCAAGCTCCAGTGGCTGCTGTACTCCAGTCAACATGCCGCGTTTGTGTCTGGCGACGAGCAATCGGCATTCGCCATTCCCGTGGCCACACCATCTTCGCCACTTCCGCTTCAGCCGTTTCGCCAGCACGACCCCACTAGCCCGCAACATCATCCATGCAACCTTCCCGTGCCCGAAGACATTTACCGGGAATTCGCTGCTTCCTCATGGCACGGTTTTCGTTTCCTCAGCATTTCGGATTATGATTCGGCAATCGACAGCGACGGTCAGTACGTAGGTGATCTGCTCCGCATGCTTGTTTTCGGCCCTCACTACGGCCACTACGTACTCCATCCGGCAAGCGGTATTGTCCTTTCACTCGATTCCGGCAGCATGCAGCTGTTTGAACGTACCGATTCAGCGTTCGCGCCAATCGCGCACACCCGGACAAGAGGCAGGGCTGCTTTGGCGTTCGCCGCGCACCCAGAAGAATCATTGCTCGTGTATGGCGATAATTACGGAAATTATCACGCCCACTCTTTCCTCGACAATGGGTTCGGTAAGGCCAGGAAGATCGCAGGTAAAGACCGTAATGCCAAGCAGGTCGACTTCATCGACCAGGGCGAAGGACTTGTCATCGGTGGAATGGGCTACCTTTGCGGGTTTACGTACGTTAATGGCAAGTTCACGGAAACCCACAGCGTGTCAATGGCCGTGCGTGATTTCGTGTGGAGCCAAGATAATCGGATGCTCGTAATCAACCACGGACTACATGGTGTTTCAGCCTATTTGTACGATTCAGACGGCTTTGTCAAGGTAGGAGGGATTAAGCCGCCGTTTTCGGTTCAATCATTGGCGACTTCCCCCGACATGCAGTATTGTGCAGTCACAGCGCAGGACTCGCCGACGCTCGCGGTCTATTCCATGTCGGCGAAGTGAATCTGTAGAACAAGATTATTCCAGCCGACATGCTGGACGTATGATTGTTCGATCGTTACTGAATAGAGAAAGTTGTTTGCTGGTTCAAGCCGCCATCGCAATGCTTGCACGCGGCTGAACTCAGGATTACTCGGACGCGAGGTGAGCATGAAAACTACACTCAGTGTGCTTGGATACGGTTTCTTGATCGTGGTGTTAGTCGGATGCCAGAAACCAGTAGACCTGCCGTCATCAGTCAAAGAATCCGGCCGGATTGAAAGCGGCGAACCCTACGTTGGCCAGGGATTCGCCCTCGTGATTCCACCTGGGTGGCGCAATATAACGGAGCTCGCGAGTGGAAACCGTAAACTCTACCTCAACGGCGACGGTATTGGAGTTCCCGCCATGGATGAGACCGGGGCGCCGTTACAGGTCGGCATGATGGTCGAGATGTGGGCGAACACCAAAGATTCTCTGGAGAAGGGCGTGGAAAGTCTGATTTCAAACGCCAGGCGTAACCGCCGCCTCGAATTCGTGGGTGAAGCAAAGGTCGACTCCTACAGATTAAACGATGGGACCAGCGCCGCCCTGCTGACCATGGAGTTCATCAAGGAGGGGAGTCGTCGGAGTTTGCAGATGAAGCTATTGGCCAAAGACAGTAACTCGAGCGGTTGGATCGTCAGCGCATTCGTTGTTGGCGGAAAGGACAGCACCATTCCAACAGCAGACAGCACTGTCGTCAAACTGCTTCGCGCCCATGTTACATCTTTCTGCTTCGACCCAGCCAAGCTCGCGACGCCCAAGTCCGCCGACAAGGGCTCACGAATAGAATAAACAGTAAACGCTTGTTGTGACACATGCAGGATCGTCTGACAAGACGCTCCTGCGGACGCGAAAAGACCGCACTGCTGAGCTTTAACGTTATGCCGGGAAAGCCTTTTTCTTGGCTCCAACCAATCGGCTCGCTACAATATTATTGCTGTGATGCTCATTGGCTGAGTCATACAGCAGGGAACAGGCATGCCTAAAAAGCGGAGACAATTGCGGGTCTTGACTCTTGCGGCTGGTTGTGTAGCTGTCGTGCTGTCTGCTTTCTTGTTCGGGTGTGGTTCTCAGGTGAATTTCGATACGGACAAGAATGCCGCAGCCTACCGCAAACTAGCTGATGAGCACTACGAAGCAAGCCGATACGCCGACGCCATCGCCGCTTGTAAGAAGGCCGTCACCATAAAACAGGATGACGCTGATGCGTATAAGACCATGGGCGCCGCATATAATGCACTTGGGCGATATGCCGAAGCTGTCTCCGCCTACAAGAAGGCTCTCGCCATCAACCCGGATGATGATTCGGCATACTTCTCCATGGGCAACGCCCACAACGGACTCAAGCAATACATGGAGGCCATTGCCGCCTATAAGAAGTCCGTTGCCATCAGGCCAAAGTTCGCGGTGCGGTATGTCTTCATGGCCTACTCCTACAAGGCGCTCGATGAACACGCCAAGGCCATCGGCGCCTACAAGAAGGCCGTAGCCCTCAAGCCCATACCGGATTCCCCTTTGGAGTTTACCTTCAGGGGCATCGCTTACTTGAATCTCGAGGAATACGCAAAGGCCATCACCGCTTGCAAAAAGGCTATCGCTCTTGAGCCGGATTACGTCAGAGCGCTTCACTGCATGGGCGACGCATATCAAGAACTTGGCCGGTACGCCGACGCCATCACCGTGTGGAAGAAAATCATTGTCGTCAAGCCGGATGACGTTAAGGCGTACTACTGCATGGGCAACAGTTACGAGGACCTGAAACGATATGCCGAGGCCGTCTCCGCCTACAAGCAGATCATCGCCGTCAAACCGGATTACGCTAATGCGTACCACGGTGTGGGCTCCGCCTATCAGTCACTAAAGGATTACCCAAAGGCCATCGCCGCCTACAAGAAAGCTATCTCCATAAAGCCGGACGCCGGTGCATACCTCTTTATGGGTACCTGCCATGAGGCGATCAAGGAACAGGCCAAGGCCATCGCCGCGTACGAGAAAGCCATCGCCCTCGAATCAGATGGAGAAATCGCCGCCTTCGCACGCAAGCGTCTTCGGAAACTCCGCGGACAGTGACCTGCTAAATGGCTAATGACTGGCGATTGGCAATGACGACCGACATTACGATACCATCACCCGCCATAGTTGACACAGCTAACCGTGACGTAAGATACTGAGCACCTGGCCAGGCGATCGGATTAAATGGCATAACAAACGTGTGTAATCCGTCGGCGCGGACCTGCGGCGCCGATGAGGCGAGACGTTATGCATAGGAGACTGGAATGAATGAATCTATCATGACCATTCTTGTCGTCGCCTCAGTATTGGTCTTGACCGGTTGCGAGCAGTCTAAGAACTCAGAATCACCCGCCCATTCGGGCGAGCATGCGGCTGCGGGCGGCGCTGAAAGCAGGCCGGGCGACAACAAAGACAAATCCGAATCAAGAACGAATTTGTTTGAAGGTCCCGGCTCCTCCAGCAAAGCTGCAGCAGAAGCAGCCCAATATGTCAGATGCCAGGCCGTCCTCCTGTCCCATAATGAAGGGTATCAGTGGTGCGAGTTCGATACGAACGGCACGTCGTATCTTTTTATCGCCCCGCTCAGCACATTCAAGATCACGAAGCCCGAAAGGTTCAGGTCTCGTGAAGCAGGCATAGTCTTCAAGTACTCCGATTACCACCAGGACATGTTGCCGACGTTGAAACAAAGCGTCGGCAAGACATTCCTATTCGACTTGCCCAAAGATTTCCTCACAGGTAAAGCCGCAATAATTGACACATCGTGTGTTCCAACCTTCAAGAGAGTCACTCCATAGCAATCGTGAGCAACGGATCAACCCCCGTAGTTGACACAGCCGTCGGTGGCGTGAGATACTGCTCGACCTAGCCGGGTGGTCCGATTAGGCGGCACAACAAGCACACACAACGGACGGCTAGCGCCGCCGCTGATGTAAAACGTTAGGACACGACGGAAACAAAGTATGAAAGCACGAGAGTTACTCTTTGCTATAGGCGCCGCACTTGCATTCACCAGCCCGCTGGCGGGGCAAGATGGAAAAGCCGGTGATTTCTTTGCGCAGGACAAGATCCTGGAAATCATGCACAAGGTCAATGATTACACCCGGGCTAATCCCTATCGCAAAACCGACCGCAACTGGATCCGCGCAACCTGGTACAGCGGTGTTATGGAGGCGTATCACGCCACAGGCGATCGGAAGTATCTCAAACAGGCCCAGGCCTGGGCCCAGAAGCATCAGTGGCAAGTCGGACACGAGAAATTGGGCTTCAACCGGCTGTTCTGCGCCATGACCTGGGCCGAGCTCAATCTGCTGAAACCGGAGGCGAAAAAGATCGCACCGACAATAGCGGCGTTGAAGGAGAAGGTCCCTTACTCGCCGGCCGGGGCGAAGGTTTGGTACGGCCATGCGCCCGGTCCGTGGAACAAACCGGTCTACGCCGACTCATTGTACGGCGCACCGGTGCTGGCGATGCTGCACAAGGCCACCGGCGACAGGCAATACCTGGATATCCTGAACGGCGCCTTCTGGGATGTCACCGACAAGGTTTTAGACAAGGACGAAGACCTGTACTATCGCGATCCGGCGTATATCGGGAGGAAGTCTCCAAACGGCGGGAAGATTCTCTGGTCGCGCGGCAATGGTTGGGTCTTTGGCGGGCTTCCGAGGCTTATCAAGCATCTGCCCAAAGACGATCCGAGTTACAAACGCTACGTAGACCTCTACCGTCGCATGGCCAAATCGCTGGCGTCGCGGCAGGGCGATGACGGCTTCTGGCGATCCAATCTGGGTGATCCGCAGCACTATACGATGCCCGAGAGCAGCGGTACGGCGTTCTTTATCGCCGGTTTCGCCTGGGGAGTTCGCCAGGGGATTCTGGACCGGGACGCCTATCTGCCTGTGATCATACGCGGCTGGGGCGCATTGGTAAGTGCGGTGCACCCCGACGGCTTGCTGGGCTGGGTCCAGCCGGTCGACGCCCAGCCGCGACCATCGCATCCCAGGACCACCCAGGAGTATGCCGTCGGCCCGTTTCTGACTGCGGCCGGACGGGTGTATCTGCTGGTTAAGGGTGGTGTGATTACGCCGGAAAAGACTCGCTCGGCGATACCGCAGCAAAGTCAGATGCTGCCGCCATCGGCGGTTAAAAGCGATCCGATCACGAGTCGCGACCATCCGCTGAGCGAACAGATCATCGCCTTCCTGAAGAACCAGCAGGCCCAAACTCACGCTCGGACAAGATACAAGAAGTTTAAGAAGAAAGAGTATCTCGACGTGATCGCCGGCCAGGTCAAGGCCATTGGCCAATATCAGAATGCCGAGGGACGCATCATTGATCCCGTTGAGAAGGCCGAGAAGTACTTCACGACGCCCTGTTACGCCCACAGCGTAGCCGTGCTTGCTAGAGCCGGCTATCCGATAGGGAAAGATGTTGTCGAAAGCGGGATGAAGGCGTTGGATGTGTCGCTGGCGGATATCGCCGCCGGCAAGGCGCCGGGCTCGCATGGCGACTTTTTCACATGGCCGATTGTGTTTGCCTACGAACTTTTTGAGGAGTCCGCCTCGGATCAGCGTAAAGAAGCGTGGAAACGGCGCCTGAAGCAGATCGATCCCAAACGTTATCGCGTCTACCGCAAACCGCTGTCTCCATTGGACCATCGAGGCTTCTACAAGACCTATGGATCGCACTTCGCCAACAACTGGAATCTGGTTAATGTCGCCGGAGAATGGGGACGGGTTAAGCACGGCCTGGCCGATCGGTGGTACGTGGACTACTGCATGACCATGCAGCTTCCGAATTTTTCGCCGCACGGGATGTACAACGAAAACGGGAACCCCTTGCCGTACGATCTGTTCTCCAGGCACTATCTGACGGGCATGCTCCATCGCGGATACAGCTCTTTCCTGCATACGACCTATCGCGACATTCTCTGGCGAGGCGCTTGGACTTCGTTGTTCATGCAGTCACCGTTCGGCCAGTTGCCGACGGGCTACCGCAGCAGTCACCATATCTGGAACGAAGCCCAGCAGGCGGTCATCTTCGAAATCTACGCTTCGGCCTACGCCAAAGCGGGCAAGAAGGCCCAGGCCGGCGCCTTCAAACGCGCAGCACACCTGTCTCTGTTATCGATCAAGAACTGGATTCGTCCCGACGGGTCGGGCTTCATCGTCAAGAACCGCTACCCGATCGAGGCCAGGCACGGTTATGAAACGTACTCTGTCCATACCTGTTACAACATGCTGGCGATGAGTATGCTGGCCCAGGCATGGATGTTCGCCAACGATGAGATAACGGAAAGACCGTGTCCCGCCGACGTTGGCGGATTCGCCTTTGCAGTCCCGCGTTTCCACAAGGTCTTCGCCAATGCCGGCGGGAACTACATCGAGTACGACACGGCTGGCGATCATACGTACAACCCGACTGGAATACTGCGCGTGCATCTGAAAGATGGGCATCCGCAGCTTGGCCCATCGGACGGATGCGCTTCGAAGTTCAGCGGAAAGGGCGTTAATCTGGCCATTGGTCCGGCGTGGCGCATTGACGGCAAGTGGCGTAAACTGGCCGACTGCAAGGGGGCAACGCAAAAAGTGCGGGTGCTGGGCGAAACGCCGCAGCGCGTGCAGTTCCGCGTCTCTTATAGTGGTGTGAGCCAGACCGTCACCGTAGATCGAACCGGCGTAACCGTTGCCGATGAGATTACGGTCGACCGGGTCGATGCGATACGCGTTTACTACCCGATGCTGGTCTTTGACGGCAAGGACAGAACGAAAGTCGTGATGGACAAGAATACCGTTAAGCTGACGCTCGCCGGCAAGAGCGTGAGATTCACAGTGATCGAGCCCAGGGGCGTGACTCTGCAACGCGGCGCCAAGCAACTGAAACACCGAAACGGCATGGTGACTGAGGCGTTCGCAGAAACAACAGGCAAACGTTTGGTATACCGCATCACCGCAAACTAAAGCGACTATGAACGCCTGTTGGTTCGGAAACACGTAAACCATGTACGCGGATCCCAACGCGAATCGGCTCCGATGAAACGAAACGTTCGGCAAGAAGAGAGAATCACGAGATGATGAAGAGATTTACAATATCAGCGTTACTCATCCTGGCGGTGACTGTATCGGCCGCGGAATCGCCCAAGTACCGTGACGCTCGACCAGCGGCGACGCTACGGATGGATGCCAAGGATCATGGCATTGTGCTTCGCTACGGCGACGGACCGGGCAAATGCGATATGCTTGGCGCCCGTGATGTATGGGTGTTTGAAGATCGCGGAACCTACTACATGCACTACGATGCGGCGGGGCCGAAAGGATGGCTCAGTTCGCTGGCGATAAGTAAAGACCTGGTTACCTGGGAGAAGAAAGGCCCGATCCTGGATTTTGGGAAACGGGGAGAAGACGACTCGAAGTCCGCCGCATATGGCGTAACGTATTACGATGGTAAGCAATGGCACATGTTCTACCTCGGAACGCCCAACGTAAGCCCGGCGCCGAACCTGATTCCAGGATTCCCGTATCTTACAATGAAGGCCAAAGGTAAGGGGCCGGCCGGGCCGTGGATCAAACAGAGAGGCGTTATTCCCTTCCGCACCAAACCAAACACTTACTATTCGATAACCGCCAGCCCCGGCCAGGTTATCAAGAACGGTGACGAATACCTCCAGTTCTTCAGCTCTACAACTCGCAAGCCCGGGAACCCGTGCGTCCAGCGCACGCTGGGCATTGCCCGGACCAAGGATCTCGACGGGCCGTGGATCGTCGATCCCAAGCCTATCGTTCCTATCGAAGAGCAGATCGAAAACTCCGCGATATACTATGAGAAGAGCAATAAGACCTGGTTCCTCTTCACCAACCACATTGGCATCGATCGCGGCGAATACACTGATGCTATTTGGGTGTACTGGAGTAAAGATCTGAACAAATGGGACCCGAAGAACAAGGCCGTTGTCCTTGACGGAAAGAACTGCAGTTGGTCAAAGAAGTGCATTGGCCTGCCGTCTGTTGTTCAGGTCGGCAAGAGGTTGGCGTTGTTCTACGACGCCCCGGGCGGAAACAGCACGAGCCATATGAAGCGGCATGTGGGTCTGGCGTGGTTGGGGCTGCCGCTGTCGCCCCCTGCGAGAAACAGAGCCAGGAAAGTCGAATAGGATGCTCCGGCGGGTTCCGATGCGCCCGGAAGTTATTCGGGACTTTCCGCATCCGGGACACTGAGCTTGCACGCCGGTGATGGGGGAACCTGAATCCTGTTTAGACTTGAAGGGCGTTTGTCCAGTCTCGGTTGATAACGGTTTGCGTGCGGCGTACCATTGGCGTTGACCTTAACCAGTGGAGTGTGGCAATGAAGAATTGCAGAATAACAACCGCGTTGATCCTCGTCGGGCTGCTTGGGATTTCGTCGGCTGCTTTGGCTGCTGACAAGAAGGTCAAGGTGTTCATTCTGGCCGGCCAGTCGAATATGGAAGGGCATGGGCAGGTCCGCAGTCTTCCGCATCTGGGGAACCATCCGAAGCATGGGCATTTGCTCAAGAAACTAAAGACGGCTGACGGTAAGTGGGCGGTGCGCGATGATGTTACTATTTCGTACAAAGCCGATCAGCGTAAAAAACGCAGTGGCCCGCTTACGGTCGGCTGGGGCGGCCAGACGCATGAACTCGGTCCGGAGCTGATGTTCGGCACGATCATGGGCGAGATGTACGACGAGCATGTGCTTCTTATAAAGACCGCCTGGGGCGGTAAGGATGTTATCTGCGACTTCCGCTCTCCGAGTGCGGGAAAGCCCGCCGGCGCCGAAGCGGCATACTTCGCACATCGGCGAAAAGAGGGCGATACGCGACAGGCCGGCGTTTACTATCGCAAGATGGTCTCTGAGATCAAAGAGACACTGGCGGACATCAAGAATGTCGTGCCTGGTTACAAGGGCCAGGGCTACGAGATTGCGGGTATGGCGTGGTTCCAGGGCTGGAACGATCTGGGGGCCTGGCACTTTCAGCAGAACGGAAAGCATCTGGGCAAGGAAGTTCTTGGGCGATACAAGCACAACCTGACGGCCATGATTCGCGACCTGCGCAGAGACCTTGGCGCTGCGGACATGCCGGTGGTTATCGGTGAGCTCGGCGTCGGCGGCCACGAGATGACCCGAAAAGCCCAGGCCAAAGGCAGAGACTGGGAGGCCGAATCGATAGTGGAGCTGCGGAAGATCCAGAAGGCCATCGGCGACGATCCGAAGGTCAAGAACGTAACGTTCGTTCCGACGCTGGATTACTGGGATGTGCGGCTACAGGAGCTGCGCGTTATCAGCAACGCATACTGGGGCAAAAAGCAGAAGGCCGACATCAAGGACACCGAGGAAAACCACCTTCCGACGAAGGAGTTGAACGATGAGTTTCTGCGCCTGGGTCAGCACTGGTTCTGCCATTACAACGGATCGGCGGCGAATTACTGTTTGATCGGATGGGCGATGGCTGAGGCGTTGAACAAGCCGAAGCTTCCAAGAACAGAAAGGTATTTTCGGAATTAAGCATAACATGCGTAAGGCGATATGTTTTCCAGTTCTGATCGCGTGCTTGTTCTCTATGAGCGCACTGGGCGATCACCACGAGCGGACTCCCCGGATCGTGGAGCCATCCGAGGTTCCATACGCTAACCAGGCGACATGGGCCGCGACCATGCTCGATGCGCGGGCTAGGGTCCGCAAGGCGGGCAAGAAGAGTGTTGATCTGGCGTTGGGGTCCGCCTATGCCAGGCGGTTCGGGCGTGATTTTCCGATCCGCTCGGATTGGTTGATGCAGGACGGCGGCCCGGAGCCCGAGCAGTGGAAAGGCGGGCTCGACGGAAAACGGGACTATGCGAGCTATCTCAAGCCCGGTCGGGACGCATCTTTGGAGCGAAAGTTGATCGGCAGGGTTCTTGGCGAGTGCGGCCGGCCGGGCGTCGAGCTTGCCGCCGAGTTGAACGCGTTGGTCAAAGCCGGCGCCGGACCAGACGACATTCGATGGCTTGAGTTGTACGAAAGGGCGTGCCTCATCCGCCGGGCCGAAAGGCTCAAACCGCTGCTGGCCCGGACGCGGAAGATCATCTTCGTTCGCCATCAGAACATGGGCAATATGAACTTCGCCTACACCGAATACACCCGCTGGCCCGGTAACAAGTACGGCGGGTTGTTTTGTTTCGATCTCGACAAAGAGACGATCGAACCGCTGATCAAGACCGACAAGGGAGGGACGATACGCGATCCGGCGCTGTCTTACGACGGCAAGCGCCTTCTCTTTGCCTGGCGGAAAGACGCTGACGATCGCCACGACTACAGCGTCTACGAGATGGAGCTCGCTGGCGGCAAGATTCGCCACATCACCGGCGACTATACGTACGGCGCCAGCTACGAACCGATCTATCTGCCTGATGGGAACATAATGTTCAACTCGTCGCGTATCGTTCAGACCGTAGACTGCGCCGGTCCGGACGTGAGCAATCTGTTCATCTGCGATCGGGACGGTAAATACGCCCGGCGGATCGGATTCGACCAGGTCCATACGCTGGCCCCGACTGTGATGGACGACGGGCGAGTGGTCTACATGCGATGGGACTACAACGATCGCAGCCAGGTCTACACCCAGGCGATATTCCAGATGAACCCCGACGGAACAGCCCAGACCGAATACTACGGCAACAACACGTTCGAGCCGACAAACTTCTTCCACCCGCGAGGCATCCCGCAGACCGCGAAGATCATGTGCCTCATCGGCGGGCACCACACGCCCCAGAGCGGTAAGCTGGTCTCAGTCGATCCGTCAAAGGGTCGCCAGGGAACCGACGGACTTATCGAGATACCGCAGGGCAGAAAGCCGAATTACGAGCGAACCGACATGTACGCCAAGCAGGGCGGGCATTTCTGCTATCCGTTCCCGCTGGATGAAAAGTCGCTGCTTGTAAGCTACGATTCGCTTGCCTACCATCGCCGCAAAAAAGACGGCACGCGCATGCCCGATGACGTGAAAAACTTTGTGCGGTTTCATTTGTACTACATGACCACCGACGGGCGGCGGGAGATTCTCGCCGCGGACCATCGCATATCGTCGCTCAAGGCGATACCCGTGATATCGCGTAAGGCGCCGAAGGTGCGTCCCTCGACAGTTTACCACCGCAAGAAGACCGGCGTCTATTTTATGCAGGACATCTATCACGGACCCGGTCTCAAAGGCGTGAAACGCGGGACGATCAAAAAGTTGCGCGTCGTGGAGCTCCGGTTTCGCGAGATGTACGTCGGCGCCAACGGGACCAGCGGCGCCGGGGGCAGCGCCGGGGTCGTGACTCCGATCGCCGTAGGGACCGGCAGTTGGGATGTAAAGGTAATACTCGGCGACGCGAAGGTCCACGCCGACGGTTCTGCGATGTTCGAGGTTCCGGCCAGAACGCCAGTCTACTTCCAGGCGCTCGACGCCGAGAACCGCGCGGTCCAGACGATGCGTTCGTGGTCGACGCTAATGCCCGGCGAGACGTTCTCGTGCGTCGGTTGCCACGAAGACAAGAACGAGGCGCCCCAGATCCCGAAAACCGCCCGCCTGGCGATGAAGGCTGGCCCGCAGGAACTCACCGAGTTCTACGGCCCGCCGCGTGGATTCAGCTACCCCAAACGGATCCAACCGATTCTCGACAAGCATTGCATAAAGTGCCACAAATCCGGCGGAAAGGCCGCCAAATACCCACTGACAAGCGAAAAAGTTCACTATAAGCGCTCGCAACGAAACTGGGCCAGATCGTATCTGACGCTGACCGGCACGCCGGACAGACGTCGCGAACTGCACGAAGAGCGAGGCCGGGCCAACGAGATCGTCAACTGGATCAACAACTCGTCAGAACCGACCATGATCCCGCCGCGACACACAGGGTCGACCAGGAGCAAGCTGATGCTGCTGAACGATCCCGAAAATTCGCCATGTCCGGCCAGTATCAAGCTGTCGCGCAAGGAGTTGGACATGCTGGCGGCCTGGATCGATCTCGTCGTGCCGTATTGCGGCGACTACCTGGAAGCCAACGCTTGGAGCGAAGACACCATGAGGCGTGCGAAAAAACGCATCGCCATGAACCAAGAGGCCCGCCGGATTGATCTTAAGAATATCGGCGACTACATTAAATCCGGCCAGTGAGAATCTCTTTGCCCTCATCGCCGGACAAGCTACAATCATCCCAGACGCACCGACTACGTTAATTCCGGTTAATCTCCAAGGAGAACATGATGCCTAATCGCACACTTACCTTTGTATCGTTGCTTATTGTCGCTGTTGTTACGGTTAGCGCTGTCGGGGCGGAGAAACTGCCCGAGAACCTGGCTCGCAAGGCCAAGGTCTCGGCCAGCAGTCAGTTCAGCGGCGAGTATCGTCCGTCCCAGGCGATAAACGGTTCTGTTTCAGGCAGCGACTGGGCGGTCAAGGGAATGCAGACTGGGGAGTTTACGCTTCAGTGGGCAAAGCCTGTCGATGCGGCGCAGATCGTCTACTGGGCTCGAACGGCCGGCCAGCACCTTGAGGCCTTCAAGGACTACGAGGTCTATCTGAATGGCGGGAAGACCCCGGCGGTAAAGGGAAGCCTGGAAAGGCGCCACGGGCCGCAGTTGATTAACCTGACCAAACAGAAGGTCTCGAATATCCGGATCAAGTTCCTCTCGGCGCATTCAAATTCGCCCAACCCAGGCGCGGCTGAAATCAGCGTCTACCCGACCCCCCTTACGAAGAAGCAATTGGCTCAGTTGGCCCAGATCGCAGCGAGCATACCCAAGAAACCCAAGGCGCCCAGGGCGCGCAAGAAGAGGCCCGTGAAGGAGTTGACCGAGACCGCCAAGGCGATGCACAAGGACCTGATCGCCGGCAAGCTCGGGTTCAAGGACATCCTGCTGGTCAAACGCCATCCGCTGAACATCTCGCATGTGTACGTCTACCACGTAGAAGGGTATATACCCGGCGGCGGTCTGTACGTTCTCACTCCCGGCCCGGACGGCGGAAAGCTCAAGTGCATCTACGACGCCAAAGAAGGGATGATCACCACCGCCGACCTGTCGTATGACGGCAAGGAGATCGTCTTCGCCCTTAAGCTCGGCGGGATGGTTCGCTGTCGCCCGATCGCCCACGCGTTCGATATCCCGCGCGATAAGCCCGGAGAGAACTACCAGATATGGCGGATCAACGTTGACGGCACGGGCCTGAAGCAGTTGACAAACGACAAGAGCAACAACCTCGACCCGTGCTGGTTGCCCGACGGCGGAGTGGCGTTCATCTCCGATCGCAAGCCGGCGTACGCATACTGCTATGTTGTGACTTCGCCCGTGGTCTATCGCATGGACCGTGACGGACAGAAGCAGAAACGCCTCAGCGCAAACTACCTGATGGACTTCACGCCTTCGGTCTCGAATGACGGACGTATCGTCTACACGCGTTGGGAATATGTCGACCGGGCGGCGTGCCCCATCCAGAGTCTCTGGACGATGAACCCCGACGGGACCGGTCTTGCCGGCCTGTACGGAAACCGCGTTATCGCACCGGGCACCTTCATGGACGCCCAGCCGGTTCCCGGTAAGAAAACATTCATCGCAACCGCCACCAACCACAACGGTCCGTGCCGCGGCGGGATCGTGCTGATCGACCCTACAAAGGGCGCCAATAACCTAAAGGCGATTACGAACCTGACCCCGGAAGTCGACATCTTCGTCGCCAGGGGAGTTTACGGAAACGGACTTCGCGGGCCTTATGAAAAGCCGATGCCCATCGGCGGCGATAAGTTCCTCGTCTCGAGCAATGGCGTGATTGAACTGCGCGATTTCAAGTGCAACGCTGTTCCGCTTATCCGGCCGAGCGACAAGATGGGTTACTACTCGCCCCAGCCGATCGTGAAGACCAAGACCCCGCCCCTTATCGTCGGCACGCCGATGAACCGCAAGATCGACCTGCCGAAGGACGGCAGCGTTACCGGAAACTGGGCCAGCGTTTATATGCAGGATGTTTACAACGGACTCGAACCGGCGGTAAAACGCGGAGAGATCACGCAGGTTGCGGTTATCCAGGAACTCGAAAAAGCGACCCACACCCCGCAGGACAACTTCGACCCCTACACCGGACGAAAACGCAAGATCGCCGCGTTCGGGTTCCAGTTCCCGCTGGTCTCGTGCGGAGCGACTTACGCGGCCAAGAAGGTCTGGGGATTCGCCAATGTCGACAAAGACGGAAAAGCCGCCTTCCAGGTCCCCTCTGAAGTTCCGATCTACTTCCTGGCGTTGGACAAGGAAGGTCGAGCCGTACAGCGCATGAGATCGTTCACCCACTTCATGCCCGGCGAAGTGCAGGGCTGCATCGGCTGCCACGCCGATCGAAACTCCGCTGCTCCGCGACCGGGCTCCAAACGCTTCACAACCGCTCCGCAGAAGCTCATCGAGCCGGCATGGGGCGTGAAAGGTTTCAGCTACGCCGAAGTCGTCCAGCCGGTGCTCGACAAGAACTGCACCAAGTGCCATAACCACCTCAAGCAGGACGGGAAGGTTGACCTCAGCGGCGACAAGACCGACTTCTTCAACGTATCGTACGATATCCTGGCTCGCACCGGAACGATGGGCATGTGGAAATGGCGCATTCACGGTACGCCGAAGGGCCCCAAGAACGACAGCTTCCGCGGAATGAGCCCTTACACCGAATGGATCTGGTCGATCAACGGCGCCGGGCACAACACCCACGAGATCGCCCCGTACCGCTGGGGCAGCCCGGCCAGCATGCTGGCGAGAATCATCCACACCGGCCACCCCGACAAGAAAGGTAAGAAACGAATCGATGTCCCCGCGGCCGATCGCAAGCGAGTTTATCTCTGGATCGATCTGAACGTCCCGTATTACGGGACGGCGTCTTCGAATCACAAGAAGCGAATTGGATCTCGTCGCATGTACCCGCCGAATCTCGATTCGACTCTCAAGGAAGTCGCCAAGCGCCGCTGCGACTCCTGCCACAAGGGCAAGCTCCCCCGCAAGTTCTACACGCGATTCGAGAATCCGCAGAACAATGACTTCCTGCTGGCCCCGCTGGCGAAATCCGCAGGCGGGACCGAGAAGTGCGGGAAGATTATCTTCAAGACAACAGACGACGCCGACTACCAGAAGATCATCAAGACGTTCGGTCCCATACACAAGCTGCTGGAGAGTATCCCGCGAGCCGATATGAAGAACTTCACGCTGCTGACCAAATAGAAACCCGTTGGTCGCCAAGGAGCGCCTGATGCGAAACAAGACTGCACGCTTGTTGTTGATTCTTGTCGTTGTCTGCATGCTGGTCCCTGTAGAGATTGCCCGGGCCGACGATATACCCGGAAACATCGCTCCCAAAGCCAGGGTCTCGGCCAGCAGCCGGTTCAGCAGCGAGTATCATCCCCTGAGGGCGATAAACGGACTCGTCCCCGGCGCCGACTGGGCGGTCAAGGGAACCCAGGACGGGTATTTCGAGTTGCGTTGGGACAAGCCGGTCCAGGCAGCCCAGATTATCTACTGGGCCCGCACAACCAGCGATTTGCTGGAGTGCTTCAAGGACTACGAGGTCTATCTCGACGGCGCGAAAACGCCCATCGTCAAGGGCACGCTCGAACACCGGCGCGGCCCGCAAGCGATCAACTTCAAGAAGCAGAACATCAAGAAGCTCCGCATCAAGTTTCTATCATCGCATCCGAACTCGCCCAATCCCGGCGCTGCGGAGATCGGAGTCTACGCATCGCCGATTACGAATAAACAACTCACCGAGATGCTGATACCCGCCAACGAGCGAACCGCCGCGGCTAAGGCTATGCGGACCGAGTTGGCCGACGGTAAGCTCGGGTTCAAGGACATCCTGCTGGTCAAGCGCAAACCGCTGAACATATCGCACGTGTACGTGTATCACGTTGAAGGATTCCGCCCGGGCGGCGGGCTGTATGTCTACTCGACCGACACCGGCGAGACCAAGTGCATTTTTGACGCCAAGGAAGGCATGATAACCACCGCCGACCTGTCGTACGACGCCAAAGAAGTAGTCTTCGCATTGCGGCGAGGCGGGCACGTGGGCTCGAACCCCGTGGCGCATATCGAGGATATTTCGTTTTACAAGGACGAGAAGAGCAACTACCAGATCTTCACGATCGGGATTGACGGCAAGGGCCTGAAGCAACTTACCAAGGGCAAGCACAACAATCTCGATCCGTGCTGGCTGGCCGACGGCGGGATTGGGTTCATTTCCGATCGCAAACCGGCGTACGCGTACTGCTATGTCGTGACCTCTCCTGTTCTCTATCGCATGGAGGCCGACGGTTCGAAGCAGATACGCCTGAGCGCCAACTACCTGATGGACTTCACGCCTTCGGTGCTGAACGACGGGCGAATCGTCTACACGCGATGGGAATACGTTGACCGGCCGGCGTGTCCGATCCAGAGCTTGTGGGCGATCAAGCCCGACGGGACCGGGCTCAGCGTGTATTACGGTAATCGCGTAATCTCGCCGGGCACGTTTATGGACGCCCAGCCGATCCCGGGCACAAACCAGGTGATCGCCACGGCGACGAACCACAACGGTTCGTGTCGCGGCGGGATAGTCGCGATCGATCCGTCCAAAGGTGTAAACGCTCCCGAGGCGATCCGCAACCTGACCCCCGAGATCAACATCTACGCACACCGTATCGGCGGAGGCCCCTGGGGCAACGGGATGCTCGACACGCGAGTGCGAGGCCAGTACGAAAAGCCGCTGGCGATCAGCGACAAGCGATTCTTAGTCTCCAAGGGCGGTACGATCCAGCTTCGCGACTTCGACGCCAATGCAATCTCGCTGATCTCACCCGAAGGCGGGATGGGCTGGTACTGTCCCATGCCGGTGCGGAAGGTTAAACGCCCGCCGCTGCTGTTCGGGACTATCGCTAAACTGCCTAAGGACGGAAGCGTTTCGGGCGCGTGGGCCACGATCTACATGCAGGATGTCTACAACGGACTCGAGCCGCACGTCAAACGCGGCCAGATCAAACAGGTCGCCGTCATCCAGGAGATCGAAAAGTCCACTCACTCGCCGCAGAACAACAAACGCCTCGACGGACACGGCATGCGGAACATCGCGGTATTCGGGTTCCAGTTCCCGCTGGTCTCGTGCGGCGCGACATACGCGCCCAAAAAAGTCTGGGGCTTCGCCGACGTGCAAAAAGACGGAAGCGCCGCGTTCAAAGTTCCCTCGGAAGTTCCGATCTACTTCCTGGCTCTCGACGCCGAAGGACGGGCTCTGCAACGGATGCGGTCTTTCACGCACCTGATGCCCGGCGAGGTCCAGGGCTGCGTGGGCTGTCACGCCAATCGCAACTCGGTGGCGTCCAGCGGTCCGAAGGTGATGGCGTCTGCGGCCCGACGCAAACCGCAGGAACTCACACGCCCTGTCTGGGGCGTAAAGGGCTTCAGCTACCAGGAAGTGGTCCAACCCGTGTTCGACCGCAACTGCATCAAGTGCCACAACGAACGCAAGCAGGATGGCAATGTCGACCTGACCGGCGACATGACCGACTTCTTCAACGTTTCGTACGATATTCTCGCACGGACCGGAACGCAGTCCGAACGGAACTGGGGTCGCCACGGAAGCCCGTCGGGCGCCAAATACGACAAGCTTCGCGGAATGAGCCCGTACACCGAGTGGATATGGACTATCAACGGCGCCGGTGAAAATGTTCTGGAAGTCAAACCGATGCGATGGGGCAGCCCGGCCAGTAAACTCGCCGACATCATCCGCACCGGCCACCCTGACAAGAAGGGTAAGAAGCGGGTCGATGTTCCCGCGGCCGACCGCAAGAAAGTGTACTTGTGGATCGACCTGAATGTTCCGTACTACGGTACGTCGTCGTCGAATCACAAGGCCCGCCTCGGCAGCAGGCGAATGTTGCCCCAGGGACTCGAACCGGCGATCAAGGAAGTCGCATCGCGACGCTGCCTGAGTTGTCACAAGAAAGGCGTTCCGCGGAAGTTTTACACTCGTGTGATGAAGCCGCAGAACAACAACTTCCTGCTGGCGCCGCTGGCTAAATCAGCCGGCGGAACCGAAGCGTGCGTAAAGCCGATCTTCAAGACGACAGACGATCCGGACTACCAGAAGATCATCAAGACGTTTGATCCCATACACAAACTGTTGCGGGCCAGACCCCGCGCCGATATGCCGAGTTTCAAACTACTGTGCGATTGAATATCCGCACAAAACAGGAATTGCAGCCACAATGTCTAAATTGAACCGTATACTTATCGCTGTCGTTTTGGGGTTACTAGTCGTGCCGTGTCTCGGCGCCGACAAGCCGCTGGTGAATTTCGGCGAAGACCGCTATACGCTTTCGTTCTGGATCCGAACTACGTCCAAGTCTGGCGGACCTCTCTTTACCGTCACAGCGCTTAACGGCAAGTGGAACACCGGCGACAAGTGCATCTACGTAGGCGAAAGAGGGCGCATCAATCTCCGCTCGGCCGGGGCCGGCCAGGACTCCGGCGGGCCTCTCGTAAATGACGGCAAGTGGCACCAGGTCGTCCTGCCGAGCTACCATTCCTGGCGCATGTATATCGACGGCAAACGCGGCTTGATGCATATCCAGGACGGTGTGCCGGACCAGGGGACCAAGCGCAGCCCGATACTCACCGGGCCTGGATGCGTGCTGAAGTTCGGCCAGGGCGCCGAAGATTTCCCCAACGACACCCAACGCCAGTTCACAGGTCAGATCGCCGACGTTCGGATCTACGATCGTGTGCTCAAGGAAGAGGAAATCGCCAAGCTCTTCGAAGGCCAGACCAAATTCGGATCGGCCAAGCTGATTGCCCACTGGCCGATGGACAAGAACGCCAAAGATGTCTCAGGCGGCGGGTCGCACCTGCGCACTGTCGGCAAGGTCAAGTATTCTCCGGGGCGGAACGGTGCGTCGGCCGCCGAGTTCGACGGCGCCGGGGCGCTCTGGCTGCCGCTGACCGATCGCTGCGTCGGGAAGACCGCAAAGATCATCACCTCGAAGCTGCCTGACATAATCGAACCGACCTATTCGGACGTTAAATACGGCGCCACACTGGTCAAGGAACTGGGCTTCGACAAGCTCCTGTTCGTCAAACGCGACACGTATCATTCGAGCCACTTCTACAGCGACTTCATCGACGGCTGCAGCCGGTTCGGAAGCAACATCTGTATACTGGACCTGTCGACGGGCAAGGTCAAAGACATCTTCAGCGGGAAGATGACCAAGGGTATTTTCGGGCGGGTCGATCTTTCGTTCGACGCCAAGAAGATAGTGTTCGGCTGGAAAGAATCGGAGTGGAAGGGTTTTCGGATATTCGAATCGAATATAGACGGGTCAGGACTGCACCAGGTCACCCATCCTTCGAAAGACGAAGCGCTGCGGATCAAGATGTACGACCAGTCGACATACCTGCGGTTCGCAAAGATCTACCACCACCAGACAGACGACATGAATCCGTGCTACCTGCCCGACGGCGGGATCATGTTTGTCTCCTCTCGGTGTGAGACCGGCACGCTCTGTAACTCCGACGATCAACTCGCCGGCACACAGATGTACCGCATAGAGCCGGACGGAAGCAAGTTTGAGAAACTCTCCAACAGCGCCGTCAGTGAATTTACTCCCGCAGTCTGCGAAGACGGGCGCGTTGTCTACACGCGTTGGGAGTACGTCGACAAGGGGCAGATCGGCGTCAAGTGCCTCTGGAGCATGAACCCCGACGGCACGGCGTCACGCGAGGTCTACGGAAACAACGTGCGCTTCCCGCCGACGATGATCCAGGGCAGGCAGATTCCGGGCTATGCGAATCTCTTCGTTGCTATCGGATCGCCGCACTGGCCCCACAGCGGAACCGGTACAGTGATCATGATCGACACCAACAAGCCGATCCGCACGCTGGAGCCGATGAGCTACATTACCCCGTACGTCAAGGTCATGCAGGAGCCGGGATACAACCAGTACAACTTCGAGACCAAACTGTGGACCCGAAGCGGAAAGGGCCCGCTGTATCGCGATCCGTTCCCGCTGAGCAAGGAACTGTTCATAGTCTCGCACAACGAGGACCGCACGAAGGACGCCAAAGATGCAAAAGCGTACGGGCTGTACAGTCTGGATATCAAGGCCCGACACAAACGCCTCTATCGCGATCCGGAGACTTCCGTCTGGTGCGCCCAGCCGCTTCGCCCGCGAAAGAAGCCGCCTGTCAGCATCATGCCCCGCGACGAGAAACTTGCGAAAAAGGGCCTGGCGGTCTGTTCGGTGCTGGATATCTATCACGGTATGGAAAACGTGAAACGCGGCGAGGTTAAGTGGATTCGCATAATGGAGCAGTTGCCCCGGCCATGGTCGGCCAGGCGGCGATGGGCCCCGGCGTGCGGACACACTCAATTGCCCGGCGGCGCCGGTCCGCTGAGCGTTAAACTGCTGCGAGGTGTGGTCCCGGTCGAAAAGGACGGTTCGGCGCACTTCTACGTGCCGGCCGATCGGAACATCTACTTCCAGGCGCTGAACGAAGACTACCTCGAACTGCAGCGCGAGCGAACTTATGTGAACTACCGTCCTGGCGAAACGCGAGCCTGCATCGGATGTCACGAAACGCCGAACGACGCGCCGCCTCCGCTGACCAAACGCATCGCCACCAGCAAGCCGGCGGTAATGCCCCAACCGCAACCCGGCGATCCGCAGGCCGCCCGTCCGCTGCACTACGCAAAGGATGTTCAACCGATCTTCGACAAGCAGTGCGTAAGCTGTCACGGTGAGAAAGAACCAGCCGCCGGTCTGCGCCTGACAGGCGAGGACTGGTGGCTGTCGAACTTCTCGTTCGTCGAACTTACCCGCAAGGGCTACGTGCCCGGCTTCCGCGAGGGCAAGGACTTCGAGGGCACCGAGTATTCACCGGCCAAGACTATCGGATCCGGGGTCAGCAAGTTGATGAAGCAGATCAAGAAGGGCTGTCCCGGCAACAAGACCAGGATGTCCCAGGCCGAGTTCGTACGCATCGCGACATGGGTCGACACTAACGGAGTCTACAGCGGTTCGTATTTCGGGCGCCTGGTCCCGCCTCACAAGGACCACCCCAACTATCGACCCACACCGACGCTCAAGCAGGCCCTGAGCACTAAGAATCCGTGGGAGGAATGGACCCCCGACTGGAAAATGCCGCCGAAGAAGAAGCGATAGGCTCCGGGCGCCTTGAGGTCACAAACCCAGACCGATCCCGGTCAGTTCGCGCTTCAACTTGTCGAGGTTGACGAGTTGAAGGCGCGATTGTCTGTAGCGACCGATCGCGAGGGACTTGCCATCCGGCGTGAAACGGATAAACGGATCGCCTCGCGCCGCCATGTGGAGGCTGAAGACCCGTTTCATGTCCCCCATGGTGTAAATCTCAATGTCGCCGGCGAGACATGCCACTGCCAGCAACTTGCCCCCCGGGTGAATATCGATGCTGACGGGCATCTGGCGGTTGCGAATATGGACCTTTTTGCCGGGTGTTTTGGCGTTTTGCAGTAAGACGCCGGCCTGTGGGTCGGCGCCGCCGGGGCCTGAGGAGTCTCTCGTTCGCGTGGCGGCGAAGTCGGTTACGAAATAGACCAACGCCGCCCACTGATAGTCCGGAGTGAACTTCGGAAGTTCTATTGCCATCGAGCCCTCGACCATGTCGATTTGCATGTGCGTGCGTCGGTTTACAAGATCCCAGACATCATATCGCGGCCCGATCGGTCCGCGGATGATACGGACCAGCATGCGGGCGTCAGGCGTCAGCTTTACGCGCGTTCCGCCGTCCTGCTTTCCCCATGGAACCGTGGCGTAAGACTTGTCGGCATTCATGTCCCAGACGACCGTACTGTCGGCCTCGTTGCGCACCATGAGCAGTTGCCCTTGTGGTCCGAACGCTGCGGTGAAAAAACTGAACGCCCCGATTTGGCCGCGCGGTCGCTCGGTGCGGAACACCTCATCACCGCTTGCCAGATCGTAGACGACGGCTTGCAGTTTCTTACTGCTGGGCGAAACCACTGCCAACCGCTTTCCGTCAGGGCGGAATATCAGCCGCCCGGTTACAGGAAACTCGCGCTGGACCTGCCCCGTGCTCAGGAGAATCAATCGAGTCACGTCGGGTTTACCCGCCACACGACTCGAACTCACCGCCAGTTGGCGTGCATCGGGGCTGAAAGCGAATTGTCTGAACTTGCCGCCTGTGGGCAGATCGATCATGGGTGGGTTGGGCGATATTTCCCAGCGGCTGATCCGACCGTCGGCCCCTGCAACGATCAGATGGCGGCCGTCCGGATGCCACTTGACAAGCGTAGCCCCGCCGCGCTAGGCGCCCTTGATCCGCCACAGTTCGGAGCCGGTTTCGGTATCGAAGACGGCGACGTCGCCCTCGCGACCGCCGATGGCCAGGCGCTTACTGTCCGGACTGAGCCCGGGCGCATTCATGGGCATGGGCATGTCGCCGGCGGACCCTCCCAGCATACGCAGCTTCTCTTTGTCCTGTAAAATGTCCCAGAGCAGCACTGCCGGCTTATGCGCCTCGCCCCCCATATACGAGACGGCCAGGAATGCATCATCGCCGCTGAACGCCGCAGCGCCGAACGTCTCCATCGGCAGGCGTATCTCGCGGACGCTTCCTGCGCCCGCCAGGTCAATCAGGCGCAGTGTGGTCGAGCGATCCGTCACGGCGATCAGCTTTCCCGAGTTCGAGAAGGCGACGTTCACGACCTGCTTGCTGGAGTCCCATGAGCCCACCGATCTGCTCTTGGCGGTCTCGATGTTCCAGAGAACGACATCGAGCTTCCCACTCTCGCCGAGGGCCGTGCGTCGCACCGCCGCGAATCGTTTACCGTCCGGGCCAAATGCGCCGCTGCCCACCGTCAGCATCGCGTTCTTCGCGGCGGTGGCGCTGCCGTCAGAGGCGCCGCCTCGGGGTTTGTCCGACGACAGTTCGAGGGTCTTGATATGCTTGCCGTGTGGCAGAGACAGTATACGAGCCCCGGATGGGCCGAGTATGGCCAGCATCTTACCGTCGGAACTTACTGACGGAGCCAGAAGACCAAATGATGCGAACTTGCCGAGGTCGGGAATCCGGGCGATCTCCTTGCATGTGGCGGTGTTCAGCACCCGAACACCGATTTTTGGCGCCTGGGGCTTTCCCCGTTGGAGCATCCCTGCTGAAAGAGGGGCGACGCGCGACAAGCTTATTCCAGTCATGTACGCCGTCAGTGCGACAGACCCGTCGGCGGAGACCTTCGGCGGAAAGCCCATCATCACAGTGCCTTGCGCAACCTCGCGCGCATCGGTCTGCATCAGTGTGGCGACCGCGGCGGTGCGCAGGTCCGCGGCGCTAGGCATGGGGATTGCCCCGGCCTGGTTGTCGGCGCGGTTCGGGCGAGTGCTGCGCGTTCGCAGCGTGTTGGCTTCCCGCAACAACTCCATCGCCCGCCACCGCCGACCGGGCGCCCTCGACAGCAGCACCGCGCGGGCCTGCTCGTACTGACTGCTTGCCAGCGCATCCTTCGCTCGCTCGCTCTGCACCTCGGTCTGGCGCCTGGCGTTTTGTTCTCTCCCCAGCGCCGCAACGGTCTGCTCGTGCTCGGCCGTCAGGTTCACGTAGTAAATGCTGCTGAGCGTGATGACTACGGACGCGGCGAGAGCTATCACCGCCGCCAGTGCGGGATTGCGCCTGCACCACCTAACCATCTTGCCTCCAACGCTTACCGGGCGGGCGGTGATCGGTTCGTGGTTGAGCCACCGCTCGAGTTCGTCGGCCAGCGCGCCGGCCGAATCGTATCGTTGCTGCGGATTCTTCTCGAGGCACTTGAGGCAGATCGTTTCCAGGTCGCGCGGAACGGCGGCGTTAACGGTGCGCGGCGCCCTGGGGGTCTTGTCCATGACCTGTCGCATCGTGTCCAGCGGCGTCGCGGCGCGGAACGGGGGCTCGCCGGTCAGCAGGACGTAGAGGATGGCCCCGAGGCTGTAGACGTCGGCGGCCGTGGTAAGGTCCTTCTGGCCGGAAGCCTGCTCGGGCGGCATGTACGCCGGTGTTCCGAGCACGCCTCCGGGCTGCGTTATAGTCAGTCCCTGCTGACCGTCGACCAGTTTGGCCAGACCGAAGTCCGTCACGTGCGGTTGATCTTCCGGATCGAGCAGGATGTTGGCGGGCTTCAGGTCGCGGTGCAGGATTCCGCGCTGGTGGGCGAAGTGGACCCCTCGGGCGACCTTGGCCATCAGGCCGGCGGCAGCGCGGTGGTCGCCCTTGAGACGCCCCAGGTGTTCGCTGAGCGGTCCGCCTTCGATCAGCTTCATCGTGAAGTAGTGCCTTCCCTTGTACACGCCGACCTCGTAGATAGGCACGATGTTCGCGTGATCGAGGTTCGCCGCGGCTTCGGCCTCCTGGTGGAAACGCCTGACCTCGGCTTCGGAGGCGAGCTGGCCTGACAGGATCATCTTCAGCGCCACGGTCCTGTTGAGGCTGACCTGCTTGGCCTCGTAGACCACGCCCATACCGCCGCGCGCAATTTCCTGGAGCAGTTCGTAGTCACCGAAGTATCGCACGAGCGTTCCCGGCAGGGGATCGGGCGGATCGTGCAGCACCGCATCGGCCACCGTCGGCGCGTTGGGGTCCGCGCTGCCGAGGTCTCCTGCGGGGGGATCGGCCTTGAACGGTCTTGCCGCCTGCGCGAATTGCGCCTGGTCGGCGAAGAACTCCCGCAACTCCTCGGCGCAATCGGGATTCGCGTCGATCAGGGCCTGCCGGTCCGGTTGCCCGCCGGCCTCGACGGCCTGGAGATACTCGGCGATGACCTCGTCGCTGCGATTGTTCTGCGTGTTGTCAGTGTTTTCCGTGTTCATCGCTTTACTCACCTTTCTCCCGCGACGGTTCCTGATCGCCCAACTCTTGCCGCAGGTGTTTCAAACCGCGTTTCAGCAGACCCGCGACGGCCGCCGGTGTGCGGTTCATGTGCCCGGCGATCTGCTTAAGGGTCCACCCGTGCCAGTGCTGGAGCACCAGCGCCTGGCGCTGGGCGTCCGGCAATTTCGCCAGGGCGTCGACCACGGCGATCGCCTGCTCTTCGCGCCGGGCGTGCAGGCTGGGCGAACTCTGATCGGCCGCCAGGAACGCCCCCAGGCGGGCCGACGAACGATCCATAGCGTCGACCAGGTGACGTTCTCGGGCCATGTCGCGCTTGGCCCGGCGAAGCGACCGCAGGGCGTCTGCAAGGTTGTGGATCAGGATCTGCCTGAGCCAGACCGCCATCTCACCGTCGCTGGTCCCGCGGAACTGATCGCGCTGCCCGCAGGCTTCCATAAGAGTTTGCTGGACCACGTCCGATGCGTCGAGCTTGTGGCGAATCTTCGGGTCGATCTGCACTCTGGCCAGGGTTAGAAGGTACTGTCGGTATCGTTCGAAGGCTTCGGTTTGTGAAGGCTGTTGGCTCATTGGCTGTTCTCTACCAATACAGGCGACAACGACATGAAGATTAGGCGCGGAGGACGTGATTTTCTTGTCGGGCCGCGGCGGATCAACGTTCCGCCATCTCGTCAGCCGGCCCGCCGCTTCGATTATACGCTTGTCAACACAACCGACCGCCGTGCGTGTGCGGCCGTTTGTTACATCTTGAAGATGGATTTTGTCATATCAACCCATTTTCTGAGTCGTGCTCTGTCGCCGTTGATGGTGTAGACGTCCCTGTAGAGGATCTCCACGTTGCAGTCTTTGGCCACAGCGTAGGTGTCCTTCATGTCCTTCTCCATGAGGTCCCAATGTGGTGTCGGTCCGCTTATATGGGCCGGGATCGGTTTGCGGGAAAAGACGTAGTTCTTACCGAGCATCTCGGCGCACTTTGCGAAGTCCGACCAGCCGGAAATCGACACAGACCTGAGATTCGGTATCGCGTCTATAATCATTTCGAGCTTGTTATCGACGGCCTCGCAGCACCCGTAATAGATCAGGCCGAACTTCTCGCTGAGCTTGGCCAGGTAGGGCAGTACGAACTCGCCGTACATCTGCGGCGAGATGCCCTGGGATTCCTGCGATTCGGCCCATCCCCAGAGGTTCTTCAGTTTGACATCGTCGGTGGAATCCGACTCGGGCAGGTCCGAGACATATCCGTAGCTGCGAGGACCGGCCATCTGGGTGTCGGTGTTCAAGGCCAGGAGGCCCTGTTTTTCGAAAAACTCGAACAACGCGATCCTGTCGTCGAGCATGTATTTCATGAGATCGTGTATCGCTTCGGGAGCGTCGTAGACCCAGCGGAAGAGACTGTCGTTTCCTATGAACCTATAGAGTTGCCAAGTCAGCCCGAAGAAGAATGTGCCGTTGAAGCCCAGATCGCCAAACTCCCCGACGTCAAATTCGTATGCGAACGGATCGTAATTGCCCGGGGTGATCGGCAGAATGTCGCCCATTACGTCCTGCAGCATCTGGGCCAGAACCCTGGTCTTCTCGCGGTCCACGTCGAAAGTTCGTTTCTTTAGCTTCGCGACATCATCCGGAGTTTCGATGGGAAAACTGAACCGGTATGCGATGGATTCGGGCTGCTGTACAGAAGAGCGAATCTCGACAGGCACGCCGTAATCGGACAAGAGCATTTTCCAACCGAGCCTGTAGTATGGTTCGATGACAATATCGTCGTCGAGCTCCTCGGCCTGGCGAAGGCTGATCCGCATCTTCTGCTCGACGGTTCTGAGGAACGGGTCCTGGCAGAGGAGTTCCGACTCAGAAACGAAATTCTCGATCCAGTCGGTTTCGACGAGAATCACCGGCCGCTCGGCCTTGAGATCGTGAACTGCCTTCCACAATCGCTTTCGCTCATTCATCACAGGCAGGGATGCGAATTCCATCCATTTGGCGGCGAGTTCCCTGATGACATTTCTATCGTTTTCCGAAACCATATTGATGCTCCTGACGTTTACGCGTAGTCCACGAGGCTACTTGTAACCTGCGGAAGGGCCGTATTTCAAGAGGATCGCCCAAGTACAGGAATTATTGTTATCGTCGTCGCGATGCTCAGAGGGGGTATTGGCCCGCGTCATGCGCTATGGTCACCGTGAGTTTGTCGGGTATGTCGCCGCGATCTTTGGCGTCGCTTACTTCTCGCAGCCAATCATCGTCGTCCGGGACATGGTCATACGATCCTCGCGTGCAGTCTTCGTATCCGCTGAGATGTGTCAGCAGGATCACGGCGGTGTCTTCATCGTCGTACCATCTGCGGAGAATCTCGACGTTCTTCGCCAATGTCGAGTGCCCGGTTCCGGGCGCCTTGATCGTGTTGGTCTCCAGGACCGCCATGTTGGCTTTCTGCAGATCCGGATCGTTCAGGACTTCTTCCTCCATTGAGGCGAAGTCCCCGGAGAAGATAACTCGCTTTGACCGGCCGGCCGGATCGGTTACGCGGAACACGTACATGCACGACCCGAGCATCTGGTCGGTGTGTAAGACGGGCATGGCCTTGAATTCGATGAACGGGCCGACAGCCGACCGGGCGGCCTGATCAGACGGGGTCAAGGCGGGTGAGGTCCCGTCGACAGCGTACCATGTGTTCAGGGTTGGGATGGCGACCCATTGAACAATCGGGTCGAGATTAGCGAATCGTTTAGCTACGGCGTGAGGGCCTTGCCTCAGGCACTGGGGGGTTGCGATAACCATCAGCGGCGCCGGCAGGGCGCCGGGATCGCCAGATTTGAGAACAAGGCTGCGTTTTCGACTGTTGGCCAGTTGGTTGAGCCCGCCCACGTGGTCGGGATGTCCGTGGGTAAGGAGCACCAATTCCGGGAGGGGCGCCTCGTTGTCGATCATCATTTCAGAGCAATGTGCGCCGGCGTCTATAACGATATTCCGCCCGGCGACAATGAGTGATGCCGAAGAATGCCCGCGTCGCTGTCGGGCCTTGCGTTGTTTGGCGTTGAGTCCGAATTCTCGTCCGAAAGCTCCGCCCGTTCCCCACGTCCGCACTTCTGCTGAACACATCGTTCGACTCCCATTGATTGAGATATTCCCAATAAGCCGTCCGGCCACACGGCAGGCGGCCTGAGAGGCGTATTATATCAAACAGATGAATCGGCGTCCACCCGCCGCTGGGATTGTATTGATGTTTGTCGTAGCGAGTTTGAGCCTAACGCCTGCGATCTAAGCGTTTGGGGCGTTTCATTTGTTGAGCATTTCGTTGAACTTGGCGAATCGGCGGAACTCCTGGACTCCCCAGATGAGTTGGATTACTCCAAAAGCCGCCCACCCCGGGCTCTTGACGCCGCCCAACGCGAAATTCATGATCCCCGCCAGGATCAACAGGCATCCGAATACGATGAACATGCCGCAGTGTCGGATCAAGAACGAAAGAATCCCCAGGATGATCAATCCGCCGCCCCATATCGGGTCGAGGAAACCGGAAAGGGCTATGCTGAGCCCGCCGATAACCAACAGCCCCACACCCCATTTCCTGAGCTCGGCCTCCATGAGTTCTCTCGCTGGCGAGGGCGCCTTTGGGTCGGGCGTCACTTCATCTTCCAGCACAGTTGGAAAGACCGACCCGCCTGCATCCGGCGGTATGTCAACGGCGATGCCGCACGCCGGGCAGGGGACCTCGTGGTCTGCATAGTACTCGGCGGTTGTGAAGTTGTGCCCACAGAGGCACTTTAGGATTACGTGTCCGTGCTCGTCGAAGCGGGCCGGCAGCGGAGGCGGCGTGCTTGGCCGGTATGAATCGGGGTCGTGGGGGTTTGTCGGGTCAGGTTCCATACTCGTCCCTTAATACGTAATAACAATCGCTGTTCGTTATGAATACTAACACACCGGCGGGGCGACAGAAAGTCGCTAGTTGTTAATTTTGCGGCGTTTTTAAACGGATGCTTCTCAGTAGCGGGGCGATTCTGTATCCTTGGGGTTATGAGTATCGAATACGGACAGAACGAACTGGCGAACTTGCGGGCTCTTCTAGCGATGGCGGTGGTTGAGGATTCAGGCGACGGGGATATCACCGCGGCGATGCTGCCGGCCGACATCACCGCTGCTGGAGTAATCGTAGCCCGCGAGCCTCTTGTGCTTTGCGGAGGAGTGTTTCTTGGCGAGATTTGCGCGGCGTACGATTCGTCCATAGCGGTTGAGGTGCTCGCTGACGAGGGCTCCGAGCTGGCCGGCGGGGCTGAGATCGCGAGGATCAATGGACCTGCGTGCCGGGTTATGGCCGCCGAGCGAGTCGCGCTGAACTTCCTGCAGAGACTATCGGGCATAGCGACGCTGACCGGGCGGTACGTCAGTGCGATCGAAGGGACCGACGCTGAAATCCTAGACACTCGCAAGACGACGCCCGGATGGCGGGCATTGGAGAAGTATGCTGTGCGATGCGGCGGGGGCGCCAACCATCGCATGGGCCTGTACGATTCGGTTCTGATCAAAGACAACCACCTCGCGGTCCTGGCCGCGGCGGGAGTGGACGATCCGATCGCAGCGCTGGCCGCAAGGTTCGTTGACGCCGAGGCGGTGGTGGCCGATACCGGCGGATTCATCGAGCTGGAGGTCGACACTCTGGAACAGTTCGACACAGCCCTCCCGCTAGGCGCCCACGTAATCATGCTGGACAATATGTCGCCCGACCTTATGCGTCAGGCCGTGGCTCGCCGCGACGAGGCCGGCCTGGCGGGCAAAGTTCTGCTTGAGGCCTCGGGCGGGATAACGATTGAAAATGTGAGACAGGCGGCTGAAACAGGTGTTGAGCGGATCGCCCTGGGCGCGATAACGCATTCGGCGCGGGCGGTTGACATCGCCCTGGATATAAAGGTTGTCGGGTAGAGCGAGGCGACCTTGTCGGACATATCGCATGGATGAGGCAAATGTAATTCTTGGCCGGCTCTATGACCATCGGGATTTTATTTCGATGCACGAGTTGGCCACGGCGATCGGCGACCCACAGCGGCTGGGCGAGGCCCTTGAGGAATTAAGGCGTCGAGGTCATAGGTTCGACCGCCAGCCCGACAGGGGGGTCAGCCTTGTGCGCCCCGTGCTGCTTGACGCTTTTCTCGTGGAACGCGATCTTAACACCGAACTGATCGGACGCAGTGTGGTCTGCTTCGATCGGGTTGATTCGACTAATGACGTGGCGATGTCATCGGCGTCTCATCCGGGGACAGGGGGATTGGTCGTGACCGCTGAATCACAGCGTCTCGGTCGCGGCAGGCGTGGGGGGCGATGGATTAGCCCGCCGGGCGCCGGACTTCTGTTTTCCGTGCTGCTGACTGAGGGGCCCGAGCAACTTGACCACGAGGCCGCCACAATAGCGGCGGGGCTTGCAGTGGCCCAGGGGATCGAGGATGCAACGTCTGTTCGCTGCGATCTAAAGTGGCCTAACGATGTGCGTATTGACGGACGGAAGATCGCCGGCGTGCTGATCGAGAGTCGCCAGGTCGGCGCCGTTCGCGCCACGGCGATTGGAATCGGCGTCAACGTTTCGGCCAGCCCGCCTGACGAAGATATCGATCGGCCGGCGACGCACCTGTCGGCGTGCGCCGAATCGCCCGGACGAATAGAACTGCTCAAGAGTATCCTGAAGCGCCTGGAATACTGGCGGCGGGAGATTGTCGCCCGGCGATACGAGGAGTTGCGAAAGTGCTGGCTCGATCGCTGCGGCATGCTTAACCAGCGCGTGCGGATACTCAGCGGCGGGGTTCAACACGTCGGCAGGGTGGTCGACATAAGCCCGCTGGAAGGTCTGGTCCTGGCCTGCGACAGCGGTATTCACGTGCGTCTGGCCGCCGCGGTGTCGACCGTGATTGATTAGTCCGACGATTCCAGCACGCCCATAATCGCGTCGCAAACCTGCGGTCCGAGCACTTTGAAGTCGAACTCCTCGCAGGCTCGCAGGCGCCCGGACTCGCCCTGGGTGGCGCGCAGCTCCGAATCGTAGACCAGTTGGGCTATATTATCGATCCACTGGCGATCGTCGTACGCCAGCAGCCCGTTGTCGTAATCGTTCACGTAATCGGCGTTGGCGCCAACGGGACTTGAGACCACGGGCAGTCCGGTGGCCATGTACTGAAGGACCTTGAACGCGCACTTGCCGCGTGCGAACGGCGTGTCGGGCAGCGGGGCGATTCCAATATCGCACTCGTTGAGCATTCGGGCTTCGTCTTCGCGGCTCCAAGGGAGGTTTTCCACCGGAAGATTCTCTGTGGCCAGTTCGTCGTCTGCGATAACTCTCAGCATGACGTCGGGCAGCTCCCACGACAGGGAATCGAGCATCTCGGTGAACTGGCGAAGCTGTTTCAGCGTGCTGGCGCTTCCGATCCACACCAGCCTGATCTGGTCGCACTCGTGCTGGTGGACTTTTGGTATGTACCTGGAAGTGTCCAGGCCGGTGGGTATTACAGTAACTTCTTTCGCTCCGTATTCTCGCCCTAGATCGGCGAGTACTTCGTTGCCCGCTATAACCAGATTGGCGCAGCCGATTGTCCTGCGGAACCTCTTGAGCCGAAGCGGATGCGGATCGGGCGATTCGGAGCCTGACCTGAAAACGATCGCGTCGTCGAATTCGTAGATTACCTTCTTGGCGTTTCGTTTCAGGCGGTAGGCGTCCATCACAGTCAGGGTTTTCTTGTGCAGCCAGACTCCGAGATAGTGGCGGGCGGCCTTTAGTTGGGCGCGACGTCCGCGTCCCTTTTCCAACTCCTGTATTTCGCAGTCGATCCCGCGGGCGGCTAGATCGTCGATGTACGGCTCGATCCGCTGGCGAAACGAAGGGTTGTCCGTGCGGCGGGTTATTACCAGAAGGCGTTGTGATTCAGACACGCGATATCCTTTCTTGCATGGCTATACGGGCGCCATTGTAGCGAAAGAAGCTTTCGTATTGAACAAAAAGTGGGGGGTTTTGCATACGAATTGGTGATTCTTTGATATAATGTTACGTACGTTCAATGGAAGGAGGTCGTTATGGCCCTTTTGCGAACTTGCTCGATAACTGTTCTCTTCGTTGCGGTTTGTTACTCCGGTGCATACGCAGGCGTGTTGTACGACGGATCGGCGAACACGCTGCCGACGAGCCAGGGGTGGTATTACGCAACCAGTCCCTTTTCGGGCGCTGCGGCCGGTCAGGCTGCCGGAGGCGGGGTGACGAATCTTGACAGCACGCCGCAGATCCTGGAGTCCGCAGGGTACTTCAGCGATGTGCCGATATTCCCGTCGCATCCGGGTGTGGGCGTGCTGGACAGCTCGGCGGGTTTCGCTCTGCTGTTCGACGTGCAGGTGGTCTCCGAAGACCATTCGGGCAGCTCGAATCGCGCCGGATTCAGCATTATAGTGATAGACAGCGCCGCCAAGGGCGTTGAGTTGGGATTCTGGTCCGATGAGATATGGGCCCAGACCGATACTCCGCTGTTTACGCATTCGGGCTCCGAGCAGGCGGCGTTCGACACGACCGCGGCGATAACGCGGTACAAGCTTATCTTCAACTCAGGGGCCTATTGGCTTTTTGCCGGCGGGGTCCCGCTGTTTAACGGAGCGTTGAAGGACTATTCGGCGTTCGACCACGCCGCGGCCGGTTTGCCGATGGACCCGTACGAGACGCCAAGTTTCATCTTCATGGGCGACGACACCGGCAGCGCGTCGGCGGAAGTCAACATATCGCGAGTGGAGCTTATTCCCGAACCTGCGACAGCGGTGCTGTTAGCGGTTGGGATGGCGGGGGTTCTGTGGAAACGAAGGCGCCTGGGTATGTCGGCGTCGTAGGGGGTTTGTCACCACGACAGCATAGTCAGGCAGATTCTGACCTTCTGCTCAGCCGCCAGCAGATGTTTGGCGTGTTTCGGGTCCGTAACGGCGCAAGACTCCGTTAGTGAGCGAAGTTTTGCAGACAGACGAAGCGTCTCCACAATCGCCCGGCGTCGTTGCGGATCGTCCAGCGGGCGTCTGGACAGGGCGTCGAGAAACACCCTGTCGTAGAGTCTGGCGTATTTTTCCAGAAGCTTGTGCGTGTGCTTCAGGCGGTACTTCCACACGGCGCGGCGAAGTTCGTGGGGAATCACATCGTTTCCGACCCATCCGGTCCCAGCGCAGAATTCGCAGGGAGCCAATCCGGTGGAACTGCAGTGTTCGCATCTGGATCGGGTGTCCGTGTCGTCGTCGCCGCAGGCTTCGCATGGTATCGACCCGCTCTGGCACATGAAGCATTTTTCGTGGGCGTACGCTGAAACAATCAGCGAAAGGGCCGATTTTCCTATCGCCTTGTCGACCAGCGGAAGCAGATCCTGGACCCCCATGCCGTTTGCTGACGATTTCAGGGTTTCGTAAGCCTGGCAGATATTCTCGATTCGACGTGTCTCAGCCGCCGAGGCGAAAGATTCTATGGCCTTTACCAGGGGGTCGGGCAGTTGGTCCAGTTCGGATCGCCCGTCTGGAGTCGGTTCAGGTTGTCCGTTGTGCGATGGTGGCACGATTCTTGCCTTTTTCCCGCAATTAGCGGGTCCAGAATATCATATACCGAATAACATACCCAGCAGCAAACCCCTTGCGCGGCCTTCTGCATCCAGCCGGTACGAAGCAGCAACGATTGCGGTAAACTCCTGTAGAGGATATATCTTGCAAGCCCGTCTACATGTATTATATCGTATTACTTGTTGTCTGGGGTGAGAAAATGACCTCGGAATTTTACAATACTCAGAACTTTCAGAGACTTAGTGCGTCTAAAGGTTAAACCTCAATCGCCTTGTGTGCGAAGGTCGGATTGTATACAGTATAATTATTGGACCTCGCGGTTCGGGGCTTTGTGCTCCCGGCTCAATCGATTTGAGTGTAAAACAAGCTATGACAGTAGATCGCAGATCAGTTAGGTGCCGGTTCATCGGTGTGATGGCGGTGGTTGTCGCCATTGTTATCGGTTTGCGTGTATCTGCAGCCAGACTTGTCGCTCCGCGCCTGTCGATGCCCACGCCTGCAGGTGGAAAGCCTCCGGCGCTGGTGGCCGCTGACGACGAACTGGCCAGCTACCTTACCGGCGCCCATAAGAACATCAAGGACGGGAATTACGATCGCGCTATAGAAGTGCTCCAGGCGCTGATCGAAAAACCCGACAGCGGTTTCGTGTCCGACGCTGACGGCAGGCGTTATGTGGCTTTGTGGCATAGAGCCAATGAGGCGTTGGCGGCGATGGGGCCCGAGGGCCTCGAGTTGTACAGGCGCCTGTACGATCCGCAAGCCGAGAAACTGTTCGAGCAGGCCGTCGGCAAGCAAGACACTTCCGCCTTGCGGCGCCTGACACAGCAGTTCCTGCATACCGGTTACGGATACAAGGCGCTGCGCATGCTTGGCGACATCCATTTCGATCGCGGGCAATTCGCCCGGTCGGCGATGTACTGGCGCAGGGCCTTGAGGCTCAAGCGTGCTTCGGGGGAATCTGCAGTACTGCTCGCCAAAATCGCTTCGGCGCTCCATCTGGCCGGCGACGCTACAGGCAGCATGAACGCCAGCGTCGAATTGGACAAGAAGCACAATGGCGCGGTCGGGGTTATGGGCGGAAACAAGCAGGATCTGGCCCAGTTCGTAAAGAAGATCAGAAAGATACCCGTTCCCGATATCGCCGGTCGGCTCCGGTTGGCCGGTAAGGACTGGAGCGGTTTAGGCGCCTTCCCTGACGGGATGGCGGTGATGAGCGACAGCGACGTGGTCCTGGCTCCGAGTTGGCGTGTGCCCGACGACATGCCGATCGGCCCGGTGGATATCCGCGGAAAGATGATCGCCATGCGTTCGGCGCTGACCAGCTACGGAAGCGGATACACGATGACGCCCAAGCCGCGTAAAGGGCACGTCTACGTCACCAACTCCAGGAGGACGTCGAACTCTCGGACTCCCCAGGGCTCCGGCTTCTTCATGCCGGCGGGCATTCAGCCGGTCGTTGCCGGCGACCTGGTCATCTGCCGACTCGACGACGGAGTCGTAGCTTACAACATTAATACAGGCCTCGGGCCCGGCGGCAAACCGATCTGGTCAACACGTTTTTCGCAAATACATCGCAAAGGCGCATCCCAGAACGTTCGATACTACAGCGGCGCGGCCAGACAGGTGGCCGACAACGGTCGATACGCCATGACGGTTGACGGTGACCGCCTGTACGTGCTGTCGCAGTTTGCTCCCAAGCAGGTAGTTCGCAGCTCTCGCGGGGTCAGCAGGCAAAAAGGCGCCAACACTTCAATACTCCAGGCGCTTTCGATAAAACAGAGCGGGCGGCTGATATGGCAGAGCAACTACAGCAACGCTGACGGTGACGAAGCGGTCCTGGGCGGAAAGTTCATATCCGTGCCAACCGTCTACAAAGGGCGCCTGTACAGCCTGGTGGCGTTCCGCGAGATGTATCACCTTGTCTGCATGTCCGCAGACAGCGGTAAAGTGTTATGGCGGGTTTCGATATCGCAGATTCCGGCGATGGGACAGAACTACCAGAGGTACAACCAGCATCTACTGGACAGGGGCAGCCCGGTGGCGGTGGCCGAGGGCTTGGCGTTTGTGGCTACTAACGCCGGAGTGGTGGCGGCTTTTGAAGCCGAATCTGGCGCTGCGGTCTGGGCCTACCAGTACGACAGCGACGTCAACAGGGCCATGAGCCGATACGGTTCTGTGATACAGATAACCGATCAACCGTCGGTTAACCCCATTATCGTGACGCGTGGTTCGGTTATAGCTCTTCCGGCCGACAGCAAGAAGGTTCTGATGCTGTCGGTAATGGACGGCAAGCCCGTGGCGCCGCCGGTGGACCGACGCGGACACAGCGACCTGAGTGCAATAGACCCCGACCGGATTCTGCTCAGTGGACCGGGCCTTATGGTGCTTTCGACGGTTACGGGCAAGGAGCTTCACAAGACGCCCGGTATGGATATTGTCGGTCGTCCGGCGGTTTCGGGCGGCAGCGTGCTGGCCAGCGGTCAGGGGCGGCTGATCCGCCTGGACCTGGAAGACTATTCCCGCTCGACGCGAGTGTTCACCAATAGCGATTGCCTGCTGGGCAACCTACTCTGTGTTGACGGAAAGCTTATCGCATCCAACACCGCCGGGGTCTGCGTGTACCTCAGCTACGACGATTCGATCGCGGGGCTGAGCAAACGCATAGCGGAATACAAGGGGCCAGGCAAGACCAAGCTTATTTTCGATCGCGGGCAATTGTCGTTCAATTCACGCCGATTCAGCAGCGCCCTTGCGGACTTCAAGGCTGTCGCCGCAGCCGCAGATAAAGACGGGGCGACTGCAGTGCAGGCCCAGGTGGCCCACTGGTTGTATCGTACGCACGTGGCTATGGGCAACGCGGCCGATAACGCCGACGACATGCGGAAGCATTTCGAACTGGCCCGAGAATCAGCGTCGACGCTTACCGGCGACAGCAAGGACCAGTACATACTGCGATGCATGATGCGTCTGGCCAGGGTTATGGAGCTAAGGGCGGTCGAACACCAGGCCGCGGCGGCTGAGAAACTGTCGGCCGGAGACAAGCCCGCAGCGGCGGCCCTTGAGGCAAAGAGGCTGGCGGTGCTCACAGAGGCGGTGAAATTCGCCCGCAAGATAGCCGAAACCTACCCCCAGCATCGTGTCCCTGACATAACCATAGGCGCCCAGGCCGATAATAATGTAAGAGACACCGAAACCACCCCGTTAATGCTCGCCAGCCTGTGGTCCCAGCAGAAATTCATTCCGCGGATCATTCGCGACCACGGACGCAAATGCTACCGTGCGTTCGACGATCAGGCCGGAGACATGCTCCAGAAGGCGATCGTCGACAACGACGCCGATGCGATGCTGGAAGTGTCCAAACGTTGGCCCAACAGTTTATGGGCTCCGCAGGCCCTGTACGAGGCCGGCGCGAGCATCTACGTAAAGACTCGTGACGCGGGGGAACAAGGCGACTATGCCGGAATGATGCGGGCCGCGGGGTGTATGGCCAAAGCCGCCTCTCAGGGCGACCCGATGCTGGCGGTCGCTTCATTGGCCGGCAGGGCTACGATCTATCACGGTATGGGCATGACCAACTACGCCCGCAGCGTTTGCCGCGACATGAGAAAACTCTGTCGTGACAAAGGAATAACGCTAAACGATACAATAGAATTCGCCGGAAGCGAACGTACGATAATGGACTTCCTTCGAAAATGCGAAGGGTCCAAACCGCTTCGCTTAGAGCCCGATAACGCTCCGGAATCACTGGTCGGACCAGTGCAGCAGGCGTTCGCGGTCAAGGGCCAGGATGTCATTATCGTTCGCGATCAGGAGTATCGTCCGATCCGACAGGGTGCGAATATACTCTTGCTTGACGCCGGAAACGCCGTTTGGTTCAACACTGCCGCGAAATCCGCCCAGGACGCCGTCCTCTGGCGGTCCGGAGCGCCGGTAGCGCCGATGGACCAGATACGAAACTACCTGGTCGCGCCGGGGTACGGACTTATCGCCGGGCTGAGCAGCGACGGTAAGATCGTGGCGCTGGCCGACAGGGGTTCGCGAACCGCCATCGGTTTCGACATCGCCACAGGCAAGGTCGCCTGGCGGGGAACATTCGCACAGATGGGGATGTCGTCGTCAATAAGCTACATGGCGTGCGGACAGGGCGTATGCGTGCTGACCGACAGCAGCGGCAAGATCGCGTGCATTGGATTGAATGACGGTAAGGTCCGCTGGATGAGCAAACTTGTAGGCGGGTCCCGGGCTCCTGTATGTCCGCCGAGGATCGCTCGCGGCGTGGTTATGGTCCGCAGCAACAGCTACAGAATGCTGACCTGTTTCAACGTCAACGGCGGACGCGTGCTGTGGAAGTGGTCCGGCGGAACTGCCGCTGAAGGCAGAGTGACGGATGAGGGGCTGGTGCTCGCCCTGGTCGACGGAGTGCTTTCGCTGCACGATCCTGCCAGAATGAGCCGACCGCTGTGGGGCCGGAAGTACAATTCGGCGCTCAAACCGATGTTGCTCGGAAATGACGCCGGGCGGTTGTTTGTTTCCGAGGGGACTAACAGCCCCTGGATAGACGTGCTGTCAATGAGCGACGGAAGCCGATTGACGCGAGTCAGAATTGAAAACTTCACCGGATCGGCGCGTACGTCGATCACCGGAGCCGTCGCCCAGGGCGCGAACTTGTACGTGACGTTCGGGACAACGCCCTCGGGAGATCGCAACAGGTACTACGGAAGACAGACGATGATAAAGGGGATGGGCGTCCAGAAGATCAATCTTGACGATGGCCTGGTTGCCTGGCGAGATGAACCGGGCGCGCCGAACTACTACTATTACAGCCTTCCGCTTGTCGCCGCCGACTCTACAGTCATACTGGCGTGCAAGGACACCCAGCAAACCATAGCCAGATACGTGCACCTTATAGACGCCAAACAGGGCCGGTCAGTGCAGAAGATCGAAGTATACAAGGGCGCCGCCGGCGTTATGAAGCAGGGTGATCGTGTGAGGGTCGCGTTGATGCTCCAGCCCGTGCTGGTAAGCGGACGACTCCTTCTTGAGACATTCGACGGAGTGACCGTATACAAACAGAAATAGTGCGGCGCGATATTTAGCCGCCGAACTGAAGAAAGCCTGCGTATACCGGAGGCAGAGAGATATGAAACGAAATAATCGTGATTTTGGCGGACCGAAGAGCATCTGCATGCTGCTGGTGTTTGCAGTTAGCACGCTGTGTGTTCTGGCCCAGCAGGAGCCTGTTCGGGCTGCGCCTCCCAGCCCCGTAATGCCCGACCTGGTGAATCGAAAGGTTCTCAAGTCGATCGATCGCGGTCTGAGGTATCTGCATGACACGCAGAGACGTGACGGCAGTTGGCTGAACCAGGGCGGGTACGGCATGTATCCGGCGGTGATGACGGGCCTGTCGGGCCTTGCGTTGATGGCCGGCGGATCAACCCCGGAAACCGGACCGTACGCCAAGGACGTAGCCAAGGCTATGAACTACCTGCTTCGCGTGGCCGAGACCCATGCAGACGGTCTGGTCGCCGGACCTGGAGCAGAGTACCGCAGCATGTACGGCCACGGTTTTGCAATGTTGTTCCTGGCCCAGTGCTACGGAATGGAGCTGAACACAACCACGGAGGCCAAACTTCGAAAGGTCCTAACTGGGGGGGTGCAGCTTATCGTCAAGAGCCAGTCAAAGAAGACTTCGCGATTCGGCAAACCGTGCGGCGGATGGTACTACACGCCCGGAAGCAGTTCCGACGAAGGTTCGGTGACCGTCACCCAACTGCAGGCCCTGCGAGCATGCCGAAATGTCGGGATCAAAGTGCCGAAAGACTGCATCGAGAAGGCCGTTGAATACCTCCGTCACTGCCAGATGGCCGACGGAGGAATATGCTACTCCGCCTCAAGCCGCGGTTCGTCGCGCCCGCCGATATCGGCTGCGGCGATTGCGTGTTTCTACGCCGCTGGAGTATACGACCGGACAACGGGGGGCAAGGGCACCGAAGCGGAAATGGTCGAAAAACTCGTGCGATACGTCGACAACGCCGCTGGCACTGGTTCGAGCGGAGGCGGACACTGGTTCTACACGCAGTTCTACCTCTCGCAGGTCAAATACCAGCAGGGAAAGAAACCCTGGAAAACTTACTACCCGGTGATAAGCCAACGACTCACGCAGATGCAAAACCCGGACGGAAGCTGGAACGGAGACAGTGTCGGAACAACGTATGGTACTGCGATCGCCACCATGATCCTGCAGTTGCCTTACGGATACCTTCCGATAGTACAAAGATAACCCGCGGCGCAGATTTACGCATTGCGCGTGCGACCAGGAACAATAGAACAGGAGAATACGGTGACTGACAACCCCAATACGGCCCACAGCGAACTTACATCGGATGATATCCAGGCCGCCGAAAGACTCACGCAGGCCTACCAGACCATCCGCAACGAGATGAGCAAGGCCATCGTCGGGCAGGCCCAGGTGCTTGAAGAACTGCTGATGTGCATCTTCGCACGCGGACACGCCATACTCGAAGGCGTCCCAGGTCTGGCCAAAACGCTTATGGTTTCGTCGCTGGCGGACTGCCTGGACCTGGATTTCGCGCGTATCCAGTTCACGCCGGACCTTATGCCTTCGGACATCACCGGCACCGAGGTCATCCAGGAGGACAAGGCCACCGGACATCGCGAGTTCAAATTCCTCAGCGGTCCGATCTTCGCCAACATTATCCTGGCTGACGAGATCAACCGTACTCCTCCCAAGACCCAAGCCGCACTGCTGGAAGCCATGCAGGAGCGACAGGTGTCAATCGGCGGAGACACTATGCCCATGAAGGATCCGTTCTTTGTCCTTGCGACCCAGAACCCGATCGAGCAGGAAGGCACCTACCCGCTGCCCGAGGCCCAATTGGACCGGTTCATGTTCAAGATTTTCGTGGACTATCCCACCTGGGACGAAGAGTTCGACATCGTCCGCCTGACCACCGCGGTCCAGCAGACCGAACTGTCGAGCATACTGCAGGGCGCCGAGATCGTCGCACTGCAGGGTATCATTCGCCGTGTTCCGGTGGCCGATCACGTAATCCAGTATGCGATGCGACTGGTTCGGGCGACCCGCGTGCTCACCGACGATGTGCCCCAGATCGTACAGGACTACGTTTCGTGGGGCGCCGGTCCGCGAGCGTGTCAGTATCTCGTACTGGGCGCCAAGGTCCGTGCGGTGCTCTACGGGCGGTATCACGTATCGACCGACGACATCCAGGCGGTGGCCAAGCCAGTGCTGCGGCATCGCTTAGTAACGAACTTCAACGCCGACGCCGAAGGCTTCAACGCCGACAAAATTATCGATCACCTGCTTCAGATCGTGCCGGCCAAAGACTCGACGATAGCGTCGAACCCCGCGACCGCCAAGGCCGTAGGCGCCACGCCCGCGTCGACCAACACCCCGGAAATAATCGACCCAACGGCCTAGGCTACCGAGCCGACCTGCGGATAGGCCTTACCCGACGACACCAAACAGATGAGCAACGAACTTACAGACTATCTTGATCCGAAAGTACTGGCCAAGATCACCCGTCTTGACCTCCAGGCCCGCCTGGTTGTCGAGGGGTTCGTCTCCGGTATGCACCGCAGCCCGTTTAACGGGTTCTCAGTTGAATTCGCCTCCCACCGCGAATACGTACCTGGCGACGACATCAAGCATATCGACTGGAAGGTCCAGGCCAAAACCGATCGCTACTACATCAAGCAGTACGAAGAGGAAACGAACCTCAAGGCGACTTTCCTTGTTGACGCCAGCGAGTCTATGCACTACCGCGGCGTCGGAGGCGACGACAGGCTCAGCAAGTACCGCTATGCCGCCGCCGCTGCGGCGTCGCTGGCGTTTTTGCTGCTCCAACAGCAGGACGCTGTGGGCCTTGGCGTTTTCGACGAGCAGTTGCGAACGTACATACCGGCGTCGGGTCATCCCAACCAGATCAAAAACTTCGTTCACGCACTGGCGATAAACAAACCGCAGGCCAAAACGTCGATCGAACTTATCTGTCACTCGCTGGCCGAAAAGATATCGCGTCGGGGCATGGTTTGCCTGGTCAGCGATCTTCTGACCGACATGGACGGTCTGATGCGCGGGTTGGAGCACTTCAGGCACTACGGACATGAAGTTATGGTGCTCCATATAATGGACGAAGACGAACTGACCTTCCCGTTCCAGGGCAACACGATGTTCCAGGGCCTTGAAGACACCGGGCGCCTGCTCATAGAGCCCCGGGCCTTGCGGAGAGGTTACCTCGAGTCGATGGAGCGATTCTGCCGCAATGTACAGCGACGCTGCGTGTCGTCGAGAATAGACTACAAACGTATATCCACCGCTGACCACCTGGATGCTGCGCTTCTTGCGTTTCTCGCCGCCCGCGCCGCGGCCAACCGCAAAGCCGGATCCAAGAGATAGACGCGTTTTTGAGATTGGAAAACTATAGATGTCATTCGTATCACCGATGATATTTTGGATTGGTCTGGGAACCGTGGCGGTTCCGATCATTATCCACCTGCTCAATCGCAGGCGGTTTCGTATACGCCAATGGGCGGCGATGCAGTTCCTGCTGGACTCCCTGAAGCGCAATCGACGCCGGCTGAGGATTGAAGAACTGATCCTGATGGCGTTGCGATGCCTGGCTTTGTTTCTGCTGGCTATGGCGATCGCAAGATTCACCGGTTGCGGTGATCACGACCTCATGCCGGGGGCGGACCATGCGCCCGAAGGCAGCGTCTTCATACTTGACGACAGTTTTTCGATGGACCAGAAGATCGGTGGCCCGACGATCCTGGAAAATGCGATTAAGGATGTTACCGGGCATATCAAACGCCTGGCCGAAAGCGCCAAGTCCGACAGCGTCGCGGTTATCCTGACGTCGATGTCCCAGGGGGATGACCCGTTCCAAGAACTTATGCCCGTAGCCGGGCAGGAAGAGATAGACCGCCTTATCGCCAGGATTGAGGCGATCACCCCCAGCGATTCACCGGCCAGGCTCGGACAGGCCCTGTCGCTGGCGGGTCAGATGCTGGCCAGCGAGGATAAACCCAGGAACGTTTTTGTTTACAGCGATTTCAGGGCGGTCGATCTGGGACGCGGAAAAGCAGGCCTGCACCAAGCCGTCTTCAAGGCGTTAAACGAGCAGGAAATCCGCGTAGTTACGCTGGACTACGGGCGGGACGTCAACTCCAACTTGACAATCGAGAAGATCGAACTGGTCGACAAATGGGCTCTGGTCGGCGTGCCGACGCGAATTGGCGTGACCGTTCGCAACAACGGTTCGGTCAGGCTGGAGAATGTCCCCGTGTCGATGTCGGCCCGATGGCGCGTCGAGAATAAGGATGAACGGGCGGTCTTCCCATCCGAGGCCATACCGTCGATCGCGGCGGGCTCTTCGGCGCGAATCGAGTTCACCGTTACGCTGCCCAAGGCCGGCCCGGCGGCCATAACGACCGAACTTCCCCCGGACCATCTGGCCGGTGACAACTCGGCGCACCTGGCGCTGGAGGTCCGAAAGTTCCTTCGCGTCCTGATAGTCGACGGGCATCAGGACATGACCGACCCGGCGATGAGCGAGGCCTACAGGCTGTCGCTGCTGCTGGACCCGCAGAAAAACGCCAGCCACGGAAACCAGGTCACCGTTGTCAGTACAGAGGCCGTAGGAGCCCAGAACTTCCGCCAGTACGATCTTGTGGTGCTGCTGGACGTGGCCAAGTTTCCGTCCATGCAGGACCCTGACGGCAAGACGATCTACCCGCTGCTGATGTCGCTGGAGCAGTACGTGCGCGACGGCGGGGGATTGGCGATATTCACCGGCGGCAGCTTGAACCTCGCGTTTTACAACGGGCCGATGTACGCCGAGGGCCTGGGCCTCTCGCCGCTGGTTATAGGTCCACCCCGCGGAGACGCATCAGCCAGAGAGAAGTATCGTCGCATCGACGCCAGATCTGTGGCCGGCGACACGTTCCTGCGTTCATTACGCGGCGAGGGCGGCGCCATCCGCTGTGCGATGGTGCGGTTCTACGCACATACACCCTCCGATCCGTTGACCGCATCGGCTCCTTCGGCGCAGGTCAAACCTCCGCGAGTCGTCGCCAAGTTCACCGCTCCGGACGGCGGAGACGGGCCTCCGGCGATTGTGGTCAGGCAGTTCGGCAAGGGCGTTGTGCTGATGATGTACAGCACCGCTTCGACGCGATGGAACGACTGGGCCGACGATGAACCGGAGTCGGCGTACAGTGCTCCGATGCTCGATATTATGATGCACCTGACCAGATCACAGGCCGGGCGAAACACCGCACCGGTAGGCCAACCTGTCACCCACACGATCGATCAGGAACACCGCGACGCACGCGTTACGATTCGCACCCCGCGATTCCCCGCAGACGACGTGATCACCCTGACGCCCGTAGTTGACGAATCCGGCGACGCTCCTAAGAGAATTGTCAGATACGAGAATCCTCCCTTCGCCGGATGTTATACGCTTAGCCTGACAATGCCCGACGCGTCCCAGACCGACCTGTTCTTCGCACGGAACGTTAATCCCGACGAAGGCAACCTTGAGCCCGGCGGACGGAAGCTTATCACCCGCGCCTTGGGATCAGAGGAGTTCAAATACGTTTCGCGCCTGACCGCCGGTTCGACCGCCGACGTGCAGACAAAGGAGCAGAAGGAATACTGGCTGGCGATGTTGATCGGGCTGATTGGGTTGCTGACGATCGAGACTTTCCTGGCCCAGCGTTTCGGGCATTACAACGCAGGTTGAGCCGCAGTGCGGCGTGAAGTAACGGCGACAATAATAGATCGATAACCTCTTATGAGTTTTAAGTGATGCTGAACGATATATGGCAATGGTTGTTGGGGTCCGACACCGGCAAGTTCTCCGGCGGAGACGGCGCGGAGTTTAGCTTCATGTCCGATTACAGCGGCGGAGCTATCCTTGCGATGGGGCTGGGTTTCGCCGGGCTGGTGTTCCTGGTGATACGCAGTTATCTCAGAGAGGGCGACGCGTCGAAAGTCGCCAAGGGTTTCCTTGCCGCTGTTCGGATAATAGTGCTGGCGATCGTGTTTGTGATACTGTTTCGACCGGCGATTGTGCTTCGATTCACCAATACGCTTTACAGTTCGGTTGTCGTGCTGGTCGACGACAGCTTGTCGATGTCGTTCAACGACAAGTATCTGGAGCCCACGCGCCATGGCGACGAGCCTGAAGCCGAGTATCGCAAACGCACCGCAGAATCCGCCGCCCAGCGAACGGCGCTGGCCAATGAACTTGGCGTGCAGGTTGCTGATCTGGCTACGATCTCGAGAAAGGACATTGTCCGCCGCCTGTTGATCAAGCGGGGCGGATCGTTGGGCGAACTGGCCAAAGATCATCCGCTGGTGCTCATGCGATTCTCGACCTCCGAGCCGGGCCAGCCCTACACCAGTAAGCTCCTTGACGCACCAGTCGCCGAAGAGCCCAAAGACAAGGACAACGCCGACCGGCCGACCGAACCGGGCGATATTTCGATAGATCCCGCCGCGGTCGCCAAGGCGATGAAAGTTGTCGCCGCGTCTCCATCCACCGCTCCGGCCACCCAGCCGGCCGCAACCGACAGGGAACTGCTGCTCGAAAAATTCGAGAACCTGCCCGCCGACGAAACTGACGGGCGGTTGGCGATTCTGGCTGAACTGTGCGGCGGCGCTGAAGAACTTATCGCCAGACTGAAATCAAATCCCGACGATGCTGATGTCGCCAAGCTGACCGCGGCGCTTGTGCGGTTGAACAGCACTGGCGACCTTGCCCGGCGAATGGCCCTTAGCCAACTTACCGGATCCGGATTCGAGACGAATCTCTCGACCGCTATCCGCAACGCTTTGAAAAAGGTCTCCGGACGGCGTTTGGCGGGCGTGGTGGTTATATCGGACGGACAGATAACTTCGGCTGGCGGCGGGAACGGCAGACTTTCGTCGGCGCTGGACTTTGCTACAGAGTCGAAGGTTCCCCTGTACGGCGTGGCTGTCGGCGACCCAGAACCGCCCAAGAATCTCACTGTCGCGGCGCTCCAGGCTCCCAGAGAAATCCGCAAGGATTCCGAAGCCGAATTTACAGCAACAGTGACGCATCGAAATCTTGACGGCCAGAGCGTGGCTGTTCGCCTGCAGGAAAAGCCCGTCGGCGGGACCGACTGGGTCGATGCCGGCGTCAGCGAAACGTTGGTGCTGGCTGAAGCCAAAGAAGACGCGAGCCAGTCCCGATCGCTCCAGACAGTTGCTCTGATCTATACGCCGACGAAGCTCGGCGACTTTTCCTACCGGGCGGTGATCGAACCGGTGGCCGGTGAAGAGAAAACAAGCGACAACAAGAGCGCTCCGTCGGTAGTAACTATAAGCGAAAACCGCATTCGCATTCTCGTTATCAGCGGTGATGCGGGTTGGGAGTTCCAGTATCTTCGCAACTTCCTGGTCCGCCAGCCCGACTTGTACCGCTTGAGCATGTGGCAGCAGAACGCCGACCCCGACGTGAACCAGGCCGCCTCCAGCGGTATGAAGCTTACGAAACTGCCGAGAACCCTCCAGGACCTCATTGGCGTCAGGGGCGACAAGACCAAGCCGGGTTACAACGTGGTGGTGCTCTACGACCCGCAGCGTACAAAAAACGGATTCGACGGCAAGTTCGTCGAGCTGCTGGCCAAGTTCGTCAAGGAGCATAACGGTGGCCTGTGCTACATTGCAGGCAATAAGCACACCGATGAAACGCTCATGGGCAAGGGCATTATGAAGCCCCTGGCCGAGGAACTCCTGCCGGTCGTGCTGGCGCCGAACACCGTCAACATTGCGATGCGTATAAGGCAGGATAGTCCGTCGGCCTGGCCGATGAAGCTGACGAGCTACGGGCTGGAGCATCCGATAACGCGTTTGGGCGGTTCAGACGACCATACGCGACGGATATGGGATGTCTTGCCCGGGCAGTACTGGTCGCACCCGGTCTTCAAGATCAAGCCCGGAGCCCGCGTTCTTGCGGTGAGCTCCAACCCGATGCATCGAATGGCCAATGGCGACCGTCTCCCGCTGGTGGTCGCCGAGACGGTCGGTTCAGGACGCTCGCTGTACATCGGAATGGAGGGCACCTGGCGGTGGCGATACGTGCATGATGGATATTATCACCGTCGATTCTGGGCCAGGGCGATGCGATATCTCGCCTCGATGCGAACGCGCCGGATCGTGATTTCCACCGGCGGGAGCCAGTTCTCCGCCGGCGAGAAGATCACCATCGAGGTCAAGGCGTTCGACAAGGAGTACAAGGCCCTGACCACCGAGAAGTTTGTTGTCGAGATGATCGACACCGCCACCGGAAAATCCAAGACCATTGAACTGTCCGCGGTGGACGTGAAGACGAAGCCCGGGCGATACAAACGGACCATTGTCCTGGCGCATACCGGAGCGTTCGAGGTGACCGCACTTCGAAGCGGCAAAGATTCACCCGATGACGTGACGAGCAAGAAGATATTCGTTCAGCTTCCCAAGGCTGAAGCCAGGCGACGCGAAGCCAACAAGCAGACGCTTCGAACAATAGCCTCGCGGGACGACCGTTTCCTTGATGTCCACGAGATATCCAAACTGTCGGAACTTATCCCTCCCGGACGCCTTAAGACTACACGCCAGCAGGCCAGCAAACTTTGGGACTGCCCGCTGACGCTGATAATCATCGTACTGCTGCTGGCGGTCGAGTGGATCGGAAGAAAGAAATGCAACATGGCCTGATCGCCCCAACGGGCCGGAGAAAAGCAACAAGATGACCGATCGTGAATTTCTTGAATCGAAGGTGGGCCTGAAGCTTCGCAGACTGCGAAGCGATCTGCGGCGGCGTCTGGCTGGAGAGGGCGTAAGCTGGCTGGCGATTTCGCTGGTCACCGTGGTCTTTGTTACGCTGGGTATGGACTACCTGCTGCACCTGGACCGCCCGACGCGCGGTGCGATAATGGGCGTCCTGCTTCTCGGCGTCAGCTGGGTTGTCTGGCGACAGCTTATATCGCCGCTTCGCGTGCCCATGGATAACGAACAGTTGGCCCTGCTGGTCGAGAAGCGTTACGGCCAGCTTGGCGACTCCCTGATCAGTGCGCTGCAGTTCAGCCGACCGGATCGGCGAGACACTCCCGGTCAAAGTCGAGCCATGGTCGAATTAGTTATCGACCAGGCCGGCGAAATGGCGGAGAATCTTGATTTTCAGCAGGTTGTAGAACGTCCGCTTCTTAGAAAGCGGATTTCGCTGGCGGTCTGTGCGATTGGACTCCTGGCGGGGTTCAGCATCTGGCAGGCCGGGATAATGAACCGCTGGTGGACTCGCAACGTGATCTTCGCCGACACGGCCTGGCCGCAGGATATCTATCTCGACGTCAGCGGTCCGGGAATGGACGAAAACGGCGACTTCCGCGTGTTGCGGGGCGATGATCTGAACATCACCGTCACCGCACGTCCCGGTGATACGTCCATGCCGCCCGAGGCGCCCGAGAGCATATCGCTGTACGCCAAATACGAATCGGTCGGATGGACCACCGAGCCGGAAATCAAACGAAACACCGACGGAACCCGCACGTACTCAAAGGTATTCCGCAGCGTTTCCGAACCGTTCGAGTTTTACTTCATTTGCAGCAAGGACAAACGGGCGACCAGGCATCGGGTGAGCCTCATAGATCCGCCCGGGATCGGGTGGCTTCAGTTCACGGTGGATTATCCCGGTTACATGAATCGCCCGTCGGGCAAGTTTGACGATTCGCGGGCAGTTCTAGCCGCTCCTCCGGGCAGCGTAATTACAATCCGCGCCACGGCGGACAAGCCCCTCGATTTCGACCACAACGCATCTGGAATGTTCCTCAACGGGCAGAGGGTCGGCGGGTTGAAGCCCGACACCGCCGAGAAGCCCGACGGCGCTCCGTTGGACGCCAAGGTGCGTTTTGTCGGATCATTTACGCTTGATAAACTACCGCCGTCCAAAAAAGGCAAAAAAAAGAATCCCATGCGAACGCTGACGGTTTCGCTGCAGGACACCGACGGTTTCTCCAATCCGCGGGCCGCCCAGTACAAAATCCGCACCGAACCTGACACCGCCCCGCGATTGAGCCTAAAGAGGCGCAGCGTCGGAAGCGCCGTGACCTCCGAGGCGATCCTGCCCCTGGTGATCCAGGCCAAAGACGATTCGGGCCTCAGGGAGATCCGAGCGGTGCTGAGTTGGGGCGGTGATAAGCCCGGACGCAAGTCATGGATCGTAAAACCCGGACCGGACGGAACTGACCAGTTCGATACGGTATTTGAACTCGACATCAAGGATCTCAAGCTCAAGCCCGGTATAACGGTCGGAGTAATGGTGGAAGCCGACGACCTCATGCCGGCCGAACTTAACGGTCCCAACAAGGGCGTCTCCGGCACAATGTCGTTCAGGATTGTTAAGCGGGACGAACTGCTGGCCGAGATGGTTCGCAGACAAAAGGCGATTCGTGTGAATTTCGAACAGACCGTTCGAAAACAGGAAGACGCCGTCGCGACCACCGAAGCGGGGATCACCATGCTGAACGATAACCAGCCCCCTGCGACCGCGGCTCGCTCGCTGAGGGATTCTGCGAGTATGGAAATCGGAGTTGGCGGAGACTGCGCCAAGACGTCGGTGGCGATGGGCGATATCCTGATCGAAATGGTCTACAATCGGATCATCGAGGCCAAGGGTCGCGCAGAGATGCTCAACAAAATAATTACGCCTCTGTCTGAACTCGCCGAACGCCTGGACGAGCTGACGGCGGAGATGAAAACGGCTGAAGGCGTCGCAGATGCTGAGGAACTACTGAAACAGATCGACGAGATTCGTACAGAACAGTTTGCCATACTTGAAGTTATGCGCACAGTGCTAGAGGGGATGATAAAAGTTGCAGAAGCTCAGGAACTTGCCTACGAGTTGGAGCGTCTAATCGAGCGTTGGGACGGTGTAATACGCGCCGCCGGCGGTCGGGCCGATTGGGACATTCAGAACGAGCTCGGATTCAAATGCTCCGAGTGCGACAAAGCCCTCGGGCCTGACGGCGGGCCCGGCGCCAATGTCAAATGTCCCCACTGCAAGAAGACAGTGACCAAGCCCGCAGTCGACGGTTCCGATTCAGATTAGGCGATTGGAGAGCCATAATGATACGCAACAGAACAATTACTTTCGCGATTATTTGCGCATGCTTTGTCAGTGCGGCGATCTCTGGCGCAGGTTCGGCGCTGGGGCAACCTGTCGACGGCAAAAAAGTCGGCGACGCATCACTGGTGCCCAAGGTTCGGTTCACCAAGGAACAGTTTGAGAAACTTGTTTCCAAAATGGCCCAGGTTGCGATGCTGCTGGAAAAGAGCGACCCGCAGACTGCGAAAGTTCTCACAGAAGCGGTCAACCAGGCCCGGCGAGCCTTCATAGCCAAGGACATGGACAAGGTCGCCGAATTCCTGAGCGACGGTCTGGCCGCAGCAGCCAGCAAGACCGGCGGGGCGGTCGGTAGGAAACTGCGGGAGGTGCTCGATATTCTCAGGCACGGCGTCATGAGCAACGCCGACCGAAAGAAGCGGATCGAGGACATGACCGAGGCCCGCGCGCAGATCGACCAGCTCATAAAGAAACAGAAGGATCTTGAAGAGTCGTCCAGGTTCAAAGATTCGAAGCTCGCCAATGAACTTGCGAGAATCAACCAGGCGATCGCCGACATAAAGGACAAGCAGAAGAAGCTGCTGGACGAGACCGAGAAGATGCCCGACGGCGACAAAGAGGTCAAGAAACTTTCGGACCTTAGAGATGAAGTCAGGGACCTGATCGACAAGCAGGGCAAGATTGACCACGCCGCCGAAGACACACCGCCGCGCAAACTGCCTTTGGTCGGCGCAGCCCAAAAGGGACTTGCCAAGAAAGCCGCCGAAGTCCAGAAGAAGATCAAGCAGGCCGCAGGCGACAAAGATCTGTCGAAGAAACTCAAGGACAAGGGCGCCGATCCCAAAGCGTTGGACAAAGCCGCCTCCGAAACCGGAAACGCCGCAAAGCAGATGAGCAAGGCCGGAACGGAACTGTCAAAGGGAAAAAAGGATGACGCAAAGGGCGCCCAGTCCGACGCTATGAAGGGGCTCAAAGCCGCCGAAAAGGCCTTGTCCGACGCGATGTCAAAAGCGTCGGGAAAGTCCGGGGCCAAGGCCTCGCAAATGGCCGACAAACAGCAGAAACTCGCCGACGAAGCGAGAAAAGTCGCCGAGGACATGAAGAAGGCCGCTGAGGAAGCCGGCTCCCCCCCGGACAAGACCGACTTGAACAAGAGCGCCTCGCACATGGACAAGGCCTCGAAAAAGCTCGGCCAGGGCAAGCCCAAAGACGCCGCGGCCGAAATGAAAAAGGCCTTGAAGGAGCTTGAGGACAAGAAGTTCGAACTGGCCAAGCTGATGCGGCGAACCAAGGAGAAAGCACAGAAGCCCACCGACAAGCAGGCCGCCGAACAGACCGCACTGGCCAAGCAGACCGACGAGACCGCCAACCAGATGGGCAAGACCGACAAAGCCGCCGCGATGCCCGGGCAGAAGTCCGCCAAGAGCGCCGCGGGAAAGATGAGTTCGGCTGCCGGAGCTTTGAGCAAGGACGAGTCGTCAAAAGCCAACGAGGATCAGAAAGAAGCCCTGAAGGATCTCAAGAACGCTCGCGACGACCTCGACAAGGCGATCAAGGAAGAGCAGGACGCAATGCAGATGGATGCGTTGGTCAAGATAGACGCCGAACTCCAGAAAATCCTCAATACGCAGAAGACGATATCTGCGGCGACCAAAATGCTTGACGCCAAACACGAGGCCGGTAAACCGTTCGTCCGCGCCGAGGAACTGGAGCTGTCGAAGCTCGCTGGCGGCGAGGGCAAACTCGCCGGCCAGGTCGATGTCATCCTCAAGAAACTGAAATCCGAAGGCACCACCACGGTGTTCCCGGCGGTGCTGAAGGAGGTTGCTGAAGATATCCGCAGCGTAGACCGACTTCTGGCCGATAAGAAACCCGGTAAGCTTACCCAGCAGGTTCAGGCCGATATCGAACAGACCCTGCAGGATATGATAGACGCCATCCGCAAGGAAATGTCCAAGCGTCGCCGCAAGGGCGGAGGCGGTGGCGGCGGTGGCGGCGGTGGGGGAGGCGGCGGTAAGAAGCCTCCGCTGGTATCGAACCTCGCGGAGTTGAAAATGCTGTACAGAATGCAGAAGCAGGTTCAACGACGAACGCTCGCCCTGTCCGAGAGCAAACCGGGCAAGGACGGTACAAAGAAGCAGATCGGCGATATGCACAAGAAGCTGGCCGGCAGACAGTCGCAGATCAAAGTCATGACCGAAAAGATCGCAAAGAAAGCCAAGGCCATGCGATAACCCAACGCCGCATTGGAGATACATGATGGTTAACATATTCAAGACAAATCGAGCAGCGATGTTGCTTATGCTTCTGGTGCTGTCGCTTGCGTGCGGTCCGATGCTGGCCCAGGACGCGACCACCCAACCGGCGGATGCTGAAGGCGATCTTACGGTTGACGAACTTGACGCGCTGCTGAATTCAATGACGCCGGAGCAGTTGACCGAGTTGATGAAGGCCGCCATGGTCCTGCGACTCGAGCAGGAGCGGGCTCAGGTCGCCGCGGAGATCAAGGGCGGTCTGCTCTATGAGCCCAAGGATATCGCAGCAGCGATAAAGATCCTCAAGACCGACCCGGCCAACACCCAGGACGACAATATCGAACGGATATGCAAGGCCCTGGCGAAGGTCGATATGCTGTTCGGTAAGGCGTATCGCCAGATGCTGAAGAAGGACTAAAGGCCGCCGCAGCTTCCGCGGCAAAAGTAGTTGACGATCAGCGAGCGACGTACCTCAGCGCCGCTACGTTTTACGTTTACGCGCAATGTCTCGCCGGCGACGGACGCGGCGAAGACGCTGTAGAGGTCTACCGTGAGATTCTGATCAATATGCCCGATCGAATAAGTTTCGCCTGTTCGTCGGCCCTTCAGGCGGCGAAAGTCTACGAGAAAATACATCGTCTTCAGTATGCGATGGAGATGTACACTTACTGTCTGGAGAACTACGCCCTGACGCTCAGCGAAAAAGAATCCGAGGAGATCTACGCCAAGGTCAAGGAGTTCGCCAAAGTCTACCAAGATCCGTTCGGAAATCTCGCCAAGAAGATGGGTTTTGTGGAGACTCGGCTTGCGGCCGAGGATAGCGGTAAAGACGTACAGAAGAAGGAAGAGGAGATAATCGCCCTTCTGGAAGACCTGATCAAGACGCAGGAGGAAAAGCAGTCCAGCAGCCAGCAGCCGCCTCCTCCGAAGGGATGCACCTGCGGCGGAAAAGGTACGTGCAAGGCCTGCAAGGAAGCCCAGAAACAGGGCAAAGGCAAAGGCAAGGGAAAAGGCAAGGGTAAAGGTAAGGGCAAAGGAAAGGGCAAGGACCCCAGCGGCAACAACCCGTCGAGTCCTGCCAAGAACAGCGCCCTTGTGCCCGGTAAGACCGCCAGGCCGCCTCGCGACGCCAGCAAGCACGGCGGTAAAGGCGACGGAGCCTGGTCGACCCTGCCGCCTCGTGAGCAGGAGAAGATCCGCCAAACGCTGCGAAAGCTGATCTCCGAGCGTCACAAGGATATCACCAGCGACTACCACTCGGCACTGACCAAGACTCCGACTGACAAGTAATGCGAAAAGTAATCACCATAGTTTTCATGGGTCTTATGGCGGTTTCGCCGGCAGGCGCCCAGACCGCAACCAAACCAGCGGATCCAGAGGTGCGCACCGAGACTCTGGACGCGCGCGTTTCGGCGGGAACTCTTGTTGCGATGTCCGACTCGGATGTGACTGTCAAGACTGAGACCGGAGCCAGGAAGATCCCGCTGTCTGATCTGTCCGAGATGACCTGCAAGGCTCCCGGCGATCCGCTGAGCGCACCCGGACACGCGGTTGTTATGACTTCAGCCGGCGGATACGTGACCGCTTCGAGCCTCACTCTGGGCGGAGGTAAAATCAACTTTACAAACTCATCTCTGGGCGGCGTCTCGTTTGCGTTTTCCAGCGTTGCGGCGATCTACCTTCCCGCTTCGGGTCAGTCCGCCGCCCAGGTAGCCGCCAAATGCGCCGAGATGGGCCTTGAGCCAGGCGAGCAGGACGTTGTTGTAGTGGCTCGCAAGACCGGCGGCTGGTTGAGCGTGCAGGGCATTCTTAAGTCCGCCGACGACAAGGCGCTCACGTTTTCCTGGAAGGGGACCGACCGCCAGATCAGCATGCCGACCGTCCGGGCGGTGTTCCTGGCGCCGACAACCGCCGCCAAGCCTGAGAAGTTCAGGGGGATGTTGACTCTTGGCGACGGGTCCAGCGTGAGATTCACTTCACTGACTTACGACAAGTACGTGTTTAATGTTGCTCTGAGTGGTGCGGGCGAAACGAAAATGCCTGCCGGAAAGGTCGCCTCGGTCAAGTTCGTGTCCGATCGGGTGGTGAACCTGGGAGACCTCAAGCCCCTGGCGGTCAAGCAGCACGGTCTGCTCGACACTACGATGGGTTGGCGGCTGAACCGTTCGGTCAGCGGGGCTGCGATTGTCCTGGGCGGACGAAGCTACAGCAGGGGAATCGGGTTGCACAGTTTCTGCGAATTGACTTACGGGCTCGACGCCCAGTACAAAGCCCTGATCGCCACTATCGGCATTGACGACATCGTTCGCCCGGGCGGCGACGCCAGCCTTACATTCCTGGGCGACGGCAAGGAGCTGCTGGCGCCGCTAAGGGTCACCGGTAAGGGCAAACCGCTGGCGGTGCGCATTCCGCTGGCTGGCGTGAAATCGTTCGTTATCAGGGTGGACTACGGTAAGGATAAGCTGGATGTGGGCGATCATGTCGATTTCGCCGGCGCCAGACTCATAAAGTAATCGGCGGGTGTTCGGCGGGGGTTTCCGGGTTATAATACAGTTCGGCTTGCGCTCGGTCCGCATCATCGTTTTATTCGTTATATCCGGAGCCGCAGGGCGTTTATAGTGTGTACATTAATCAGCTAACCACCAACGCCGCCGGAGAAAATCTGATGCTTCGACGAACACTTCCGCGTCTTTCGCGATGCTTGTTGTTAATTGCTTTTTTGTCGGTATTGCCTGTTCACGCGGCGGCTGGGACGTCCGTAGGCTTTCTCGCCGACAATACGCCAACGGCCAAACTCGGCCCCGAAGCCCTTGCGTCGCGCGATCTGGCGACTGCTAAATACTCTGCGAAGGTCGTTCGCGTCGTCGGCGACGGTAAGTTCGTTGACGCCCAGGGCAAGACCGTGTCCCTGGCGGGTTTCGATGTGCTCTGGTATCACCAGGGTGACTCGGCGGCGCAGACCGGGCCGATCTACGGCAAGAAGACTCTGGCCGCCCTGCGAGCCTACGTCTCCAGCGGCAAGGGTTTGTACTTGTCCGGTGCGGCGTTGGGTATGGTCAAAACACTTGGCGTGGAGACCGCCCGACCGCGAATAGGCCGGGGCGGTAAGGACTCCAGCTCCGCCGGGCTGACACCGGCGCGAAGTGGGCACCCGATCTTCGCCGGGTTTAAAGGCGGCAGGATCATGCTGACCAATTCGGGGCATCCGGCGTACGCTGATTTTCACGCGTCCGGCGGACCGGTCAAGGGCATGCTTTTGGTCCGCGGCGGAGCCGAAAAACCGATGGTCGAGTACCAGTTGGGTTCGGGGCGCATTGTCGCGATGGGCTGGCGCCTGCCGCACTACAGCAATGCGAAGAACCCGCATCGGGCAAACCTGGAGAAGCTGACGGCGAATATCGTGGGATATCTCGGCGCCCCGAAGAAATACCAGAAGGTCGTCGCCTCTGCGCCCAAGGGCGCCCCGGCCGCTAAAGTAACGCCAGTGAAACCGAAGACTGCAATCGAGCCTCTCAAGCGGGCGATTGTTGACCTGATGGCGAGCAATCGCGACAAATATCCCAAAGGCGCCGAATACCTCAAGCGTCTTGACGCAATCGCCAAACAATTGGCAGACGGCAAGGAAACGCCGGAACTGCTCGAGCAGTTCGCCTCGCTGCGAACCGAGGCGCTGCTGGCCAATCCGCTTCTGAACTTCGACAAGCTGCTGGTGGTGCGCCGCAAGAAGGAGGGGCTCGTTAACAACTGGCAGAGCAATTCTTCGATGCGAGGCTCCGGTTACGACAATGAAATCGCCGTTCTGTCGCCGGTGACGCCCAAGGGCGAGCTTACCACCTTGTTCGAGCCTGAAGGCGGTAGGTTCGTGGGCGACGTCGATCTGGAATTCGATGCTGACAAGATGCTGTTTTCCATGGGTTCTGGATCCAACGGCCGGTGGCAGGTCTGCGAGATCGACGCGAACGGGAAGAACCTGCGAGAGCTCCCGCTAATCAAGGAAAAGGACGTCAACAACTACGACGCCTGTTATCTTCCTGATAGGAACGTCGTATTCGAGTCAACTGCGCCGTTCATTGGCGTTCCGTGCGTCAAGGGTTCTTCGCATGTCACAAACCTCTACCTGCTAGAAACCGCCTCGGGCAAGATCCGGCGGCTGACGTTCGACCAGGATCACAACTGGTGCCCGACTGTCCTGAACAACGGACGGATCCTTTACCTTCGATGGGAATACTGCGACATTCCGCACTACGTCTCGCGAATACTGTTCCACATGAACCCCGACGGAACAGATCAGAAGGAATACTACGGCAGTAATTCGTACTGGCCTAACTCCACGTTCTTCGCACGTCCGATTCCCGGAGACAGCACGAAGTTTGTTGGCGTGATAAGCGGGCATCACGACACCAGACGAATGGGCGAGCTTATCCTGTTCGACACCGCAAAGGGACGCTTCGAGGCCGACGGCGTAATCCAGCGCATTCCGGGGCACGGTAAGAAAGTCGAGCCGATCATACTGGACGGGCTGGTAAGAGGCAGTTGGCCCAAGTTCCTGCACCCGTATCCGTTGAGCGACAAGTACTTCATAGTATCGGCCAAGCTCACCAGTCGATCGGCTTGGGGCATCTATCTCGTCGACGTGTTCGACAACATGCTCCTGCTGAAGGAACTGCCCGGAGAATTGCTGTTCGAGCCGATCCCGTTCCGTAAAACTCCGCGTCCCCAGCTTATCCCGTCGCGAGTCGACACCAGCCGCAAAGACGGCGTGATGTACATGACCGACGTCTACGGCGGACGCGGCCTGGGTGGGGTGCCGAAAGGCGCGGTCAAGAAGCTGCGTATCTTCAGCTACCAGTTCGCTTATCACGGTATGGGCGGACAGATTAACCGCGTCGGGCTCGACGGACCGTGGGACGTAAAACGCATTATGGGGACTGTTCCGGTCGAGGCCGACGGATCGGCGCTGTTCACAGTACCGGCCAACACCCCGATCTCCATCCAACCGCTGGACGCAGACGGCAGGGCGATAGCTCTTATGCGGTCCTGGGCGACGGTCATGCCCGGCGAGACCCAGGCGTGTATCGGATGTCACGAATCGCAGAACGACGCGCCGGGGACCACTCCTACCGCCGCGTCCAGGCGCAAACCGTCGACGATCACGCCCTGGTACGGACCGTCAAGAGGATTCAGCTTCAAACGCGAAGTCCAGCCCGTGCTCGACAAGTACTGCGTCGGATGCCATGACGGCAAGCCCAGGAAAGACAAGAAGACACTCCCTGACTTCGTCGCACGTCCGGCGGTGCATCCCAAAGCCGCCAGCGGCGCGTACAACAAGGGCACGACGTTCACGCCGTCTTACATGGCGTTGCGGTCGTACGTTCGAAACGCGACAATTGAAAGCGACATGCACATGCTCGAGCCTTACGAGTATCACGCCGGCACGACGGCGCTGATTCAGATGCTCGATAAGGGGCACAATAACGTGAAACTCGACGCAGAGGCCTGGGACCGCCTGATCACCTGGATCGATCTGAACGCACCGGCCCACGGAAGTTGGCTGGAGGTTGTCGGCAAGAAACCGGTCACAAACCAGCGTGAGCGGCGCCTGGCGATGCTGAAACTCTACGCCAGCATCGATGACGATCTGGAGTACATCGCCCCGGAGGCCAAGAAGCCGACGGCGATTATCCCCGCTAAGCTTCCGGCGCCGACACCGAGCAAAGCCGTCGCAAAGGGATGGCCCTTCACTCCCGCCCAGGCCGCAAAGATGCAAAACGCCGCCAAGACAAGCAAGATGAGCATCGACCTTGGCGATGGCGTCAAGCTGGACCTGGTCTGGATCCCGGCCGGTCAGTTCCTGATGGGGAGCCAAAGCGGTTTCCTCGACGAACAGCCGATCGCCGCTGCAGTAATCGAAAAGGGCTTCTGGATCGGTTCGCTGGAAGTCAGCAACGCCCAGTACGCCCGGTTCGATCCCAAACACGACTCCCGCCTCGAAGGCGGCGACTTCCTGCAGTTCAGCACGCGTGAACGCGGGTATCCGGTCAACACGCCGGGTCAACCTGTCTGCCGGGTATCCTGGAACAGCGCGATGAAGTTCTGCGACTGGTTGGCCAAAAAGAGCGGTAAGAAAGTTTCGCTGCCGACAGAAGCGCAGTGGGAATACGCATGCCGGGCCGGCTCAGGTGACTCGATGTCCTACGGGGCGGTTGATATTGACTTCGCCAAGTTGGCGAATCTTGCCGATAAGAATCTTCGACGCATGGACAAGCTCGGTTGGGGCCTGCCGGTAGGCGCCGTGCCGCCGTGGAAGCCTTCAATCGAAACTGTAGACGACGGTCACCGCGTCTCGGCTCCGGGCGGTGCATTCAAAGCCAACGCCTGGGGCGTGTTCGATATGCATGGGAACGTGGCCGAGTGGACGCGGTCGGCGTACAAACCGTATCCGTACAAGGACGATGATGGGCGAAACGCCACTGACGGCGCGGCAAGACGCACTGTCCGAGGCGGATCGTGGTACGATCGACCCAAGCAGGCGACCTCGTCGTTCCGTATGCAATACTACGCTCACCAGAAAGTTTACAACGTAGGTTTCCGCGTTGTGATCGAATCGAAATAGACCACCGGAGAAGCATAATGCCGAAGAGGACTCTTACCGTACTGCCGTTGTATCTGTTGCTCGTATGCGTCCTGATGGCGCTGAGCCAGCCGGCCGCTGCGGCGATGTCCATCGGGTTGCTGGCCGATGATACGCCTGCATCCAAACTCGGACGCGAAGCACGTGCGGTCCGCGACCTGGCGACCGCGAAATATTCGGCCAAAGTCGTTCAGGTTGTCGCTGACGGAAAGTTCGTCGACAGCGCGGGCAAGGCGATTACGCTTTCGAGTTTCAACGTTCTGTGGTATCACCAGGGCGATTCGATCTCGCTGGCCGGTCCGATCCACGGCGCCAAAACTCGCGAGGCGCTGCGGAGCTACGTCAAGAGCGGCAAGGGTCTGTATCTTTCCGGCGCGGCGCTTGCGATGGTTCGTACGCTCGGTGTCGATAACCTCAAGCTGCGATTTGGCGGACCTGGAAACAACAAGACGTCATTTGGCTTTGTTCCAGTCGTCGCCAGGCACCCGATCTTCTCTGGGCTCAAGGCCCGCAAAGGGATGATCATGCTAAGCGATGCGGGCTTTCCGGCGTACTCTGATTTTCACGGATCCGGCGGACCGAAAAAGGGAATGATTCTCGGACGAACCGGCGGCGGTGTCGAAAACCCGATCGTAGAGTTCAAACACGGTAAGGGCCGCATTATCGTATTGGGCTGGGCTCTGCCGAATTACAGCAATTCAACCAATCGCCATCGACGCAACCTCGAACAGTTGACCGTCAATATTCTCGGTTACCTCGGAAACCCCAAAAGATACCAGAAGTTCATCATCAGCTCGGCGCCGACTGTGGCTCGATCGAAAGCCAAGCCCGCCCCGGCCGCTCGCCCCAGAATCGCGATAGCGCCTCTGCGTCTGGCGATCAATGACCTGATGACCAGCAACGCCGAGAAGTATCCCAACGGGGCGGCGTATCTCAAGCGTCTTGCCGCTATAGAAAAACAGTTTACCGCCGCTGGCGAGACGCCCGAACTTCTGAAGCAGTTTGTTGCGTTGCGCTGCGAAGCGCTGCTGGCCAATCCGCTGCTTAACTTCAATAAACTGCTGATGATACGACGCGGCAAGAGGAATATGGGCCTGGTGAACAACTGGCTGGGCAACTCGTCGATTCGCGGTACGGGGTTCGACAACGAGATCGCCGTAATGTCGCCGGTGTCGCCCGCCGGCGAGATCAAGACGCTGTACAAGCCCGAAGGCCGGCGATTCGTAGGCGATGTCGATCTGCACTTTGACGGCGACAAGATGCTGTTTTCCAACGGAGCCGGATCGAACGGGCGATGGCAGGTCTGCGAGATCAAGTCTGACGGTTCGGGCCTGCGCGAACTTCCGCTGATCAAAGAAAACGATGTTATGAACTATGACGCCTGTTACCTGCCCGACGGGAACGTCATGTTCAATTCGACCGCTCCGTTCATCGGCGTCCCGTGCGTCGGCGGTTCCTCCAAAGTCAGCAATCTGTATCTGCTCAATTCCCAATCGGGCAAGATTCGCCGCCTGACCTTCGACCAGGAGCACAACTGGTGCCCGACCGTTCTGAACAACGGACGAGTCCTCTATCTGCGTTGGGAATACTCCGATCTGCCGCACTTCGTTTCACGGATATTGTTCCACATGAATCCCGATGGGACCGACCAGAAGGAGTATTACGGCGGCAGCTCGTACTGGCCTAATTCGACGTTCTTCGCCCGCCCGATACCGGGCAGTTCGACGAAGTTCACCGGCATTATCGGCGGACATCACGACTCACGCCGCATGGGCGAGATGATCCTGTTCGATACCGGCAAGGGGCGTTTCGAGGCTGACGGCGTGATCCAACGTCTACCCGGCTACGGCAAGAAGGTCGAGCCGATCATCCTCGACGGGCTCGTCGGGAGAAGCTGGCCCAAGTTCCTGCATCCGTATCCGCTGAGCGATAAATACTTCATCGTCTCGTCCCAGCCGACTAGTAAATCGGAGTGGGGGATATACCTCGTCGACGTGTTCGACAACATGCTGCTGCTCAAAGAGGAACCGAATTACGTCCTATTCGAACCGATCCCGTTCCGCAAGACCACCACTCCGCCGGTTATCCCCTCGCGAGTCGATCCGTCGCGCAAAGATTCCCTGATGTACATGGCTGACGTCTACAGCGGACGTGGGCTTAAAGGCGTACCCAAAGGTTCGGTCAAGAAGATGCGAATCTTCACTTACCAGTATTCCTATCACGGTATGGGCGGCCAGAACAATCGTGTGGGTCTCGACGGACCCTGGGATGTTAAACGCATTATGGGAACCGTGCCTGTTGAATCCGACGGTTCGGCGCTATTCCGCATACCGGCCAATACTCCGATCTCGATGCAGCCGCTGGACTCAGACGGCAGAGCGATGGCGATCATGCAATCCTGGGCTACGGCGATGCCGGGCGAGACTCAATCGTGCATAGGTTGCCACGAACGCCAGAATGACGCGCCACCGACCAAACGCACTTTAGCCTCGCGGAAAACGCCTTCGGAGATTACGCCGTGGTACGGACCGACGCGAGGTTTCAGTTTCAAACGCGAGGTCCAGCCCGTACTCAACAAGTATTGCGTGGGCTGCCATGATGGAAAGCCCCGCAAAGACGGCAAGAAACTCCCCGACTTCATCGCACGCCCGGCCGTCCGCCAGGGCGGAACGCAATTCACGCCGTCTTACGTTGCCCTGCGTTCGTACGTGCGCGGGATAACCATGGAGGGCGACATGCACATGCTGGAGCCCTACGAGGTCCACGCAAACACAACCGCCCTGGTGCAGATGCTCGAGAAAGGGCACCACAACGTTAAACTGAGCGGCGAGGCGTGGGATCGTATCGCCACGTGGATCGACCTGAACACGCCGGCCCACGGGACCTGGCGGGAGATCGTCGGCGAGAAGAAAGTCATCAATCAGCGGGACCGCCGACGCGATATGCTGAAGTTATATGCGAGCATAGACGAAGACCCCGAGGACATGGGTACGATGGCCGCCGAGGTCACGCCGATCCTGCCTGCCACCCGCGATGTAGTCCATCCGAAAGTAACGGCTCCTCGCTGGCCTTTCACGCAGCAGGACGCCGCTCGGCGACAGGCCGCGGCCAAGACCGGCAAAATGAGCCTCGATCTCGGTGACGGCGTTACGCTCGATCTGGTTTGGATACCGGCCGGTGAGTTTGTGATGGGAAGCACCGCCGGTTTTAGCGACGAACTTCCGCAAGCCCGGACGGCGATAAAGAAGGGCTTCTGGATGGGCTCGCTTGAGGTAACCAACGCCCAGTTCGCCCGGTTCGATCCGAAGCACGACTCTCGCCTGGAGCACACTGACTTCCTGCACTTCAGTTCCAAAGCCAGGGGCTACCCGCTTAACAACCCGACCCAGCCGGTCGCCCGTATCTCCTGGAACGCCGCTATGACGTTTTGCGATTGGCTTTCCAAGCAGTCGGGCAAGAAAGTAGCCCTGCCGACCGAAGCGCAGTGGGAATACGCCTGCCGTGCCGGATCGGCGAAGGCGATGTCTTACGGACCGACTGACACGGATTTTGCGAAACTGGCGAATCTGGCCGACAAGAACCTGCGCCAAACCAGCCATCGCGTCATACCGTCCTGGAAGTCCGCGATAGAATCGATTAGCGACGGGTATCGCGTTTCGGCGCCGTCGGGCCAATTCCCCGCAAACGCATGGGGCCTCCATGACATGCACGGGAATGCGGCTGAGTGGACCCGGTCGGTCTACAAACCGTACCCCTACAAGGACGATGATGGGCGAAACGACGTCAAGGCTGCAGGCAAGCGTGCCGTTCGCGGCGGATCGTGGTACGATCGACCCAAGAACGCCACATCATCATTCCGCCTGCCGTACGAGGCGCACCAGAAGGTATACAACGTCGGATTCCGAATTGTTATCGAGTAGAGCGAGCGAACCTATTATGAAAAAGATGTTTGTATTCTGTCTGATATTGTGCGCGATATTCCCGCCCGCCAAAGGGGCCTCGCCGAAACCGATACGCTTCGAAAAGGACTATCCGATCAAGGCGATTTCAGATGATCGGGTGCGTTTGAGCGATTCGTTCTGGGCTCCAAGACTCAATGCGAATCGTCAGGCGGGTGTTCCGCACTGCATGAAGAAACTCGAAGAGACAGGCGTGATCGGAATGTTCCGCACTTTGAACGGGAGCAAGAAAGAGGGGCGTTACAAGAACAACCCGTGGGGTTGTTCGGACGCCTACAAGACGTTTGAAGCCCTGGCCCGAGTCAATCGAACAGGCTCAGATGCAGCCGCCGGGTCCGGCGGAAAAAAACAGATCGACGAGTTCATCAAACTCGTCGCCGGAGCCCAGGCCGACGACGGATTTATCTTCCCATATCTCCAACTCTACAAGAAGGACTACAAACATTTCTCGGCGGCGATTTCCCGCTACACCGAGACCTACAGCATGGGCCACCTGCTTGAGATGGCGGTGCAGCACTATGAAAACACCGGTTCCAAAGAAGCCCTGAAAGTCGCCAACAGAGTTGTCGATTGCATAGATTCGTACTACGGAGTTGGCAAGAAGTACGACCACCCGTCGGGGCATCCGGAGATCGAGATAGGGCTGATGCGACTGTATCGCGCCACGGGAAACGCCAAACCGCTTCGTCTGGCGAAATACCTGATCGAAAAAGCCAAGACCGTCAAGACCACCTGGTCGCAAGGGCGCCCGGCGCTGGCGGACGATGATGCGGTTGGGCATGTGGTGGCGATGTTCTATCTGTACGCCGGAATGGTTGATGTCGCCCAGATGTCCGGCGACAAGGCGTTGATGGATCTGGCATGCAGGAAATGGGAGAACATCGCACTAAAGAGAACCTACATCACCGGAAGCGCCGGTCACCGGGGTCATCGCGAGGGGTTCGGCGATGCGTACGACCTGCCCAACGATAAGGCGTATTGCGAGACCTGCGCTGCGATAGCGTATGTCATCTGGAATCATCGCATGTTCCTGGCGACGGGAGAGGCAAAGTACGTCAATCTTATGGAGCGAACGCTCTACAACGGTTTTATTTCAGGGGTTTCGCTGTCGGGTGATCGGTTCTACTACCCCAACGTGCTGGAAACTGCTAAAGGCCGCAAACGAGTAGAGTGGTTCGGATGCCCCTGTTGCCCGACAAATGTAGTTCGATTCTTTCCGCGAATTCCCACGTATATGTATTCCGCTAACCAAACCAAAGGCGATATATACGTGAACATGTTCGCCTCGGGGCGAGCGATGTTCTTGCTGGCCGGCGATATGTTGACAATCACGCAGAATACCGACTACCCGCGTGACGGAAAGGTGAGCATCGCCTACAAGCTCACGGATATGAGGGACTCAGCCAAACGCACGGCCAGCCCGCGCATTCGAGTTCGCGTGCCTGAGTGGTGCGTCAAACCGGCATGGTCGCTCAATGGGAAACCGGTTGCGCCAAAGGTCGAGAAGGGCTACGCGATATTTGTATGTGACGCTGAAAAGGGCCAGATCACAATGAACTGCGACATGCCCGTCGTGCGGATGATCGCTCACCCGAAAATCAAAGCCGACCAGGGACGCGTCGCGATAATGCGAGGCCCGCTGGTTTACTGTTTCGAAGGGCTCGACTCTCCCAAAGCCGCCACAAAAGGCGCGTCCCAATTGATACTGGTCGCAGATCAACAGTTTGAGATCAAATCGAAAGAGATCATCCCGGGGATGACAGTCGACGCAATTGTCGCCAAAGACCACCTCGGCCGGTCGATCACCGCGATCCCGTACTTTGCACGCGCGTACCGCAAAGAAACATCAATGTCGGTTTGGCTGCGACAGATCGGTTTGAAGGGCGAATCGGACGCCGTCTCATGGAAGGGGAAGTTGTATCGATCGCTTGACCCGAAGAAACTCGCCAAGACCGCCAAGACGCCCACTGAATGATGCGGTGGAGTTTGCGTCTGTCGCCTGTAAAGCATGAAAGGTTGTGTGCTATGAACAGAT
>PVBE011633553.1_pt1 | contig 84817 bp, 50 predicted proteins | sample 1631181 | NCBI WGS metagenome assembly PVBE01 (sample SAMN08397723, study PRJNA350692) | Marine metagenome, whole genome shotgun sequencing project. | isolation source: water | place: Pacific Ocean | collected 2012-04 | reverse complement strand
GATGTGTTCTTTTCAAGAAAATCTCGCTAGCCTGAATGATGCCAATGCGACTGTTTTGGGCATTAGCGTAGACTCCCCGTGGGCAAATGCAGAGTTCGCGAGGAGGTACAACTTAGAATTCGAATTACTTTCAGACCTAGAAAGAGATGTAGTCGAGTCATACGATGCCAAATTCGTAGGACTCGGGGGCCTCGATGGTTATGTCAGTGCAAATCGTGTCATCATCATCATTGACAGCGAGGGTACGGTCCAGTATCGATGGGTTGCTGAGAATCCTGGTGTCGAGCCAGACTACGAAGAAATTGTCTCCTTCTGCTCTGCCTAGCCCCAAGCAAGGTGACGAACTAAGGAACCGTAGATTATCCCAGAAACAGCAAGACTCTCTTCGTTGAACCTATCCATGTTGTCCAAGTAGGTGTGGTATTCTGATGAGCCGGAGCCATAACACATCATTGCCAAGCCAAAATCGCCCGCTTCTTGGTGAATCCCAAACACGAATGGAGCATGATCCGAGTTGTATGGCATCTCCTCGGAGTCGAGTTCCCTGACGCTAATACTGTATTTCTCGTAAAGTTCTGGTTGCGATTTGGCAAACTCGCTAACCAAACCCTCGATGTGTTTCACATCCGTCGGACTGTTCCCCTGCAGAGTCACCCCGGAGTTCCTCTCGGAATCAACGTGGTTCATATCCAGGTTGATGTAAAGTCTTAGGTTATCCTCCAACATTTCCCTATGTTTGCTGACCCACTCCGATGACCCCCAGAGTCCTTCTTCCTCTCCTCCCCATGTGCAGAAGTAGATAGTCAAACCAGGATCTCCAAGTTCTTCTTGCAACAAACCGAATTGCCTGGCCATTTCCATTACGGTTGCAGTTCCTGCAGTGTTGTCCACGGCACCTTGGCCATTGTATACGGTGTCATGATGAGCGCCAATTACAACCAACTCCTCGGTCTCACCCTCGATAATCCCACAAGGTACGTGGACGTTACCATTGTTCTGATTGTCAACGTCTATCCGGAATTCTAGCATCCCTTCTGATTCGACTACCTGATCGCGGATTATCTCCCCCACACTCTTTGAGACCATCACGAATCCGATGTCATAGGGCCTTTCCTCAAACTGGGTGATATCGAGAGATTTCGAGTAGGGGACACAATCATCAGCAACCAACTCGTCACAATTTTGTCTGGAATTTATCGTTATCAAACCTCTCAGGCCATTCTCTTGGGCTCGCTTCATCAGGACTGTGTTGCTCTCCGTCCCCGGACCCCCATTCTCGCCATCCAATAGCCATACCAATCCAACACCATTACTCGCTGCACTCCAATCCTGTGTTTCATTTCCCATCGCCAAGTCAATCACGTTGACATCACTACTGGCTGGGATATCCACGCTTCCGCTGTACCCCTGGACGACGAAATCGGACCTATGTTCGAATTGCAACTCGTCCCTGTCTAGATCGGCAACAGAGCAAGGGGTGGGACCTCCGAAAATACCCCCAACGTTTCCTGGAATGCAGATCATCATTTCGAATGTGTTACCCATGTAGTAAAGTGGGACATCAAACTCTTCGAGAGTAGAGGGCAATCCGCTATTCGAGAAATTGGTCTTAATCGATTGAGCAGCGTTCTCCTCTTCCACCGTTCCTGAGAGCCTCCCACCCCAGTCAGGATCTCCTAGGTCCACCAACCCCTGGGCATACGCCCTAGTTTGGTTGGTGTCGAAGTCAATCAACTCGTATTCCTCCTCTCCCTTGATCCATTTTGCTAGATCATCCCCGAACAATAAACCCCCCCCTGCTGCTCCAAGGACAATCATCCCTACAACAAAAATTGTGGAAGTCGACTTCCCAAAAATAGGTGACAATTCAGTCATGTTATGGCAATTGAACTCTTTCCACCACTATTGAACCCATTCCAGAACAGGTCATGGTGGGCATCAATCTTCAGCTCGGACCTCTTCACCGGTCCATCTTTTGCCTAAGGAATGATCAACTTCTAACTGGTCCAGTATCCTCGCCACAACAAAGTCGACCAGATCTCCAATGTTTCTAGGAGAATGGTAGAAACCCGGACTAGCTGGAAGGATTACTACTCCCCACTCGGAGAGGTTGAACATTGCTTTCAGATGGGGGGTGGAGTAAGGGGCCTCCCTTGGAACTATGACCAGCTTCCTCCTCTCCTTCATTGCCACTAGGGCACTTCTGGTTGCCAGATTGTCACTAATTCCGGCAGCTATCTTTCCTATGGTTGTTCCACTAGCCGGACATATGACGTAAGCATCGAATCTAGCAGAACCAGATGCTGCTTTAGCTGCAAGGTTGGCATTATCTTCAAGGGTCACACCTTCCCTATCGGCCAATTCGCTCGGCGTTATCCCACATTCAAGATCCAGATTAATGGCCCCGGTGCTAGTTACTATCAGGTTCACAGACCAATTGTGTTCCACCAGCGCTTCAATGAGCCTGACGCAGTACTGTGCTCCAGAAGCCCCAGTTAGTGCTACGACTGCCTCAGGCATGCCATCGCGGCATACACCACTCCATTCAATGGTTTCCCAACCTCACAACGACTCTTCTAGGCACTCTGCAAGGAATTCATACTCTTCGACACTGTTGTAAAGTTGCGCTGATATTCTGATGTACCGCCTTCCATGGTGCCTCCATGGAAAAACAGGTACTTGCACCCCAAACTCGTCCAGCAGATAGTTGTGGTAGGGATCCCCTTCCATGCTCATCGGGCCCACATTCCCCTCTCCGGGCATCTCCACTGACGCTATCGATGAGACCAGTGAATCTGGAACCGGCTCTGTGGTCCCAAGTGCATCGCAGAGAATCTTCCTCCCCTTGAGTGCCAATTCCCGGTTTCTTTCCATTATCTGCGGCCAACCGCCCTCCACTAGTCCACCTAGGAAATCGATTGCTAGGGGAATGCATAGCCAGGGGGTGGGGTCTTGTGTTCCAGGCCATCCAAATTCAAATTCGAACTTTTCTTGGTCTGTTCCTTCGAAGCTAGCACCGTGACTGATACTAAGCGGCCTAACCATCTTCTTTAGATCGGATCTGATGTGGAGAAAGGCAGAACCTTTCGGGGTGCAGAGCCATTTGTGACAATTCCCTGTGCAGTATGCCGCATCTAGTTCACTGAGGTTTAGAGGCACGATACCTGGGCCGTGTGCCGCATCAAGAAGAACATCTACTCCAGAAGACTGCAACTCTCCGACGAGCCTTTCGAATGGCATCCTTAGCCCTGTGGCGCTAGTCACGGTATCCACCATGGCTAGCACGGTTCTTTCGGTGACAGAGCCCATGACCAGATCTACGATTTCATCCTCGCTTCCGACTCTGAATGGTACTTCTGCAACCACTGTCTTCGCGCCTGCCCTCTCGGTAACGAAATCGACCGCATTCCAGCATGCCTGGTAGCTGTGGTTGGTGACTATAATCTCGTCACCCGGTTGAAGTACAAGGCTTCTGAGTACTGTGTTCACACCTTCTGTGGTATTCTTCACGAATGTCATGCCCCTAGGGTCAGCATTCATGAATTCTGCAAGTTTTTTTATTGAGGAGCCGATCAGAGGGGTGTAGTCCCTTTCAAAGAACCTGACCGGGTCACTCTCGATGATTCCCCTAAGTCTACTTTGCTCCTCAAGAACCGCAATTGGCGTAGCTCCGAAGGAGCCATGATTAAGGAAACAAGTCTCTTTAGAGAGCATCCAGTGCTTAGACAAATCACTTCTGACTGGCCGGTTCACACCACCATCTCCGGACTCCAATCTACAGGATTCTTAGGCTCTCTTCCCAGGTACTCTTCACAGGTCAGCCTCAGGCTCTTCTCAATTCTCATGAAGTCTATTGGAATGCCCTTCTTGTCTTTCCCATAACCTAGGTGGGAAAGGCTGGTATGGGTTCCTGCGGGAATGCCGCAGCATTCCAGATCTTGCACCCTGGTGCCGGGAGTGTCTATGTTGATTGACATCCCATGGCGGCTAACCCAGTGGAGGAATGATAGCCCGATTGAGCAAATCTTGTGACCATCGACCCACGCTCCTTGCATCACTTCATCTTTGTAAGCTGAAACTCCGCATTCTGCAAGCGCGGCAATCGCCCAATCTTCCAGCCTACCAATTACCCCTCTAACACTCTGTTCTCCGATTTCCCATTTTACAATAGGATATACGACAAGCTGGCCTGGTCCATGCCACGTTATTCCTCCACCCCTGTCCGTTAGGCAAGTTGGGTATCCATCGACGACCACATTGTCACGGACCGCCTTTGGTCCAATTGTCACCACTTCTGGATGTTCGACGAAGATCAAGGTGTCACCGATCTCATCTGAAATCCTCCTTTTTTGCAGATCCTTCATCGACTCATACATTACTTGATAATTCACTATCCCGCACCGTAGTACTTCGATTCCGTCCATTCGAAACCTCAATTGATGTGGATGGCGTGACCGAGGGTCTTGAGGACGCTTTCGTGGAATGCCTCGGACATGGTTGGATGCGCGTGCACAGTACCCGCCACGTCCTCAAGCAAAGCTCCCATCTCCAGAGCCAACACGAACTCAGAGTGCAACTCTGCAACATGACTTCCCACTGCTTGTACTCCAAGGATCACATGATCCGATTCTCTGGCCGTTACTCGTATGAAACCCCCTGTCTTCTCAGCCTCCAGACTCAATGCTCTGCCATTTGCAGCAAGTGGGAACTTGCCCACAATGACATCCTCCCCTCTTTCTTCAGCTTCATCAGGAGTAAGTCCTACAGACACTATCTCTGGTTCGGTAAAGACGATCGCAGGGATGGCTATCTTGTCGAATTCTCGTTTGTGACCAGCAATGATCTCGGCCACCATCTCCCCTTCTGCACTAGCCTTGTGGGCAAGCATTGGCTCGCCAGATACATCTCCAATTGCATATACCCCGGGAACTGATGTTCTGCATTGCCTGTCGGTTCTGATGAAGCGTCCCGAACCATCCATCCTAATTCCGGTGTTTTCCAGTCCCCAGCCTTTGGTGTTGGGCTTCCTTCCCACCGTGACTAGAACCTTGTCCACCTTCACCTTGTGCTCAGTTCCATCTTTTTCAAATGTTAATTCGGCCTTCTTCGATGCACCCCTGCCCTTGATTTCTACGCCCCTGGCAAGTGCATCGGTATGGACTGAGACCTTGTGCTTCTTCAGCCATAGTTCCAGAGGTCTCCGGATTTCCTTGTCCATTATGGCCAAGACGCTACTCATCCCCTCGACAACAGTAATTTCGGAACCAAGCTTAGCCAGAGCGCAGCCCAATTCGAGTCCGATGTACCCTCCTCCGACAATTGCAACGCTCTTAGGCAACGACTCTAGATCCAATGCCCCGCTTGAGGAGAGGACAAACTCCTCGTCACATGGCATGAATGGCAAATCTATGTGGCTAGAACCAGTAGCAATGATGACATTCTCTGCCTCTATTTTCACACTGCCACTGCTAGATTCTACTATGCAACTCTTGGGCCCATCGAAACTTGCCCATCCCTTGATCAGCTCAGCGCCCGCTGCTTTCAGTAGCCCCTCCACGCCCTTGTTCAACCTATCAACGATGGAGTCCTTCCAAGATACCAGGCCAACCATATCAACTTCGGCCTCACCTTTGACAGAAAGTCCCATGTGCCCACCATCAGCAGAATGCTGCCGAAGTGACTCAAACCTCTCTGCAGCATGGATTATTGCCTTGCTAGGGATACACCCCCTGATCAGGCAAGTACCCCCTGCCTTGTCGCCCTCGACAACAATCGTATCAAGTCCCAGTTGCGCTGAGCGGATTCCCGCCACGTAACCCCCCGGTCCAGCACCAATTACCAAGACCTGGCATTTGCGTGAATCTGCCATTTTAGTCCCTCACATGAAAATGAGTGCTGGGTTTTCCAGCATTCTCTTGAGGTGCTGAATTAGGGAAGCCCCATCCGCTCCATCGACCACTCGGTGATCAAAGGCGCTTGAAAGGTTCATAATTCTCCTGATGACTATCTTGCCATCCTTGACAACAGGCATCTCTCTGGCCTTGTGAACCCCAAGGATAGAAACCTCTGGGTGATTGATGATCGGGGTCGCCCCTAGTCCTCCTTCCCTCCCCAGGCTTGTGATCGTGAAAGTGGATCCGGTAAGCTCGTCCAGACTTGCACTACCATCTCTCGCAGATCCGGATACTCTCTGCATTTCTGATGCAGCGTTCCAGATGTCCATGGCCTCAACGTGCTTAACCACGGGGACATACAAACCTCGCTCAGTCTGAGTCGCGATTCCTAGATTCACAGCCCCCTGCCTATTCACAACTCCACTCTCATCATCGAAGTGCGCATTGCATTCGGGGTGCTGGGGCATGATTTTGGCAAGAGCCAGCATGATGAATGGGAGATATGTCAACTTCGGTTGAGAATCGTCCTTCGTCATGTTTAGGACTTGTCTCAAAGACTCTAGCTCGGTAATATCGACCTCTTCGAAATATGAGAAGTGTGGGATTCTGCTCTTCGAGAGGCTCATTTGCTCAGAGATCTTTCTCCTTAGTCCCACCACCTTCACTGGAGTAACCTCGGTCCTCTTAACGGAGTAGGCCATAGGTGCGGCCCCTGCAACTGCTCCGCCTGCAGCAATGAAAGCATCCAAATCAGCATGCCTGATCCTACCAGCCGGACCAGATCCTCTAACGGTCGATAGATCAACGTCATTCTCTCTAGCCCTCTTTCTAACCGCAGGACTAGCAAGGACTCGCCCGGTTGTTGGTTGGGATGGCGCCTTGGATGCAGGTGCCGGAGTAGGTGCCGGAGTAGGTGCCGGAGCAGGTGCCGGAGCAGGTGCCGGTTCAGGTTCCGACCCCGCACCCCCATCATCATTGCTCGATACTTCCCCCTCACTCTCCGTTGCTCCTCCTCCGGTTTCGATTTCCAGAAGAGTTGTTCCAACTGCAATCATGTCTCCCACGCCACCACTTAGGGAATCTATCACCCCACTTCTGGGAGATGGAATTGTCACTGTTGCTTTGTCCGTCATTACATCCACAAGGGGGTCGTCCTCAGAGACAGAATCGCCAACCGAAACGTGCCATTGGACTACCTCTCCTTCGACTACTCCCTCTCCAATATCGGGCAACTTGAATACGAAATTTCCCATCTCACTCCTCCTGTGTTTTCACTATCGCCGCTGCGATTCTAGATGGTCCGGGCATGTAATCCCATTCAGTAGTATGGGGGAATGGCGTATCCCAACCAGTCACCCTCTCAATGGGTGCCTCAAGGTGGTAGAAGCACCTCTCCAGTATGGAAGCTGCCATTTCCGCACCGAATCCACTTGTTTTCGGGGCCTCATGGACAATTACACACCTGCCTGTCTTCTCGACTGAACTTACAATTGCCTCCCTGTCCCAGGGGACGAGGGTCTGCAGGTCAATCAGGTCACATGACACTCCACTGTCCCTAATTGCTTGTTCACAAACATGAACCATCGCGCCCCATGAGATTACCGTGCAATCGCTTCCTTGTTGCGCCACCCTTGCCTCTCCAAGTGGGATTCTGTAGTGGCCTTCGGGAACTTCTGCCTCTGGATGCTCAGACCATGTTGGTACGTTGTGAGGGTCACCATAGAATGGCCCCCGGTAACACCTCTTCGGCTCGAAGAAAACCACTGGATCATTGCACTCAATTGCGCTAATTAGCAGACCCTTGGCATTGTAAGGGGTTGAGCAGTAAACTACCTTTAGCCCAGGGGTGTGAGTGAATTGGGACTCTGGGGATTGTGAATGGTGGTGCCCCCCTCTAATCCCGCCTCCAGCCGGAGTCCGTAGTGTGACAGGAGACCAAAACTCGCCCCCAGATCTGTGTCTAACCTTTGCCATCTCGTTCACAATCTGATCATAAGCCGGAAAGATGTAGTCAGCAAACTGAATTTCTACTACCGGCCTCAGGCCATTCAATCCCATGCCAAAAGCAGTTGCGGCAATGCCTCCTTCCGAAAGTGGCGAGTCGAAAACACGATGGCTTCCATGCTTTTCTTGCAGGCCATCGGTCGTTCTGAACACTCCTCCAAAGTAACCAACGTCTTCCCCGAATATGATTACATCCGGGTCACTATCTAGCATATTGTCGAGAGCGCTGTTCAATGATTGAATCATGTTCATGTTTGCCATTTTCAATCCCCCATCATCTCATCATGCTGCTCCTTAAGGTGCCAAGGCATCTCTTCGTAAACCTCTGTGAAGATTGTGTCTGCCGAGGGATATGGGCCATTGGCCAGGTCTCCGAATTTTACTGCCTCCTTGTAAGCCTCAATCACCTCTCCGTCGATCCTCTCCTCCAGTTCTTTGTGCTGATCCTCGCTCCACTCCCCCAATTTAATCAGATGCTCTTTCAGCCTATCTACCGGGTCCCCGCCGGGCCACTTGGTATGCTCGTCCTTGGGCCTATATCTGCTTGGATCGTCGCTGCTGCTGTGTGCCCCAGTTCTGTAAGTCAGAACCTCTATGTGAGTGGCTCCAGAACCTGATGCGGCTCTCTCTCGTGCCCACTTGGTTACAGAATATAGTGCCAGGAAATCGTTTCCATCCACTCTAATGGAGGCAAGCCCGAAGGGAATGCCTCTAGATGCGAAACTACCCATCCCTGTGGCGAAGTTGGAGTGAGTAGATATTGCCCATTGGTTATTCACCAAATTCAGAATTACCGGGGCGTTGAACACACTTGCGAAATTTAACGCATAGTGGTAATCACCCTCAGCGCTAGCCCCATCCCCTATCCAGGTAATCGTCACTTCATCGAGTCCCTTGTAACTAGATGCAAGAGACACTCCTACCGCCTGGCTGAACTGTGTTCCAACAGGGCTGGAAACAGAAATGAAACGGCCCTCTCGATACGAATAGTGTACTGGCATCTGTCTGCCCTTGATGTTGTCTTCTACATTTCCAATACAGTGGCATATCATGCTAACCATGTCCCTGCCCCTGACAAATTGAGCACCCGGCTGTCTGTAAGTTGGGAAAATCCAATCTTGCTCCTCCAAAGCCATTGTTTGGGCTATAGCAACCGCTTCCTCACCCAATGAACGCATGTAGAACGAGAGAAGTCCAGTCCTCTGCATTTTCATCATCCTGTCATCGAAGATCCTCAATCTGACCATGTGCTCCAATCCGGTAAGGAGCTGTTCCGAGGTGAGTCCTGGGTTCCATTCTCCCGAGGCATTGCCATCATCATCAAGCACCCTGACTAGTCCATTAGCCAGTTCCACTGTGTCTTGAAAATGACAATTCTTTGGATCTGGCTTGGGGAAATCCCCGGGTTTCCATGGCCAGTTTTCGAAACTCGCTTCCTCCCCTGGTCTGAATGGGGCGTCTGGAACGTGAATTTTTCCACCGTCGTCCCTAGGAGTCATGTTTCTTCCCTCCGTTAATCATGAATTATCAACCTCTGCAACAACCAATCTCTTCTGTGACATGATGTGACTAACCGCAGAACCAGTAGAGTCCCGAGTAACCACTGGCTCACCGCCCATTGCCTCCTCCCAAAGAAGACCGGCCCTGTAACTCGACCTAACCAGTGGCCCACTAGCCACGGCGCTGAAACCGAGCTCCCTTGCTAGAAGATCCCAGTCTGCAAAATTGCTTGGCTCGGGAAATCTGTCCACAGGAAGGTGCCTGTAGCTAGGCTGAAGATACTGCCCTAGGGTAATCATATCGACCCCGGCATCACGAATCATCTTCATTGCCTCTTCTACCTCTTCGTCTGTTTCTCCAAGACCGACCATTAGGCTAGTCTTGGTTAGTAGATCCGGACGTATCTCCTTTGCCTTCCTTAGAATTTCTAGGGATTGCCCGAATGAGGCCCTGCGATCTCGAACTATTCTATCTAGACGTGGCACGCACTCGACATTATGCGCGAAAACCCTCAGTGGAAGATCGTCCAACATTTCCGCTAGAGCCTCTAGATTTCCGTCTAAATCAGAACAAAGCAATTCTAATCCAACATCCGGACTCTTGCTGGCAACTTCTGTGATGCAATCTCGGTAGTGCATCGCCCCGCCATCTTGAAGGTCATCTCTGTTTACAACAGTAATTACTGCATAGCTCAGTCCCATATTGAAAACTGCATCAGCCAATTCTCCGGGTTCTTCCGTATTTAGCTCCGGAGGGGTCTTCACGGTCCCGACTGCACAGAATCTGCACCCTCTGGTGCATACCTCTCCGGCCACCATAAAGGTAGCAGTACCCCTGCCCCAGCAGTCGTGTACGTTCGGGCATCGTGCCTCCTCGCAAACTGTATTCAATCCATGAGTCACAACATTGCTCTTGGTTTCGTTGTATCTCGACTGAGCCAGGCCAGTGGGAAGAGCGGTCTTGAACCATGATGGAAGCCTCTTCCTCAAGTTTTTCCTTTTCTCCAGAGGGCCTTTCGAACCGGTACTCCCACAACCTGCGAGCGCCTCTGTTCCGGTGTCGATGATTGGCAACCGCCTCTCCATCGTTATCAGCGGATAGAAGAACGACATTAACCGTTCTCATTGAGAAGTCCCGCTTGTTGTGAGCAATCGGTAAAGTGTGGGGTCCCTTGCGGAATGCGTGCGCGGGTCGGTATTGGTCACTGGGGGGGCCAGAAGAATAGGTCGAGAAATTTGCCTGAGGCTTTCAGAAGAGGGCTTCTCAATCGCCATACACTACAGAAATTCCGAACAAGAAGCAAACCAGTTAGCAGAGGAGATAGAGTCTCGTGGTGGAAAGGCAATATCGCTTCAATGCGATCTCAATGATTCCGACTCAGTGAAGGGTTTAATTCACAATGCAACAGATTCACTTGGAACTGTTGTCGGAGTGGTCAACAACGCCTCTCTCTTCTCTTTTGACAGGATTGAAAACCTCTCAGAAGAACTGTGGACAGAACACATGAAAGTAAATGCATTCGCGCCTCTAATCTTGATCGGAGAGTTGTCTAAGTCCGCCAAAGAACCCTCATGGGTGGTGAATGTATTGGATTTCAAGGTTGAATCCCCAAATGCAGATTACTTGTCATACACTGGTTCAAGATTTGCAATGCACGGATTGACCTCTGCACTTGCAATTGATCTTGCCCCAAGAATCAGAGTTAACTCAGTTGCACCCGGGCACGTTCTTACTAGTGACGTCCTAGATGCCGACTCACTAGAGGCAATCCAATCCCAATCCCCATTGGGGTTCGGACCATCTTCACACGATGTCTCTGAATCAGTAGTCTTCTTAGCGAATTCACCCTCGATAACGGGCCAAACCATCTTCGTTGACTCTGGTGAGAGGTTTAGACAGATGGGAAAAGATCCGGCGTTTGACAAGGAGTGAGAATTTTTGGCAATCACAACTCACCATCTTAGTTCTATAATCGGAAAAATCGAGTCTTCCGGTTGGACAACTTTGAGACTAGAGGATGTTGTAATGGAACTAGACATTGGAGCCCATGATCACGAGAAGGGGGTGAAGCAACCCGTAAGATTCGATATCGAAGTTCTGCTCGAAGGAGCCGAACCACCGATCAATGATCAGATCGGAGACGTGCTAGACTACGAGTATCTTCATCGCTCGATAGAAAAAGCAACTTCCCACAGGTCAGCCCTAATGGAGACAATAGCATCTTCGATTCTGGAATCTATACTAATTCCAGAAAATGTTGTAGCCGGGGTGGTATGCTTGACCAAGGTTTCTCCAATGGGATTTGATGGCAAATTTGGCTGCACACTTGCAAGGGTAAAATCCAGATTTGAGAATTAATGGTGCAGGGGATGGGATTCGAACCCATGAAGCACTAAGCACCGGAGCTTAAGTCCGGCCCCTTTGACCAACTCGGGTACCCCTGCAGCCTAACGAGCACCGACTTTCGATTTCAACCGAGCGGACGATAACGTGCAATAACCGACGCATCCACTACTCCAAACTCCCGAACTCTTTAACATCCCGGATGCGGCGCACAATCGTGCGAAATCGCAATCCCCACTCCTCTGTACGTCAAACTACACTGGTCTCACTGTCGTTGATATTATTGATGCTGATTCCCACTGGCTTCGATTTGGAACCATCAGAACTTCCCGATTACAAGAGATTCAATGCCTCAGAAAGCGCCCCCGACGCCAACTTGTACAAGTTATACTTCGTACAACCGGGTCAGAACCAGACTGCTGGGATGGACGGGCTGATCAGTACTCAGCCCCCCGAAGGGAACGAGGATCAGGAAGTGGCAAGCGCCTTGGATGACGATGTCCAATTTATGACAATTTCATTGATGTCATCGATGGATTTCTTTGGGAGGAAGTTCCATGCGAATGACTCATACTACATCCCAGTAGAACTATTCCTGAAGTCCGAAGGGTCACAGAATTCAAATGTCGATTGGACAGTTTCCATTATGACGTCAGAGAGAACTATCGGTTCCACAACTTACTCCGGTTCAGTCTGCTCCTCATCATTTGGCAGTAGTTGTGATTTTGATCATGAGATCATCGACGTAGGCATAGGAAATTCCGAATCCTTCCAAGTAGGGAAAAACGAGAGATTAATCATCAGGGTTAGGGCAAGCATGTCTGGATGCGACAGTAGCGACAGCCCTTTCGGCGGGTCTAGTTGTTCAGCAGATGTTGCATTCAACAACATCGACAACGAGCCAAACAAATTCTCCAAGATGGAGGCAAATGGGAACGCTCTGATGAATAGCATCATTGTAGTTCAGAGAGAAGGTGCAAACATTGCCGAGGGTTCTGAGATAGACTGGTACCCTAATGACATTGTCGAGGACCGGGAGATGCAGTTTTCCATAGATGCTATCAGTGCCTTTGGGAGAGCGGACATCTCCAGAGTCGACATACTCATGAGGGGCCCGGATGGGAACTATGAGGTCGATGAGAGAATCACTGGCGATATGGAGGATATCGAGGATTCCAGCACAGGAATATTTGGTAAATTCCTCTTTACCTACGATAGTGGACTTTCACCTGGTGAGTATACTGTATTTCTCAGGGTTCGGGATGTCGGTGGTAACGAAATAGAGATCGAGCATGAACCAATAGAGATGCATCAGTTTGGTGTTTCACTGAAGCATCGTTTCGACCGTTCAATAGAGTACTTCGCCCCCGGCAAGGTCACCCCAGTCCCCATGGTTCTAGTCCACAGGGGGGACTCCACCAAGTCGATGACCGTGGAACTGGAGGTTCTGACAAATCTAGGTAGCTCCTGGTTGGTTGAGTTCGATTCACCAGCAGGGTACGAGATGAGCTCCGGAGGCACAGTGATTAATCCAACTGTGACGCTCACAGCCCCAGATGATTTGACTGGGATGCCGAAGAAGATTGAGATTAGAGCAGTAGCCGAGGCGGATGTGGATGGGGTTATTTCGGTCGTCCATCAGGATACCCTCGTACTGAACGTGGAGAAGATTGACGTCTATCAACCTCCGGTAGTCTCAGTGTGGTCCGAGGATCACAAAATACCAATAGCGAATTCTTCCAGAGGTGACGCTCTTGATTCGACCATTCCCAGATTCGCTGAATACGGTGAATTCAACCCGTTTATTTTGGAGATTTTCAATACCGGTTTCGATGCTGACACCTTTAGAATCGACATTCTGAAAAGATCCAAATCAATCTTCCAGTTGCACGATAATCTAACCGGCCAGAGGATTCTTCAAGATGAGGGGGACGGAACTTTCCACACCCCACTTCTGGAGAGGCACAGCACAAAGGTCCTGATTCTCGGAGTGAAGCCAAGCCTGGATAGGGAGGACGAGGATATTGGGGAGATTGAGATAGAAGTAATCAGCGGAGGCAATGCCTCAACCACAACTACTGTTTCATTCACAATTCAGAGGACATATGGGATTAGGGGTGAGGTCTCACAGGATTGTGACGGGACTCCCCTCGGACACATGAAGGTGGCACTATGCGCACCCGGTCAGGATAGGCCCGTATTGGACTTCAGAGCACGGTTGACCAATAGTGAGACGGATTTGGAAGCAGCATCGTGGTGGTTGCTTCAAAACCCCTCTACATTGAAGGAAAATACGGACAGGAACCCAGCATACGGGCAATGGGATTTCAGAATAACAAACTCTGATGGGGAGGCAGTCCCAAGGGTTTCCCTTGGTCCAGGGGACTTCACCGAGGTCTTCATCAGCGCAACTCTGACCAATCAAGTAGAGGTGGGGAACCACACCGTATATCTTAGGGTAGTCGAGGACATAGAGGAAGATGAACCAAGATATTTCGATCTCCCAATGACTTTTGAGATTGAAGCAGATCAACCGATGTTGGAGATAGTGCAGGTTTCCCAGAACACCAAACTTGCCCCTGGCAATGACTATTCCATCCAGATGAAGGTGAAGAATGAGGGCAACAGTCCGATGACCGTTCTTCTGGAAGCCGATGTAGATGAGACTGGTTGGGACGTGAGCATCGGTGGCCTTTCCGGGTCTCCCTTGATAGAAATTGAAGCCTTTGAAGAGGCAACCTTCACAGTCGAGGTTTCCGTTTCCAGTTCAGCAAACAATGGGGACTCAATCCCAATCACGGTTACTGCTACCCCCCTGGACACGGAGCAGAGCTTCTCAGAGTCTCTAACTGCCAAGTTCACCCTTACGGCTATTGTTGAGATCGGTTCGTTCGTAGATATTATCGTCAACGAAATGGCCCATCCCCGCCCAATCACCCTTGTTCTTATTTTGGTCAGTGTTCTATTGCTATTTGCCGGAATTCAGAGCAGGCTCAATAGGAGGAGGTGGGCAGCTCAGATGAGCATGTTGGAGTCACTCTCTGAAGATGAGGTAAAGGTCGAAGAAAACACCACTGAGATTCCCGCTCCTGTCACGGTTGAGGAAGAACACAGTGGACCAGACAGGTACGATGATGACGATGTCGAGCTATTGTAGTCTGCAAATGTACGAACGACGCTCCATTCTTCTTAAGACCCGGAGTTAGCGGCCTACAAAATGAGACTGGCATCCATGCAGTTAGCAACTTCAAATTACGAAGAATCTAGAACTATGGGAAAGAAGACCTCAGCCACATCTCTAGTATTCTTGCTTCTCATGACTGGGGCAGCCTCAATGCAGATATCCGTCTTCGAGGTTTCTGCTACTGTGAACGACCAGGATGCAGACGGACTCCCATATGGGATTGAGTTCCTGATCAACACCCAGCCTCAGGATTGGGACTCGGATAACGACGGCCTCCCCGATGGATGGGAATGGCAATATGGATTGGACCCGCTGTCATCATTGGGTGAAAACGGCTCCACGGGAGACCCTGACTCCGACGGCCTCACAAACCTGAACGAGTATCTTTTCGGAATCCCCTCGGGTTGGGATGAACCCTCAACTACAAACGTCTTGGACAATGGTGTTTGGTGGAATGGCACTATTCCCGTCTCAAACTGGGATGAGGAGAGTGCCATGCAAGTTATACAGGGTTCAGGGTCAGATGGCGCAGACGAGGACCCAGTAGGAAATATCTGCACTGATACGTTCGATAACGATCACGATGGAATGGTTGATTCTCATGATTCCGACTTTGATGGAGATGCCGATTGCAGCTCCAATGATGATGATGGGGACGGAATCGAAGACGAGGACCCCAATGGTTGGGATTCCGATGGCGATGGGATGCCAGATGGTTGGGAGGTAGCAAATGGACTCGATCCAACCTCAAACTCAAACCAAGATGGGACCTTTGGAGACCCTGACTCAGATGGACTATCGAACATTTACGAGTACGTCAACCCAGCATGGGGGACAAGGAATGGGACGACATTTCCACCTACTCAGTACTTCAGACCTGGCCCAATCAACATGACGATTACCGAGTCACCTTGCAATCCAGTACTTTCACTCGGTCCGGGTGGGTGTGGAATTTTTACTGCAGAGGTCGATGGAATAACCCAGACCGACCCTCAGAACAACGATACCGACGGAGACGGGCTGAATGACTCTATGGAGGCACTCGTCTTGCTCACCGACCCAACCTCGCCAGATACTGACTCGGACGGAATTCTCGATGGAATAGAATTCAACGGTTCTTACGGGGATCCCGCCCAGGGGTCTGACCCTAGGAGCAATAACACGGATGGAGATCATTTGGATGATGGTGACGAGGATCTGAACGGAAATGGTGTGATTGATCCTGGTGAGACTGATCCAACTAGAATCAACGACGAAGGCGATTTCGATGGAGATGGTCTACAAAATTGGGAGGAGAACAATTCCTGCACTCTATGGAACGTTTCCGATTCGGATGGGGGCGGGATAAGTGATGGTGACGAAGGATTCCCCGGACAGACCGACCCGTGCACATCCATTTTCGAACTCGTCTTCACAATCATCTTCTGGGACTCAGATGCTGATACGCTAACCATCAACTCCACTGAGGGGATTAATCCCAACCCTGTCGATTGGAGAGGAAACGCCCCGTTGGCCTACTTCGTGTCTTCCAATGGGTCGCGGACACCGTTCAGCTATGCCTCCTTGGAGGAACCATCATTCCTGAAGGGAGTGGATACAGAACCTCCAGCAGGAGCAACAACGATTTCATTTATCAACGGATCTTGGTGTTGGGACGCTTCTGCCAATGCTACTAATGACCCATGGTGTGATGATGACTACAAGGACACCGACGGCGATGGACTTGCAGACTGGGAGGAATTGACAGCAGCATGGGGCTACCTATCCGATCCTACCCTATATGATAGCGATGGAGATGGCGTAAATGACCTATCTGAAACTCTGAATCTAACAGACCCTAGAGAGCCATGTCACAATCTTCTGGATACCGATGGGGACGGCCTCAACAACTACTTCGAGAATACCACTGGGTGCTCAATGATTTTCGGCATCGGTGGTTTTGGCTTCGGTGGTAATTTCACGTCTGATGTTTGGTTCACTCTTTGGAACGTTGCAGATACTGACAATGGGGGGGTAGAGGATGGTCAGGAATATCTAGACGGGACAAATCCCCAGGACAATCCAGACGACGATATCAATCCTCTTGATACCGATGGGGATGGTATTCCCGATCTAATAGAGCAGGAGTTGGGAACTGACTGGCTTGACCCCGATTCTGATGGTGGCGGAATTCCCGATGGTGAAGAATGCCCAGAGGATTTCTGGGTTCTGGATTGTATCGGATCCCCAAGTGACCCCTTCAATCCAATTGACGATATACAGGAGAACGCACTGATGTTCACTGCCACAAATAGCTCCGAAGGCCTGGATCCAACTCTCAAACACTACTGGAGATGGCATACCTATGACTTCTACACAGGGGTATCATGGGGTGTGAATAGTACCCTTGTGGGCAATACCCAGGTTATCCCAGAATTCTCCACGGAACAAGGGGTTGCAGACCAGTCTTTCTGGAACCATTCAGGTCCACTGTCGTGGGAGATAATCTTCGATGAAGCCGGATACATCGGACCCGGTCAAGAACTAATTCAACCCTACAATGTTGTCAATTTCACAACATGGGTGGATAATTCAGCAGGACTTAATTTCTCCAACTACACTCGTGACATAATCGTTGACAGTGCTGTCATTGAGGCCCTATACGTCAATGCTCCTGAGGTTATTTTGTCAGCTGCAATCAGAGATAATTCCACAGCCTTCGCTGATTCTGATTACGGAAAGGACCTACCTCAAGAATTCATGAACAATTCGGGCTTCGTTGCAAATCTTACCCAGGACGTTCTTGATCAGTCAGGGGCGATATCAGCTTGGGACAAGGTCACCGCAATTCAGAATTTCATAGTGAACGGAAATGACACAATCTCTTTCCTAAGAAATCACTACGGTTCTGGAAGAGTAAGCGACCTTGGAATTGATAGTGATGTCACTCATTGGATTCTAAACTCTTCCAGGGAAGGAGACTGTGATGAATTCACATCTGTCTTCGTTACGATGCTTAGGGTTGCGGGAATACCTGCACGCAAGGTCACCGGATTCGCGGGGGGATCGTGGGACGGCAAGGCATTCAATGTATATGGCAAAGACTTCACTAGATGGGCCGAGGTTCATTTGCAGACCAACCAGAACCAGGGAGAACTAGATCTCGGTTGGATCCCATTCGAAGCCTGCCCACCGATGTCCGAAGTTAGGGTTAACGTTGAGTCTTGGGGCCCAACTTCTGTTCAGAGGAACACAACTACATCAGAAACAATCTGGGTCGAAGGGACATTGGAGTTCGTAGAGAACGAGACTTTGGTGGAGAACATCTCACTCTCAATGTACCTTGTCGACCCCAATCAATCAGAACAGGTACCAGGGAGTGCAGCTATCCTAGAGCACCTTGTGTCCAATGTGTCAACCGATGAAAACGGCTCGTTCAATCTAACTGGTCTCCCACAACAAATAATTCAGCCAGGGTTCGGCTCCTTGGTAATTCTTACCACTGAGAGGGGATATGTCGGAACCCAGGGGATTTCCATGCCTTGGCAGGTCAATGTCACGGATGATGTTTCTATGACTATAACCAGTCCAACACCAATAGGGCAGCCTATGCTAGGAATTGGAGTAAACTCATCAATTACCGGGCAACTTTCTTGGGCTAATTCACCTTTCTTGGATCCTTCAATTTTGGATGACCTGCAGGTCACTCTGAACTACTCTTCAGATGTAGACGGCGAGATTTCGATTGTTTCCGGGGTATCTGGAGGGGGTTACTACGAGTTCATTGTGCCAATCGACGAGTCAGAACCTCTCGGATTGATGGATGCCGCGATTTCATTCGATGGTTGGCATTTCGACGACCTGAACAATGCCACTCCCCCATCTTACCACGCGTTCCCGGGTTCCCTTCCCTTCATGATCAACATCACGCTTTCGCCTGACTTAACTGTGGAAATTCAGTCCCAGGGGCAGAATAACTCGATTTTGGAGATTGACAGCAATATCTACCTTAACGGAACGGTCCTCAGTAGGGGGCCATCCCCCACTCCGCTAAATGGGACATTGATTCTGGAGATGCGAAGGGCAGACCTCGCAGGTCCATTCCAAGAGTTGACCACTTGGTACCTCAATAATTCCTCTTGGGGGCCCAATCCCGGCGAATTCTCTATCGTTTGGCCATTCTCTGCCTCTGAAGTCCCCCTCCCAGCAGGGCCAGTCGATGTGCGCTTGCAGTTCGATTCAGATGACTTGAACTCGAATGATCAGGAACAATTTGTCGATAACTATGGAATACGTAGTTTCGTTGTTTTCGACTATGAACTGCCCTTCGCAATCAGAGGAAGGGAGTATGCTGTCGACGTTTTCCTTGAGGATCACACTGGCTCATCATTCGCCCCATTCGATGGCGATTACTTACTAATTTTCGATGGCGATAGCGTTTGGAACGAAACAGACCCCGATGCTGGACGGGTTACTCCCACATTCACCCCTTCTTTCACGATGACTCCCGGGGATTATGATTGGAACCTCAGTTATGGGGGCTCCACTTGGCTAAGCCCCAATTCTACGTCAGGGGTTCTAAGGGTTCGAGGCATGGGCAACGCTTCTGCCACCCTCTCTAATGATTGGTCTGTAAGGGGTTCAACAAACTGGGTCTCTGGATTCGCAAACGATATGGTACTGCAGAGTCAGATTTCTGGCAACAACACTTCCGTATTGGCACAACTTGTCTTGCCTTCTGAACTCCCTGCAACACCCGGTGGATTCCCGGCAGCCGGACCTACCTACAATATTGCAAATGGTTGGGTTGACGAAGCGACTGGTGCATACAACCTCTCATTCGAGATTCCACAGGGAGTCCCCTCGGGAGTTTATGAGCTCCATGTAACTTTGAGTTTCTCTGGTAATCCCCCAGAAGGGGGAAGCTACTACAACGCTGGAGATCCAACAATTATCGATTTGGGCGTACAGACCGAGTTTGTCGTCGAGACCGAGCCCCAATCTGCCATAGTTACTGCTGGAGAAGAATTACTACTCCAATCAACTGTTACAGATGTCGAGGATCAAGATGTGACACTTTCCGGTGTTTCTCTGGATCTATACTTCGACTGGGGTGGGCCATTGCAGATAATACTCCAATCCGGTACTACGGACTCAGAAGGAAAGGTATCCTTCGATCCAATTATTCCATCTACTGCCCCGCCTGGATTCTACGACATCAGGGTACACGCACCCGACGACCTTTCCGACACACTAACAACAACCGAAGCAGGGAGATGGCTTGGGAACGAAAGCTTCGTGAACCTAACAGTGCAAGTTGCTAGCTCCGTTGAGATTACCTCAATTCCTTCTCAGGTTACCGCACTGCAATCATTCAACTTAGTGGGCAATGTGATGGACTCAGCAGATGTCAATAGGACAGTAGACGGACCGGTTGGAATCAGCGTTTTCTTCCTAGATGAACCGGGAGAACTTCTGATTGATAATCAGACTACGAACATGACGGGGGCCTTCAATCTCACAGTCCCAACCGATGTTCTAGGAAACGGAGTCATCAGGGGAGACAGGACCGTGGTCGTTAGCGTAGTCAACGGCTCGACGCCATTCTATCTTACAGGAAATGGGGATGCCTCAATACTGGTGGTTGGTATATCCCAGTTCGTCGATTCTAACCCGTTCATAAACACCATTGTTGACAGGGGGGAATCAATCACTATCACAACTAGGCTGGTTGAGTACAGCAACAACGAGAACCCGCTTTCTGGTTTCGAAGTCTTGGCTCGCTTCCATGATACTTGGCTAGATTCCGGGATAACGGCCGCTGATGGCAGTGTAGCCTTCGATTTCGAAGTCCCTCATGACCATCCCCTCGGACTTGTGAATGTCACCTTCGTATTCAACGGGTCCGTTGATCTCCAACCGGCGGTGCAGATCCTGAATACCATCACAGTGAGATCTTCGGCCACCATGGCAATAGATCCGATCTCCGCGAACCCACTTCCAGGCGAATTCTTCAATGTCAGCGGTTCTCTGACATCGAGTAACGGATCAGGACTATCAGACGTTTCCGGTAACCCATTGAATCCAACATTGACTTTCTCTATCGACGGTGAATCTAGTACATTCACTGTTTCCCAGGTTACATTCAACGCCGATGGAACTTGGTCAGCGGAACTAAGGCTCGATCTTTCTTTCCCACGAGGTCCGCATGGATTGGATGTTTCTTTCACACCCCAGGTTACATACTTCACATCTGCATCTGGGTTTGCCACCTTCGATAGCAGAGGTTTTTCGGTTCTAACTATAGAAAGCCCCGATGATCTTGACCCCGATAACAGGACAATCAGGGGTGAAACTTTCGACATCTCTCTCTCCCTGATAGATAACGCAGGCGGACCCGTATCATCCGCGGCCATAGTGGTAAGAATTGACAATCTCACCGTATGGGGGGGCCTGTCTGATTCCAACGGCACCGCATCAGCATCAATACTGGTTAGGCCAGATCGGGGACCAGGGCCCATGGTGGTCACGGCAACATTCTCTGGAATCAATGGGACTATTGGCCTTCTAGGTGATGTGGCATGGACTAGGGTAGTCGTCCTAGCCCCCACAGAACTAGTCCTGAAGGAAGCATCCTCGCCATCCATTGCCGGCGGATCTGTAACTCTGATTGGCTCACTTCTGGATGAGAGGGGGCAGCTCCTGCAGGACGGTGGCAACTCTAGTGGAGGGCTGATTCACCTGTACATAGACGGTATCGACGTAGGGCCTTCCTACACTACTTTCTCCAACGCTACTACGGGACAGTGGTCCATAACATTCCTCATACCCTCGGATATGGATTTCGGCCCCCACACGGCTCGTGTGGATTTCCTTGGAGGATTTTCTTGGGTAGATCCAATGGGACAAGGCGACTCGCTCAATCCAGAATACTACTTGGGCTCCTCTGACTCAATGGCGTTCAATGTAACACAACCGACTCAAGTAGTGATATCTACTCCTCCTGCAGAGATTGACAGAACAGAGGTAGCAGTAGTAGAAGGGGTGCTAACAGACGGAGTCGGCAGGGCCATACCAAACAGAGACCTCGTCATGTCGGTAAATGGACTGGAAATAACCTCAATATCGGTGGACGGAAACGGGTCCTTCACAGGTTTCGTCCCCATTGCGCCAGATATGGATCTCGGGCCAATGGTAATCGGGATAGAGTTTGCAGGAGCGGATTTCCTGCTACCATCGGAATCATCTGTGGTATTCACCGTCTTCTCCCCAGTATTCCTCACAATTGACCCAATAGGCCCAATCGCAGTGGGGGATGTCATGCTAATTTCTGGTACTGCAAAGGACAACTTGGAGGATGGTTGGCTAGGGAGCCAAACAATTGAGGTATTCGTCGATGGCGTACTGGTTGGAATCACCAGCAGCCAGGAAAATGGAAATTGGTCCTTGGAGTGGACGATTCCAGATTCTATGGTCGTTGGAAACCATTCTATTTCTGCAATTTCTCCAGCACAAGGGTTCTTCCGGCAGGGAATAATTGATTCAAATTTCACAGTATCTTACCACACCACAATTTCACATCAGGTCGATCAGACGTATGTCACTAGGGGCGGGTATTGGAACTTCAGTGGACGACTTTTCGAATCTGACACCGGTTTCGAGCAGGGACTTGAGGGTAGGGAGATTTCAGTATTACTTGATGGGGTCACTGTCGAATCAGTGGTCACAGAGGAGGGCGGATTCTTTTCCTACGGTCATAGGGTTCAATATGCATTGAGCAGAGGATCTCATAACGTCTCATTCCAGTTCGAGGGCGAGTTCCTATATCTCTCAACAGAGGTCGTTTCCCAGGTCTTTGCCCTTTCGGACATCGTAGTCGAGGTACAGCCAATCACCAACACAATCATTCGAGGCGATGCCTCTCCCTCCAGCTCAATAATGATCCAGGGGCTCTTAAGGGAATTAGGGGGGGAATCCGCAATCTTCTCCAACATTTCCATGAGTCTAACATGGGGGGAAACAAACCTGCCAATCACTGCCGGCCCATGGGACAATCCGAGCACCATGAACTTCCAGATAAGAGCAAAGGCCCAGGAATTCATGCACCCTGGTGAGAACATCATCACCATAGTGGTAGATTCCGACCAGTCTAGGTTCCTGAACGGAGTTTCAAAGGAAATCGAGATTCTGGTAATGATAGAGGTCGACTTCGTATTCTCAGAACTGGACCTCTCAAACGGCCAGAGGGTGATCAGAGGAACTGTAAACGCCACAGCCAGGGATACTGGTGCTCCATTGGAGGGGCTTTCTCTTACTGCCAGTTTGGTGAATGGCACCACCACTCACTTCTCGGTATCCAAGCTAACTGGGGAAGATGGCGTCTTCCTATACGAATTCAAGTCAATGTCCCCCCTCCCTGCCCTTTCAGAACAATCTCTCCCTCCTGAGGGATGGGGGATTCTAAGCGTGATGATTAGCTCGGACTCTGAATTCATCGATCCGGGAAGCCTAGCCCTACTCCCCTCCTCTGGTGTTTACATTACTTACGAGAAACAAGAGGGAGGCTCCATATTTGGCAGCGCATCCTTCGTTCTAGGTGCTCTGGCAATAGCAGCAATCGCAATCGCAATCGGAGCAATGGCATTCAATACGAAGAGAAAATCAACAATTAGGGAACTCGCCAAGGTCCTGGGACAGACTGTAGAGATGCTAGCATCTGGCGATGAATATCGCAGAGCTATCTTCCTGTGCTACGAGAACATGTGCTCTGTCCTCATGCGTCGAGGTTTCCTAAGAAGGAACTTCGAGACCGTAAGAGAGTTCGAGCACGCAATCCGTGAGGCCCTCCCAATCAGCGAGGCTTCATTGGTCGCATTGGATCGAATTTTCGAGGAGGCCAGGTACTCGAGTCACGTTCTGGGAGATAGTCACAGGGACAACGCACAACTAGCACTATCTTCAGTAATGCAGGAGATTGAGGCGATTCAAGACATACCGAAGAGGGATTTGCATATTGAGATAGATGAGTGAATCAATCCAGCTTGATAGAAATGAATTCACCCTCCCAAATTGCCTCTGAAATGCTCCTGCCCTCCGGTAGCCGGAATTTCCTGACCAATCCCCCAAGCCTCTCCGGAGAAATAACTCTGACAAGCTGGGAGTCATTTTCAACTGTAGTGTCGATGGCAAACTCACTCTTGTTGATATTTCTCAAGGGTAGTCTGATTTCAGACTCTGACCATTCTCCTCCAAACTCAGAGACAAACTCCCCCAAAGTGGAAACAGAATCACTCATGACTCTAGACTCAATGTCAGAGATCAGGGAGCCGTGAATCTCCATTACTTCGGAGAGGTGAGGCAACTCATCTAGGAATCTTCTGTGCATCGATTCCGCATCAGTATCAAGACCCAATTTCAAATCCGCCAGACCACCAGTCACCTCTATTCCTGCATCGGATTGGACATCAATCCTCGTCCACTCCATGCATTGTCCAGTTGTCCGACTCGCATGAACCCATTGTTGGTCAGATCTCGAAAAATGCCTTGACTCGTTCTGCAGTTCTCTCCGGTTTTGATGTCCGCATCTTCTGCATTGCAGGCATACAACTACTAACTCTTCTTTCTAGAAGCCTCTTCTCCAAGAGAACCACAATCGCCCTATCCTCCATTTTTCTGATTGGCCTCCCAAGGGCTTGTAATATGCTGTTCACAGCCGGTTGGAGGCTTGCATACTTCCATGCTCTATTCCTGTCATACTTCTTCGCATAATACTCTATCAGAGCATCTTGTCTGGCGCTTGGGGGTGGCAAAGGGAGGCCAACGCAAACAAGAGCGCTCAGGACATTTTCCGAGTAATCGACCCCTTCGGATAACTTCCCACTTAGAACACCGAAAAGAGCAGCGCCGCCCATTTGCTTGTGCTCATAGAGTTTAGAGATCAAACTCTCAACTCCGGTTTTGCTCATCCGTTGCTCTTCTCGGATTATTTTCTTCGGACTCCAACTATTCTCAAACTCGCTATGAATCCTATCCAGCATAGAATAACTAGGGGCAAAAATCGCAACATTCCCTTTAGTGTTATCAATTACCGACTTTACATGGCTAATTATTGAAGAAAAACAACCCTCTCTTTCCGTATACTTACTTGTCACATCACTTGCAATTAGTACTGGTCTATTGCCCAAAGGGAAACCAGAAGAGTACTCATTACACGAAGAACGAACGCTCGGAACTCCTAGTATCTCAGCGTACATTTCTGGAGGGAATAGAGTTCCAGACATCAATATCGAACCTAGGCAATTTTCGAAGATCGGTTCGCCAACAACACTGGGGTCTAGTAGATGACTGGTAACTCTCGGTTCATCTAGCAGTTCGTCGAACACTAAGGCCAACGCCGGACTTTTCCTGTATCTAATGCAGATCTCTAATATCTCGGCAAGTCTAGTGCAATCATTCTGTTCCTCTTCCTCTGAATCCTCATCTTCCTCAATTACGACAGATAACAATCTTGCAATCATCTTCCTCAGACGGGATATATCGTCCTCTGGGTCTTCTTCCAGAATCTCACCTATGGCCACCGAAACAACGTCTAGAAAATCCTGAGTAACTACTCTGACATCGTCTCCTTTCGTCTCTTTGTTCTCAGCCTTCTTTTCTTCAAACCATTTCCTCAGCCCTGAGTCATCCCTCAATGCTCTGACTTGCTTCTCCAGAGATTTAGCTTCCCTAAGTTGATTCGATTCAGGCATCTCCAACTCAGCCTCTCTTTTCTGCATGCTCTCTTTGTATTCTTCAACATCAGACAGGGCCCTTTGAAAGACCTTCTCAGTAACCCTCCTCTCTAGGCCGCTCCTAATTCGATCGGGAAGGTTATGCGCCTCATCGACGATGAGAATTGTATTTTCCAAATCTATTCCCATTACTGGTAGTGAAGCATCTCTGACGCTCTCCACGAAAACATGATTGTAGTCACAGACGATTACCCTGGTGTTTTTTGCCGCCTCTCTTGCTGTTGCCCATGCACATACGTCCGTTTTCTTCACCCTCCTTAGAACTTGATCAACATGTCTTGGTTCGGAATGTATGAACTCCTCTAAGTCAGCCCTCAGGAACCTTCTCTCCGACTCAGTTACTCCTATTTCGCAATTGCACTTTCCAGTGGACCTATCCACTACTTTGCACATTCCTTCTCTTCCAATGATGTCAACTACTTTCACCCTAGCGAAACCCGTTGGCAACCTCTTGTTGATTTCACGAATCGTATCAACAACTATCCTGTGTTGGGATTGCCTCCCGGTAAGGAACATAATTTTGGGAATTTCAGCGTTCTCACTTTGATTTGCTGCATTGAGTGCGGATGCCAATGCAGCAGCAGTTTTGCCAATTCCCGTGGGTGCTGCCGCAAGTAGAAATCCCTTATCTTTCAATGCTTCAATGCCATCAGCGATCATCCCTATTTGGGATTCTCTTGGGGACTCATGAGCGAAGAATAGACTGCTATCGACTATCCCTTCGCCAGACATGGAGACGTTGTGGGGAATTGACCGTCCATAAGTTTGCATCCTGAAAATTAGCATTCCATCTAGGAAGATTCGGGTTGCCCCGCACGCGTGGTGCGGGACGGTGTGTGTGTTGAGTGCTAACTCTGATCTGCTTTCCTAGGGGTCCGAGGTGCTTCGCTGGGGTCGTACCCCACTGCGTTGCTAAGCTTCTTCGCTCTACTTCTGATGTTCCTAAGTCCGTTACCGAATCTCCTGGCATCGTTTGATTGGTGGTTGGGGGAGCGGACACGCCGCTCCCCCGAGTTTTTTGTGTGCATCCCAACTTCGCCCATATCTCTCTCTCCTAAGCGTTTGAATCATCATCGTGTCTGAAGCGCAACTCGTCCATGCGCTTTCTCAGTAGGTCCACTACTGTGGCACCCTCGATCATCTCCTTGCGGATCATCTCCCTGGCAGATTGTCTTAGGACTACATCTGCCGGCTCGCCGACAATCTTGCAGTAATCTCTCAGCCTTACGGTCAAATCTGGACCTAGGTCCACTTCAACCCGGTCTCCCTTTCCAGGAAGTGGTGTGGAAAGCATCCTCCTAACTGCCTCCCTAATCACGTCGGACCTGTTTCTCATCCCATCGAAGCCCACTAGTCTGTCTAGTTCCAGAAGGTGGTCCTCTGGAATCCTTAGCGAGACCATTGGACTGTTGCCGGGCACCCTCTGTTCCTCCTGAGTCTACGAGAGACGCGTACAGGATATAATTGTATTGCAATTGAAATACAAATGAAATACAATAATTAGATTATGGAATCACTCACTTGACTACTCTAACGAGCGATTCAAGGCACATGGGCGTCTGGCATCGCATGGTGGAACTGTGAAAGTCATCAATGATGCAATACATGGCCAGTTCAAACTAGAGGGTGTTGCTCAGGATCTCCTTTCTACTCCCGAGATGAACAAACTAAGTCACATAAAGCAACTAGGTTTGGCACATTTGGTTTTTCCAGGCGCGCATCATACTAGATTCGAACATTCACTCGGTGCCTCCCACATCGCAGGCAGGATGGCAGCCTCACTTTCACTGGATGATATCGACGCGGATACTCTACGAGTAGCTGCAATGCTCCATGACGTGGGTCATGGCCCATACTCGCACACATTGGAGCATATTCTGGCTGAAAGAGGGGGAATGGACCACATGGAGGTGACGAAGGGAATCATCCTAGGCGAATATGATGTAATCGTGGAAGGAGAGGGGGAGTCAATAGACGAGAGGAGGGCAATTCCTGACATTTTGGAGGATAACGGACTAGATCCAAAGTTAGTATCCTCATTAATCACCGGCCCAGATGCAGCAGGAACTGAGAGATCTTTACTGAGTTGGACAGAGGGTCGAGAGGATTTCTCCGGCGAGGATAAGACATTAGCACAACTCGTTCATGGTCCAGTAGACTGCGACCAATTGGACTACTTGTTGAGGGACTCCCACTTCACGGGGGTAAGGCACGGAGTAGTTGATCACAACCGACTAATCGAATGCCTCCAGAGTCAGGGCGGAGACATTGTTGTCGAGCAGGGGGGGCTTTCTGCCCTAGAGGGGATGTTGGTGGCCAGGGGTCTAATGTACAGTGCAGTTTACTTCCACAGAGTCACAAGAGTGACCGAGGTCATGCTCTCCCGTGCTGTGGAGAGGGCAGGAGATGCTCTTCCAGAATCTATAGATCTCCAGAGAAGAGTCGATGCAGAGATTTGGGGGGCCCTAGACAAGGCCGGTGACTTCTCTAGAGATATGATTACAAGACTCAAGTATCGGAATTTACTCAAGGTTTGCCTAAGTCGTAGGAAGGATGATCTTAGCCCTGAGCAGATAGAGAAACTCGCATCAATAGCCAATAATTTGAGTGCTAGGAGAGAGATAGAGGATGACATAGCGTTCCGATCGGGCCTAGAACCAGGATATGTAGCAATAGATGTCCCAAGTGTAAAACTACTACTCTCGGAGCCAAGGATGGCTCAGGTCGATGTCAAGGTAGTTGGCGATGATGGCAAGACCAGATGGCTCAAGGAAGTGACTCCAATGGCGGAAGCCTTGAGGAAGAGACAAGTCAGTCAAGAGGCAGTATACGTGATGACTTTATCTGGAAATGAAAAAAGAGTGTCCGAAGTCGCTAATCAGATACTGTTCGAATAACACGCCCTTGCCTGATTGCTAACTTGGAACATTCAAAAGGGGAACATTAGCAGGGGCGCTCGCCCGTATCAGGGTAAAACATAGTCGTTGGTGACCAAATGGACAATGCCATAAAATCAGTTTACGAGACAGTGAAAGCAAGAGACCCGAACCAGCCAGAGTTCCATCAGGCCGTCGAAGAAGTACTCGACAGCCTCGGACCGGTGATTTCTGAGTACCCGGAGTACATCGACGTAGTCCATGGGATGGTTGAGCCTGAGAGGGTTATACAGTTCAGGGTACCATGGTACGATGACGAGGGAAAACTCCACGTGAACCGTGGTTTCAGGGTGCAGTTCAACAGTGCGATTGGCCCCTACAAAGGTGGACTTAGGTTCCACCCAAGCGTCAACCTTTCGATTCTGAAGTTCTTGGGATTCGAGCAGGTGTTCAAGAACAGCCTAACTGGTTTGCCAATGGGCGGTGGAAAGGGAGGTTCAGACTTCAACCCCAAGGGCAAGTCGGATTCAGAAGTAAAGAGGTTCTGCCAGTCATTCATGAGCGAACTATGGAGGCATATTGGCGCTGATCTCGATGTCCCGGCTGGAGATATTGGAGTGGGGGGAAGGGAGATCGGATACCTATTCGGAATGTACAGGAAGATGGCGAACGAGTTTACCGGTGTTCTAACTGGAAAGGGGCTATCGTACGGCGGCTCCCTAATCAGGCCAGAGGCGACGGGATACGGCTTAGTCTACTTCGCAAGGGAGATGCTTGCAACCAAGGGAATGTCGTTCGACGGGGCAACAGTCGCAATTAGCGGCTCTGGAAATGTAGCCCAGTTTGCCTGTGAGAAGGTGCTAGATCTCGGAGGCAAGCCAGTCACCATGTCAGACAGCAGTGGATACATATTCGACCCATCCGGAATAGATCGAGAGAAGCTTGCTTGGATGATGGATCTGAAGAACAACAGAAGGGGGCGAATTAAGGAATATGCGGATAACTTCGACGGGGTAGAGTACACAGAATCAAAGCCAGAGCCAAACCAAAACGAACTCTGGAGCACGAAGGTCGACGTCGCTCTTCCTTGCGCCACTCAGAACGAAATAAACGGGGCAGAGGCACAGATGCTAGTAGAGAGTGGAGTAATTGCAGTAGCCGAGGGGGCAAATATGCCATGCACACCAGAAGCAGTTGAGGTTTTCCTTGAGAACGGAATCCTCTTTGCACCAGGAAAGGCTAGCAATGCAGGAGGCGTTGCAACATCTGGTTTGGAGATGAGTCAGAATAGTCTTAGAATGAGCTGGACAAGGGAGGAGGTAGATCAAAAGCTCGAGGGCATCATGGTGAACATTCACAAGAATGCATTCGAGACGGCTGAGAAGTACGGCATGCCCGGAAACTACGTTGCCGGTGCAAATATCGCAGGTTTCCTGAAGGTCGCAGAGTCTACCACGGCTCAGGGAATACTCTGAACTACTCATCAAGGTCTTCTTCTCTTTCATTGTAGATTGAGAGTAGGAAGTAACCACCCACAGAAGCAGCTATCGCCAAGGCAATTAGAGCAGGAATTATTGTGGTATCTTCATCATCATCGACCATCGTCCAGTTGACGCTCTGACTATTCATCTCCCCTCCTCCGAAGGCAAACTCATCAACTAGTTGAGTGGGGGTTAGAATTCTGCAAGAGATAGAGTCCTCTCCTGGCACAGATACTCTCCAACTGAAAGAAATCGTCACTTGCTCCCCGGGGCCTATGACGGAATTGGGGAAAGATGGAGATATTTGAGCGGTTGTGTCAGTACTGACATCCTCACAATTTATCGCCAATGATGCTGCTACAGAACCCGAATTCGAGATTACAGCATCAACATTGACAGAATCGCCGACTGTGGCTTCGTTCAGCGACCCGTCTTCTCCCACAGAAAGACTATCCCAAATCACCATGGGAGTTCCGCTTTCCACCTTTACTTCAGAATCCCATGTAAGTTCGAATTGCCCCCCTCCATAGTCGCCTATTCCAGATTCCTCAGGATTCCATGCAGTTCTGTAGTCTGTAACGGTGACAATAGCTTGCTCTTTCCAGATCTCTTCTTCCTCCCAAGTGTTGTCTTCTGACCAACCTATCTCGATCACTCTCTCCCTTCCGCCATCGATAAATGAAATACCTATTTCGTTGCTGAAGTTTGAATAACTGGGGAATCTGTGCATTCCCGTAATTTCGTAGGTGACGAACATAGCGTCGAATGTTAGGCTCTGCCCGGCCAACCTCCTCTCCCACTTGTCGGTAAGTCCCCCCGTCCCTTCAACATCATCACCCCAGTTTATGGATGAAAAGGCCCTTGCTCTGATATCATGATCATCAGTACTGTTCGAGAATCTCGTATCTCCGGCCAGATGAATTTCTGCATCGTCGCTAGTCAGTAGGATTGGCCCAACCCTGTCAAGAGTCGTACCATTTATCTGAAGGATTCCCGATGTGGAAACCAGGCCTCCGAAGATGGAAGAAGAGTCTGCATGCATAGCTCCTTCAATTTCGATCGTGAAACCAGGCACCCCATTGACCATCATATTTCGATGTGAGAAATCTGCAGCATCTGCCCAGACCCTTTCTTGGCCATCTCTTTCAATACTTATTTCACTAAGTGAAATCGGATGGCAAAGAGGACCAGTCAAACCAACCCAAGTATCGACCGGTCCGTTTCCTAGAGGAACAAAGTCCTCGTTCCCACTTAGGTCCTTGGTTTCATTTCCAAAATGCGCAACTACTCCGTCGAGAGTGAACCCTTGAATCGGCCGCAGGTACATCCTAACATTCTGGTTAGAGGATGACGAAGCCAATACTGCAGATCTGTTACCTTCGTCACAATACCCGAATCCGGCTAATCCGGATGGGGGCTGGATTGCATTTAGCCTTGAATTTTCCATAGTCAACGAAGATGTTGGATCCACATAGATTCCGACACCATTGCCGATATCTACTTGCGAATTTTCGAAAGATAGTGAACCGCCATTCACAACTCTGACATTCTGAGACAGCGTCATATCGTCCGACCAAGTCATATTCGACTCGATGATGATGTCATCCCCCTCTGCTACGACATTACTCGGAATGATGGACACAGAGAACAATAGGATGAGGCACAACATAATCGGTTTTCTTCTATTCATGGTATCCCGTCTAGAGAGAGGGACATGAATATCACCCCTATGAGTCCAATCTTTACACAGATTTTTCGCATCCGAAATAGTGCGAAGGTTCATCCTCCTAATTTCACTGCCAGAGGCATGTCTTCGGATGCACTTCCCTGGGACGACCCCTTAATTGCGCCCTTTCTGGTACTCTGGCTATACCTTCCGGGATATCTTTCCAATACTGCAGCTATGCTCGGAGGAAAGTGGATCCCAGATCTAACGGGAATCCCTGTTTTCACCATAGATGGAGGTAGGGTGATGTCGGACGGGAATCGCGTATTGGGCGATGGAAAGACATGGAACGGGCTTATCGGAGGAACTTTTGGAGGTGGTCTATTGGGGGTTCTAACTCACGCCATTTCCAATGGAAACGCAATCGACTCGGCCCCATTTCTTGATTCTCTCTCTGCTTATGGGACGAATTCTTCCGAGATCTCTGATGCATGGTTCTACTTTGGTGGAGGCTCGGCAACCGCATTCACAATCGGATGCACTCTTGGGTTTGGGTGCATGGTCGGTGACTCGGCCGGTTCCTTCGTAAAGCGTAGACTTGGACACAAGAGGGAGGGGAGCGTCAGCTCAAAGGCCCCACTGCTAGACACACTGCCCTTTGCAGCTTCAGCATTTGTCTTCGGCCAATTGTTACTCGACCCGTCAATTGTGGGTAGTTCAGATCTACTAATGGGTATGGCCATACTGCTCTTTGCAACCCCAATACTCCATAGGTCTTTCAACATCATAGGATATCGATTGGGACTCAAGTCAGTGCCCTACTAAGAAAAACCTCATTCAAACCCATTAACACATAAATAGCGAGCGCGAAAAATGTCTGGCATGGAAGTACTAGTGGTTGGTTCCGGTGGTAGGGAACATGCATTGGCAATTGGCCTTTCAAAGAGCAATTCTGTAACATCTGTCCACTGTACACCGGGCAATGCGGGTACGTCGATGGTGGCAACCAACCATAATGTACCCGTTTCCGATATCGAAGGAATAGTCAATCTAGCAATGGATCTGAGAGTTTCATTGGTTGTTGTGGGTCCAGAGGACCCTCTCGTGAATGGACTATCTGATAGGCTTAGACAGGAATCAATACCTAGTTTCGGACCTCATTCCGAGGGCGCCTTACTAGAAGGTTCGAAGACTCATGCAAAGACAGTCATGCAATCTCTAGGAATACCAACAGGTAGATTCGAGAGGATCGAAGAAGTTGACTTCATTGAGACGAGACTGGACTCATTTGAACCTCCATGGGTAATCAAGAGAGACGTGCTAGCAGGGGGGAAGGGAGTCACGGTCACTTCCTCTAGGGAAGAAGCAATTGAGGCAATGGTGAATGCGATTCAGACCGACGGCTTCGTCCTCATTGAAGAGTATCTTTCCGGAGAGGAGGCCTCAGTCCTAGTTATTATGGACGAGTCTGGTTATGTGATGCTTCCAGCCAGCCAGGATCACAAACGAGTTGGGGATAATGACGTAGGGCCAAACACAGGTGGAATGGGGGCATATGCACCAGCTCCAGTAGTAACACCATCGGTATTGGCTAGAACAAGGGAGGAGATAGTAGAACCTATGCATCACCATCTAAGAAACTCGAAGACGCCCTACCGTGGTTGCCTATACGTTGGCCTGATGGTCGATGAGAATGGAGCCCCCAGTGTCGTCGAGTTCAATGTGAGGCTGGGCGACCCAGAGGCGCAGGTCACGATCCCTCTGTTTCAGACGGATTTGGGCCTTGTTCTACTTGCAGCCGCGCAGGGAAAACTCTCAGATGTCGAAGTAGAATTCAAGAAAGTCCACGCCGCAACAGTGGTGCTTGCATCAGAGGGTTATCCCGGGAGTGTTATTTCAGACAGGGTGATCGAAGGATGGGATGCCACAATAGAGGAGGGGCAAGTTCTCGGCTTCGTCCACCTCGCCGGAGCAAATAGAAACGACTCCGGAGAATTAATTTCAACTGGGGGGAGGGTACTATCATCAACGGGCATTGCTCCTTCTCTAGGCGAGGCATTAGAGGCTGCATACCAGATAATTGAGGGCATAGATCTGGAAGGTTCCCACTACCGAGAAGACATCGGTTTTCGTGCACTTCCGTAAAGAAAATTACCTCCAATCTATGGGTTCTCTTTCCAATCCGTTCTACGAACGGTTAAAACAAGCGTTTTGGTCGGCGCGATGCTGAGTCATTGGCAAATAGGTCCGGTGGATGGGATGGAAAAGGAGAAAGACGCCCCTCAAGTCGCCCAATTCAACAACCTTGTTGCTCCAGTTGCCATCACTCTGGCACTACTTGGTTTGACTATCATCGTCTCTTCTCTGGAAGGAAGAGAAGTTGACGGAGACTTCATTTCTACAGCAATCTTAATCTCTCTATCAGTTCTTATTCCGGCTTGTATCGGCAGATCTTCTTCACTGGTCCCTCTTGATTCTGGAGCACTGCGTGTCGGCGCCATAACTCTCGCCGTCTCGCTAATCGGGATAATCGCAAATTTAGCGGACCCTGCAAACTTCAATCATTTGTTTCTCACCACTTTCGTATTAGTCGGATTCGCTTCAGCGGCATTGAACGAATTAGAACGATTCGAGGAGTCTGCATCAATTCTATCAATAGTTCTGGGGATGAGACTTGCGGCATTCTATGCTGGGGGCCTGATCATAGCTCAAAGCGAATCTCTTGCTGTAATAGACACAGTCAGGGAATCCATCGGTACTGCGTTCTTCTCATTCTGGCTCTCTTCAATATCGCTTGGTTTCCTAGTTCTAGTATTACTAAGGGGGACAATCGAGAATAGGGGCAAGGGGAGCTTTATGGCAAACCTTCCAAACATCAGGGAGAAACCAGAAGTGGGGATTTACTCATCCCTAGTTTTCGCTAGCTTCCTCGTCCCTCTAATCTGGATTGGCCAGATTGACTCCCTGCAGGATTTCTCACAACAAAACCACATTGGGGTGGCTTGGGCTTCTTTCTCTGCATTGGTAATTTTCACTCATGCCTTTTTCAGAGCAGAGGGATGGCACGTTTTGGGCGCGCTACTAGTGGTGAACTGGGCCCTCTACACAATTGGCCATATTCATGAGATCGGAAACGAACTTCCATCATTATTCTCAGAGGATGGATTTATTGCCTCATTCACGTGGTTCTTCCTATGGTTCTGGATGAACTTCTTCGCCATATTCTTCGCTTCCAGAGGGGTTTTCGGAGATATCGCACCCAGAAGGGAGAGGAGTGGCTTCAGAGTCTGGTGGGATGGAAACTCCTACGCATTGATGGTCTCTCTTGCCTTCTTAATTGCTCTCGTAGTTAGAACCGCATGGAACGTAATTCCAGCAATGAATGCGAACGGAACCGGCCTTTGGGACATGACGGGCGGTTCTGATCCATGGTACATGAAGAGAGTAGTTGACTACGTTATTGCTGAGAGGAGCCATCTGATTTTCGATCATGATAGGGCTTACCCTACTGGCGGCATTAATCCAAGGCCACCACTCTTCTCTTGGTCCCTGGCCTTGGGTGGTTTGTCCTTATCATGGATTCTTGAGATTCCAGCCGACCAAGCAGTTTGGTGGTCTATGGCTGCTCTTCCAGCAATATACGGGGCCCTCATAGTTCTTCCAATCGCAGGGATCGCCTCACGCGCTCATAGCAAGAGGGCCGGCATAATTGCAGCTTGGCTAATCGCCCTAATGCCGGGACACATGAGTCGATCGACATTCGCAATGTCAGATCACGACTCCTTTGCAATGCTATTCCTGGCAATTGCATTCTATTACTGGATAAGGGCAATTGAGAAGATTGATCACAATAAGCTCTTCAAGTCAACTAGTACAAATCCACTTTACATTATTGCCGGGATGAGGGAGACCTGGAAGAGGAATCCGTCATTGATGGCTAATGCATCAATGGCTGGAATCGCCTTCTCAATCATGGCTCTTGGTTGGAAAGGATTCGTATATGGCCCGGGAATCCTGTTCCTGGCTTATTCGTTCCAAGTTGCAATTAACATTTTCAAAGGCAGGGATAGCATACAATTCACCTCTGCCGCACTTCAGATGATGCTAGTCGCAATTCTCGTACCGGCTCCATTCTACGCATGGCCAGGAATGAACCTTCTTTTCGCACCCAGTGGGATGCAACCAATGTTCTACATTATCGGGTTCACGTTCGCCATGGGGTGGGTATCTAGCTCTTTCAGGGACAAGCCTTGGCTATTGGTAGTACTAGGGGGTAGCGCATTATTTGGCTCGATCCTCGCTTTGCTATACATACTCCAGGTTAGGGATCTGTTCAACGGATGGGACATACTCTTCACTGGCGGTTTCTACTTCTCCAAGAACAAGATTTTCGTAACAATTGGAGAGGCACAAGCTCCCGAGCGAGGGGTTCTTTTCGCATCCTATGGGCCCATCGTGGCTTTAATCGCTATAGGTTGCGCATTCTTGCTATTGTGGAGGGGTAGCAGGAAGAACAAGTCAGAACTTACCCTACTAGGACTTTGGACCATTATCGCGACATACATGGCATGGTCAGCCGGGCGTTTCATCATCAACGCAACTCCCGTAATGGCAGTAGTAGGGGGAATGGGAATCTCCATGCTATGGGGTTCTGCAAGTTTGCCATCTTTCACAAAGGTATGGCGGAACTCAGGAATCGGGACTCCAAGGACTCGTTTCAAGTCTCTTTGGCCAGCCTCCAAGGCCCGCCCAGGAGTTCCAGCAATGGTCATGGTTTTGCTTCTGATTACATCTCAACACGCGACTTATGGGATCGATGCCGGAATTCCAAGGGGCGACCAATCCGCAAGTGAAATCGATCAGAGTCTTTACGATATTGTCCCAGACATAATGAGGCAGGACTTGTTAGGTCTGTTTTCAATCATGAATAGCGATGCTTACGACCAAAGTGACTCTGGACTTTGGTACATGGGCACCTTCGGCCCAAGTTTCAATTCACCAGGGTGGAATGATGCTTACGATTGGCTCTCAAAGCAGGATAGCGAAACTCCATTCAGCGATCGACCGGCCTTCGTCTCCTGGTGGGATTATGGTTTCCAGGCCCTAGCCTCCGGGCAGCATCCCACTGTTGCAGATAACTTCCAATCCGGGATTCCAAACAGCGGGGCAATGCTACTATCAGGAGGTCAGGAAGACACACTTTCGTTATTCATAACAACCTTGGCGATGGGGGACAAGAGCATCAATGGGCAACTCGGTGAATCATTCCTAAACGTCCTAGGGGAGCACATGTCCGAGGAACAGGTCAAAGAGTTTGAGGCCATTACTTCCAACAACAACAAGGAGTTTGTAAAAGACCGTTTGATGGCTGTAGTTGCCGAGTATGGGGATGCAGAATTACTCATGGGGAATCCTCTGGACAGCAACGGCCTAACATGCACCGAATCTTGTTTGGATACCTATGTTGTATTGGTAAACGGAGAACAATTCGGCGAATCAACCACCAATGCATCCGAAGCAATGTCTCTATTCGACCAAGCTCGAGGATCGTCATCCGCGTTCGAATTGGCAGAATTTGATGACGCCAGTCACTATGATCTGGCAGGATACCGATATACCAGAGACATCATTGATGACTACGAAGATCTCTCTACAGCACTCCACAGGACCAATGCCAGGTTCGGATTGGCCCGTGCATTCCTAATCACTGCTTTCGCCCTAGAGGATCTTGTTCAGATATACGATGGAATCTCTTCAATTGACTCGTACGAGGTCTCAGATTATGATGAGTCGCATGGGACCACCACTACTAGGAACCACGAGATTCGATACTTTGCCGTAGATAATCGATTATATCCTCTTGGAGGCAAGTACTACCAGGACTACAAAGACTATCACAGGGGTCAAACTACTGGAATATTCCATGCTCCAACTCATCTTTCAGGACTCGATATAAATTCCTACATAACAACAACTTACGAAACAAATCAGGGCCCTATGTCTTCCGATGAGTTCCAAAGCAGGTATTTGGAGGATTTGAAGGCCCAGGCTTCAGGAGCATCCACCGGGGAGGACATGATTCAGATGACGGACATGGACTATCAGCATCTGGATAGCTTCTTCGACACGATGATCGCAAGGACATATGTCGGCTATGGAACTTCCACGCTGGGCCTTCCGTCGATAAGTGGTCAGGTAGGAGATGCTGACACCCCTTCAACTTGGATTGCTCCATCTTCCCTCACTGGGACGCCCGGGAGCTATCTGCAGGGAGCAATGGCACTCCCCGGAGCAATGATGAACCACTTCGTATTATCCAATTGGTATGATCCGACAAACGGAACTTCATGCGAAGAAATTCAGATTACTGGTTCTGCAACAACCGTGGCTGGAAATTCTCAATTGTCTGACGTCTCACTTTATTCAGCGGATAGCCTATCTTCCGGATGGTCCCAGATTAAATCTGGCGGTCCTTGGAAGATGACCCAAGTAGAAGACGGAGTTATCCCAATTAACGCCTTAACTAGCAATTACGACTCCGAAGAAGAGACCCTCTCAATCAGTTCAGACGCCGAATCTTCTGCTAATGATACCGAATTCACACTAACAGGAAAGGTGGATTGGAGGTGCGGCACAATTTATGATTCCAACAGGAATGTAAAGATTCTGAAATACTACAGCGGTGCATCTCTACAGGGCACTGTCACACTAGAGGGAGTAGGACCAGTTCCCAATGCAAGGATCCTGATTGAGAGGGATGCTTTCAGTGGAGAAGAATCCCCAGATGGGGATGGCAATGTTGTCGACAACGACTCCCGAACATTTTGGATTCCCATCGGCAGTACCCAAGCAGACGAAGACGGCCACTTCTCTTTCTCCGCCCCCGCTGGAAAGATACGTGTCTCTGCCTTTACAGGAGATCCAGATTTGGATGCAGGCAGAACATCCCTGCTATCGGGATCAGCCAACCAAATGTCTGAACTCTTCTGCAACGGAGACGAACAATGGAATCCTTATGCGGTTGATTGCCTCCCTAAGGCAGGTTCTAGAACAGTCAACCCAGTAACTGGAATTCTAGGTGGTGTCTACGGATCAACATGGCTCTCTGACACTATAGTCAACATTTCTGGCTCAGACGGTCACAGCAACGGTGAATCAGTCATTGAGGCACCAATATCGGTTTCTCCGTCAACGGCTTCTGGGATTCTTTCTTGGTCGGGAGAGCTCGACTTTGACGGAGAACCAGTTATTTCTGCCAACATAGTTCTAACTCCCTCATCAGATGAAGTAGTAATCCAGCCTTATGAGGTCATGACTTCTGATGGGAGTATGGTCGGAGAGGACTTGAGATTCTCTGGAACGGGCGAGGTAACATTCCTAGGAGAAGGGACAATGGAGAGCATGGGGGCAGTGTCTGTTCAAGACTTCACCGGCACCCATACACAAGCTGTATTCGACAACCATAGCATTACTGGCGAGGGGCAATTCTCTGGAAAGGGCACAATTGATGGCATACTATCGGGCGATTTCCCCGATTGCACTGGAGACTCAGTCCCCGAAGATAATGACGCATGTATCAACGAAGACGGCCACTATTTGTTGGATGGTATAGCAAATGGAACTGGAAAATTCACATCCGAGGGAGTCAGTGAATTTACCAGGGAACTATTTCAGGCCACATTCATCGGTTCGGGTAACTTCGCCACATCTACTTCAGGGGGACTTTCCACCTTTGGAACAATCAATGGGACTGGCATATTCTCTGGGCACGGGACATTTAGTGGACCCATGGTCAGGCCAGGTTCATTCCACATCGTCGACGCTCTCCCAGGGGAGTACGTAGTTTCAGTGGATTTCGGAACCGGGGATCCCGTGGAGCTCGCGGAACCATTTGTGATTCCTCTGTCTTCTTCAGAGATTCAGACTCCGGTAACTATCACAGGAGGGGCGGTCAAGGGCACTGTCTCGATTTTCACAGGCAGGCCATTGTCTAGCGAGGTTTCGATTTTCTCAATCAATGGCACCAGTGATGATTCTAATGAAGAGTGCCAGGGCGTCATAACTCAACCATGCTTCGCAATTCCCGACGACAGCGGATCCTTCGAGATCGGACCAATAGTTCCTGGTTCATACCTAGCAGAGGTAGATATCGATGACGATGGCTTCCCAGAGATCTCCCAGGCATTCACATTCGAATCCGGATTAGTAACTCTAGTTTCGTTCCCCTCTGAAGTTCCCAAAACTTCCGACATCACATTCACTCTTTCCGATGACGGAACCAGTGTTGATGGCCTTCAGTTGCAATTCATCCCAGAGGACACATCAAGAAAATCTGTCACAGCAGTGTTTGACAACGAATCAAAGACTTACCATGCAGAATTGAATCCCGGTATTTGGATACTCAATTACACTCTCAGCGATGAGAAGCAACTGTGGCAGCGCATATCTGTCGGAGATGTCGATTTAACCGACTCTTTCGAGTTCTTGGTTAGCCAGGTAGTGAGCGGAATTGTGATTGACAAACCAGCTAAGGGAGATGAAAACCCCGATCCATTGTCCAGAGTGACAAATCAGGAGGTCTTGTTCCAATGGGATGGCTTCACCCTCAAATCCACAACAGACTCATTCGGGGAATTCAGCGTCATCCTTCCTCAACAAGCATTTGTCCAAGCCACTGTGGAGAGGATGGTCGGAGCGGGGGGCTTCTTCTCAAACGGTACCAGTTTCCAAGTGACCGATTCGATGGAAAATATCACAATCGAACTTACTGATTCAACCATGGTTCTTGGGGAAGTAAGCCTCAATCGAGAAGGAAACACGTACAATCAAGGATTCTCTGGATGGACTCCTGTTTTCGCCAAAGCGAACAACTTGGATGGGACAACTGACGCCGTTTGGAGGGAAGAGGTGGATGACCTAGGAAGATTCGACATGCTCCTGCCTCTTGGAAACTGGTCTTTCACTTTGGATGCAGGCAATGAAATGGCTACCAATTCCGTTGTCAAGGAAGTCAACACCTCATCAGAACCTTTGGTCGAGCTTCTTGTTCTCCCGACCAATAGTACCGTTGAGATTGATTTCTTCATCGATCATGAAGGAGATAACAATGCATCCAACGGCACCCCAGTTTCCTATCCGTTCGAAATTATGCCCCTGACGCCCAATGGTGCTGGCTACACCGTATCAAGAGATGGCCCCGAGTGGACTCAGACAGGATTGGCAGAAATATCGCTTGAACCAGGCAGGTATAGAATAAAGGTTGAGAGGGCTAACTCCTCTGCAGACGAACCCTTCGACACTCTGTATGACACAAACGAGATCTTTGAAGTTGAGGTGGGCTCCTCTTCAACGGTCAAGCGATCTGTAGGATTCGAGCCAAGATGGTTGGTCAACATAACGCTAAGGAATGAGAGCGGCCAATTGCTTGAAAACCACGTGGTAAAACTTGAGAACGTAGTAAATGGGTGGATCCAAACCTTCACAACCAACGAAGATGGGATGCTCGTTGAGTACATTGAAGAGGGGGATTGGATCGTAATTGTAGACGAGTTCGAGACCAACCCCGGGGTGTACGAGGGATTACGAAGGTCGATATCCACTTCTCAATCAACAGCAGGTTCCAGCTTGAACTTCCAGACAGCCGAACTTGCCTCAGTGACCGTTAATCTTCAATCAACATCCGATATTGCAGGTCCCGAATTGATCGAAATCACTATTTCTTCAGAGGAAGGTCTTGGATCATTTGTTAGTTCAATCGGGGGATACGAACAACCACTAGAAATTAGGCTTGTTCCCGGGATGTGGAATGTCGGGATTAACCAGACCAACCAAGATGGGGTAAGGACACTTTTGGAGAACACTTCGTTGGTTGAATCCGGTGTGACCGTGGGGCCAGATCACCAAGTTCTTCTGACTGTGCAGAAGCTTGTCAGCCTCTCTGGAAAGGTATTCTGGGACCTCGATGACGATGGTTCTCCAGGTTTCTCAGAGGGTCTTTCAAATGCCTCAGTAAACATAACAGGGGACTCGGACTCACCGACTCATCATCTAGTTACAGATGATGGCGGAGTATGGTCAGCATTCCTTCCCATACAAAGCTCATGGAATATCACGGTGGAGAGGGATGGCTTCGACACACAAAACAAAACGGTCGAAATTGGAGAAACATCGATCACCGAGAATATCGAGATATCAGCCGGCGAGGTTGAAATCTCTGGCACCATCTCGTATGTTGACGAGTCCTGTATTTCTAGCGGCGAGTGGCAAGTTCAGATGATCCCTTCTCACGGAATCTCTAGAGAACGTGTAACAGTATCTGGAAATTCCTTGGGAGATTGGTCAGTCACGATCCAACCGGGCAGTTGGGTGGCTATGGCAACATCAACATCCACCGCATCCGAATGCATTGACCTGATCTCGATCGAGCCCCTCGAGGTCGGGGTCGATGGGGGTTCGGTAGAATCAGAACTCACAGTAGGAGGTACTCTGAGGCTTGAGACCAGTTGGTTGGGCTTCGATGGCAGTTCCCATAATCTTACCGAGATTGATGACTATGACCTAGTAATAGAATACGGCCCAATGTCATGGTCCGAGGAACTAGGAAGCGATGGCATACTGAATCTATTAGTATTGCCCGGAACGGTACAAACCTCCAGTAGTTTCGAATTGGATGAGGGTGTCAGAAACGTCTCCTACTCCGGTGGAAAGGGCATTTCCATCAGAGCCGGGCAGGTTAGCCCATTGAACACCCTGAGCATCGATAGGGTCTCCAAGCAGAGCGTCACTACCACGATTCAAGGGGAAGATAGAGTGGAAGTTCAGGAGATTGATCCTACTTGTACCAACGACGATGACGGTGACGGCGTAATTAATGGCGAAGACGCATTCCCTAACGACTCGACAGAAACCTTGGACACCGACAATGACGGAGTAGGGGACAATAAAGACAACGACGATGATGGCGATGGCTTCCTTGACGACGAAGATGACTTGCCCTTGGGACAAGGATTGTCTACAAACTCGGCAGCAGCGGGATGCAAATACCAAAACGCTGAGTTCAACATCTCGATTGAATACGACGGACACAACTCCTTCGACGAATATACCGTCGTTGGTACAGTTCCCGGCGCCGATGGGCTGGATTGGAATGTCCAGTTCCAGAATTCATCTGGAGCATGGCTGGACTCCACAACATTCGACTTGGGATTGGCAGGTTCAGACCTAACTGAGCAAATCAGCGTCCGTGTGACTGCTGCTAATGTCGGCGTTTCACATCACTTCCCAGATGGTCACATGGTATTGGTCAAGATATCAACCGATCAGGGATACTCGACCCAAGTAGAATTTAGGGTGGACGTTCCAGAATATAATGGACTCGAAATCAATGAACCCGAAAACCTCTACTTCAGTGGGGATGAAACAGCCGTGACTATCGAGATTCCATTCAAGAACAATGGTAACTCTGACGAGTTGTTCTACTTCGAATTCGACAGTTCAGACTACTGGCAATTTGCCGGCCCAACGACCCAACCCGCATCTCCATTCTCCGATGGTACTGCTACCTTCACGCTAGTGAGGCCCTCTGAACCAGAACTTCCTTCGGCTTACACCGAGGAAATCACATTCACGGTTTCAGACCAGGATAACAATACATACTCGGGCTCAACAGTGATGAAGATGGACTCCCCTGTTCTCTCAATAGTTGGAGATACTGCTAGGATCCTCGGAGGAAACGGATTCGCTTCATTCGGCCAAATAGAGAGCTATTCAGTCAATATCTCCAATAGCGGCAATGTCGGAGCAGAAACAGTCAACTTAGTAGCAACTCTATGCTCTGATATTAGATGTGTAAACGAGATGGGGGTCAACTCAACATCTAGCGGCTCAGTCGAAGCAATGAGTGAGTCGACCTTCTACCTAACTATGGACTACACACAGTTCACTGAGTCCAAGAAGTACTACATCATCTTCTCAATTGAGGGCGAATTGTTAGATGAAGAGACACAGCCTTGCGACTCAGTGAGGTCAGAAGGAAAGGCATCCTGTGTCTTTGAGGCCCAGTTGTGGACCAGCTCCGAGGAGAATGACGATCTAAAGTACCTAGCATACGCATTCCTGATAATGCTGATTGCAGCAATCCTGTACTTTACCAGAAGACCAGGTAGACGAGTCAGCGCCCCGTTCTAATACTACATGCCATAGCGCACAATGGGGCCAAATATGCGTGGAATCTCGCGTCTTGAATTGATGCCTGAGCCCGAAGAACCCAGTCTGCTTACCGCCGTCGACAGTGATGCTCCAGGATATCCAGGAGAAGCTTACGGAATTAGTGACGAAGAGGCTAGGGGCCTTAGGAGGACGATGGGGGCAATAATGCGATTCCTATGGCCTTGGGGGGCTGTTGGATTCTCCGCAATAGTGATCTCTGTCTTGCTTCTTTATCCCTCGATATATTCACTTATTGGGGAGGTTTTTGATTCGGAGTGGGCCTTTGAGGATAGCGGCATTAGAGATCTACAGGAATCTGGAAGCCTTGGCGAAGGCGTCAGGGTTTGTATGGTTGACACCGGAATAGACGTCTCCCACCCAGACCTATCGCACCTAACAGTATCAGGTTTCCGTGATTTCTATAGCGAAAAAGACTCACCCATCAGGGACATAGGAACGAATAGTCATGGCACTTTGATGGCTGGTCTTCTTGCTGCAAATGGCTCATTCACAGGTGCAGCACCGGGAGTTGAACTCTCGATTGCTATTTCTCTCGGACCAGATGGAAAGTCTGCTAATGAGAGGATGGTTTCCCAGGCGATTAGGTGGTGCCGCATTTCTCAGAACTCTGACATTATTTCCCTAAGCCTAGGAACAGCTCCCGGATCCAGCTTTTCAGCATCATCTGACACCATAGATGCTGTCAGAGAAGCGTTGGATGACGGCATATTCGTAATCGCAGCAGCCGGAAACCGTGACCCAAAACAGAACATCTCTGACGTTTCTTCTCCCGCTAGCCTATCCGGGGTGATTGCAGTTGGGGCACATGATAGAAATGGGGAGCCGTGGGTTGAAAGTGCCGAAGGATCACAATTCGACCCAGAAACAGGCGTGGAACGAATATTCCCTAATCAGAAACCAGAGATAAGCGCCCCCGGTGTCGACCTATGGTCCTGCAGAGATAGCGATAGAGACCCGCCATATGCATTTTCAACAGGAACCAGCGATTCTACCGTATTGGTGACCGGTGCTCTTGCACTGATACTCTCAACTTATAGGGAGCAGATAGGGGGGGAGGACGGAATAATCGACCAACATGAAATGGACCTAGTCAAGGTCGCGCTTGCAAACTCGGCAAGAACAGATGAGGGCCAATCCGAGAATCACGACCCGAAGAAAGGATACGGCCTCCTTGATGCCAAAGAGTGGTCAAGGCAAGTAGAAATTGAATTCGGAATTATCCAATAAAACACACGAATCGAAGATAATCGATGAAACCACTTGGCCCTATGGTTAAATTGTCTAGATGTAGTCCGATGCATTATGGCGCGGGAAGAAAAATTGAGGTCATTCTCTTTAACAGGACTATTCTTGTTGAGCATATTACTTTCATTGGCCCTGCCAGCAGGTACTGTCACTGCCTCAAACGAGACAACAATGGGGACAATTACCGGTACTGAGACTTGGGCCGGGGTACACACTCTGACCGGAGATGTCACAATAGCCCCTGGTGCAAAATTAATCATTAATCCGGGTGCGACCATTGAGTTCCCGAACGGCACTCACCTAGACGTACGAGGAAGCCTATGCGCAGGCGTATCTTCGTGTGGCGCTTCTTCTAACGCAGGCCCTGCAATGCGAATAACCCTCAGTTGGAGTGAACCCGCGAATTCGAGTGCAATTGGGGAATGCTATGGCATGAGTTCTGGTAACCAAGAGATTTGGATAGATGATCCTTCATGCAGCGAGGGGGTGCTCATGAGAAGTTCGATAGATCTTTCTGAAACCGGACTCAGATATGTTACATTCGACAGTGCATGGGGGATTCCTCAATATGTCTCAGCAGTAGGTGAATTCAGATACGGAGCACTAGTCTTAGACGGTGCAAGCCCCACACTTACCGAACTTTCTTTCAATCAGATTAACACTTCCAGTGTTCTGACAACCAACCTTGCCCAACCAACCTTCAATGGGGGTGAATTCACAGTAGGAGTAGATGCGAGCAAGAGCATCGTCGGAGCAGCACTACAGATTTACTCCTCCGGATCCTCAGTGAGCCCGTTCACTCTCTCTGACATTTCACTAACAGGGACTGAGAACGGCTGCGGGCAGAGAGATGGCGGCCGAGCCACTATTTGGGCCCAGGACTCATTCATCGAAATTGACAACGCCCAAATCACCTCAGGTGACTACGGCATAGGGCTTTTCACATCAGCCGGAACTGTGACAAACTCAGTAATCAACGTGAACTGCAATGGAATCGACCTAAATGCGAAGAAAGCCGTGGGCGGAGCAAATTTTGGCTTCGAAATCTCGGATAATGAAATTTCAACGGTAGAGGGTGCAGGGGTGTATTCCGCTAGTGGTGCCCTACTAACTCTAAGGGGAAACGACATTGGAGGGGCCGCGGGTGGTTCGGGAATTGTAGTCCGCGATAGCGTAGCACACATTCACGAAAATGAGATTGGGCCGGTAGATGGGTACTTTGGACTATGGCTTCGAGGTTCATACGACGTCATCGCCGAGAATAACTCAATTTTTGATACTACATTGACTCCAGTTGTGGCCGGTGACTACTCATACGCAATTCAAGCAGCATCGAGACTATACATGGCAAACAACACAATATCATATGACGGAACCGGTACTTGCCAAAGTGAAACCAATTGGGACGGCCAGTTCACATGCCCAGTGTTGCATGCATATGTGACCGGCGTTACGATGTATGACAACATCATCACTGCAGGGGGTACGGCCGATGGAATTAGGGCAGTGGGCTCTCTTTTGGATATTCAGAGGAACTCATTCGACGTGCAGAAGACAGGGGCCGTGATTAAGAATTTCGACAGCGGATATGCAGAATCACAGCAATTCGGATCACTAGCTTATTTCTCTGAAAACGATTGGAACCAAGCCGAGACAGTATACAACGTGACAAAAAGCTCCGTCACTGCCCAATCAGAGTACATACCATCCCCACCCAGCGGAGAATTCCCCGTCAGGCTATCGTGGCCAGATCAGGAGGCATGGCCAGACAATGAATTCCAGGGGGCGATTATCCCAACGCCAGTTAAGGACTGCAACAACTGCCAGAACATGACGCCGAGAAACTTCCCATTGGGCGTTAGTATGGACAATAACTCAACAGTGTTCACATTTGCAGATTTGACAAACTTGGACCTATCAAAGGTCAAGATTGCAACACAACCAACACACTTCGCAGTACAGGTCAGCAGAGCCGAACTAGTTAGATTCCAGACACTAATTGGCGGAGAAAAGGTAAGCGATGCGTTGGTCATTGTAGAGGATGCACTAGGCAACGACCTATACCGAATCAATTCTGGAGGTGATGGATTTACTCCTTGGGTGGCCCTCCCATCTAACTTCCACTTAGACTTCAGGGGCCTGGGGGGCGGGGATAACCCAGATGGTTTCGCTGATGACGAGTACGAAGACTCTTGTTCTGACGGCATAGACAACGATGGTGATCTCACTATAGATACTGCAGACTCCAGTTGTGATTATTCCGCTGGAACCAGGGAACTGTCACTTTACAGATATACCGCCTATAGATTTGGGTATGGGTATTACTCTGGACAATTCACCCTCGAGGAGAACTCTCTCGAGGAGACCGCACACCTTGAGAATGAAGCTCCAACAGTAAAAGTAACCGAGAATGACGGACACTCATTTAGAAGGGTTGTCAACATCACTGGAAGCGCTCACGATGGAACGTTGGCCAACAGTTACCAAACTGACGAGAGGGCCCAATGGGACCAAGGCGGGTATGTTCATTCGGTACAAGTAAGAAATCCATTCACCGGATCTTGGGAGGATGCGGAATACGCAATCGATACAAGCGGTGCAGACCTGGGAGAGGTAACACGCTTCAACAGGCCCTTCAGCTCTTGGTACTATAGTATCGACATGACAGGTCTTGCGGGCGAAGGCGATTACACATTCGAATTCAGGGCATTTGATGGGATTGATTACAGTCCCGTGATTTCGCGAACAATCAAACTCAATACCCAAGCGCCTAGCATTTTCGTCACAACTCCAAGCTCTTTCTCATCCCACGATGAAGGATCTGTGGTTTTCGATGGCTATTCCCAGGACCCGTATGGATGCCCGGACGATTGTAACAAAGACATTGGCCTAGTATACATGCAGATTTCAGGACCGAATTACCAAGTTACCAGCCCCGTTGAGACAAATCCCGATGGGACCTGGGGTTGGGAATGGGATTTCAGCACCCGGCCGAGGGAACTAACGACATACACCTTCACTATTTGGGCATCGGATTCAGATTTCTGTAATGGAGACGTGGACGAGTGCCAACCAGTAGTACTCACACTAACTATTGATAACAGGAATAGTCAACCCACAATTAGCGTCAATCAGCCATTTTCAGGAACAAGGATTTCCTCTTCCTTGGATACTATCCTAACGGGCGTGGCTAGGGACTTCGATGGAGGAGTTACAAGAGTGGATCTCGAAGTAAAGGATGTATCAAATGACTACGTCTCAGTTTTCGAAACGAGCACCAGTGAGTTTTCTGACGATGGTATCTGGGAGATAGAGTGGGACACAACACAACTTCGTCATGATGCCGAATATCTGTTGCGATTCCGTTCCTATGACGGGATTGACTACAGTAGTTGGACCGATGTATCAATCGTGGCCGACAATCCGCCAAATGCAGGCAATAATCAACCCGAATTCGATTCATCTGGGTGGCAAAGTGAAATCACCCTGTACTGTGACTCCGAATCAAACTCTGTCGACAAATGCACGACGGTGGAGATAGATCTGAAGGAATATTTCTCCGACGCAGATAACGATATTCAATTCATCTCTGTTTACAATGACACATCAACTGACTCAGACGATAGACACCCCCTTGTCGTCGGAGTCGGAACGGATGGAATTGCTCGTTATGACCCCGCCGACATGTTATTTTTCGATGATGACATGGGGTCTTGGACTCTGAACAATGTGATATTCATCGCAACTGATGCATGGGATTCACGAGTCAACTCTGATCCAGTCACCTTCAGAATCGTCCCTCTTCAATTCACGATTCAGGAACCAGAGCAGTCTTGGGTCGAAGAGAACGAAATGGCAATATATTCCGGTATCGGTCTTCCCGGCAAGCAAGTTTCTGTGTTGATAGGTGGAAATCCAGTCAACAACACAATCGTCTCCGAAGATGGCACATGGGAGCTAGGAATCCCTGCCTCTAGGATCAAGGGAGACTCATCAATACCAGAATTCACCTATGCCGGACAAACCACGGAAGTTAGAGCAATTAGTAAGGGGGAGCCAACAACCGAATCAACAAACTGGGCATTGATTGGAGTGGTTGCTGTAGTGGCAATACTATCTTTGGCTGCTCTTGCTTACTTCTCAGGATTCATAGGAATTGAGATCGAGGAAGAAGAGGACGGGTACAAAACCCCCGTACAAATCCCAGAGGAATACGGTGCCGAGGAAGAAGAGAGCACCCTAGAGAGGTATGACGACCATCCTGGTTGGCTTTGGGATCCATCCACTGAGGAGTGGGTCCCTGATCCGGATTTCCAAGGATAATTTAGGTTCCAAGTTCTACTAACATTTGTATATTGAGTGAGAGTAGTGTTGGGCATATGGCATCGAGTGCTTCATCACGACCTGGGGTCCAAGAGAGGATTTTCCTCCATCTTAGTGACTACGTAGACCATAGTGAAAAGGTCGAGGTCCCATTTGCATTGTCCCAAATGGGAATCGCCAATGCCGTGTCAATCGCCCGCTCCAATGTCCCTAGGGCGATTTCTGGAATGAAGGAGGCCGGCCACCTAATAGAGAGGCAGGCTCACGTAACCGGCGTATCTAGGAAAAGGAAGGCATACTTCCTGACCGACGAGGGGGCCAAGGTTGCAGACGAGATTTGGGCAAGGGTGTCAGAGACAAATGTGAGAGTAGTTTTCTCAGACGGTCGTTCTGAGCAAACATCTCTTGCCGAAGCAATAGAGTCAACTGAGCTTCCTCTAAGGCATGTTGACATGTTGCGATATATGGATGACTCGGGAACTATCGACCTATCAGGACTGTCTCCTGAATTGGTTGAGAGGGATCTTTCTAAACACATTGAGAAGCAGTTAGTATCGTATCTGAACGACCTTCCTCGAACAAGAAGATTCTACGGTCGAGAAAAGGAACTAGACGTAATGGCAAATCTATTGGAAGCTAAGTCTGCTTCGATCCTTGTCCCTGGAATCGCCGGAATTGGAAAGACCTCTCTTTCCACTAAAATCCTCGATAGATTCACTCATCGGAGAAATCTGCTATATCATCGATGCCAGGACTGGGAGGGTTCTCGAGCATTCCTGGAGGCATGCGCGGAATGGCTCTCTGCAGTGGGGAACAACGATCTTTCTGACTACCTTGCCTCATCTCCAGTACCTCAAACAAAAATGGCCGTCAATCTAATTGCTAACGGTTTGTCTGAAGCACCCTCTTTGATTGTTATAGACGACTTACACAAGGTAGGCGATGAGACTCTTTACTCAATTCTTAGGGAACTCACTCTGAGGATTAATTCTCTGAAGGAAGTCGGTCTTGTAATGTTCTCCCGATCATTCCGGATGGTAGTCCCAGAATCTGACCAGTCAGGCAATATCGTAACTCTAGTAATGCCACTTCAGGGGTTGGATGCGGAGTCGAGTAGGCAGATTCTGACGGCAATGCCAAAGATGGACTCGGATCAGTTCACTCACATTTACTCGCTATCCCGTGGGCACCCGCTGATTCTAGAATTAATCAACAGGGGGAACGTTGCCGAGACATTCCATGCCACACTGGAGGCCTTTGTCGAAAAGGAGATATTTAGCCGACTCTCTGGATCCGAGAAACGTCTATTGGGGGCTATTGCAGTTTTTCGTGAGCCAATCCCGGTACAAGCCATCCATCAAGTGGAGGACAGCGTAGACCTTCTAGACGACTTAGTTGAGAAAGGCCTCGCACGCCAATCCGATGCTGAGAACTTCGATGTTCACGACCTAGTCCGTGAATTCCTGTTAAGGTCCATGGATGAGGAAATGAGGAACTCCCTCCATTTGGCCGCTGTCAATTGGTACAGGCAGAAGAAGGACGACGCTGCGGACCGAATTGAGTTCATCTATCACCTCAGTCATACTGGGGACGAGGACGGTATCGCCGAGGTCTTACTTTCCGAGGGGCATGGCTTGGTCAGCACCGGCCACACAGAATTACTAACTATTCTAAATTCTCTCGAAAGCAGCGATTTTGATTCCAAAAGCAGAGGCCTAATTAGGGAACTAAAGGGAGACATTCTAACCATCCAAGGGAGATGGGACCAGGCCGAAGAAGAATACGATGCTGCTACAAAACACATTGGAGTGAGTGCCCCGAGTAACGAACTTGCACGCCTTCTTTCTGCAAGAGCAGATATAGCAGTAAAGAGAGGGGCAATGGATGATGCACTCGAACTTCATCGAAAAGCACTTGAGATTCAGATTAGCATCAGGGATGCCGTCGGAGCAGCAAGAAGCTACAACAATATGGGGCATATTTTCCGTCGAAGGAGAGACACTCGTAGAGCACTAGAGGTGTATGGCAATGTTGAGGATCTCCTGGAGAAGGAGAAAGACCCCGGTTTGAATGATGCCAGAATTAGACTAGCATCGGCCTTCATAGAAATGGGGGAGTTTGACAGGGCCAGGGAGCATGCAATTTTTGCCTATGAAGATACTCTAGACTCAAATCAAGATTTCCTCCATGCCAGGTCAAGAGCAGTTCTAGGGAGGTACTATGCGAAGATATCAGATAACGACCTTGCACTATTCCATTACTCCGGAGCGCTTGAGACACTCTCTGATCAAAACGACCCCCAAAGTACAGTTGAGGTAGAGATGCTTCTAGGTCAGGTTCTAATCGACGCAGGGCGTAGGGAGGAGGCTGCAGAGCACTACCTAAATGGTTTAGCAGTCGCAGAATCAAACGACTTCCGTATGCTTCAAGGAGAATTGCTAGCAAGGCTGGGCGAGGTAGAGCCTGATCGCTCACAGAGGATGGATTACCTCCAGAGGTCCCTTTCCCTCTTCAGGGAACTTGGAGCCGTAGGGAGGATGAAAGAAGTACAGAACTCAGTCCACAGAGCAGTTATGGGGAGATAGTCACACTGCTACAATACTATCCGAATCAGACTGTCCCGTCAAAAAACTAAATTCTGGACCAAGTTGTTTAGAAATCGAGATATTGCCGGTGAACTCATCGCCAATCGCCATTAGAACTTCACTCTCAGCCAAATGAGGTGCGTTATTCTTCTCTGAAAGGTGACATAGGACAATACTCTCCAATTCGTCATGCATTACTTCCAGCAGTATATCTCCAGCTTGCCTATTGGAAAGGTGCCCACCCCTGCCTGAAATCCTTCTCTTCAGAGATTCTGGATAAGGTCCACCAACTAACCTCTGGTGGTCATAGTTTGCTTCAATAGAAATGTGTCTGCAACCAGATAAATGTTTGATTAGGTCTTGCGGCGCTTCTCCCAGGTCCGTAACAATTGCAGCGCGATGCCCTTTTCCATCACTAGCAATTAGTGCCACGTTGTCTGCATCATCATGAGGTACTGAGACCGGCAACATGCTGAGCTCCGAAGAGATCTGAACTCTCTCTAGACTGCCAAATGTCATACATTCTTCCACTAAATCCCACCCCATCCTGGATGCAGTTCCAAGGTTGCAGTGCAGGTCTGAGCCCCATTTCTTGGATGCCCTAAGTGCCGATCCTGAGTGATCCTTGTGGTGGTGAGTAACCACAATTGAATCAATTGAACTTGGCTCAAATCCTGCTATCCCCAGCCTCTTCTCTGTTTGTTTGAGGCTGAATCCACAATCTACCAGAACATTGCAGCCTCCAGAACTGACAATGGTGGCATTTCCACGGCTACCAGAACCCAAGTGAGTAATCCCAATCGCCATCAAATCATATGCGGTTCCCGGCGACCTTTCAATAAATCCATGGAACATAGCCAATAATTGCTATTTCAAACACCAAATTTCATTCTAGGCTCCCCTAACAGCATATGTCCGAACGACGCTCCATCACCATGATAAATCCCTGAACCCGGGATTTTGCATAGAGGTGGGCGGATGCGTAGGAAGCAAACAGCTTTGCTAGTTACAATGTTGATTTTTTCCAGCCTAGCATTCGTCTCCCAGACTCGCCCCCAATCACCAGTATCTTCCACCGATCCCAATTTGGCAGAAGGCACGGAATCTCCGGTTACTGACCAAGATGGGGACTCGATGCCAGATCTGTTTGAGGTAATCTTCGGAGAATCTGTGGAAATTGAGACTGCAACATTCCAAGGCACCATACCTGGTCTAGATCCATCAGATTCTACCGATAATTCAACTGACTACGACAGAGATGGGCTAACTGCCTTGCAAGAATATTGCTGGCCTTATACTTTGGATAATTGCTTTGAAGAACGAAATACACTAACGGGAAAATCCCCAGAAGAAAGCGAATCTGGATTGAGAGAGTACCTCGACCCACGATCTTCGGATACCGATGGTGATGGTTTGCCCGACGGATATGAGGTGCATATGTGCACTTTGGGGGGTCTGTACAAAAAGGACCCAAATGACCCGTTGAATCCAAACAATTTCTGGGAATGCCGATATTTCGATCCTCTCGATCCCAGTGACATTAACATCGATTTTGACAGGTGTGAGGCAGATTTCAGTTGGGGTTGCGGGGATGGATTCGATTTCAATAGTGATGGGGAAATTGACCTTGGAGAAATGTTCACCAATGCAGAGGAATACTGGTTGGGGGCTCCTGCTGAATGGATAACTGAGAGGGACGGACTCTGGTGTTGGGGGTCGATTCAAGGACTTACTGAAGGCTCATGCCAGGACCAGTTCGAGAGGCCAACCGGAGAATCGGGATGGATGGGCACCGATCCCAGATTCTCTGACTCAGACTATTACTTCTGGGACGAAATAGCACCAGCCCCATTAGATGTATTGGGCGATGGAATTCCCGATGGTTGGGAAGCACAGTATGGGCTTGACCCTCTGAATTCTAGCGATGCGATAATTGACAGTGATTCGGATGGTTGGGACAAAGACGAAGATGGATTCATTACGGAGGATGTTACAATTGGAACATCACAGTGGGGAGAGTCTTTCAGTAATTTCGAAGAGTACTCTGTTGACTTCGATGAAAACTCGGGAGTAATTCCTGGAGTTAGGGGAATTGAGATTTCTTCCGATTCCGAGAATCTCATCAATTTCGATCATTCGACCGCGATAAGTTTAGTCGACTCCGCCGTGCATAGCATTATTCCAGACCAACCAAGAGAGAGGTTGTTGGTTGGAAGTAAATATGGAATTACAGCCCTAGATCCATTCAGAGGGGTCTCTTCTTCGTTTGAATTTCCTCCAGGAGTAGAATTGTACACAATGGAGAGGAATTCTGTAGGAAACATCGATTTCCTAATGTTGGGGTCAAACATTGGCCTTCACACAGTAATTCTAGAAAATGGACTCCCAGCGATGGAGACCCTAACTACTCATGAACTAGGTGAAGCCGCCGTTTTATTCTCGCTCGTCTCCGACTCATTTGACCCAGGAATCCTGATTATGGGGAAGGATGGTGCATGGAGGACAACATTCTCCGAGGACGAACAATCCCTATCCATCTCTGAGATTATTTTCGTAGAGTCACTCTCATCAATGCTTGGTAATTCTAATGCAACAGCAACTTCTGCAGGTCACGCCAAGATTTTTGGAAGAACTCCAATTTTACTAATTGGTACCGATTTCGGACTAATAGCCTGGAATTCTTCCGATGGCTCGGACAACAATGGGATGCCATGGTGGGTTTTCACAAGAAACAACGCCGATGAATTCGTTAGTCCAGATATTCTCGATACCACCAAGACAGCTTCTGTCAACTCCATTATGGTTGAAACTTCCGAACAAGGATCCGACGACGTTTGGCTGGGGATGGGAGGGGGGCTGCATCTAATCACAATGGACCTATTTATCTCTCAACCAAAGGAGGCTATCAACAACGAGAGAATGCTCAATCTAGCGGGACTACTAACCGGTGCTAATGATATTCACTCTATCCTTCCACTAGATGGAATGATTGTCCTAGGGTCTTCAGACGGGACCTGGTGCCTAGAAGGGGATTCGGACGGGATTCTTGATATCCGTCAGAATCAGACAAACATACCCGGCCTGGTTACATCTCTTACTACACTGGAAAGAGAAGGAAAAGTCTGGGTTTTCGCAGGCGTATCGCCGGGGAGATTCATGAACATAGCCCCAATGAATCCGCATTCCCATGATTCCGACCTTGATGGGATTCCTGATGGTTGGGAGTTCGCATACGGACTCGACCCTACAGACCCATTTGATGCATCCAGGGATAATGATGCCGATGGCGTCTCAATCGGCGGCGGAAGCGGCCATGGCTTTGACAGATTATGGACAAACTTGGAAGAGTACCGTTTCGTCGCTCCCTCGGATTTTGGACAAAATGGAACCGATCCTAGAGTGGCAGACTCCGACGGTGACGGACTAACTGATGGGGAGGAGTATTGGGGTTGGTTCATTGGCTCAACATCATTCGATTGCTACTACCTAAATCAGCAATATCTCTGCGATTCCGGCATAGGTACATCTGCAGAGGAGGTACATCTTGGAGGGTGGACTGGAACAGGCTCGAGTGGGGGCAGCGATCTTCCTACCGATCCGACCAACCCAGACTCAGATGGAGATGGCATGCCCGATGGCTGGGAAATCAAACATCGTCGTTGGATAGGAGATGTCTACACGGGAGGTAATGAATGGACATTGGACCCCAATAATCCAGACGATGCTTCTGGCGATGCTGATGGCGACGGATTATCCAATTTATGCGAATATGAGTGGGAAAGGCTACTCGATAGATCAATTTCAACCGGGATTATCTCACATGGAGAAACTTCTGACTCAGTCAAGAATTGGGTTCCGACAGACCCCAACTCTGTAGATTCGGACTCGGACTCACTCCCCGATGGCTGGGAAGCTCGATATTCATGCAACTGGCCGTCTTCGAATTCAGGCATCAATCCCATGAATGGATCTGATGCATTGAAAAATCCCGATGGGGATGGATTTGATGTCAACAAGAATGGCATTATAGAATCAGAAGAAGCATTTGTTAATTGGATGGAATATCACATCAAATCAGACATCCTTCTATCAGACTCAATATCTTCAGGAACAATTTACCCAGATAATCACACATCTTCTTTGCCCCACCATTCATGGCAGGGTCTGGCAGACGAATCATTCGGAGAAAGAACGGGTGAATACTACCTTTCACTCTGGACAGGCCTCCCAACGGAAGACATCGGTTCATCGGACCCGTTGAATTCAGATTCCGATAACGACGGTATGCCCGATGGGTGGGAGGTCTTCCATGCAAGGTGGAGTCTTTTCGACAGTGATTGGACACTTAATCCAGTCAATGGGGGCGATGGACTCGGAGATCCAGACTTGGATGGAATGTCAAATTGGGAGGAGTACAATGCAATCGACAGCAGAATTAGTGAGTCAGACCCAACCATCTCGTCACCGCAGTTTTACCTAACGGATGCAGCTGGAGCTCTTATCGAGACTCCGTGGATTGGTGCCGAATCTGCTCTTTCGTTTGGCCATTTCTTAACAGAAGATCAGTCCAATCTGACTGGAACGTCCGCTGATCCTAACGATCCAGATACAGACGGAGATGGATTGCTTGATGGAATTGAGGTGATTTTCACCACCTGGAATTCAAGTGCTGGCGTTTGGACACTAAATCCACTAATTCCCAACCAAGGAGGGTTTGATTCGGATGGTGATGGAATAGGGGATCTAGTCGAACTAAATCTGACATCAAATCTTCCCATTAATGGGGAATCTTATCCAATGGGCGCACCAACATTTGGCGTTGAATCTAGAGAAATAGATGAGACTGCATTCGAAAATAGGGTGTTCAGGATACTATTCAGCAAGGAGGGGAGAGCCGAACTAGGGATGGAGCAATACTTGGAGTGGAAATCTGGTTTACCTGCGAAGCCGATGCTCCAGGCAATCTTCGGAATAACAGATCCCAAGGATCAAGATACGGATAGAGATGGGATGAGTGATGGATACGAATACTGGTTCTCGGAATGGGATCTAGAGGAAAATAAGTGGACAATGAACCCACTTACTGATTCAGACGTAGATTTCGACTCCGACGATGACTCATTCGATTGTAACGGAGATGGGGAAATTTCCGATTCCGAGTCTTTCGATAATTTGGCAGAATATGACTCAAGGTGGTATGGTAAGAGGTTGGAAGTTGGAAACGTGCCCAATGGAACTACTGCTGTCTCCTACGGAGCCGATGCAGCCAATGCCTTCATTGAAGAGTCTGGCCTTTCAAATGAATCCGCATGGGGTCAACTATACTCATTGTTCTCTTCGAAAAGCCTTCGTTCTTCTGATAAGATAGGCCTGATTAATCAGATTGACTCAGATAACTTCAATAAATCGTTAATTGGAATTAGTGACCCTACTCATGATGACTCGGATGGGGATGGCATGCCAGATGGTTGGGAATACTGCTACTCAATTTATGCAGAGGTCTTACCAGTCAACTCATTCCGTTGGTCATTAAACCCTCTAAATCCACTGGATGCCGATTATGACCCAGATGCAGATGGTTGGTTAGACAGGGAGATATTAGACACACCCGCAATCCAAGGAAATTGGGATTCTAGGGTTTTCACTCCCTTGCCAGTAGATCAGCAGTTCGAAAATGGTGCTAGCTCACTTTATTTCACAAATATAATGGAATACGATAATGGAACAGGGCCCTTGGATCCAGATTCAGATTCTGACTCAATTATGATGACTCCAGTTATTGTGGACGGGGTGGTGATTGACTACCGACAAGACATGAGTCTGTCCGATGGAAGAGAGATTTTCAAGTATGGAACAAATCCACTCGACAATGACTCCGATGGAGACATGATGCCTGACTTCTATGAGTTTTATCGGGGTTGGAATGAGACTAATGACAATTGGTCTTCGTTCATGAAGATTAAAGTCCAGTGGGTCGAGGTGACGCCTCAGAACTGGAAGCCAATAAAGTTCACAGACGGGGAGATAACAAGGCCGGATTTGGAATGGAACTGGTTTACTCATGACCCCACAGATCCATCCGATGCGACCCAAGACGCAGATAATGATGGAGAGTGGGACTGTTCGGGGAGTGGTTGTGAGTATGTCCCCTACAATAATTTCCAAGAGTATTACGCGGTAGTCAATATCACTCTTTCTTCACCTTCGATTGTACGGGCTTCGACATTGTTCGATTGCTCTGGGGAAGAGGTGGAAGAGTGGTGGCAACTCCGAGAGACCTTACTTGGGACTTGTTCAGGTTCCAGCTCACAATCTTCCAACTATTTGCGAATTAACAAAATCAATGACGACGACCAACTCTATGCTTTGATAATTCAAGATAATGACATGACATACTTGGATGTAAACTCCAGTAACGACATTATTCACGTCAATGGTGAATGGACGGATGAATTCAACAGACTCGCCGGAGATAGGAATCACTTGCCAAATCCAGGATTGGGAGAATATGCATATGGGTGGTGGATTCTGGATATCGATGGAGACTTGGTTGCTGACGGTACAGACCCAACGAATTGGGATACCGATGGTGATTGGCTGAATGACTTCTTCGAGATTGACGACGATCTACTTGATGGAATTAGAGGCAATAGCGGTTCGCCAATACGCTACGATGATCGTACATCGTGAACTCAACACTTCATTTGCCCCCGGCCCCTCAGATATTCATGAGTGAGGGGGCGCGAAAAGTTCCCGGACCTGAATCCCCGGCGAACGATAAACTTCTATTTCTAAGGGAGAACATGGTTCACTTAACAAATCAATTGAGCATGCCAATCATTGAAGTCGCCCTTGTCATCTCAAAGTACATTCGGACGTTACTTGATTCTCTCCAGAAAGCCGCTATTGAGGAAGGTGAAGAATTGCCAGAAATACTACTAAATCCACTTCCTAGTAGCTCTTCATCGTCAGAAACGACCACTGGCATCAATTCATTTCCACTTGAGAAGTTAATTGACAGAGTCGATCAGGACAGGATGGACATATTGGATACCCTGGTCAGGACAATCCTCAATGAGAGCCAACTTGAATTTGTCTCTGCACTACGAGAATTTCGTGATTGGGAATTCGAGATTCGTAACCAGCTCTCAGAAGTTTCAAGCCCAGGGGGCCTCTTTAGCCCACTCTCGCTAGATGATGACTTCTAGCTATTAATTGACTCTGAAGATGCCACTATTCCACTGGAAACCCACCAAGCATCAGCTATCGACCAGACGAAAAGAAAGGGCCATAGAAATGCCGGTATTAGTGGAAACTGAATTAGAAACCACTCTCCTCCTTTCCTGTGTTGGCGATTGAAATGCTGGCCTAGGAAGAGGAATGGGACAAGCGAAAGTGCCACTGCAAAAAGTGGACGTATTGCGCCCCATGGCCCAACACCACCGCTCAACTCGCTCCAAATAGCCGAAACCACCCCCAGGGGTCTGAAACTATCCTCTTCCGCGGCCTCCACTTTGACTACGAACTCCCCTTCCACATTGTTTGCGGTAATTGTAAGCGGATGAATTTGCCGACCAGAATATCACAGAAAACGAGAACAACGGATGGTGTTTGCGAAAACCATGCATGAGGGGTTAGTAGTAACCGGATTTGAGAAATTTTCAGATTTCAAGAGAAATATATCTCAACAGGTCGTAGAGTTAATCTCTGAAGAAGAGGCTCCTGACTTCAAGATCAGCACCTATATTCTTGCAGTAGACGAAAAGGGCTCTAGAGAGATATCTGACAGGATAGAAAAAGGTGAAAAATTTGACGTGATCCTCCATCTTGGATTCTCAGAAAATGCGAATGAAATACTACTCGAGAGATACGCCAGAAACCATTTTCAAATGAAAATCAAAGATAACTCTGGGAGGCTAATATCTTCTGGGAGGATATCCCCGGGAAAAGAAATACTCGAAACAAAAGTTCCACGAAACTTCATTGAGAATTATCTGGGTGACTGTTCAAAAATTAGATGGAATGAAGACGCTGGTGGTTTTGTCTGCAATGAGACATACTTTCGTTCACTACTGGCTTCTGCAGAAAAACTACAGCCGACCGTACTCTTCATCCACCTTCCAAGTGAGGAAATTTTGCCACTAGAAGAACAATATGGGATTATCATGTCGATTTGCAAATCACTCAATAATATGCAACTTTCGGGATAGGTCCTCACTTTCCTCCTCTCGTTCCGAACCACTCCGAAGCCTCTCCGTCTTCGGTCATTGCCAACTCGTCACCGACTTCCCTTGGCACAATGTCCCTCCCATTATGCCATGTAGCTTGCTCTAGCCAGATTACAATGTCACGACCAGTCAAAGAAACCTCCATTGTTCCTCCAAGAGGACTTTCTCCCAAAACGAAGGAGACCTTACCAATGGATGCAGATTGCCTTGAGAGGCTGAAAACAGTCCCTTCTTCATCAGCCTGCATGGCCATTGCATCGAGGGCTGTGTCTAGCACTCGATTATCCCTCAATATTGACAGAAGATTATCGAGCGAATCTACGTTTCCACTTATCTCCTCAGAATCTCTTCTTATTGGAAAATCAGAATTTTCTAGTGTACTCTTGGGATTCCATTCTGGAAAAATTGAACGAACAGACTCGACGACTTTGTTCGGGTCATCATGGCTTCTGACAATTGTAGAAACTAGTATCTCTGGCTCCACATGCCCTCGAACAAATGGAAATTAATAGTGCTAACCGGTCAACAATCGGTTTGCGCGAAAATTCAAACCACTAACAATCGACGATTAGATGTGGCACAACGTTCTGGACTGGTTTCACTTGCTCTTATTTTGATTCCTAACCTCGTATTTTTTTCTTTCAGAAAGCTCTCCCCTGAGCTCAATGAGGCCCTATCAAACGATACCTCCGGGCAAATAGCGGCGCACTCTTTAGCCCTGTTTATTGGGCTAATTATGGCATACCGATATTCATTAGTCCATGATCATGAATTCCGCCGTTCCAAGGCAATAAGTGCTCTATCAAAAACTTACAAATTGGAGGATAGGGGCCTATGGGAAAAGGGAGAAGCAGCAATTCAGAAGTTGGAAGCAAGAGCTCATTCAGATTTCAAGGGTAGAAAGGCAAATACCTCTAGAATGAGAATGCGGGGCAAGATCGGCGAAATCAATCGTGAGTCATCTGAAATCGAACAAAAGATTGGAGAACACCCAGAATTCACTGTTTCAGTCGATGGAGTCGAGCAGAAAAAGGAAATTATCGAAGGCCCCTCGCAAGACTATCCCAACTTTATCTCCCGAGTTTCAAACTTAATTTCCTCATCAGTCGAAAAAACCGCTTCAAGGAGGGAAGAAAGAAGAAAGAAATCTGCTCTCCGGAAAAGTGAGTCTTCACCTCCATTAGTTGAAGATGCCAACTCCAGGTGGTCAATACCACAAGGAACCCAGATGAAAACTAGATTGTGCGGGAGTTGTTCAACATACAATGAAGCAGAATCAAATTATTGCTCATCCTGCGGTTCGTTAATCGCTTGATTGGGGAACGGTTGATATGACTCCTTCAGGAGCCTCAGCCGGGAACGTTATGGCTAGTAAGCGAGACTATTACGTAATTCTCGGTGTCGACAAAGATGCTTCAGAGGACCAGATTAAGCAGTCTTTCCGCTCCCTAGCCAGAAAGTACCACCCAGATAAGAATCCAAATGATGCAGAAGCGGAGTCTAAATTTAAGGAAATACAAGAAGCATATGCCATACTATCTAACCCGGAAGAGAGGCGAAAGTACGACGTCTTTGGGCACGAAAGGCCAGGGGGCTCCCCCTTTGGATCTCGAGGATTCCAGGGAGTCGACATTAGCTTCGATGACCTTTTTGGCGGTGGCTTTGAATCAATTTTTAGCCAATTTTTCGGCGGGCACCAGAGTGATAGAACACGTGGTTCAGATTTATTGGTTAGGCATACCGTGCCTTTTCAGGCCTCAATGGATGGCTTGGATGATGAAATAGAAATTGAAGCTCTGAAGGGCTGTGATGGTTGCGATGGCTCGGGGTCCGCCAAGGAGGGGGGCTCACGCCAATGCCCATCATGCGATGGAAGGGGAAGGATAGATGAGATTTCCATGATAGGGCCCTTCCGACAGAGAGTCAGAAAGGATTGTGCCTCATGTAGGGGTTCTGGAAGGTTGATTTCCAACCCCTGTCCGGATTGCGCAGGCGATGGAAGGGCTCTGCAGAAAAATCGAGTGAAGTTCTCGATTATGCCGGGAATAACTTCTGGTAATCGCCTTAGGATGCGTGGACAAGGTGAGGCTTCAACGTCATTGAATGGAAGTCCAGGTGACCTATACATAGAAATCGATGTCGAACCTCATCCATGGTTCGAAAGAGACGGATCAGACCTGCTCATGGCCCTGCCTCTAAACTTCGCTGATTTGACTCTTGGGACTACCATCGAGATTCCTCACATTGATTCTGAAAACCTTAGGATAATTATTCCCCCGGGTTCTAATCCGGGTGAAACAATTTCTATTCCTGGCCGCGGCCTTCCATACAATAATCGTAGAGCTAGGCGGGGTTCGGTAACCGTCGTACTAAGGCTTCAATCCCCGAAAAGACCATCTCGCAATCTGAAGAAGAAAATCGAAGAAATAAGAGTTGAACTGGACAAAAATATTCCGGCCGTCGAGGAGAGGATAAGGGAAGAAGCAAAATCAAGAAGAGGATTTTAAGAAAAATCACTCCTCTCCCATTTCTATCGAATTTGTTGGAACCGCTGCTATGGGTTTCCCACCTACTAATCCTGAAATCTGTATATTGAAAGCCGGCGGATTTCCCAGAGTCTCAATTTGTACGAATGTCGTAGAACCTTTCTCTAGATCTCCCAAGAAAACTTCATCATTTTGAAAAATCATTTCTGGAACAACACTCTGGATTGAAGCAACTTCACCCAGTGGTGAGAAAATTCTGATTGCAGCCATTTTCCAACTAATCGCCTCAGTACTGACTCCAACTAGAAGTGAATTACTAGAATCTTCAAATCTCCAAACACGTATGTCGATGTCTTCAGTAAAATGCCTAATCTCGGGAATTCCCAGTTCCCCGGAAACAGAATTCCATGATTCATTGCCTAGTATGGATAGTGCTTCAGAAACTTCTTCGCGGCCCTTTGCAAGATCTTTGATCGAGAACCTATCCCTAAGAGAATTCAAGACGTATCTCTCATTTTCCACTAATTCTCCTTCCTTTTTCGAGGGTAAGAAATCGCCCCTATTCCACCACAATACAATTACTAGTGGCAATAACAGGAATAGACCAGCAAACAAATAGAATGGCGCAAACATCCATGCCAAATTGACAAATTCCCCTTCATCCTCGAAAGAACCTCTATTTTCAAGAGTGAATCGATATGAAAACTCCTCCCCAAAGTCGCCATTCCTCTCCAGTCTGATTGCATGCACCCCTGGATCAAGTCCCAATTCGCCTTCATCACCATCGGCAAATTCAACAATCGACCAAGTGCTTTGATTCAACCTCTGTACACTAATTCTAACTGTATCGTTATTTGAAACCCAGAATCCAACCATCGTCCAATTAGTTGAAGAAATTTCCAAGGCAAATACATCCACGGAGTCATTCGATTCGAAACTCCCCATAATCGTTGAATTATTGGGTGAAATTATCTGCCATTCTTCTCCTATTTCCTTAGAATCCCACAATTTGCTTGGAGCATCCCCGAGCTCCTCTAATATCGAATCTTGCTGCCCCTCTCCCGCACAAGAAAACGTGAAAATTGAAGCAACAATTAGCGTAAAAATTACTCGTTCGGCCCCATGCATCGTGCATGGGAGGGCAACTAGGTCTTAGAATCCTTCAAGCGAAATGCTTCCATGGGCAGCCAATGGTTGAGCGGCCAATAGGCAGGGACGTGATTTCGAGAGATAGGTTCTCCAGACTATTTTCCCTTGGAGATCGGAATGACCCCGCGTCATTTTCTCCAGGATTAGTTATTGGAGAAGATGACCCGGAGTTCCCCCTCTCGATCGCACCATTTTCTTCTTCTATCGATAATTCCACCATTCCTTCATCAATTACTGTCAGAACTAGGGCTAACCTTTGTTTTCCGTTTGATTCTCTAGATGTGTGGGAAGCTTCCCAAGGCTTGGTACTCCCACCGAGCTTAGTCGATTCAAATTCAGGTGAATTTGGATCAGGAAAAGAGTTACTTCCGGTAACATGGAACTCATTGCATCATGATAAGTCTCTTCTTACTGCTGGACTACAGCCGTCAGTAATTGTGCTGACTGACTCCCCTCAATTATCAAGCAGTCCGGGTTTGTTAGAGCAGGCCCTATTGACTATTAGGACTACTTTCCCTTCTTCACTGATTTGGACCCCTGGCATTGGGGGTCCCGATAATTGTGCCCTGCTCTCCTGGATGGGGGCAGACATTTTTGACTTGGCTCGCTCAAGACAATCATCTTCATTGGGCGTACTACTTTCTGAAACAGGACCTAGAATTCCCGAACCATCAACAAATGAGGACTCATCAATGGACTCCCAAAAGGAGATGTGGATTCGAGCAATTTCAGCTACTAGATCGGCAATTAGGGATGGTTCACTCAGGGATCTTGCCGAGAGGCAGAGCACCTCCAGCCCTCGTTCTGTCGAACGTCTGAGGAGGCACGATCAACTCTCATTTGATTTTTCAAAGAAAATTGGATTGTCTAGCAGTTCCGTATATTTCGGAAAAAAACTCCGCTGCCACTCCTTTGAGAGCAGGAATGATGTAACAATAAGGAATTGGAGAGAAGATATTTCTGAGAATTATGAACCATCTTCAAGACAACGCGAGGTTCTAGTTCTGCTACCTTGCTCGGCGAAGAAGCCCTACAGACTCTCACAAAGTCATTCTAGATTCAGACGGGCAATTGGAAACTCACGTGCTCATGAGGTAATGGTGACCGCTCCTTTGGGACTAGTTCCAAGAGATTTGGAAGATTTGTGGCCTGCTTCACACTATGACATCCCAGTTACCGGAGATTGGGACGAAGATGAATTGTCAATAATTAGGAGTATGATTAGCAGACTCGTTGAAAGGATTGGCTATTCTACAATAGTCAATCATTCCGGAATAGAATTACTTCTCGGAGGCATGAATGTAATTGATACTAGGATGGGTGGAAGCGCGGGTTCTAACGAATCTCTGGAAAGGCTACGGAATGCAATCCTGTCTTCATTTTCGGAAGGGGATGGCGGTGAAACCGATTTCAGTGTTAGAGATGAGAAGATGAAATCCATTTCCAGATTCCAATTTGGTTCAGACAAATGGCTAGAAGGATGTCAAATTAGAGGAAGACCCCCAATTTTCACTATCACAAAGGATGACGTGCAAATGGCAAAATGGGATCCTCGAAGAGGGAGATTCTTACTTTCCAAGTCAAGCCTCGAAATTATGAGGGGTCTAAAGCTCCTAAAATCGGTGGAAATCCATTCTGGGTTGGACTGGGTTGGAGATATATTTCCCATGATGATTGCAAGCCATGACAGCTCAATTTTAGTCGGAGACGAGATTCTGGTGATTCAGGACGAGAAACTGATAGGCTCTGCCAGAGCCCTTGCTCCTGGTTGGGAATGGCCCGAAGGTCCTGGCAAGCTGGCTAAATCGAGACACAGACTCTGATCGTTCAAATTCAATTGATTCGGCGTAGCGGTTAAAGAGGGAGAGCAGGTCGCCCGGCTGCCCGAGGTATACATTTGTCAAGGATGCACAGTAAAGGTAAGGGTTCCAGTGGCTCTAGCAAGCCCCATTCTAAGGACCCTCCCGAATGGTCTAATTCTGATAAGGAAGAGATAGAGGAACTAATTGTTCAACTATCAGATGAAGGGCACACAAACGCTTCAATTGGAACAATGCTAAGAGACAAGCACGGAGTTCCAGACGTTAGATTAGTAACAGGAGAGAGAATATCTCAGACATTGAATAGGCTAGGTAAGTCTTCTGGCCTCCCAGAGGATTTGATGAGTCTAATGAGGCGTGCACTGCGCCTGATTGACCACCTCACTCAGAATTCTAAGGACATCCACAACAGGAGGCAACTGGAACTTTGCGAGTCAAAGATTAGGAGACTTTCAAGGTATTACAGAGAAAATAACCAGATTGACTCAGAATGGACATACAAGAGAGACCAACTAAGACTGATGGTCGAATAATCAGTAGTGATTTGTACCCGCTCCCAATCGAACGAGGGTGGGACCTCTAATCGAGCAGGATATTTTCTCCTCAGTTAGAGATCCAATCCAAATTTTCTCCAATGATGCAATCAGTAGAAGACAACCGATACTGTTAGTTTCAAAACCAAATTTGGCAGGCTCTCTCTCCCTTGCTCCTATCGAAGCTGCTTTACTGGACGCGGGGATTCCATACAAGCGCAGATTTACACTGGATGATCCAGAATTTTCTCCTTCTATTAGAATCTCAGACGAGACTGGTACGACAAAAACAGACTCCTCCGGATTGTCACTATCTACGACCATTGTCGACGGATTGAGGGGAAGATTAGGCGATTTCCGCAAGGGCCCTCTCAGCTCAGTTGCTCAGGCGCACGTTCTTGCTATTTCGCTAAACCCCCATAGTCACAGACTCAGAAGGATGCGACCATGGGATTTGTCTGGAAATTGGATTAATGGGGCACTAGAAACAACATATGATCCAGTTTACTCCTCTCTGAGGGATTACCTTTCGACAGAGGGTTCGATTCGAGTAATACCAGTTACAGAAGTCCCAAATCCCCATTTCAATAATTATTCATGGCTCGAACGAAGTGAGATAGAGGAGGCAACTAGGAAATGGGAAAATTCCGAGTTAGAGGATCGTGAAATGGTCATGGGAAACTTGGTTCGGCCTGTTATTAATTCTAAATTGCCTTCTACGGCAAGGGTCGAGGAATTGCTCTGGCATTGTGTTATCGGATCTGGCTGGGAATCAGATTTAGCTTCCCAAATCAGTATGGCCCAGTCCATTTGGGATAATTTCACCCCAATCAAGGCAGCTTCTATTGTTGCCGATTCTCTCGTCTCTTCCGGAGAAATGCGTCTATTCGATCCTGAGGACGCTGCTACATCCAGTGCATTCAATTCTTAGTGGCCTAATGTCCGACTCCACTGCATTCCTTTTCCCGCAAGATGGGCACTTTACCCTCCCTCCCTTCTTCGAATTTCTCTGACTATCGCTATCTTCAATCACTGGTGAAATTATAGCAGCAGGGAAAACCAGTAATACACTTGAACCAACCACTCCGAGAACAATTGGCATAGGTAGTCCAAACCAGTATATTGACAGAGAAAGAACCCCCAGCACTCCAATCATTATCATACTTGGAACCCTGGTTCTCCTTTTCGTCAGGGCCATCCCTATCCCTAAGGCCAAGCAAAGGGCGAAAACAGATATCATTGCTGAAATTAGAGGACTGAATAGGAGTGCATTTTTCGCTTCAAAATCAAGTCTAAAATCAGTATCAGATTCTATATCGGACTCATCCATAGTGAGGATCTCCATCACAATCCATCTTCTATGCGTGTAATCGACGTCCCCATTGTCTAGATTAACCCCATCGAAACCTGAAAGCATCCCCGTCCTTATCTCGAATGAGAGATCAACTTTCTCCCAGTAATCATATCCGCCCGGCCTGATAAAATCCTCAATCAGAGTTTGCCTTGAGTCTCTCTCTACTCTGAAACTAGACTCAACATGTATGGAAATCTCATCTGAGTTGAACGCCCTGGATGGTCCTAAATCTATACTCACCACCAAAGGACCAAATTCATCAGCTTCTCCTAAGACCGAATCAGCATCGATCCTTAGGCCGTCGGTGAGAAATGACTTCAGATTAGCTCTTGCACCTTTCAGATGACTCTCCAGTGCAGCCAGCTCTGTGTTGTCCACTCTGGCATTTGACTTCTCTGATGGGCTAACTGTATTTTTCAAACCATTCAGATTCTTCCACCAACTAGACGATCCAAGACTCTCATTTCCAATGTTGTCAAGGCCCCACCGCATCCACTGTGAAATGGCACCATCAAGGGTAATGGTGGTCTTCCTCTCTATGTAATCGCCATCGTATTTGCAATTTATTTCAACCATTAGGTCTGAACCTCCTGTCCGAGGAGGCTCCTCCTCGGGATACCAGCTATTGTCTCCCGTATCTTGACCAAGTGTTATCTCGTGAATCTTATCCGTCGTTATGACAAGTGAATCCTGCAGTGAAATCTGGAAATCGGTCCTCACAGCCCCCCCATCGGAACTGCTCGGTTCCCACACAAATGTCACATCCACCCAATCTTCATTGTAGTTGACTATTGGACTTTCAGAGATTTCGACATTCTGGACCATTAAGCCACCTGTTGAACCAGTCCAAATCTTGTCACCGAAACCAGAAGTCAACCGTACTGGAAAGAAAACTAGGTTCCCCTTTACACTGGCTTCCCTCATCACGACGTTAACGAGCGGGAATGATATCGATATCGCAGCATCAACCTCTTGGGCACCCCAATGGAAAACTATTCCAGATTCACTCCCAGGATTGGAGAAAATCAAACTCCTCACTGAAAAGATGACCTCTATCTTCTCGTTTTTCGATACTTCACCACCTTGCACTTCTATGTCTACTTGAAGCTCTCCAGACTCAGAAAGGTAGACTGCGGGCAATTGTGAAGAGCTTTCGTATGTGTTCCCGCCAACTTTGACTACTACGGTAGCATTAGCTGATACTCCAGCAGAGTCAGACACTTCGTATGGGATTGAAAAGGTCCATGTCCCGGAAGAGTAACTGCCCGTCTCCCCCCACTCAACCATCCAAGAGCCAATTTCTACCTCTCCAAGAACGGATGATGTCACTTCGACGGACTGCTGCTCTTCTAAGTCCGATTCGAATGGAGAAAGTTGTCCGCTACCAGGGTCTCCAATAAGGAATAAGTCAAACTGATCCGGAGATTCGCAGCAGTCATTGCTCTCTCCAGCTTGGGTATTTAGTGGTGAGAAAATGACCATCGCCATCATCGCTGAAAATATGGCTACTTGCCTTGCTCGGGAACGGTCCACGTTACTCTGATTCATATCGTGCCCTTCAATGCGACGCAATTAATGGAGGAAAATTACGCGCTTGCCGACAATAATTTACAACCCGACTAGTTGTGAAGCCAGACCAATTCTGCAACTTCTTCGTTAATCTTCTCAAGCCTAGCGAAACCCACTCTCTCGAACTGGTATACTTCCCCGACAATCAATTCAAAATCTTCAATCACACCTACCAATTCCCTTCCTCTCTCTCCCTCTGGGACAAACATCCTTGCCTTTCTGGAAATTTCTTCAGGGAGCCAATGGACGATTGGCCTATCATCGCTTCTTTCTCCACCTTCAATCACTGCATTAGAACCATCAATATCAATGTCGGCGAAGTCCTTCAAACGCAGTTTCCCTTGTACCAAATCATCCTTCTGAATTAAAATCGAATTTCCCACCCCCCATTGCCTCAATCCGGGGATTAAACCGTCCGGATGCCTAGAAATACTAGCTTCCGAAAGGGACATTTCACCATGAATTTCAATCGAAACGGGATCTGAAACGAAAAACCTCCTTTCACAATTGCCGTCAATAATCTGTGAATTGAAAGCCTCTAAGGTTTGCATTGAAATTGAAATATCTTTTTGAGTTAGGCCAATTTCACTCCAAAGTGAAATTATAGATTGAGCCTCAAAACCTCTTCTTCGTAGGGCCCTTAGAGTAGGTAATCGAGGATCATCCCAACCTTCAAACTCCCCCTCTGCGATCGAAGATGACATCCCTGATGTGGAGAACCCACCAAACTCGTGAACTTTCACCCTGCCCCAGTAAAGTGTCTCTGGATATTGCCAACCGAAGTGTTCGTACAAAAGCGTCTGTTTCCTAGTGCTATCCATCAGGTCCTTGCCCCTAATTATGTGTGTAACTCCCTGTTTGTGATCTTCCACTGCACTTTGGAAATCCAACAGGGGCCACACTTTGTACTTCTCTCCAACTATTGGGTGCGGAGAGTGTTGGATCCTAAGTGCCGGCCAGTCTCTAAGAGCAGGGTTTGGCAGACTCATGCTTGTCTTTACTCGTACTACGGCGCCACCCTCGTCTATTTCGCCAGAATTCATTGCACCCCAATCTTCCAGACTTTCCGCAACCTCCCTTTCCCTGCAGGGGCAGTCCGATCCCCCTTCCCTAAATTTGCGAAACCTTTCAGCCTCACACCGACATACATATCCGTGCCCCCCCTCAATCATCTTCTTTGCTTGCTTGAGATAAATTGGCATTCTTTCACTAGCCTTAATGACAATATCGGCGCTCCTTCCCGATATCCATTCGAAGTCTTCCTCGATCCATCTGTAAGCTTCCAATAAAGGTGGTTTTACTCTAGTGTCGGTGTCATCGAACCTGAGTACTATTTTCCCTTCGTATTTTTCTGCATAGCTGGAATTAATCACGACTCCCCTTGAATGGCCAATCGACAACGGCCCATTTGGGTTAGGGGCAAATCTAAGAACGACTTTCGAAGTATCACCTGGGAGGTCGCGCAAACCTTCTCTCTTCTGGTGCTTCTCCCTCTCCAAAGCGTCTGGATCGATGCCTTCCAATTCCGTTCTAACAACTTCCAATCCTTGCTGTTTTGCCAATGAGTTGGCTTGTTCTACTTCGTAATCAACCAGATTCATCAGACTCTTTGCATGAGGTCGAAGATCAGATCTTTCTGCTAATGCCCTCCCCAGGACACTCCCTGACTTGCCCTCTCCGCCATATTCTATGGCATTCTGTAATGCATATTTCCTAATGGTCAGAATGATATCGGGATCAAAGCCGTCGCTCTCCCCCATGTTTATCGAACAAACCAGCCAACGATTACATTTCACCATTCTTGCTAATTCCATTCGTCAAGAGCGGATTGAACCTCACGAGGGGTTCTAATGGGTCTTGATGGAATTGGCTTTCGATGCCGCATCACCCAAGCCCTATCGACATTTTTCCACTTTCGTCTGAGGCAATCATTGGGGGGGTCATCCTTGCAAAGATACTCAATTGCAGTCTTTGACTTTGGGTCCGAGGGGTATCCCGATCCTAGATCAATCTCCAATTCACGGGATAACTTATCCATGGCCCAATCCCTGTTCACTTTGGCAATAATACTGGCTGCACCGGTTACCACATCATCAGAATCCATTCGATGCCTGGAAAAAATTCTCCAACTCTCCCCCTTGTTTCTTAAGGACGAAGAAACATTCCTGCCAAAACGTGCTGCATCTACGTCACAAGCATCTAGAAAAATGCTGTATTCTAATGAATTCTCTGCAACCTCTTCAATTGCGTCTGAAAAGGCAACCACCTCTAGAGAATTCAGGGTTCCTGATTCCATCCATAGATCAATTCTCTCCGCATCGCAGTGTATCAAACCGATCTTCCAACCTCTGGATTCTGAAATAGCGATAATCTCAGAGTGAATTGACTCCCTCTTTCGTCTGGTCAGATTTTTTGAATCATCTACTCCTATTTCCGCCAGAATTCCCCTATCCTCATTTGGGATACAAAGCGCACAAACTACCAGGGGCCCAATGGCTGGCCCCCTTCCTGCCTCGTCAACCCCTATGTGGTAGGCTCCCATTACACCGCAGCGACAACAATGTTCATGAAAAATCCTGCTTTTTGACTTGAAATGGGAAAAGTATCATTCGTGTGCCCGTTGCTCACAGGCCATGGGACCGATATGGCCCTTCAAGAAGAAGAAACCGAAAAAACCGGCTATTTCACGAAAAAACTACATGAAAAACGTGGTTGAGTACGAGAAAAAATCCGGAAAGAAAGATAGTAAGGATGATAATAAAGGCCATCTGAAGAGTAAGGAGTTCTTGGACGCAAAGAAGCTTTTGTCAAATGATAAGGACGACTAGGAGAGAGGATCGGGAATAAGAGACCTAACCACTTCTACGTCAATTTCACCTGCCTGGATTGGCGATTTTATTCCAAATTTGCCACTCACAACGGGATCAATTTCCCCGAATTCGCCAATACTCCTCCCTTTGATCATGATATGGCTACCTCTGCCCGCAATCCAGGGGCCATGTCCCGGTTTCGTAGGCAAGAATTCTACATCGCCATCCTCGGCACCAAGGTCTCGAATCAAGGCCTGTGCGATTCCCTTTGAGGCTGTGAAACCGCTGCCAACCTCTGCACACGCCCATGCCCCTCTTTGACAATTATTGAAACCCCTAACAACGACTCCTAATTCATACACTCTCTGAGGCAATTCGTGATGCCTATTTGCAGCAAGCAATCTTAGAAGAGAAGGCAGAATGTATTGTCTCAGAATGGTATGTTCCGATGTAATCGGATTGGATATCGATGCCACTTCATCTCCTTGTGCCCATCTCATGATTTCGAATTGGTCTCTCTCATTCGAAAGAGTCAGACTTTGCACTTCTTGCAGTCCGCAAGCCCTCATACTTTCTCCAAACCGCCTATCCAGGTTGGACGAATCAAGTGGGATTGCATCGAGATGTGTCCTCGACAAAATTTCTGGTAGATTGCCGAAACCATGGCCTATTGCAATATCTTCTACGACATCAATCGGATGCATGATGTCACTCCTCCATCGTGGCATCGAAATAATGTGCTCAATCTCACCTACAACACAGTCTGCCCACCGACCTTGTTCATTGGGGCCATCAGTCACCGTTTGACTTCCCTCGAGTTTCCCGCCCATCTTAGCTATTGAACGGGATAACTCCTCTGAGTCTAAATCTAAGCCCAGAATTTTCTTAATCAGGCTCTCTGGAACTCGATGTTTCCGCGCATTTCCATTGGGCAATCGGACAAATTCGCCATTGGAGTCAGATATTTCGATACTCTCAACCTCTCCGCCTCTTTCTGACATTGATAGGCACACAAGTAGTAGACAGGATTCACAGGACCTAGTGTCCCAACCTGTAACATCGATGAAGAAATCCTCAGTTTCCTCGTGAACAGTCGTGTGACTGCCATTAATTATCGGTGGAAATGAGAGGACCATGTCATCCGAATCAATAATCACAGGGAAACTCTCCATGCCTTCCATTAGGTGAGAATACTCCACTCCTTTCGGGTGTTCCTTCAGAATCGTTTCAATTGTCATATCCTCCGTGCTGGCGAGTGGAACGAAAGAGAAATCCGATGGGACAGTAATCACCCTAAATGGTGGTTTCAGAGAGTTTAGGTCATGAACCCCTATTGATGCGAATTTTCTTTTTCTCCCCAGAGTCATGTGTAACTTTTCTTGATGATCCATCAGAGATTGAATAAACTCTTCTTTTTCTTCTGGATTGGAACCAGTATTGACGCCCCTGACTACCGCGCCCATTACTATCGGCCTGACACCCCCCAATTCCGGGGAGACTGAGAGTTTGATTTCCCCCTGAGAAACCGGCAAGCCAACCCCAACTTCAGTTCTTGATAGGAACGAACGGGAAGCCCTCGCAATAGTCTCATGACTGAGAAGGTCGGGCCGATCCGGAAAAACTTCGACTTCTATTGAATCCTCATTATTGCTATCTACCGGGCAACCCAATTCCGGTAACCATTCGGACCATTCCCCAGCTACATGGCTAAAATCGTGAATATTCTGGATGTAACTTAGGATGGAGTGTTTGAAATCTAGAGTAGGAATTTTCTCACCTCAGATCTAACCACATCTTTAGGGGGCGATCATATCCAACCAACCTCAAGCCAGAAATTGCAGCAGTGTCGAAATTGTTAGCTCGCAAATTCCTCCTCCCTATCCGCTCAATCCTATCGACACCGATTTCTCGCATCCAACCACGGACTCCTATTGTTATCTCATTGATCTTTTCAGCCAAATCACTTTCAGGACATGGCGAGACTAATGCCGTACATCCCGAAGCAACGGCAATGATCAGGTCCTTGGCATCAGGCTCGTGCAAAACCTCAATCATCACAAATTTCCCCGTTTCACTAATGCCCATTGCTTTCGAAGCTAAGCCAATCTTTGGAAGTGATGAGGCTAGACGAGACCCGCTCCTAGTTGCACAGTTCACTATTGCCCCATCCAACTCCAAGTCCATGACAAGCCGGAAAAGACGCTCTATTCTGTCAATCCTCCCTCTTAGTAATATTATCGAACTTCCAGGCATCCTACTCCGAAGTGAAATAATCATCGCTTCTATTTCCGCGTCATTCAGGCCCGGGAAGTCTGTGATATCAAAAACAATGCCAGAGCAATTTCCCACATGATCGATGGCCTCACAGAACTCATTCTTTCCAACTAGTAACAAGTCGCAATCTCTTGATTCTGTTCTGACTATTGCTGGTGAATCTACTCCGTCCCACCTTTCAGAACCCATTGTTGTTTCACAAGTCATAATCCAGGGTATTTTCAATAGTGAACCTCCCGAATCTGCCTCATCCTGAACAAGTAGGGTGTAGTGATCAAGAGGTGCATTATTCGATAGAGAGTCCTCATTTGGATATAGTGAAATATTTTCAAAACCCTCAGAGATGAAAAATTCCGCTTCCTCAACCCCTTCAAAGGCCCCCTCAGCAGGCTCTAGAACTAAAGCATCATCATTCAGGGACAAACCCATGGGTTCTAGCAATTTTGAGAATTCAGAAATCTCAGATTTCTTTATTGATCTCATTTCTACCCCATCAGGCGGCGGCGGGCAACTCCCAGAAATTATCACCCTACCTCCCGTCATTCCTATTCCGGGCTCCGAACCAACCGAACCCATCACCACTATGGAACCGCCCGACATCCCACAACCAAGGCGATCCCCTGAATGGCCTCTGACTAGAAGAACCCCTCCAGACATTGAGAATCCGGCTTCATCCCCAGTCGAACCCTGGATGGAAATCTCCCCGCCATTCATCGCGAATCCTGCCTTATTGCCAACGTCTTTCTCTACAACTGTCTTTCCAGAAAGGTGAAACGCTCCGAGCATAGATCCGGATTCGCCTCTAAGAGTCAAAGTCCCACCTCGATTTGCCGCTCCAACACAATCGCCGAGAGATCCAAGACACAGCACCCTTGCGCCCTCGGGCAAGTGAGTCATTACTCCAAATTCTCCTGACTTTGGCCTCTCATCCCCAGCTCGACCCCATCCTATCTTTACAGGCCGCCCCTGCTCTAATGCCTGCTCGACATACCTGTCCAGGTCATTGTTGAGTTTCAAACTCTTATTGACAATATCCCTCAAACCATCGCCCCCTGCATTACTCTAGTTCCCAGAAAGAGGCGACTCATTATTGACTCTTGCCGAATTCGCTATGTTCATAGGCATCCTTCAGACGTCGATTGACCAAAGGCAAAGACATGGGGTTTTGAAAATGGGAACCATAAAGGTAGCAATAAACGGGTTTGGAACCATAGGGAAGCGAGTTGCAGACGCGATTGACGCCCAAGAGGATATGGAAGTTTCAGGGGTAACGAAAACGGGCCCAAGTTTTGGATGTGAGCTAGCAATCAAGAAGGGCTTCCCTCTATACTGCACATTTGATGATGCTGATAGGATTGAACAATTTTCGAATAAGGGCTACTCTTGCTCAGGGGGACTTTCTGATTTACTAGCTATTTCCGATGTCGTCGTAGATTGTGCCCCAGGAAAATTAGGCGCTGCAAATCTTGAGAAATATCAGTCTGCAGGAATCAAGTACATATTCCAAGGAGGAGAAAAGCATGAATTAACCGGCTTGTCCTATACTTCATCGGCCAATCACTCGGAGAATATGAATGCAATTGGAACTAGGGTCGTTTCTTGCAATACAACAGGCCTGTCTCGTACCTTGGTGCCCCTTTTCGAGCACTGTGGTTCATTGAAGGTCGAATGTACAATGATTAGGAGGGCAGCAGACCCGGGAGATTCTGGAAAGGGCCCGATAAATGCAATCAAACCAGTCCTGAAAGTTCCAAGTCATCACGGACCAGATGTTATGACAGTTAAACCTGAAATTGAAATTAACAGCCTTGCTGTAGCTGTACCAACAACGATAATGCACGTCCATTGCATCATCGCAGATCTCCCAAAGGGGCACGGCCTGACCACAGATTCGATAATACAAATGTGGTCAGAAACTCCACGAGTAATTATCATGAATGGTTCGGAGGATAGAATTCCTACTACTGCCGAAGTGATGGAAATGGCCAGAGATATAGGCAGGAAGTGGGGCGATTTGCACGAGATTTTCGTTTGGGAAGACGGGGTAAAGCTAGTCGGCGATAGACTCTACTATTTCCAAGCAATCCATCAGGAGAGCGATGTAATTCCTGAGAATGTTGATTGTATTAGGGCACTGATGGGAGTCGAGAGCGACTGGCGCAATTCCGTTGCAAAGACGGACGAATCAATTAGCCAGTATTACTCCACATAGTAATCTAATTTCCAATCGCATAGTGTCAATAGTCAAAAGAGAATCTAGTCTCGGAATGACGAATGACTGCCATAAAATCAGTGTGTTTGGTCATTGCTCTCTTTTTCTTCTCTACTATCGCACATTCTCTCCCTATGGGTACGGTACCCGAAGAACAACCAATTTCCCAGTCCACCGTTGCCCCCAACGATAGAAACTGGGTGATGTTGGAAAATCCAATTTCTAGCGATTACCAAATCTCGGTTTCATCTGGAAAGATACATTCCCCTTTCGGCATCTTCGACCCTCTTGCTGAAGGCCTCCCCTTGGGTCAATGGGAAGCAATTGGCTTGCAAAGGCCATATGACTCCAGATTGCACATTGTCCAGTCAATTAATCCAGACTTGTTTGAATTACAGAATGAACTCATATCTATTGGGATTGAAATTATTGACCACATCCCCGACGATTCCGTAGTGATTAGCCTTACAGAAGCGGGCTCAGATGAAGAAATTTCACGAGTAAAGAATCTGTCACAGGTTCGCTGGGCAGGCCCAATGCCATCAACATGGAAGGTTTCCAAATCATTACTCGCATTGACGCAGTATGATGACTCTCTCATCGATCTGGATGTCACCCCATCTCCTACAAACTCTCTACAGGATCTCGCCAATCTAGATTCGCTACTCAATGATCTCGAGGGGATCGAGCACGAATCTTCTCATTGCGACGCCCACCTATGTCAGATTAAATCCGCGAAACCCTCATTGATTACTTCGCTGGTATCCGATCATAGAATCATCAGGGTCGAGCCGGGTCTTGTCCTTACTATCCAAAACTCAAATGCTAGTATCATTTCAGGTGTCGATTTCGCAAGGGATATTTCTGGAGTCAACCTCACTGGTTCAGGTGAAGTAATTGGCATCTCTGACACTGGCCTCGATGCAGACCACGGAGACTTTGATGGAAGACTTAGGAGTCCCATATTCAATTTGTTCGGCCCGGATAATTCTGGTGCCGATTCAAACAGCGGTCATGGAACACATGTCACCTCTACACTATTGGGAGATGGTTCAGGGGACTCAAATTCCACTGGCATAGTCCCCGAAGCAACCTTCCACTTCTACCAATTAGAGGTAGACAGCTCTGGAATATTGGCAAGATGGGGTTCATTGTACGAAATGTTCGAGCATTCACTCTCAAATGATGCATATATCCACACTAACAGCTGGGGGAGTGAAAGCCTAGTTGGCGACTATACCTCCGATTCTCGTTCCATTGACTGGTTTACAAATGACTATCCCGAGTTCTTAGTGATATTTTCTGCAGGCGATATGGGGGTTTCTGGGGTCACCTCTCCAAGCACTGCAAAAAACGCTCTTTCAGTTGGGGCTTCAACAACAGGCGCCTTCGGCTCTGAGGATATTGGCCAGATATTCAATGAATCACCCTCAGGTCCTACTTCAGATGGTCGAATAAAGCCAGATTTGGTTGCACCAGGGGTGATGATATGCTCTGCACGAGCTCAAGAGGCTGACCTTGCCACCGGGGGCAACTGCTCAGATTCAATGCATTCTGATGGTTCCACCCCCATGTACATGACGCTGAATGGAAGCTCTATGGCGACCTCAGTTGTTGCTGGAGCTTCTGCAATAGCGAGAGAATTCTTGAGAGAAGAAGTTGGGATTGCGACTCCCGGATCTGATCTAATCAGGGCCCTACTGGTTAACGGTGCCGAGGATATAGGTGAGCTGGACGTGCCGAACTCCCGTGAAGGATGGGGGCAACTCAATATCTCCAACAGCCTATTACCGAAAAGTAATGAAGTCAATCTTTCAGTGTTCTACGATCAAGAAAGGCAATTAATGCCTGGACACAGCTTCATCTACACATTCGAAGTTTCCGGCGGCAGTGGTATCGACGTCACTCTGGCATGGAACGACGTTGAAGGGTCCGCTTCTGCGGCTCAGAATGCAAGCCGACTTGTCAACAACCTCGATCTCGTCGTAACTTCACCAACCGGAGAAGTCTACAACGGGAATAACTTCGCAAACGGAATAAGTCAAACAACACAGTTCAGTGACCAACTGAATAACCTAGAGAGGGTAAGATTGCCATCTTCTCAAACGGGACTCTGGTCTGTCCAGGTCGGACACGCAGGTGGCTTCGCCCAAGACTTCTCATTGGTCTTATCTGCAGATGCAGAAGAGCGGCAGGAGGCAGATCTAACTGTGGTCCCCAACTCAATCTTCACATCAGAAAACAGCCCTCTGAAGGGAGATACCATCTCCATGCAACTTTCTTGGATCAATCAAGCAGCAGCACCTACCAGCGATTACTCAATTTCACTCCATGACATCACTGATGGTGTAGAGATCGGGACCTACTCTATGCCCTCGCTCGTCGGAGGGGGAATAGAGACATTTTCGATATACCACTCTTTCTCAACCACCGGCACTCATGTTGTCAGGCTCACACTTGATCACTTCTCGGAGGTCGTTGAACTAAATGATGAAAACTCGGGAACAAATAACAATGTGTATGATCTGGAATTGGATGTAACTGAGATAGGCGTGCGAATCACTCCCTTGTTGGCCGATGGTTCCCATCCTTCGAACTTTCAGGAATTAGAATCTGCTAAGTATCAGAATATAGATCCAAGCCAAGTAAGTTGGGCCGAATTCCAATTAGAGCTATTGAATGAGGGGACATCTGAAATATCAGTCGAACTATCAACATCTGCAGTCCAAGTTATTGACGATACTGGGATAATGAATTCCCCACAGGACGAGTGGTCCCGTTCACTTAGTGAGGACGGCCCTTGGGTACTCTCACCATTCGGAGACGAGGGAGACAGAGTGGTAATTTCATTGAATCTTACGGATGAAGATGCAGATTTAGAAAGTAGATTCGCTCTTCCCGGACTATTCGTAACAGACATCACACTAAGAGACAAAATGTCGCCAACTATCTTCCATTCTATCCGTCTTTCGGTCGACGTCGATCGCGTTGAGGGGCTATTTACTATCCCCGCAGGAACCGAGAGTCTGGGTTCTGAACCAAACACCTTCGCCCTGTTCACGATATCAATCAAGAATATTGGAAACGGACCAACCGAATACAGTATTTCTTGCGAGACATCCGATCGTTGGATAGTCCATGTTGGAAGTAGTCAATCTTCTGAAATCACAATCGGACCACTTAGCAGGCTCCAATTCGTTCCAGTACAGGTTCGTGTCAAGGTTCCGCCAGCATCTTCTGGCTTATCTGCGGGGGATACCAACCAGGTCACATGCGTCACTACTTCTGTGAATGACCCAAGCCTCTTCACAATCGAGACAGCCGAGGTTGAAGTTCTAGAGAGCACAGATTTCACCACCCAACTTTCAGACTCTAACGGAATCCAGTTCGGCCCAGCAGCTATATCTGATTCGAGAGCCGTTCTGAATGGGGAAACCGTCACTTCGGTATTGTCGATATCAAATCGCGGAAACATTCCACTTGATTTTCAGGTTAGAGCCCTATCCTCAAGAAATACATGGCCTATCCAAGTATACCTCTTCGATGAAGAACCCCCTCCCGGGCAAGAATCAAACGCTGAATTGGTAGTAGAGCCTGGCGAAGAGTCCAGGGTGATTGTACGGACTATAGTGCCACTTGCAGCCGAAAAGGGCGATAGAAACACCATCACCGTCAAAACCACATTGGGCGACACAGTCGTAACAAATGCCACGGTGTTGGAAGTTAGGGAAATAACCACACTAGATGTACAGAGCGACGCAGGGTTCTCAATCGCACTGGGTCAAGATGGCAACTCCAATGTTTTCCTACACAACTTAGGAAATGTCCCCCTGCTAATTGAACTAACAATGGGCACACTACCAGAAGGGTGGTCAGGGGGATTCTTGACTGGAAAAACATTCACAATGGACATGAATAGGGACTCAATTATCACAATCGGACTGCAACTGCCAAGTGGAACCCCTGCTGGACTCCAGTCTGAGAAGGTACCGGTAATTATCGAATCAACATCCCCAAGCCTATCCAAGGAAACAATAACCGTGGAGATGGGCGTATCGGTACTGCCATCTGTGTGGATAGATGTCCAGTCCGACTCTGCAAACTTGCAGGGAGTTTCCGAAGGGGAAGAGTCAACTTTCACATTGGAAGTCCATAATAGGGGAAATTACCCCTCGGGAGTGACACTGGGCCACGGTGATTTGGATGGATGGATTGTAGATTTCGAACCCTCATCGATAGAAGAACTAGGCCCTGGAGAGAATGCTGAAATCGTGGTTACAATCGAGCCAAGAAAATCCGCCGAAGACGGCCTCAATCAACTACTAATATTTGCAAACTCAACATCAGAGGGAGATCAAGTAACAGCCACTCAGTCTTCATTGACCGTAGATATCAGCAAGGCAAAGTCATCAAACAGCGGCGGGATATCTGGAATCTTTGAAGCATTGGGGCTCCCTGCATGGACAATTGCAATAGTTTTCTTCGCCGTTATTGTGGGCACGTTATCCTTTGGCATTAGGGCAAGACAACAGTTCCAGCCAGTTGGCTCCGAAGAGGAATTGATTCCACGAGGCTCTGCCCTCCAAGCCGGTACAAAGGAAGAGAGGAGGGCCGCGGCACTTGACACATCGACCACGGGTGACGTGGTGACCGGCGAGGTCTCTACAGTGGAGATTGAAGATGCTTTACAGTCCACAGTCCCGACCTTGCCCACTCACCAGGTTCCTCAAGGTGCACTCCCTCTCCCACTCACTGGGCTCCCGGACGGGTGGACAATGGACCAATGGGTTGCATATGGCCATCTTTGGTGGGAGCAGAACGGACCCTAGAGCGGTTCTTTTTTCCGTACCATCCCGCGCCCTCTTGCCATGACGGGGTCAATCGTGCTATTCGGGCCGCCCGGGGCCGGAAAGGGGACGCAGGCAGAAATAATAGTGGATATGACGGGAAAACCTCAGATTTCGACTGGTGACATGCTACGTTCTGCGGTTTCCCAAGGCACAGGACTTGGCTTGGAAGCGAAGAAGTATATGGAGGCTGGACAACTCGTCCCAGATCAGGTGATTATTGGTTTGATAGAGAATAGAATGACTGAACCCGATGCAACGAATGGCGTCCTCTTTGATGGTTTCCCGAGAACAATTCCTCAAGCGGAAGCACTCTCAGAGATAACCGAGGTTTCGGCCGTAATATCAATAGAGGTCCCAGATGAAGATATAGTCAGCAGAATAGTTGGAAGGAGGATGGACCCTGAAACCGGGGAGATCTATCATGTTTCATTCAAACCACCTCCACCAGAGCTAGCCAACAGACTCGTTCAGCGAAAGGACGACAATGAGAGCACAGTAAGAATGCGTTTAGCCGCCTATCATGAGCAGACAAAGCCCCTTGGAGATTGGTATCGTAATATGGGGATTCTTTCAACGGTAGATGGGACTGGAACAATTCAGGAAGTCAGTCAGTCTGTAGCAAAGGCAGTAAGAAACCTATGAGGTTAACATGGCTGGTAGAGGAAGGCGTTCGAGGAGGCGAAAGTCGGAAAGAAAGAAAGGGGCAGAATCTGCAATCAGACACCTATCTGAAACTCTGGAGAGTAATATTAGGGGGCATGTTCAGATTGCAGATAGCGCAGCAAGACAAATTATCGCAATCGGAAAGAAGCATGGGATTAGGCCAGCATCTGAGATAAAAAGAAAGATTTGCCGAAGTTGCAAGAAATCTCTTTCCCCCGGAGTTAACTCAAGAGTCAGAATATCTTCAAAGAAGTTAATCATTACATGTCTAGAATGCGGTAGGATGATGCGACAAGGTCCCGATTTTGGAGGTTCATATAATGAGTAAAGAAATCCCTAGGAGAATCATAAATCTGGCCAAGAGCCAGAGCCTGGAAGTTTCGGCAAGGATCGGCAGAGTGGGTATAACCGAGTCACTAATTTCCGAATTGTCGGACCAATTATCGAGAAAGTCCCTCGTCAAGGTCAAAGCCAACAAAGGAAGCACATCTGATAGGCAACAGAGAGGCTTGCTGTTCTCCGAGATAGCAGAATTAACCTCCGCTAAACTCGTCTTCCAGAGGGGAAATGTTGCTGTCCTTTGGTCCGGTAAGTAACTAATCTGCCAATTATTGATATTCTGCGATAGTCACATATTTAGAGTCAATAATTGCCGCAACGAATAATGGTGACTGAATCCCAAGTAGTGCTCGCAATTTTCATTCTATCATTTGCTTTGATTCTCTCAGAGGTGGTTCACAGAACTATAGCCGCTTGGTTCGGCTCCGTCCTGATGTTGCTTTACGGCCACTACTCGGGAGTATTCCACCTCCACAAGGAGTACAAAATGGAGGATGAAACGGGATTGGCCACTCTGGTAAAGGAGCACACACTAGAGCACACCATGATTGGTTGGATAGAATGGGAAGTAATCGGGCTTCTCCTAGGGATGATGATATTCGCTTCAATTCTGGAACTATGCGGATTCTTCGAATATGTAGCGATCAAGGCATCAAAGATGAGTAAGGGTGACCCGTGGAGGCTCATCGTACTACTAGGAACGATTACTACGTTGATCTCTCTGGTAATTGACAATGTTACTGCCATCATTATTATCGCCCCAGTTACGTTGAGGATTTGCAATAAGCTGGAAATTAACCCAGTCCCTCCATTGATGGCCGAAGCAATACTTTCCGACACCGGTGGCGTAGCATCCATGGTTGGTGACCCTCCAAACGTAATGATCGCTGCTGCCGCATCGGACTACACAGAATTCGATTTGAGTGCCTTTTCCTTCAATGGCTTCCTCTTCAAGCTCGGAATACTGACTTTCTTCGCATGGGTCGCTACACTTAGCTACTTCAGGTGGTACTACCGGGAGTGGACAACACAGAAGCCCCCTCACGTTGAGTTGTTGTTGGAGGAGGACGAGTGGGAAGCAATCAATGACAAGCCGTTGATGTACTCTACATTGATAATCCTTGGACTTACGGTAGTGGCTTTCTCGGCAAAGTCTCTACTCGACCTTCCAATAGAAATTGACGGCATCGCACTTTCGGGTGCGGCATTTGCACTCATTGTAGCCAGGCCGAAAAATGAAGAGCTCAGAGAGGGATTCATTAACGAGGTAGTTGACAAGGTTGAGTGGCAAGCATTGCTCTTCTTCGCAGGCCTGTTTTTACTGGTCGGTGCAGTAGGGGACGTAGGCTATCTTGAGCGAGTTGCAAACTGGATTTTCGAAAACTTCGGAGATGACGAAGTTAAGCTAGCAGTAGCAGTAATTTGGGTCTCAGCCATTGCTAGTGCATTGATCGACAACATACCATTCACTGCAGCAATGATTCCAGTGATATTCAGCATCACAGAGGCCAGTGGCGGTGAACTAAGCCCGGAGCCACTTCTGTGGGCTCTAGCAATGGGTGCCGGATTCGGAGGAAACGCCACTCCCATAGGGTCGAGCGCCAATGTCATGACCGTGGCGATCAGCGAGCGTGGACCATACCCAATCACAACAGCAGAGTGGGTTAGGGCAGGACTTCCAGTAATGATAATCACATGCGTGGTAGCAACAATCTTCATGATAATATTCCATGGGGTTCTATACTCCTGATATGAATTCCGTTATCATAAAATCTTGGTACCCGGCGCGCGATTTGTGAATTGTTCAGTCTGCGGCTTCTCCCTTGGCTCGCCGGGTTTTTGTCCGGCTTGCGGACACGAGAACTACCCTTCAGAAATCAACACTGAAAGTTTGGATCAGGTTAACTCCGAAGGAAGTGAAATGGAAAATCTAGAAAATTCCAAAGAAGAATCTTCCCAGACATCCGTTGAGTCGCTCGTTTCTGGCAATGATTCGACAATCTTACTACCGTTCGGGATGGACGATGCACCCTCTAATTTAGGCAGTCAGAAAATCCCATATGGCTTAGATTACGCACCATTTATTAGGGAAAGTTAGCCGTTTTTTCTGTTTTATTGGCATACTGATGCGGACCACTGCTCCCGTTTTGTTCAAATACCATAGGTCGGTCGCAAGCCTGCTTTGTGCGCTCTGATAGATTGCCTATCAGGGTAAGTGGTTGAGGCTGCTGCGCCCTGCGGGGAGACGTAGTGGCCTGAGAAACCAGAATTGATATGCCTGGACACCAGAGGCCTCACATTAGTGAGTACCAATAAGAAATAATGATGCTACAACCCAATTGGGGGATGGCTCGGCTCGAGAGCCGACGAAGGTCGTGACAAGCTGCGATAAGTCGCGGGGAGAGGCATGAATCTCTTTGATCCGCGAATTG
>PVBE012401887.1_pt1 | contig 84897 bp, 80 predicted proteins | sample 1631181 | NCBI WGS metagenome assembly PVBE01 (sample SAMN08397723, study PRJNA350692) | Marine metagenome, whole genome shotgun sequencing project. | isolation source: water | place: Pacific Ocean | collected 2012-04 | reverse complement strand
TGAACGAGGATTACCTCGACAAGGTGACGCCCGACCTCTGCGACTGGATGGTCTCCTCCATGAAGACCGGCCAGTGGGAGGCGCCTCCCCAGGTGTACCACGTTCCGGAGAACAAGTACCCGCCCGTCCTGCTCGAACATGTTCTCGAGGAAGGCTCCGAAACGATCGAACACTACATGAAACGGGGCGGCTACAAGCTCACCGAAAAGATCGTCAACGGCTCGATGAAGCCGGAAGAGGTCGTGGAGAGGATCTTCGAATCGGGCCTTCGCGGACGGGGCGGCGCCGGATTCCCGACCGGGCGCAAATGGAAATTCCTCGCGAAGAACGACAAGCCGCGCTACCTCGTCATCAACGCCGACGAATCGGAACCCGCCACGTTCAAGGACAAGTTGCTCATCGAGCGGGATCCCCATACCACGCTGGAGGGAATGATCCTCTCCGCCTATGCCCTCCAGTCCCACGCAAGCTACTTCTACATCCGCGGCGAATTCGGGCTCGGCGCTCGAATCTTCCAGAAGGCGGTCGATGACGCGTACCAGAAGGGCTTCCTCGGAAAGAACATCTTTGGATCCGGTTTCGACTTCGACGTCACCGTTCACCGCGGCGCCGGCGCCTACATCTGCGGCGAAGAGACAGGACTGCTCTCCTCTCTCGAAGGTTCCCGGGGCAACCCGAAGATCAAGCCCCCCTTCCCCGCCGTGGAGGGCCTCTTCCGATGCCCCACGATCGTCAACAACGTCGAGACGATCGCGACCGTGAAGCTCATCCTCGAAAAGGGGGTGGAGTGGTTCAAATCGATGGGAACGGAGAAGAGTCCCGGCCCGAAAATTTTCAGCGTCTGTGGTCACGTCGAGAGGCCCGGCAATTACGAAATTCCGCTCGGCGTTCCGATCCGTGAACTGATTTACGACCTCGCCGGCGGGATCCCCAACGGAAAAAAGTTGAAGGCGGTCGTCCCGGGCGGGATTTCCTCGCCGGTGCTCACCGCGAAGGAAATCGACGAAGGCGGCATCGGAATGGATTTCGAATCGCTCGCGGGCGCGGGCACGATGCTCGGCTCCGGCGGAATCATCGTCATGGACGAGGATACCTGCATGGTCGACGCGCTCTGGAACACCCAGCGCTTCTTCCACCACGAGTCCTGTGGACAGTGCACGCCCTGCCGGGAAGGGACCGGCTGGATTGAAAAGATTTCGGCGCGGCTCGAGAGGGGGCACGGGAAACTCGACGAAGTTCCGATGCTCGACGAGGTCGCCTGGAACATGGTCGGCCGGACGATCTGCGTCCTCGCTGACGCCGTCGCGATGCCGACCCGCAGTTACGTGGAGAAGTTCCGCGAAGAATTCGACGCGCACGCGACCGGGAAACAATGCCCGTTGAAACATGGACACGCTCCCCGGATCCCCGTCTCTTCCGGGTTCGAGGTCTGATCGAGATGCCGAAGATAAAACTGAACGGAAAAGAGATCGAGGCGGAAGAGGGCAAGACCGTCCTCGAGGTCGCCCTGGAAGAGGGCGCCTACGTCCCCCACTATTGCTACCATCCCGGCCTTCGCCCGGACGGCAACTGCCGGATGTGTATCCTGAAAGTATCCACGTCCCGGAAACTCGAGGCTTCCTGCATGTACCCCGTTTCGGAGGGCATGGAGGTGGAAACGGAGGGCCCCGAGGTTGAAAGTGGACGAAAGGATGTCCTGGAGTTCATGCTGGCGAACCACCCGCTTGATTGCCCGGAGTGCGACAAGGCGGGCGAGTGCGACCTGCAGGACTTCACCTTCAAGTACCGGGGCGGGGTTTCCCGCTTCCGGGAAAACAAGGTGATCCGGCACACGAAGGACCTCGGACCGAACATCAGCATCTGGGGCAACCGCTGTATCGCATGCACCCGCTGTGTTCGGTTCGAGGAGGATATCAGCGGCGAGGGATCCCTCTCGCTGATCAACCGGGGGGACAAGGCGGTCATCGACATCTTCCCCGGCAAGCCGATCGACCATCCCATGTCGATGAACGTCATCGACCTCTGTCCGGTCGGCGCGCTGATCAGCCGGGACTTTCTTTACGAGGCGCGCGTCTGGTTCACGAAGGAGACCGAGTCGGTCTGCGCAAGCTGTTCGCGCGGATGCAACGTGGAGATCACCGTGCTCGACAACGAGGTCAAGAGGATGGTGCCGCGCCACAACGCCGACGTGAACGCCCACTGGATGTGCGACGAGGGAAGGCTCAACACGAAGTACGTCGCCTCCCACGAACGGGTGCGCCGCTTCAAGGGAACCCCCGGGGACATCTCCTGGAACGCGAAGAAAATCGTCGCCGAGAACGGGGCGGGAAGCTTCGGCATCGTCGCCTCGACCTATGCGACGATCGAGGAACTCTGGCTGATCAAGAAACTGGCGGATCAACTCGAGGCGCCCGTCGGATTCCTCACCGTGGAACGGGGCGAAAAGATGGAGTACCCGGGCATCACGATCGAAACGGACAAGACGCCCAACCGGCGGTACGCGGAGAAACTTTTCGGAACGCTCGGAAAGATCCCGTCGGGATGCAGGGGACTGCTGGTCATCAACGGGATCCCCGGCATCGCCTGGCCCGAAGAACTCCTGGAGGAGGCCGAGAAGGCGGATTTCCTCGCCGTCAGCGATATTATCAAGAGTCCGCTCGTCTCGAAGGCGGACGTCGTTCTTCCCGGCCGGGCCTGGGCGGAAAAGGACGGGACCTTCCTGAACGTGGACGGACGGATCCAGAGGATCCGCGCCGCGCTGGAAGCCCCTCCCGCCGCCTTCCCCGAAACATTGTGGCTGCAGGAACTGCTCGGAGTCGACAAGCCGGGTTCGTCGGAAGAAATCTTCACGGAAGCGTACCCCGGACTGGACTACGCGAAACTGGGAAACCAGGGGATCTCCACGAATGGTATATAAGGTGATCATGGCCCTGGGCGTTCTCGGTGTCGTCCTGCAGATTGTCCCGGCCCTGATCTATTTCGAACGGAAGATCTGCGCCTGGATCCAGGGTCGGATCGGTCCAAACCGGGTAGGGCCTGTCGGCATCCTTCAACCCCTCGCTGACGCGGTCAAGTTCATCTTCAAGGAGGATTTCGTCCCCGGGAAGGCGGACCGTTTCTTCTTCATCGTGGCCCCCATCCTCGTCTTCCTCCCCCCCGCCCTCGGTTTCGCGGTCCTGCCCTTCGGCAACCAGATCGGGGAGGTCAAACTGCAGATCGCCGACCTGCCCGTCGGGATCCTCTTCCTGATGTCGGTCCTTTCCCTCGGCGTCTACGGCATCGCCTTCGCCGGGTGGGCTTCCAACAACAAGTATTCCCTCCTGGGAGGCCTTCGCGCCTGCGCCCAGATGGTCTCCTACGAACTGACACTGGGCCTCTCGATCCTCGTCGTCATCATGCTGGCGGAATCGGTCGACCCCCAGGTGATCATCGCGAAGCAGACGGAATCGCTCTTCCACTGGAACATTTTCGGCGGGGGGAACTGGTTCGCCCTTCCGGTCGGCCTGCTCGGTTTCCTCCTTTTCTTCATCTCCGCCCTGGCCGAGAACAACCGGCTTCCCTTCGACATGCCGGAATGCGAGGCGGAACTGATCGCCGGGTACCACACCGAGTATTCGAGCATGAAATTCGCCATGTTTTTCATGGGCGAGTACGTTGCAATGATCCTGCTCTCCGGCCTTCTCACCATCCTCTACCTGGGAGGATGGTACTTCCCGGGGATCACCGATCCGGCCGATCATTCCTGGATGGGCGGCCTGCTCTCGATCGGCGTCTTCATGGGCAAAACCATGTCGATCATTTTCGTCTACATCTGGATTCGCTGGACCTTCCCCCGGTTCCGGTACGATCAACTGATGGACCTGGGGTGGAAACGATTGATCCCGCTTTCCCTTTTTAATGTCGGGCTTTGCGCCGTCGTCGGCGTTCTTTTGGGGAATTGATCGATGGACGATCCGAAAACCTACATGCTGCCGCTGATCAAGGGCCTGGGACGGACCATGAAGCACATGCTTCAACCCAAGATCACCATGTCGTATCCCGAGAAAAAGCATGTCCCGCGACAGGGATACCGCGGCGAGCACCGGATCAGGAAGGACACCGAGGGAAGGATGAAGTGCGTCGCCTGTTTCATGTGCCAGACCGCCTGTCCCGCGAAGTGCATCCGCATCGTGGCGGGGCCCTCCCCGTGGGGCGACCGGGACAAGATCCCCGTCGCCTTCGAGATCGACATGCTCAAGTGCATCTATTGCGGAATGTGTGAAGAAGCCTGCCCGTGCGACGCGATCGAGCTGACGCCGAAGTACAACCAGGTGTCGACGACCCGGGAAGAAAAGATCTACGACCTCCAGAAACTGCTCTCAATGTAAAGGCCTTCATGGAAGATACCGTTTTTTGGGTCTGCGCCGTGGTGGCCGGCGTATCGTCCCTTCTCGTGGTCACCAACCGCAACCCGGTTTACAGTGCGATGGCGCTGATGATCTGTTTCCTCGCCTTCGCCGTCATCTTCCTCAACCTGGGAACGACCTTCCTGGCGGTGATGCACATCCTCGTCTATACCGGGGCGATCCTGGTCCTCTTCCTCTTCGTGATCATGCTCCTGAACCTGAAGAACGAGGAACTCGGAAAAGAATACAACCCCGGCGCGAAACTGGTCCTCGCCCTCCTCTGTTGCACCCTCTTCGGCGTTCTCATCGAGGTCTTCGGCCGTTCGCCCCTGCTGAAAGGGGATCTGCCCCCGGCGCCCGCGGAGTTCGGTACGGTCGACCAGGTCGGCATGGCCCTCTTCACTAAATTCGCGCTTCCCTTTGAACTGGTTTCGATTCTGATTATCATCGCGATCCTCGGCGCGGTCGTTCTCGCAAAGAAGAAACTCTGATGCTGAAATACCTGATCCTCAGTACGGCAATGTTCGCGGTCGGAACCTACGGGGTTCTCGCCCGGCGGAACATCCTCATCATGCTGATGTCCGTCGAGTTGATGCTCAACGGCGTGAACATCGCGCTGATCGCCTTCGCGCGCCTGCACGCGGCGGGCCGGGGGGCGGAGTACGGACAGGTCTTCTTCCTGATGGTCATGGCGGTCGCGGCGGCAGAAGTCGCGGTCGGACTGGCGATCCTGATTTCCCTCTTCCGCACCCGCCGGACCGTCGACGCGGGCGAACTGAACACGCTCAAGGGATAAAATGGACAATACTCTCTGGATCATTGCGGCGGCCCCCCTCGCGGGCTTCCTCGTCAACGGGCTCCTCGGGAAGAAACTCCCGGAGAAGGTCGTCGGGACGATCGCTTTCCTCGGCCCCGCCGTCGCCTTTGTCCTCTCCGTTCTCGCCTTTCAGAAGGTGGTCGACGGGGGACAGCCCGTCCAGACGCTCTGGACCTGGATGGTCGCGGGGGACCTCACGATCAACTTCGGATTCCAGGTCGACCAGTTGAGCGGGATCATGATCCTCGTCGTCACCGGCGTCGGATCGCTGATCCACCTCTACTCGATCGGCTACATGCACGGCGACGACTCGATCTGGAGATACTTCGCCTACCTGAATCTTTTCATGTGTTCCATGCTCCTGCTCGTCCTGGGCGACAACCTGGTCGTCCTCTTCGTCGGCTGGGAAGGCGTGGGGCTCTGCTCCTACCTGCTCATCGGGTACTACTACAAGGACCTGAAAAACTCCGACGCCGGGAACAAGGCGTTCATCACGAACCGGATCGGGGACTTTGGATTTCTCCTCGGCATGTTCGCCCTCTTCTCGGTGGCGGGAACGCTCGACTTTTCAGAACTGAACGCGAAATTCAACGCGGACCAACTCGTCGTGGGAGGCCCCTTCGAGGGCTGGACCCTCCACGCCATTCTGACGTTCGCCGGGATCTGCCTCTTCCTCGGCGCCTGCGGAAAAAGCGCCCAGATCCCGCTTTACGTCTGGCTGCCGGATGCGATGGCCGGACCGACACCGGTATCCGCACTGATCCACGCGGCTACGATGGTCACCGCGGGAATCTACATGGTGGCGCGGATGAACTTCCTCTACGTTCAAATCCCGGACGTGATGGCCGGCATGGCCCTGGTCGCCGCGGCGACCGCCCTTCTCGCCGGAATCATCGCGGTCGCCCAGAACGACATCAAGAAGGTGCTCGCCTATTCCACGATCAGCCAGTTGGGATACATGTTCTGCGGCGTGGCCTCGACCGCCTTCACCGCCGGAATGTTCCACCTCGTGACCCACGCTTTCTTCAAGGCGCTGCTCTTCCTCGGGGCGGGAGCGGTTATCCTTGCGCTGCATCATGAGCAGGACATACGAAAGATGGGCGGAATGTGGAAAAAGATGCCCGCCCTCTTCATCCTCTTCCTCGTTGGGGGGTTGGCTCTCGCCGGCATGTACCCGCTCTCCGGCTTCTTCTCCAAGGATGCAGTCCTGACCGGTGTTTACCTGAAGTCCGGCCTTGCCTGGCAGGCAACCTGGTGGATGCTGCTTATCACCGTCGTCCTGACGGCATTCTATACCACCCGGCTCATGGTCCTGGTCTTCTTCGGAGAATGCAGGTACCAGGGGAAGATCGAGAAGGTGGGTCCCACAATAATGATCCCCCTCGTATTGCTTGCCGTTCTGTCCGCGGGTGCGGGGATTCTGGGCGGAGAATTGAACACGCTTCTGAATGGCGAGATCTGGAAAACGTTCTCAGAGATCGATACAGACAACTACAAGGAGGCGTACGGAAAAGTGGAGATTTTCTCCATCGGGGGATTCCTCGTGGGACTCCTGGGGGCCATCGGGCTCTACATGTTCAAACGGGATCTCCTGGAGAACTTCGTGAAGGGGGTCGGCCGTCCCCTGCACAGACTTGTCGAAAACAAGTTCTACGTCGACGAGGCGTACTACTGGGGCATCATCGCCCCTTTCCGGATGTCCGCCTCGGTCATGTGGTTCCTGGTCGACCGGATCCTGATCGACACGGTGCTCGTGGGCGGCGCGGCGAAGGTCGTCTACTGGACGAGCGGCGCGGTCCGGCAGGGACACCCCGGCACCATCAACGTGGGGGCGGCGGCGATCGTCGTCGGGCTCCTCGGATCTTTGTGTTTCCTCGTTTACCGGTACCTCAATGGATAAAATTCCCTTCCTGACGCTGATCACGATTCTGCCGGCGGCGGCCGGGCTCCTCCTCTGTCTCGTTCCCGACAAAAAGGGGGACGTGACGAAGTGGGCCGCCCTGATCGTTTCCCTGGTGGTCGCCGGGCTCTCGTTGATCCTCTACCGGGCCTTCAACGCCGACGGCGCGACGATGCAGTTCGTCGAGAACCACGCCTGGATTCCCGCCTTCCACGCGCGGTACCACCTGGCGGTGGACGGCATCAGCCTTGCGATGATCGCGCTGACCGGGATCCTGACGCCCCTGGCGATCCTCTGTTCCTGGAATTCGATCAAGGATCGGGCGAAGGGCTTCTTCATCTCTCTCCTCTTCCTCGAAACGGGAATAATGGGGGTCTTCGCGGCGGCGGACCTCTTCCTCTTCTACGTTTTCTGGGAAGTAATGCTCGTCCCGATGTACCTGATCATCGGCGTCTGGGGAGGACCGAGACGGATCTACGCGGCGGTCAAGTTCGTTCTCTACACGATCTTCGGAAGCCTGCTGATGTTCGTGGCGATCCTCTACTGCTACGCGCTCTCCGCGAAGGCGACCGGCACGCCCACGTTCGACATCGCCACGCTCCAGCAGATTCTTCCCCTGCAACTCGCGACGATGAAGACGGTGCAACTGCTTCTCTTCCTCGGCTTCGCGATCTCGTTCGCCATCAAGGTCCCGATGTTCCCCTTCCACACGTGGCTGCCCGACGCGCATGTCGAGGCCCCCACGGCGGGGTCGGTGATCCTCGCCGGCGTTCTGCTGAAAATGGGCGTCTACGGATTCATCCGTTTCGCGATTCCCTTCTTCCCCGACGCCGCGCAGTTGTGCACGCCCGCGATCATCGTCCTCTCGGTGGTCGGAATCATCTACGGAGCGATGATGGCGATGGCGCAGAGCGACATCAAGAAACTGATCGCCTACTCCAGCGTCAGCCATGTCGGCTTCATGATGCTGGGGCTCTTCTCCGGTTCCGTCGTGGCCGCGCAGGGCGCGGTCGTCCAGATGGTCAACCACGGCATCTCCACCGGCGCGCTCTTCCTCCTCGTCGGATTCATCTACGAGAAGACGCACAGGCGCGGCGTGGACGACTTCGGTGGCCTCGCGAAGGTGACGCCCCGCTTCGCGGTGATCTTCATGATCGTCACCCTCTCGTCGATCGGTCTTCCCCTGACGAACGGCTTCGTCGGGGAATTCCTGATCCTGCTCGGCGCCTTCCAGCAACACGCCTTCGCCGCCGCCGTTTCGACCTTCGGCGTCGTCCTGGGGGCGCTCTATATGCTGAAACTCTACCGCGACGTCTTCTACGGGAAGGTGACCGCGGCCAAGAATGAAAACGTCGGGGACCTGGGCGGAATCGAACTTGCCTACCTGGCCCCGTTGGTCATCCTGATCTTCGTCCTCGGGCTCGCCCCGAACCTCGTCCTGGACAAGACGGAAAAATCGGTGCGGCAGGTGGTGCAGATGTTCGACCGGGGAGTCGTTTCCGAAAGCGTACAAAAGTAGAACTGATGACGATCACAGCACAAGACTGGGCGTCGATCGCCCCCGCGCTCGTCCTTTTGGGGGCGGGGATCCTGATCCTCTTCTGGGATCTTCTCCGCACGCGGTTCGAATCGAAGATTCCCTTCGAACTCGTTTCGTTCGCGTCCATCGGCGTTTCCCTCTGGTTCCTCCTGAAAGGGATCCCGGCGCACGCGGATCCGATCGTGGGGTTCGGGGGAACGATGGTTCTCGACAACCTCGCCGTGGTTCTCTCGCTGGCGATCCTGGCGGGGACGGGCATGTTGATCCTGCTCGTTCCGGAAGACCTGAGACGGCGGAAAATCGATTTCGGGGAATTCTACGCGCTGGTCCTCTTCGCCAGCGCGGGCATGATGTTGCTCGTCGAGGCGACCGACCTGATCACGATCTTCCTCACGATCGAAATGCTCTCCCTGGCGGTGTACATTCTCACGGGAATGACGAGACTCCAGCCCCGTTCGGCCGAGGCGGCGATGAAATACTTCATCACCGGAGCCTTCGCGACCGGTTTCCTGCTCTACGGAATGACCCTTCTTTACGGGGCGAGCGGAACGATTCACCTCTCCGAGATGGCCGGGACGCTGACGGGCCACACGCCCCTCGCCCTGGCCGGACTGACGCTGATGCTCGTCGGGTTCGGGTTCAAGGTGGGTGCAGTCCCCTTCCACATGTGGGTTCCCGACGTGTACGAGGGAGCCCCGACACCCGTGACCGCCTTCATGTCGGTCACCGTCAAGGCGGCCGGTTTCGGCGCGCTCATCCGGATTCTCCTGGTCGGTCTTCCCGGCCAGGCGGCGCTCTGGGGAGACCTCCTCTGGGGTCTTGCGGCGGTCACGATGATCGTCGGAAACCTGATGGCGGTGCCGCAGAGGAGCGTCAAGCGGATGCTCGCCTATTCCAGTATCGCCCACACGGGATACATCCTGCTCGGCCTGGCGGCGCTGAAGTCGGGCGCGGTTGACGCAGGTTCCGCGGCGGTCTACTACCTTTTCGTCTACACCTTCATGACCTTCGGAGCGTTCGCGATCTGCATCTACCTCGGGCGGGAAGTCACTTTCCCCGGTCGGTCCGGCTCGGAATGGCACGACGCCGAAGACCTGACCGACTTCGCGGGGATCGCGAAGGAACGACCCTGGACGGCCGCGGCGATGACGCTCTTCATGCTCTCCCTGGCGGGCATCCCTCCGCTCGCGGGCTTCACCGGGAAGTTCCTCCTCTTCAAGGCCGCCATTCAGCACGGCTACTACTGGCTGGCGATCATCGGGGTCCTGATGTCGATCGTCTCGGTCTACTACTATCTCCGCGTCGTCATCTACATGTACATGAAGGATCCCCTCGAAGCGCCCTCCGGGAAGGTCGACGCCCATGTCGGCGCCGCCGTCACCGTCGCGGCCCTTTTGACCGTGGCCCTTGGCTTTATCCCCGGCTCCATGGTCGACCTCTCGCTCCGCGCGCTGACCTCCCTGGTCGGCCCGTAAATGCAGTCGAAGTGGTCCTGCACCATCGGAATCCTCATCGGAATTTTCCTGAGCGCGATGGACTCCACCATCGTCGCCACCTCCATGCCGACGATCATGTCCCGCCTCGATGGGATCGAGGTCTACTTCATGGTCTTTTCCGTCTACCTCGTCACGATGGTCGTCTCGATCGGGACTTTCGGAAGACTCTCCGACATCTACGGCCGGAAAAGGCTCCACCTCATCGCGGTCGGCATCTTTCTCCTCTCGGCGATGCTCTGTGGAACGTCCACCTCCAAGGAAGAGTTGATCTTTTACCGGGGCCTCCAGGGGATCGGCGCCGGGGGAATCGGCTCCCTCTCGTTCACGATGATCGGAGATCTTTTTTCTCTCCGCCAGCGCGCCCGGGTACAGGCGGCGATAAGCGGAATCTGGGGAGTCGCCACGCTGGTCGGCCCGCTTGCCGGAGGATTCATCACCGAGAACTGGAGCTGGCCATGGATTTTCTACGTGAATCTTCCGTTCGGGGTCATCTCGCTCGTCCTCGTCCAGCTCGCCTGGAAAGAGATGCACCCGCTTCGCAGTCACCGGCTGGATATTCCGGGCGCGCTCCTGCTGATCCTCGCCTCCAGCTCCCTGTTGATCGCCTTCATGATGGCCGGGCGGGGATTCGGATGGACCTCCCCCTGGGTGCTCCTCTTTTTCGGGGGAACCGCGGCGGCAATTCTCATTCTTGTGTTCGTCGAAAAGCGAACCCCCGCGCCTTTCATCGCCTATGATCTCTACCGCACGCGCCTCTTCGCGGCGTGTGGCCTGACCGGTTCGTTCGCGGTCGCCTGCCTTTTCGGCGTGACTTCCTACATGCCGCTCTACATCCAAGGCGTTCTCGGGGGAACCCCCTCGCAGGCGGGCCTCGTCTTCGTGCCGATGATGATCCCCTGGATTACATGCTCGGCCGCGTCCGGTTTCCTGCTGATCCGGTTCGGGTATCGCAACCTGGCCGTTCCCGGGATGCTCTTCCTCGTCTCCGGAAATTTCCTGGTCATGAAACTCGGACTCGACTCCACCTGGCTCCAGGCTGCGGGGGCGCTCATTCTCGTCGGAACGGGACTCGGCCTGACGGTTGCCCCGATGTTGATCGCGGTGCAGAACTCGGTCGCCCGCGCGAGAATGGGCGCGGCCACATCCCTCACCCAGTTCAGCCGTTCGATGAGCGGCGCGATCTGCGTCGCCGTAATGGGCGCGCTCCTCGCCGCGACCCTGGCATCCCAACGTCCGACGGGTGGCGACATCCCATCCCCCAACGATGTGGTCGACCCGGTCAAGCGCGACTCCCTCACGGAAGCCCAACGCCTGGCGTGGCGGGTCCCTCTCGTGAACGGCCTGAACCGCGCCTTCCTTGTCGGCATCGTCGCCGCGATACTGGGCTTCTTCACCGCCCTCGCCATCCCCCCCGGAAAGGCGGAGGAACTGACCGTCCGCTCACAAGATCCAAAAAACAATGGGGACATTACTACTTAACTCCCTCCCCGGTTGGGGGGGGGATTTAAATAGTAATGTCCCCATTGTTTTGCGGGGTTACTGCAAGGCCTTGCGGGCGCGGTCGAAGAGGGTTTTCATCAGTTTTTGCTTGTAGCCGTTACGCGAAAGGGGCCGCGCCCCGGCGAGGACATCGTCCCCCTTCACCATCCAGGGACGGGGAGCGACGCCCCCGAAGACGGTTCGGGCCACGCCCTCCTTCTCGGCGCGGGCGACGGAGACGAGAGGCCAGTCGAAGGTCTGGCGTTCCCGCACCTCGAGGTAGACGCTCTTCCACCCGGAGGGGACCACGATCCCCGTGACGATCTCGCCCTTCTTCAAGGCGTGTTCGCGGGCAGGATCGTCGCCGGTATCGAAGAACTGTTCCGCCGAGAGGGTGTGTCGCCCGCCCGGTCCGGCCACTTTGATCGTGCCGTCGAGCGCGACAAGGGCGATCCCCAGGCTCGAGGGATGGACGGCACAACATTTCGTGTTCGCGAAGAGGGCATGCTGGCGATTCTCTCCCTCCATCGCCGGGCAGGAGTCGCCGCCCTTTTTTCGGCAGTCGAAGGCGTCGTTCCGGAAATACCAGCATCGGGACCCCTGGCAGAGGTTTCCCCCCACCGTCGCCATGTTCCGGATCTGCGGCGTCGCCGCCTCGGCGGCGGAGACGGCGAGCGCGGTGAAGCCGGATTGGAGGAGCGGGTGGTTCGCCACGTCGTCGATCGTCGCGAGCGCACCGATCCGGGCGGTCTGTCCCACTTCGATCGCGCGGAGATCAAGCCCCTGCAGGTTGACCAGTCTCTCGGGAGCAATGATCCGGGCCTTCATGAGCGCCACGAGGTCGGTCCCTCCCGCCTTCGCCCGGACATCCCCCTTCGCCTGCAGGAGTTCCACCGCTTCCGATACTTTCTTCGGCGTGACGTATTCGAACCGGTTCATGCGTGGTAATTCTCCTCCGTCGCCTGTTGTATGTGGCCCTCGTCGTCGATGACCGCCCACTGCGAACCGGGCTCGACCGCCGTCGAGGCATGACTCATGACCGTGTCCCGGAGCTTTCCGCAGACGTCCTCCCACGAGAACCTTTCCTTCCCGGCACGAACCCGTCCGCCCTCAAGGAGTTCCATGTCCGCGGAATTCGTTTCCAGTTTCGGGGCGACCTCATCGAAGAGGGTCTTCAAGACCGACTTCACGGCCCGCTTCACCTCCCATTCCACCCCGCGGGTGGTGGAACTCCCGGCGCTCGCTCCGGAGGAACCGTACCGACTGTCGCCGATCCGCACGGTGATCTTCCCGAGCGGGAGGTATTTCAGGAAGCGGGAGGTGTGGAGTTGGACGACCGTCCGCGCCCCGCCGCCGATATCCTGCGTTCCACAGAGAGTCTCGACCGACCCGTCCCGGTGAATCTTGATCTGCGCCATGCTATCCCTCCATCGCCTCCAGGACGTGCGGCGGCGTGAAGGGCATCCGCGTCACCCGCACGCCCAGCGCGTTATAGATCGCGTTCGAAAGCGCGCCCGCCGTCGGAACCACGGGGGCCTCCCCGGCGCCGGAAGAGCGCCCCTCCTCTCCGAGAAGAACGATGTCGATCTCCGGGACGTCGAGCGATCCCATGACCTTGTAGAACTCCATGTCCGCGTTCAACATCGCGCAGGTTCCCGGATCGAGAATGCGTTCCTCCAGGAGAGCCCAGGAGAGGCCCATGATCGTTCCGCCGGAAACCTGGTTCAGGATCGCCCGCCGGTTGATGAAGCCTCCCTGGAAAACGACCACCACCTTCTTCACCCGGACCACGCCCGTTCCACGGTCGACCTCCACCTCGGTGAAGTTGCATCCCTTCGACCCCGCGAACTCGCCGCACCCCACGCCGATTCCCCGCACGACCGTTCCACGATCCTCGCCAGGCTTCGACGGCCGCCTGTGCCAGCCGATCCTTCGCGCGCCGATATCGAACCATTCCGCCAGGTCGGGCCTGTTTTTCAGCCGCAACTCCAGCGGATCCATTTCCAGTTCGGCGGCAAGGTCGTCCATGATGCATTCCATCACGTACTGGGCGGGAGGTGCTCCCGGCGCGCGCAGGGCGGGGACGGGCCCGATGCCGCCCATGTTCAACCGGACGCGGTCGCACGCGGAATCGACCCGGTACCAGTAGGGGCTCATCTTCCGCGGCCACGCCTTCCGCCAATCGCCGACGAGCGTGCCGTCCTCTTTCGCGCCGAGGCGAACCTGGACCACGTTGGGAATCCGGCCGCCCCCTTCCAGCAATTCGCCGGCCCGGTTGTTCATGCACTGGACCGGGACTCCCAGTTCTTTCGCCCATTTCACCGCGTCGGCCATCCGGCTCCACGGCCGGATCTTGGCGCCGAAGCCTCCGCCCACGTGGTCGGTGATCACCTGGATCCGACTGCTCGGCATGCGCAGGGATTGGGCGAGCCGTCTTTGAACGCCGCTGACGTGCTGGGTCGATTCATGGACCCGGAGTTGTTCCCCCTTCCATGCGACAGTTCCCCCGTGCGGTTCCAGCGCGGAGTGCTGAACCATGTTGACTTCGTAGACGTTTTCCACGGAGGCGGCCGCGGCCCTGATCGCCCCCCGGATCCCCGGTGATTTTCCGCTCTCCCGGACCCGTCCCTTTTCGAATGCTTCCATCGGATCCGAAAGGGCGGGGACCGGTTCCAGGCGAAGCCGGAGCGCCCCGAGAGCCTCGTCGGCCGCCTGTGGATCCTCGGCGAAAGCGACGGCGACGGGTTGCCCGATGGAGCGGGGCGACTTCGTCAGCAGGCGGACATCCCGGACACCGGGAACCCTCTTCGCCGCGTCCAGGTCGGCCCGGGTCACGCTCGCGCGATCGAAGGGGGAATTGAGCAACCGCGCAAAAAGTTGCCCTTCGAGCCGGATATCACTGCTGTATTTCGCCACGCCCGATACTTTTTCAGGCCCGTCGACGCGGGGAACGCCTTTTTCCTGGAGGACCTTCTGGAGTTCCTTTCCGCCGAGCCGGGTGAGATCCTCTTCCGGTTTTTCGCCCTTCACCACCGCCATCGCCGCGGCAAACATGCCCTGGTAGGCGGCGCACCTGCAGGTGTTTCCGGCACACGCTTCCTTCACTTCGTCCAGCGTCGAATAGGGATGATCCCGAAGGTGCGCCTGGATCGACATGATGAATCCGGGGATGCAGTATCCGCACTGCAACCCCTCCTTCTCGACGAATTTCCGTTGGAGAGGAACGAGGGAGCCTTCCTTCCCGAGCCCCTCGACCGTCGTCACTTCCCGCCCGACGGAATCGATCGCGAGGGAGAGGCAGGCGACGATCGGTTTTCCGTCCTGCCAGACGGTGCAGGCGCCACACGCGCCCCGGTCGCAGACTTCCTTCGGCCCGGTCACGTTGAGATGGTGTCGCAGGGCGTTGAGGAGGGTCGTCCGCGGTTCGACGTTCAGGTCGCGGGTCTCCCTGTTGACCCGCAGGGTGAAGGTGGTCTTGTCTGGCCCGGCCACCGCGGAGCCCTTGGTGGTTGGCATCGCACCGGCCAGTTTGCCCCCGGCAAGCACCCCTCCCCCGGCGCCCATCGCCTTCAGAAACCCGCGCCGGGACAGCTTCCCTTTCTCGGACATGATCCCCCCGTATCGTCGCCTCTCTTTACTGTACCCCGACGAATCGATTCCGGGGGGGAAATTCTGGATCTTATCTGGACTTTTTGAATTCGAAGCCCTTGGCCTTCATCTGTTCTTCCAGCGTGGCCCGGACGGCGGAACTGAAGGTCTGCACTCCGTCTTTCTGGAGCTTCTTCTCGATGAATACGCGCCGCTCTTCGCCAAGCTTCCCCAACTCTTTTTGGACCTCGTCCCGTTCTTTCTTTTTCTTTTCCAGGTGGGCTTTCTTCTCTTCGAGGGTCATCTTCCGCATCTCTTCCGGAAGTTGATCCTCCTTGACCTCTTCCAGTTTGACCTTTCCTTCCTTGAGGGCATCGACCAGGTCCCAGGCGCTGTTCCTGTAGAGGCCGGACCCCTTCGAAAGCGCCCGCTCGACGTCCGCTTCCCCGGGGGATTCGGTAGCCTTGTCATCCATATTTTCCTGCAACTTTTTCCGGGAGTCCCCTTTTCGACCATACGCGATGTAGGTCGTGTTGAGCATTTTATTGAGTTCCCGGATCCGGGCGTCCTGCGGGGCGCGGATCGATGCGGCGGCCTTGTTGTGGTCGATATTGAAGAAACGTCCGTCGGAAAGCGTGGCGGCGTGCGCCCATTTCCCGGAACGGCCCTGGTCTTCGGGGCCGCAATGGAGGGTGTTGACGGTGATTCCCTTTTCGATGGCCGACTTGCAGGCGAGCTGGTAGTCGAGGGATCCCTGCGTGAAGGGCTCGTTCCCGGCGATGAAGATGGCGCGGTACTGGTCCCCTTCCGACCATTTCAATTCCTGGACGGCGCGGGAGATCGCCATTCCGCAGAACTCGTTTCCCCCGTTCGTGGTAAGGGCGAAGAGTTCGGTGGAGATGCGGTCGAGATCGTCACTGAGCGGGACGATTTCCCGGATCCATCCCGACTCGGTCGAAAGCGAGCTTTTTCCGTACTCGTAGAGAGCCACCCGCAGGTCGGGAATGGAACCATGTTTGCGCGCCGTCGCCAGGGTGTTGACGATATCCCAGAGACGGGCCTTCGCCTGGTCGAGCAGTCCCTGCATGGAACCGCTGGTATCGAGGAGAATCGCGATCTCCACCCTCGGAGGGGCGACCTTGGTCGCCATTTTCGTTTCCTGTTTTGCGGAGAGCAGCGTCCCCGACAACAGGACGGTGAGAAGTGCGGTCAATTTCCATGCGATGTTCATTTTGAATCCCTTTCGTTTTCAATCTCTGCCCTCTTTGACGCAGGGGAACCGCGAAGGTTCCGAATAATATTGAAATCGGGCGCCACTTGTCCGGGGTGCGTCCCGTGGCTATACTTTGGGGCAGAATGAGGTCAAACGACACTCCCCCCCACGCGTTTCGTCCGGTTCCCCGAACGGGCGTCATCTACGTCACCGAGGAGGCGCGCAAGCGGGGCTACTCCCCGGAGAAGACGGACTGGTGCAACCTCGGGCAGGGACAGCCCGAAAGTGGTTCCTTGCCGGGGGCGCCGCCCCGCATCGATTCCATCCAGGTCGATCCACGGGACCATGAATACGGCCCGATCGCGGGTCTCCGGGAGGTTCGGGAGGCGATAGCCGCCCTCTACAACGAACAATACCGCCAGGGGAAGAAGTCCCTGTATACCGCCGAAAACGTCTCGATCTGTGGCGGAGGACGCCTCGCTCTTACGCGCGTGGTTGCGTCGCTGGGACAGATCAACCTGGGCCATTTTCTTCCCGACTACACGGCGTACGAGGAACTGCTCGACATCTTTCGCAACTTCACGTCGATCCCCATCCTGCTGGAGCCGGGACGGGGATATGAATTTTCGGCCGAAGAGCTGGGGCACGAAATCTCGGGTCGCGGACTGGGAGCAATCCTGCTGTCCAACCCGTGCAACCCGACCGGCAAACTCGTTCATGGCGACGAACTGGCGCGGTGGGTGGAAACGTCGCGCGAACAGGAATGCACGCTGATCCTGGACGAGTTCTACAGCCGGTACGTCTGGCTCGATCGGGAAAACCCCACGCCGGTGAGCGCCGCCGCGTACGTCGAAGATGTCGAGCGCGATCCCGTGGTCCTGCTGGACGGCTTCACAAAGAATTTCCGGTACCCGGGATGGCGTCTCGGATGGGTGGTCGCGCCCCGCTCGATCATCGAGAAGATCAACAGCGCGGGCAGTTTCCTGGATGGCGGAGGAAGCAGGCCGTTACAGCGCGCCGCCCTGCCCCTCCTCGAACCGGGGCACGTCGCGCGGGAGACGCGGGCCATTTTCGACGCCTTCCACCCCAAGCGTCGCGTGCTGATGGAAGGGCTGAAGGCGCTCGGAATCACGACATCGAACGAACCGCAGGGGACCTTCTATGTATGGGGAGATCTCGCGAGGCTTCCCGGATCCCTCTCCAACGGGATGGACCTGTTTCAAAAGGGGCTCGACCGGAAAATGATCGTGGTTCCCGGGGAGTTCTTCGACGTGAATCCCGGCCGGCGCCGCCCCGGACATGTCTCCCGCTTTCGCTCCCACGCCCGCTTTTCCTTCGGCCCCCCGCTTGCGACGATCGAAGAGGGGCTCAAAAGGCTCGGCGCACTCATCGAGGGAGAGCGGTAGCCCCCGAAACGACTGCCCGTTTCAACAGCACTTCAAATTTGCAGAGGCAGGTTCAAGACAGGCTTTATGGCTGCCGTTCCCCGAATCCGTTTCCGCACCGAGATCGTCCTGGAGATGATTCCAGAGACCCTTCAGGGTTTCGTCGCAGGCGTCCACTCCTCCGACAGCATATCATATTATTCAGCAGGCAAGGATCGAAGAGGGGCTCAAAGGGTATGGGGTAAGTCCCCCCGCAGGCTTTGATCCGCAAAGATAGCATTCCCCACCGCTTTTCATGCCCGCCTCCAGCCGATATAATGGGAGCATGTCTTACGAGGCCGAATGTCCGTGTGGCGCCCGGCTCCAGGTGGGCGATCACGCAGAGGGGAAGCGGATCAAGTGTCCCCGGTGCGGCGAACTGATCTCCATTCCCCGGGCGGATGAACCCGAGGAGGCGATTCCCGTCGTCTCTCTCGGTGAGAATCCTCCGGAGAAGGGGGAGGATCGGAACCCCTGCCCCTACTGCGCGGAGATGGTGCTTTCCCACGCGAAAATCTGTCCCTGCTGCCAGAGTCCGCTCGGAACCGGACCCGAAACCCCCTGCCCGAACTGCCAATCCGTCAACTCATCCCTCATCACGGAATGCCGGAACTGCGGGAAGAGCATGACGCCGGGAACGCCCTTCTCCCCCGGCCCGGAACCGGCGCAGGGCCCCCGCGCCGCGATCATGGCCTCGAGCGGGAACAGTCTCTCCATCCTCGACTGGATCCTCGGAATCTTTCTCCCGATCGTCGGAATCATCATGGGCATGATCTACCTGACCACCGGACGAAGTTCCCGGGGATGGCAGATCCTGGGGCTCTCGATCATCGGGCTCGTGATCAGCTTCGGCTGTCACGGGTCGAACGCCCTCAACTGATTCCATGTCCACCCATTGCCATTTCAGCGAGTGCGAAGAGAAACCTTCGACCTTCTCCACCCACGGTCGATGTTTCGTCTGCGGAGAGACCTACTGTCCGCGGCATGTCACGAAAATGGAGTACGCGCAATACCTCCGGCAGGTCATTCCCATCACCCACGAGGGGGTCCAGGGCTACTGCGTCAATTGCGTTCTGCGCCATAAACCGGAGCACGTCAAGGGCGCGATCGACCGGAAATGTTCGAGGGTGGACTGCCTGGCCAGCCTTCCAAAAATGACCACCGTCAAGAAGCTCTGCAGTTATTGCGGCCGGTGGTACTGCTCCGTCCACTTCTACACGCGGGAGGACCTCACGACCGAACTGATCCTGAACCTGAAAAAGTTCAGGGTGATCGAAGGGGCGGGATCGTGCGACGAGTGCCTGAAGCGGGATCCGATCGGCGCGCGGGTCGTCGGCAAAAAGGGCTTCTTCGGCTCCCGCGCCGCGGAGATGGGGGAGCGCCTCGCCGAAGTGATCGAACAGCGCCTGCCCGTCATCGCCCATTCCACGGGAGAAAGCCTCGCCAAGGGAACGGTCGAGGGAATCAAGGACCAGAAAGAGGAGATCATCGAAGTCACCCAACAGGCGCTCGACGCGCCCGTAAAGCAGAGGATCTGGGCGACGGTGATCGGCCTGGGCGGCGGTGTTGTTGCCATCGGAATCTCCATCCTCTACGGGAAGATGGATTCCGGAGAAACCGCCGGCTTTTTCCACACCTACAGGTGGGTTTCGCTCGCCATTCTCGTCGGCATCGTCACCCTCTCCTTCCTTTCCACGGCGATCAAGACGATGCAGGCTTGGAAGGCGGTCCGGGCGGCAGGAAAGCTGGGAGAAACGACGCGGGAAGTCGCGTTCTCCACCTTCCAGAAAATGATGGTCGTGAACGTCCCCATCCTGCTCGTGGTGATGGTCCTGACCGGCGTTGCCGCCTACTTCGTTCTCACATCCTGATTCTTTTCGAACAACGCCACCGCTTCGACGTGGTCGGTGTGCGGAAAGAGGTCGACCCCTTCGATCCGCGCCATGCGGTACGATTCGAGGATCTTCTCCCGGTCCTTCGCGAAGTTCTTCGGGTTGCAGGAGACGTAGAGAATCCGCGGGGGAGACATTTCGAGGACCGCCTTCAACGCCTTGGGGTGCATCCCGGCGCGGGGAGGATCGAGAATCACCGTGTCGACCTCCCCCGTCCAGTCGCGCAGAACCTTCTCCACCTTTCCCGTAACGAACTCTATGTTCCCCACCCCGTTTTCCCGGGCGTTGAACCGCGCGTCCTCGACAGCTTCCTCGACCAGTTCCACCCCGACGACTTCCCGGCAGAGGTCGGCCAGGAGAATGCCGATCGCGCCACCGCCGCAATAAAGGTCGAGGATCCGTTCCGGCCGCAGTTCCCCGATCCAATCGCGGATCAGCGTATAAAGCACCTCCGCCCCGCGGGTGTTGGTCTGGAAGAAGGAGTTCGGAGAGATGCGGAAGGTTTTCCCGAGGAGCGTATCGTCGATCGTGCCGGGGCCGGTCAGGATCTCGACCTCTGCGAGCAACGCCGCATCCGCACGGCCGGTATGCCTGCCGTGGAGAATCGTCGTCGCGGGATAAACGGACCCGACCGCCTCCACGAAAGTGTCGCGCGGAAGTTCCCCCTCCGCGGTCAGGAGGAGCACCATCCGGTCTCCGCTGTTTTTCCCCTCGCGAACGAGAAGGTGGCGGAGAAATCCGACGTGACGCCGGACGTTGTAGGGAGCGAGCCCCTCCTTCCGGGCCCAGGCGTGGACGGCGTCGAGGAGGGCCGGGGTTTCGGGGGAGAGCAGGTGACATTCGGAGAGGTTCAAAACCCGGTACCACTTCCCCCGTTCCTTCAGACCCAGGAGGATATCGTCCTCCCCTTCCGGCGGGGGCGGGTAGACGTCCCCGAAGGAGAACTCCATCTTGTTGCGGTAGTACCAGAGATCGGGCGAGGGATGGAGCGGGACGGGGACCCCGAAGAGTTCCTCCAGGATCTCCTTCTTCGCCTCCAACTGCGCCTCGTAGGAGAGGTCCTGGCGGCGACAGCCCCCGCATTCGCCGAAGTGCGCGCACCGGGGTTTGACCATTTCGCCCCTAGAGTTCCTTCATCGCGCCGGCCATGCCGGTGAGGGTCTTCTTGGCGTCTCCGAAGACCATCATCGTGTTGTCCTCGAAGAAGAGCTGGTTCTGGATCCCGGCGAAGCCGACGTTCAGGCTGCGCTTCAGCACCATGCAACTGCGCGCCTCTTCCACGTTGAAGACCGGCATCCCGTAGATCGGGCTTTTCTCGTTCGTCTTCGCCGCCGGATTGACGACGTCGTTGGCTCCGACCACGACGACCACGTCGGTCTGGCTGAACTCGCCGTTGATCTGGTCGAGGTCGAAGAGCTGGTCGTAGGGGACGTTCGCCTCGGCGAGAAGAACGTTCATGTGGCCCGGCATCCGACCCGCGACGGGATGAATGGCGTATTTCACGGTCGCGCCCTGTTCCTCCAGCAACCCGGCAAGGTCGCGCACCGCGTGCTGTGCCTGCGCCACCGCCATGCCGTACCCGGGAATGAAGATGACCGACTGGGCGTCGGCAAGCACCATCGCGGCCTCGTCGACGCTCGCCTCCTTGACGGTGCCCTGCGGCCCGTCTCCCGAAACGGTCTCCACCACGGCGCCGAATCCGCCGAAGATCACGTTCGCCAGCGACCGGTTCATCGCCTTGCACATGATCTTCGTCAGGATGATTCCGGAAGCGCCGACGAGCGACCCGACGATGATCAGGACGTTCGAGCCGAGGACAAATCCGGTAATGGCGACCGCGATTCCCGAGTAGGAGTTCAGAAGGGAGATGACGACCGGCATGTCCGCGCCGCCGATGGCGATCACCAGGAGAATTCCGAGGAGCAACCCGATGGCGACCAATCCCAGGAAAAACAGGGTCGTGGGCTGGAAGGCCAGGAGGAAGATCGCGATCGCCACCAGACCGAGAACGAGGAGAAGATTGAGAATGTGCCTCCCGGGCAGAAGAATCGGCTTCCCGGTCATCCACTCCTGCAGTTTCAGGAAGGCGATCAGGCTTCCCGTGAAGGTGATCCCCCCGATGATGGCGGCCAATATGATCGCGAACTGGGGAACGAAAGGCTGGGATTCGAATCCTTTCAGGTATTCCGCCATCGCGACGAGCATTGACGCGCCGCCCCCGAAGCCGTTCAGGATCGCGACCATCTGCGGCATGGCGGTCATCTGGATCCGGGTGGCCGCCACCGCGCCGACGACTCCCCCGACGGCGACGCCGGCGAGAATCAGCCTTGGATCCTTGATGCCCCCCGCCACCGCGGTCGCGCCGACCGCGAGGACCATCCCGATCATCGAGACGAAATTCCCCCGCCGGGCCGTCCGGGGCGAGGAAAGCATTTTCAGCCCCATCATGAAGCAGATGGCGGCTACGAGGTAGGCCAGTTGAATCACGTATTCGGGAATATTCATCTCTTCTTCTTAAACATGCCGAGCATACGGTCCGTGACGAGGTACCCGCCCACGATGTTCATCGTTCCGAAGGCGACGGCGACGGCGCCGAGAACGCCGGTCAGGGTCACACCGGAGATCGCTCCGGCGGCCACGAGAGCGCCCACGAGGGTGATCCCGGAAATCGCGTTCGACCCCGACATCAGCGGGGTATGAAGCGTCGGCGGGACTTTCGATATCAGTTCGAACCCAAGGAAGACCGCCAGGACAAAAACGGTGATTCCGAAAAGAAGCTCAAGAGGCATTCATCACCTCCTTCACCTTCGGATGAACCACTTCCCCCTCCAGGGTAATAACGCATCCGCGGATGATTTCGTCGTCCATGTTCAGATTCAACTCTCCTTCCTTCGTGGTGAGGTGGCCGAGGAGTTTCTCCATGTTGCGGGAGAAGACCTGGCTGGAGTGAACGAAGATCCGGCTGGAAATGTTCACGGCGCCCACGATGGTGACCCCGTGCCGGACGACGTCCTTTCCGGGTTCCGCCCCTTCGCAGTTCCCGCCCTGTTCGGCGGCGAGGTCGACCACGAGCGAACCGGCCCGCATCGACCGGAGGTGGGCGTCGGTCACCAGGATCGGCGCGCGCCGTCCCGGGATCAGCGCAGTGGTGATCACCACGTCCGACTTCGCGATATGTTCGGAGACCATTTCCGCCTGCTTCTTTTTATATTCGTCGCTCTGCTCGGCGGCGTACCCGCCTTCACCCTTCTTTACCTCGACGCCCCTGACCTCGAGGAACCGGCCGCCGAGACTCTGGACCTGTTCCTTGCACTCCGGCCGAACGTCGGTCGCCTCGACCACCGCGCCGAGCCGCTTGGCGGTCCCGATCGCCTGGAGGCCGGCAACCCCGGCGCCCATCACGAGGATCTTCGACGGCGAAATCGTTCCCGCGGGGGTCATCATGAGCGGGAAGATTTTCGGAAGCCGTTCCGCGGCGGCGACGACCGACCAGTACCCCGCGAGAGAGGCCTGGGAACTGAGAACGTCCATCGCCTGCGCGAGCGTGGTCCGCGGGATGGACTCGAGACCGATCGCGGTGACCTTCTTTTCCGCCAGCGCGGTCGCCAGGTCCGGGTTCTGCAGCGGCCAGAGGAGGCTCACGAAGATCGATCCTTCGCGTAGTTTCCCGATCTCTTCCATCGTCGGCTTCTGGATCTTGAAGACGATGTCGGCCTCCCACGCGGAGCCGTTCAGCGTCGCGCCGACGTCCGTGTACTCCGCGTCCGCGATGGCGGCGGAATCGCCGGCTCCCGGTTCGAGGACGACCTCGTGTTTCTTCACGAGGCGCTTCACCGTTTCGGGAATCAACGCGACACGCCGTTCCCCTTCGGTTCTTTCGTTGACGATTCCAATCTTCATCTTTTTCGAATCACCTACTGGTTGTCGATCTGCGCCTTCTGCAGGCTGCCGCTGTAGTCGACGTAGATCGTTTTCCATTCCGTATAGACTTCGTAGATCGGATGGGCGCCTTCGCGGTGCCCGTTCCCGGTCTGTTTCACGCCGCCGAAGGGAAAGTGGCATTCCGCGCCGATCGTGGGTGCGTTGATGTAGACGATCCCGCTCTCGACATCCTCCATCGCGCGGAAGGAATTGCGAACGTCGTTGGTGAAGAGAGAGGCGGAGAGGCCGTAATCGGTTCCGTTGAGGATCTCGATCGCGTTGTCGATGGAGTCGCATTCGAGAATCGAGAGAACGGGACCGAAGATCTCCTCCCGGGCGACCCGCATCCCGGGGGTGACGCCGTCGAGGAGGGTCGGTTTGTAGAAATTCCCCTTCCGGAGACTGCCTTCCGTGGAGGGTTCGCCGCCGCAGATGACCTTCGCGCCTTCCTTCCGGGCGATCTCCACCCAACCGTGTACGGACTTGACCTGTTCCGGGTTGATGAGGGGGCCGACCTCGGAGGTTTCGTCGAGACCGTTCCCGAGCTTGAGTTTCCGCGTCGCCTCGAGGAGGCGGGAAATGAATTCATCCTTGATCTTCTTGTGAAGAATCAGCCGACTCGTCGCGGTGCACCGCTGGCCGGTCGTTCCGAAGGCGCCCCAGAGAACGGCTTCGAGGGCGAGGTCCAGGTCGGCGTCGTCCATCACGGCCTGGGCGTTCTTCCCCCCCAGTTCGAGGGAGACACGCTTGAGCATCTGTCCGCCGGTCGCGTTGATGCCGCGGCCGACCTCGGAGGAACCGGTGAAGGAGATGACGCGCGTGTCGGGATGCTTCACGATCGCGGTGCCGACGCTTCCGCCGCCGCCGTGAACGAGGTTGAAGACGCCCGCGGGCACGCCCGCTTCCGACAGGATTTCGGCGAAGAGGTCCCCGCAGTGGGGAACGTCGCTCGCCGGTTTGAAGACGACGGTGTTGCCCGAAACGAGCGCGGGGAAACTTTTCCATGTGGGGATCGCGAGGGGGAAGTTCCAGGGGGTGATCAACCCGGCCACGCCGATCGGAACGCGAACGGTCCAGCCCGCCTTGTTCGGCATTTCACACGGAGCGGAGAAGCCGTGCAGGCGTCGTCCTTCGGCTCCGTGGATGTAGGCGGTGTCGATCCCTTCCTGGGTGTCGCCGCGGGCCTCCTTGAGGACCTTGCCCATCTCGCGGGTCATCGCGCGGGCGATCTCCTCTTTCCGGGCCTTCATCAGTTCCCCTGCGCGGAAGATGATTTCGCCCCGGCGCGGCGCGGGGGTTTTCCGCCACCCCTCGAAGGCATTCTTCGCCGCCTCGACCGCATTCTCGACGTCGGCCGGACCGCTCGCAGGGAACTCGCCGATGATGTCGTCCCGGTCGGCGGGGTTGACGTTCTGGAACGTCTCGCCGCTTTCAGCCGGAACCCATTTTCCACCGATGAAATTCTTGAAAGTCACAGATTCTGCCACGCTGGTCCTCCTCCGCCTTCGGGCGGCACCCACTGGATGACGCCGTAGGGGTCCATGATGTCACAGGTCTTGCAATGCAGGCAGTTGGTAAAGTTGATCTGAAGCCTGCCCCGGGGATTCTCGTCGGTTTTGACCCATTCGTATACCGAGGCGGGACAGAACCGCTGGCAGGGATTCCCGTATTCCTCGGTGCACCGGTCGACGCAGATGTTCGTATCGGCGACGAGAAGGTGGCTCGGGGAATCCTCCTCGTGGATCGTCCCGGAGTTGTAGACGTTTGTCAGTTTCCCGAAGGTGAGCTTGTCGTCGAACTTCATCCGTTCGGGTTCCTTCGCGCCCCGGCCGTGGTACTGCTCGATCGTCCGCATTTCCAGGTGGCCCGGCTCGATCTTCAGGCGGGAGAAGGGGCTCCACCCGTTGGTGAATGTGCCGATCGCGCCGTTGACGAGTCCCCCGAGGAATCCGCGCTTGAAGCCGTGCTTGAAGTAACGCGATTTCCAGAGTTCCTTTTTGATGAAGGAAGCCTCGACCTTCGCCTGGTAGGAGGAGAGGGCTTCGTCGCCGGCGTCGTTTTTTTCGATCGCGGCGAACGCGGTTTCGGCGGCAAGCATTCCCGACTTCATCGAGAGATGGACGCCCTTGAGCTTCATCGCGTCGAGGAGGCCGGCGGAATCGCCCACGAGCATGCAGCCGGGCATGTATAGTTTTGGAACGCTGAACCACCCGCCCTCGGGGATGGTCTTCGCGCCGTACTCCACCATTTTCCCGCCCTCGAGGATCTGCCTGATTTTCGGATGGCTCTTGAAGCGTTGGAATTCGTGATGGGGATCGAGGAAGGGATCCTTGTAGTCGAGGCCGACGACCCAACCGATGTTGATCCGGTTGCCGCCCATCGAGTAGATGAAGCCGCCCCCGAAGGCGTCGTTCTTGAGGGGGTACCCCATCGTGTGGACGACCCGCCCCTCGTGGACGTGGCCTTCCGGCATCTCCCAGATCTCCTTGATCCCGGTCGCGAAAACCGCCGGGTTTTTCCCTTTCTGAAGCTGGAACCGGTTGATCGCCATGCGGCTGAGAGTGCCCCTGGGCCCCTCGCCGAGGATCGTCACCTTCGCATGGATGTCGACGCCCTCTTCAAAATTGGGCTTCTTTTCGCCGTTCTTGTCGAGCCCCTTGTCGCCCGTGCGAACGCCGATGACCCTTCCCTCCTTCTGGAGCAGGTCGACGGCGGGAAACCCGGGAAAGACGTCCACGCCCACCGCTTCCGCTTTTTCGCAGAGCCACCGGACGACCCTTCCGAGCGTTACGACGTAATTCCCGTGGTTGTTCATGGGAGGAGGAATGACCGGGAGGGAGACGACGTCGTTCTCCGTCATGAAATAGACGTGGTCTTCCTCCACCGGGGACTCGACCGGGAATCCGTCCTCGAGCCAGTTCGGGAAGAGTTCCCGGATGGCGGCGGGATTCATCACGGCGCCGGAAAGCGCGTGGGCGCCCACTTCTTTCGCCTTCTCGATCACGCAGATCGAGAGTTCCTTCCCGGCCTCTTTGGCCAGGCGGGAGAGGCGAATGGCGCCGCAGAGCCCGGCAGGCCCTGCTCCGACGAAAAGCGCGTCTACTTCGAGAATTTCACGTTCCGGCATTGCGGCAGATTCTAGGATATGGGGTATGGTCTGTAAACAAAGTCCGCACCCAATTCAGCGCGGCAAGGTATCGGGACTCAAGCCTTTACGAGAATATGATCCCCTTCGACCTTCACTTCGTACACCCGGAGATTTCCCGTTCCGACGCTCTTGTACGCTCCGGTCTTGAGGTCGAATCTCCACTTGTGAAGGGGGCAGACGACGTCCGTCCCGTCCAGTTTCGATTCGCCGAGCGCCCCTCCCTGGTGGGGACAATCTCCCTGGACCGCGTGGTAGGTTCCGTCCAGGTTGAAGATCGCGATCGGCTTCGAATTGGCGATCACGGGAAGGCCGTGGCCGACAGGGATCTGGTCCACCTTCGCGACCTTGCGGAACTCGGGCGGATCCTGTGTGATCGACCGGACCATGGTGTCCTTCTCGATCTTGTTGCGCACGTGGGTACGGATCTCGGGAGCCTTCTTCAGTTTTTTCGTGGCGCAACCGGTGCACCCGGCGACCCTCTTCGGGGCGCCTTCCAGGTCGGCGGCCTTCACGATGATGAGGTCCCCGTTCGATTCCATTTCGACGGTCAGTTCGCGAAGGAGAAAATTCTGCTGAACGACCCTCCCAACGCCCTCCTTCGTGAGAACGTCAGCGCCGCGAGAGGGGAGCATCTTTCGCGATTCCTTGTACCCAGCGTACTCGTACCGGAGACAGCAAAGCAGTTTCCCGCACCGGCCGGTGATCTTGGAGGGATCGGCGGTATGTTTCTGGATCTTCGCCATGTCCATGGTGATCCCACCCAGATCCTTGAGATGACTGCGACAGCAGAGGTCGAGGCCGCAGTGCCCGACGTCGCCCACCAGGCGGGCCTGGTCCCGGGCGCCGATCTGTTTCAACTCGATCCGGGTCCGGAACTCGCTCGCCAGGCGCCGGACGAGTTCGCGGAAATCGACGCGCGTATCGCTGGAGAAGTAGAAGATGATCCGTTCGCTTCCCAGGAGATGGTCGACCTGGAGGAGTTTCATCGGAAGCTTGAGTTCCTTCACATGCTCCTTGAAGAAGGAGATTTCGCGCGGATTGTTTTCCTCCTCGAGCGTGGCGAGGGCCTTGTAATCCTCGTCGCTGGCGCGGCGGAGAACGGTCCCCATTCCCGCGGTGGACATGCCCTCCGGAATCGGTTCGAAGGTGGTGAGAAGTTCCCCCACCTCCTTTCCCCGCTCGGTGCGGACGACGCATTTCTCCCGCTTGCGCAGGTCGTTCCTGTCCCGCTTGAACTTCCCGATCAGGAGCATTTTTCCGTATCGGCATGTGGCAAAGTAAGCCATCGTCAACTCTCCGTACCTTTCTCCGCGGCGATCAGCCGCACTTCCTTCTCCAGTTCGTCCACCATCTCTTCCTCGCCCACGCGGCGAAGGAATTTCCCCTTCCGGAAGAGCATTCCCCTGCCCCGTTCCCCGGCGATCCCGACGTCCGCCTCGGCGGCTTCGCCCGGCCCGTTCACCGCGCACCCGAGAATCGATATTTTCATCGGAACCTTTACGTCCTTCACCCGCTCCTTCACCTCGTTGACGACCTTTTCGAGATCGATCGCGATGCGACCGCAGGAGGGGCACGCGATGATTTCCGGTTCCCGGATCCGGCGGCCCGTGGCCTTCAGGATGTCGAAACCCGCCTGCACTTCCAGGACATTGTCGCCGGTCAGGGAGATGCGGATCGTATCCCCGATCCCCTGCCGGAGAAGCGTTCCGATCCCGATGGCGCTCTTGATCGTGCCGTACTCCGGGAGCCCCGCCTCGGTGATGCCGAGGTGGAGCGGGAAGTCGGTCTGCGCGGAAAATTTTTCGTACGCCTCGATGCAGGACTCCATGTTGGTCGACTTGATGGAGACGACGATGTCGCGGAAGCCGGCGCTTTCGAGATGTTCGCAGTGGCGCAAGGCGCTCTCGACCATCGCGTCGGCGGAGGCCCAACCATGCTTGTCGAGAAGGTCCTTCTCCACGGAACCGGAATTGACGCCGACCCGCATCGAAATCCCGCGCTCCCGGGCTTTCTCCGCGACCAGTTTGACCCGCTCGCGGCCGACCTTGTCGAACGTTCCGGAGAGGCCGGCGATGTTCCCGGGGTTCAGGCGAACCTTGTCGACCCCCTGCTCGATCGCCTCGAGAGCGAACCGGTGATTGAAATGGATGTCGGAGACGAGGGGAACGTCGCCGACCATTTTTTTCACCTCGCCCAGCGCCCGGGCGTCGGCGATATCGAAGACGGCGACCCGGATGAGTTCGCATCCCGCGTCGAGCATCCGGCGGATTTCCGTCCGGGTGGCGTCGAGATCGGAGGTCTTCGTCGTGGTGAGGGACTGGACCCGGATCGGCTGGTTCCCGCCGAGGACCAGTTTTCCGCACGGCACTTCCCGTGTTTTGCGACGCGGAAATTTCACGGTTTCCTCCACGCCGCGCGGGGATGGACGGAACGTTACTTCGAGGAACGTTCCATGACGATGAGGTACTCGCCGGGCAGGAATTTCCCTGCCGATTCACAGGACGAGGTTCTCCAGCCCTGGAGTTCCTTCCGGAGCACGAATTCCTTCATCTCTTCATACGGCATGGGGCCAAACACCTCGGTCTCGAGGTTCGGCCCCGATGGGGTCCATTCCACCACGCGGTTTTCAGAATCGCTCCCGAACAGGGCACATCCGCTGACCGCGGCACAAAAAAGGCCCAAGGCGAGGAGCGAAAATTTCATGGGCGAATTTTATCCCGGCCGGGGAGCCGGAGCAACCAAAAGAAAGGAGGTTCCAGGCACCCTTCCCCCGCGGGGGCAGGAAACCTCGTATTCGCTGTTTAAACCCTTGTTCCAAGGGAATTCCTGACAACCTGTCCGGGAGAGTATTCCTTCTCCTTGACCGCCCCTGACAAATCGATACATACTCCAGCCATGTTCTTCCCTTCCCGAATCGGCCTTTTGCCCCTTCTGCTCGCAATGGCGATCCCGGCAACGGCGCAGGACCAGCAACTCGGGGCGCGGACCAAGGGGATGGGGGGAAGCTACACCGCCTTCGAGGACGACCCCGTTTCCGTCTGGCTCAATCCCGCGGGAATCGCCACCCAGATCACACAGGTGTCCGTCTCCTACCAGACGTATACCTCGTATCCGGTCCGGGAAATAAGGGGCATCGACGATGAGATCGTAACCGTCACGGACACGGAAACGACCATGGCGGATCCGGCCATTATTCCCTCCTTCCTCGGCGCCGTCGTGCAGGTCGGAGACTCGGAATCACGCATGGCGGTGGGCATCTGCTACGCCCGTCCCTACTACCTGGATTACGCCCTGGCCGAAATAACCCAACCGACGCAGACCACGTTTGTTCCGGACAGCACGATCCGGCAGAGCCTCTCGCGATTCCGGGGCGCATTCGCCATCGACTTCCGTTTCCGCGAACCGGGAGAGACGGGTTTCTTTTCCCACCTGGCCCTGGGCGTGGGGGCGGACCTCGGCTGGGTCGATTGGAAATTCACCGGGCAGGAAAAGGAGAGGACCGACACGGCAATCTCGATGGGTTTCGGACTGGGGGCCCTGCTGGGCCTTTATGACAACATGGAATCGTTCAAGGTGAACTTCGGCATCGCCTACCAGAGTGCGATCGAGTACGACTTCATCATCGAGCCGGACATCCTTCCCGCCTTCGACATGCCGCAGCAGGTCAACGTCGGGATGACCTTCTACCTTCTCGAGGGGACGCCCCTGCGCGCCACCATCGATTTCCAGTGGATCGACTGGAGCGCAACGGCGGAAAATCCGACGTTTTCGGGCGGGTTCGAAACCTTCCAGGACGCCTTCAACATCTCGATGGGGCTCGAATACCGCATCCAGGTTTCCGAAACGGTCTTCTGCTATCCCCGCGCCGGGTACCGGCTCTTCGACCCGCCGTGGAAAGATGAAGACGACCTCCCCGCGACCGGCACGTACAAGCTGGTCATGGATACCAAGGGCGCACGGGTAAACATCTTCTCGCTCGGAATCGGGTTCTCCTTCTCGACCGACGAGGGGGATTTCCGTACAATCGATCTTGCCGTTGACTTCGGGGGCGACTCGGCCAACATGGCGCTGGGATATACGCACGAGTTTTGAATGGGAAATCGCGGCCTCTTTCTTCCGGCCCTTCTGCTCTCCCTGGCTTCCTGCTCGGGGAACGTCAACAACAATTCCCCGGTCCTGTTGGTGACCCAACTGGAATCGACGGATTCGCTCGACCAGCCGGGAAACGGGAACTCTCTCCATCCCGGCGTGACCCCGGACGGGCGGTACATCGTCTTTGTCTCGAATGCCACGAACCTGGTCCCGGGAATGGGCGTCAACCTGAACCTGCAGGTCTACCGCAAGGACACGTTCACGCGCGAGATCGTTCCCGTTTCGACAAACACCGCGGGTTCGTACGCCAATGGCGAGAGCGACCACCCCTCCATCTCCGACGACGGCCGGTACGTCGCTTTCGAATCGAAGGCGACCGATCTCGTCGATGGATTCGTCGACTCGAACGACGCTTCAACTCTACCCAATACCCCCCCCTGGAATGCGGACGTTTTCCTCCGCGACCTGGAGACCGAGACCACGATCCTCATCTCCTCCAAGTATGGCGAACCGTTGACCGGCGCAGGCTCCTCAGGAGAGGAGAGCGGGAACCCGATGATCTCCGGTGACGGCCGGTTCGTCGTTTTCGAATCGAAGGCGGAAAACCTGGCCTCCCAGAACATCTCACCAGACCCCCTGACCCACATCTGGCTTCTCCAGTGGAAGGAAGCGACTTCCGTGACCAACCCCATCAACGTCGACCGGAAGCAGGAGGGAACCATCGGGGACAAGGATAGCCGGAACCCGGCGATTTCCCGGACCGCTCGTTTCGTCGTCTTCGAAACGGCCGCGTCCAACCTGACCAACGACCTCAACGACCTCAACACAGCCACCGCCGTGTCCGCACTCGATATCATCCGCTGGGACCAGGATCCGGACGGGGACCAGGTCTTCCTGGAAGACGAATTCACGAACCAGGACGGGTACCCCTGGGGGGGGCCGGGAGATGGATCCCTGGAAGTTCACATCCGTTACCTCTCCCCCTACTTCGTCCCCACAAATAACCTCGCCGTGGATCCCACGGACGCGGACTGTCTCAATCCCTCGGTGGCGGAAGACGGGGTCGTCGCCTTCGAATCCTTCTCGAACGAACTGGATGAGCGGACCGCGTCACCCCCGCCGACCTCGCAGATTTACCTGTACGAACCATCGATGGGAAACCAGTACGAAATCGGTTCCCTCAACCAATCGAACATCCCCGGAAAGAACGGGGACAGCACAAACCCGGTCATTTCCTCCAACGGGAGGTACGTCGCCTTCCTTTCCCGCGCTTCGAATCTCACCTCCCTGGCCACGGGGAATTTTCCCCAGGTCTTCCTCCATGACAGATCCGCGTTCAAAACAAGCTTGATGTCTCTTCCGACCGGGGGAAAATCCGGGGGGAACAGCCATCAGCAGGACCCGGTGGTCACGGACCTGGGAGGAGTCGTTTTCTCCTCGGACTCGTCCAACCTGGTATTCGGGGATGAAAATTTCGCCACCGACATCTACAGCCGGAAACTGGATACGAAACCGTGAAGAGCCTGCTTCTCCTTTGCTTTTTCCTGCAGGCGGAGGAGTCGATTCCCCGGGCCGACAGGAAACTATACCTGAACGCCGCCAAGGAATGCGAAAAGGCGGGGGGGCTTGTCGCATCCTCTCCGGCGGAAGCGGTGCAAATCCTGAACTCCCTCCTGGAAAATGAAGCCATCCGGAAGCGGGAGTGCATCCTGCGCATCGAACTTCAGCCGGGAACCTACAGCCGGAAATACAATTTCTTCCCCCACCAGTTCCGGGGACGAGCCCGGATGCGGTTGGCGGAAAAAGCGGACGACAAAGAATATGAGATCGATCTGCTGAGGAAGGCCCGTAAGGATTTCAAGGAGTCGGTTCGCCTCGGCCTTCCGACAAGCAAGGCCCTCCTCGAGCAGGCGGAGAAGATCCTTGCCGAGCGTTCGAAACCGGAAAAGCCTCTTCCCCCCGCCTTTTCCGAGGCGGACTTTCGACGAACCTGGGAATCGTACATCCGCCGGAAAGAATATGGCCCGGCCCTGAAATACGTGGAGGAAAAGGGCTCAGCTCTTCCGAAAGAGCGCCGGGATTATTACCGGGCCGAGACAAGACGGGAATGTCTCGATATGGTTTCCACGGCGGTACAATCGTTCCAGGGGAACCTCCTGGATCTCGAAACCATTTCGAAGATGAACGACCTTGTGTTCAAAAGGAAGTTCAAATTGCCGGAAAAGATCGACCTCGTGGAACATCCCCCCGCATATCTCTGGTCTCTTTCCGTTCGCGAGACCCTCTCCCGTTTCCTCGAAGGCGAAGAGATCCTGGACGATCTTTTCCGACTCGCGATCGCGGCGGTCCCGCTTGAGCCTGGCGGCCACTTCCAGAGCATGGAGAACTTCGCCGGGTCGATCGTGGGAAAGAACATCGCCGCCTGCGCGGCGGCCGCGCGTGATGCACCCCTTCCCGAAAGAAATGCGCTCCGCAAAAAGGCGAAGGCCTTGCGAACAAAATGGGAAACCTTCGAAGCCGACCTCGCGCGGGCAACCCGGGACCGAAGCTCCCCCCTGGAACGGATCTCCCCCCCGATGTTGGACGCGAAGTTCCCGGTGGAGTGGGAGGGGAGGGCCCGGCTCTTCTCGGAATTCGTCGCCGGCGCCCGGGAGAAGAATCCCGACCTCGCCCTGGAACGGATCGAGGAGAGGCTGACCCGCCTGAAAACCGGGTGGAAGACGTGGTCGATCGAATCGAGACGGTCCCTCCTCCGGTTCCAGATCGCGGTGGGGGCGACGCGGGGGTTTCTTTCCGGCCAGGCGCTCGCGCGGATTGTCGGGGATCAACGCAGGAGAGGGATCGAGTTGAAAAGCCTGAACGGCTCCTTCGAAGCGGAAGAGTTTGGTCCGAAGATACAGAAGGTATTCAACGCGCTACGGAAGTCGTAACCGGATCGACCCGGGCTGGTCGAGCGATCCTGCGACCAGGCAGTCCTGTCCGTTCTCCAGGTTCTCTCCCGCGACCCGGATCGTGTGCTCCCCCAGTTCGGGATGGGCCAGGACCAGGGTGTAGTCCCCGATTTCCACCCCCTCCAGGATCAACGGGGTGGAGAGCCCCTCCCCCGTGGTCCGGAAAGCGGCATCGACCGGTTTTCCGTCTTCCAGCCACCGTTCGTCCCCGATGGAAAAATCGCGCAGGAGCGCGAACGGGGTGATGAAAATACGCAGGGTGACGGTTCCGCGGTATTGGGCCACCGCAAGGAACCGGTTCCGGGCCTCCTCCAATTGTTCGCGAACCCCCGCGTACGCCGCCCCCTTCTCCCGGATGATCTCCAGGAGGGCCCCGCACCATTCCCGGATCCGGATCGCCTCCGGTTTGCGGTCGAGCCAGCCAGGCTCCGGCCAGACCTGCCCGGGAATTTCATCGACCTCGTCCCGGATCCAGTCCAGCGCGACCGCGTCGGACATTCCGTCGAGAACCGCCCTTGATTCCCCGATCAATTCCGGGAGGGCGGAATCGAATTCCGCGAACGAAATCTCCCGTGGAAACGAGGCCGGCGATTCCCGCGATGCCGTCTTTCGTTCCATCGAAAAAACCCCTGCCACGATCCCCCCGGCCAGCAGGATCGTCACCAGGGCGACGGTGGGCCAGGGGTTTCGGCGAATCCTGCGGAAGGCCCGGGTGAACGAACCCGGCGCCCTCACGGAGACGGTTTCGTCCCGAAGATATTTCTCCACGTCGTCGGCGAGTTCCCCGGCGGAGGCGTACCGGTCCCCCTTCACCTTGGCCATCGCCTTCATGACGATCGCTTCCACCGTCGCGGGGACGTCCGCTTTCACCCGGCGAAGGGGCTTCGGCTCTTCGTTGACCACCTGGTGAAGAACCTGGGCGACGCTCTCTTCCGGGAAGGGAGGCCGACCGGCCAGCATGGTATAGAGGGTCGCGCCCAGGGAATAGATGTCGCTCCGGGCGTCGACCTCCGGGGTATTCCCCAACGCCTGTTCCGGGGACATGTAGACGGGAGAGCCCATCACGGTGCCGCTCGCCGATATCGAGGATTCGGACTTCAGGATCTTCGCGAGCCCGAAGTCCGTGACGTAAGGTTCCCCGTCCTTTCCCAGCATGATGTTCGCCGGCTTGATGTCCCGGTGGATGATCGATCGTTCGTGGGCGAATTGAACCGCCCTGCATGCCTTTGCGAAGACCTCCAGTGATTCGCGGAGGGAAAGACGCGCCTCCCGGAGATTGCCCCCGTCGATGTAATCCATCGCGAGGTAGTGATTGTCTTCGTACTGCTTGACCTCGTGGATCGCGGCGATGTTGGGGTGCCGAAGCTGGGCGGAGAGCTGCGCTTCCCGGAAGAACCGCCGGATGCTCAGTTCGTCGGAGAAATGAAGAATCTTGATCGCCACCCACCGGGCGAGTTCGAGGTCCCACCCCTTCCAGACCACTCCCATTCCGCCCTCGCCCACCTTCTCCACGAAAACGTACTGGTTCATCCGTCGATCGTCCACTTTCAGCGCGTCCCGGGCCTCTTCCGGGATGGAGATATAATCGGAAATCTCTTCCCCCAGATCCTTCCGGGTCTTCTGGAACAGGAGGTCCATGACCTGCTTCCTTCTGGACCACGGAATGGGCGTTTCCGAATCCTTCAGGACCGTCTCATCGGGCACCGGCGTGCAGGAGATACATACCGCGCCGGCAAAGCGGTCCCCACAGGTGGGGCAGGTATCCTCGGCGCTCATGCCCTGCATTATAACGCCGGATGCCCGGCCCCGGCCAGAAAAGGCACAGGGGCACCCTCCCCCAGGCGGTCGCGGGAGCCACGATCCGAGGCGACGGCGCGTCATGGTGATCCGGGACGTTTCCGGACTTCGAAAACCCGCTACTTCCGCGAACGCCCCCGCCTGGTCCGGTCCCCCCAGGGCGCAAGCGCCATTACGACAGCGTCACGGGTGACCGCCTCGCGCGTCACCTTTTTCCGGGTCAGGGCGCCGATCACCCCGCTCTCTCCCGCTTTCCGTATGGCTCCCGGTTCTTCCAACGGGAAGAAGGGGCTCCCTCCGAAGGAGGAATTTTTCCCGTCGGTGATCCAGGCCAGGGTGACGAGATACGGATCGCGCCCCAGGACGGCATTCCGGAAGATCCCAGCCTCGAGTCCGACATGGAAATCGGCCACGCCCTTCGCCGAACGGGCGCGGTGACGGGCGCCGCGGGCTATTTCCCGCAGGGACGTGGGATGATCGGAAACGCAGCTCTCCACCCGGACGGGCACGACGCGGACTTCGGCGAAAAAGAGGCGGAACGCCTCCTCCGTGGCGCGGATCTTGACGCGATTTTCGGAGCCCAGGCGGACGATCATGTGGAGGCGGTGGCGCGTTCCGCCAACCGCTTCTGGATGTGGCGCGTCATGATCGAGGAGAGTTCGATGGACGAGAAGGGAGGCACGATGTAAAAGCCGGGAGCATGGTCGATCGCGGCGTCGATCAGTTCCCGGGAAATTTCCAGCCCAGTTTCCCTCTGCTTCTCCTCCGGCGTCGATTTCATCCGCTCGATGACCTCCTCCGGGATGGTGATTCCGGGAACTTCATGCGCCAGGAACTCCGCGTTCTTCGCGCTGACGAGAGGACAGATCCCGAAAAAGACGGGGAAATCGCCGACCCCCGCGCGGAGGCTCTCGTACATCGCCGGGATCTTCCCGATGTCGTAGCAGGGTTGCGGGAGGGCGTACTGGGCCCCGGCGTCGATCTTCTTCTTCAACCGCCGAACCTGCCTCTCGACGTCCTTCACGTTCGGGTTGAAGGCGCAGCCGATGCTGAAACGGGTCGCCTTCTGGATCGATCCCCCGGAGTAGCTTTTTCCGCCGTTCATGTTGGCGATGAGGCGGATCAGGTCGAACGAGTTCAGGTCGTAGACGCTGGTCGCCTGGGGTTGGTCGCCCACCTTCGCCGGGTCTCCCGTTATGGGAAGGAGCGACCGGATCCCGAGCGCGGACGCTTCGAGGATCGTCGACTGAAGCCCGATCAGGTTCCGGTCGCGGCAGGAGATGTGCAGGATCGTCGGAATCCCTTCCCGCTCAAGGAAATGGGCCATCGCAAGGTGGCCCATCCGCATCACCGCGAGCGGGTTGTCCCCCACCGTAATGGCATCGACGCCAAGCTTGTGGAGTACTTTCGCCCCCTTGACCAGTTTTTCGAACTTGAGCCCGCGGGGAGGGTCGAGTTCAACCACGATCGGCTTCTTTTTTCGGATCGTGTCGAGGAACCCCTTCTCTTTCGGCTTCGCCGGTTCGGCGGACTTCCGGGAGACCATCGTGTCCGGCTTGAAGCTGATGATGCGCGGCCGGGGTCGGCTTCCCTGAAGACGGTCCGCCACCGCCCGGACGTGTTGGGGCCCCGTTCCGCAACACCCCCCCACCAGGTTTGCGCCCGAGTTGACCATATTGAGCGCGACATCGGCAAAGTACTCGGGCGTCGTAAGGTACATGTATCGTCCGTCCCGGTACTCGGGCATCCCCGCGTTGGGGTAAACGGAGAGCTTCACCTTCGAAGCCGCCCCCATCCGTTCCAGGACCTTCGATGTCCAGTGGGGGGTGGTGCAGTTCGCCCCGACCAGGTCGGCGCCCGCGGCCTCCATTTCCCGCACGGCCTTGTTCGGTCCCACCCCGAAGGGAGTCTTCATCTTGAAGACGAACGCCATCTGGCAGATACAGGGAAGTTTCGTCGTCTCCTTCACGGCGCGAAGGGCGAGTTTCAACTCGGCCAGGTCGGTGAAGGTCTCCAGGCTGATGGCGTCGCAACCGCCCTCCCCCAGCGCCTTCGCCTGTTCCGTGAAGACGTCGATCTTTTCGTCGACGGAGATCTCCTCCTCCTCGTGCTTCACGCCGGTGATCGGCCCCATGGAGCCGATGACGAACCGGTCCGGCCCGGCGACCTCCCGCGCGATCCGGACCCCGGAGAGATTGATGTCGCGCACCCGGCCTTCGATCTGGTGTTTTTTTAACCGGAGACGGTTCGCGGTGAAGGTATTGGTCAGGAGAAGGTCGGCGCCGGCGTCGATATATTCCCGGTGGATGATCTTGACCAGGTGGGGCTTCGCCAGGTTCAACTCGTCGTAGCAGTGGCCGAGTGGAACGCCCTTCCCGTAGATCTGCGTTCCCATCGCCCCGTCGCCGACGATGATACGCTCCTCAAGCGCCTTCAGAAATGAGGACATGATCCGCTCAAGCCATCCCGAGAACGGACTTGACGACCTGCTCCGCGCCGTCCGCCACCTCGGAAATCCGGGAGGCGAGCATGTAACAGGGGTTGGTGACGATCTTGTGGTCGGAATCGACGACGATATCGGAAACGGGCGTATCGACATGCCGGGCGCCCATCGCTTCGAGCGCCCGAGCGGTCCCCTCGTCCGACCCGATCGTGATCCGGGGATGAAGATCGGAACCGAAGACGGCCGCGAGAACGGCGGGCGCGATGCAGAGGGCGCCGATCGGCTTCCCCGCGCTGTTCATATCGCGGAGCAGGCGGACCACATCTGGATCGACGGTGCAATCCTTTCCCTCCACGGCAAAGGTGCAGAGATTCTTGGCCGCCCCGAATCCGCCGGGCAGGATGACCGCATCCAGGTCGTCCGCCTTCACGTCGACGATGTCACGCACGTTTCCCCGGGCGATCCGGGCGGATTCCACCAGCACGTTCCGCTTTTCTTCCTGGGAGGCGTTGGTTTTGTGGTTGACCACGTCCCGCTGGTCCTTGTTCGGAGCGATGCATTCGATTTCCGCGCCGGCGCGGTCGAGCGCCAGCATGGTGCAGACCGCCTCGTGTATTTCGGATCCGTCCATCACGCCGGATCCCGCCAGGATGACGCCGACCTTTTTTCCCATCTCTCCCTCTATTTTTTCTTTTTCCGCGACCCAAGCCCCTTGAAGATCTGGCCCTGGACCTCTTTCATGATCGCCTTCTTCGTCTCCTTGGGAAGGCCGTTGTAGATCTCCATGAGGAATTTGAAAATTTCCTGCTTCTCTTCGTCCGGCATCCGTTTCCATTCTTCGGAGACGGTCCGGAATACCCGCTTCATCACCCGTGCCCGGGTTTTTTCCATCGCTTCCCGGAGGCGGGGACAACATTCGTCGCCGTGGAACCGTTTTTCGAACGTCTCCCGGCCGGAGCGCAGGAGTTCCTCGGCGGCCTCCCGGCGCTTCTCCCTCGGGATATTTTCGAGGACATGGAGGACCGATTCCCGGGCGCGAGCTCTCATCTCCTGTAACCGGGCGTGCAGACGATCCTGCAGGTCGTCGCCGGGGCCGCAAAGAGCCAGGAGCAGGGTCAGTTTCAGCATTACATCCTCCTTGCCTTCAGAAGCCCGGAATTATAGCAGGGCAGGAGGAGCGTCTCAACCGCAAACCCAACACATCCTTTTTACGTCAAAGACTTTTGGCTGGGTTTCCTATTGCCAGCGGGGAGGTTTTCGGCGCATGTCGGTCTGCCGTTTCCCGCGACAATCGCGGACGAAGCGCTGCCACTTCGGCCAGTTCAGGGATCCATCCGGATTCTCGATCGACATGACCATAACGGGGGGAACACAACGATGTTTCCGGATGTGCCTCTGGATACGGGTCTTGACCGCCCCAGAAAAATCGACCAGGAGCGCCTCGAGGACTTCTTCACGATCGCCCGCCTCCAACCTCTTGAGCCGGCCAAAATCGGCCTTCCGATCGTTCTGCAACCAGGTGAAGAAGAGCATGCGGGGGAACCCCCTCATTTTCCGACGCGACCCAGGAGAGGGCGAGAGGTGGGAAACGAGCCCCCGGAAGAGGGCGCGCTCTTCCGGAGAAAGCCTGTGGGCCTTCGCGCGGATATTTTTCTGCTCTTCCCGGGAGAGTTCCCGGAATTTTCGAAGATTATCCCGAAGACGGTCCCGCTCCCCTTCCGGAAGCCGTTTTATTTTCCGCACGACATCGAGCAGACGCGCCCGCTCGGCAGGATCCATCCTGCGGATCCGCTCCAACCGTTCCGCGTCGACGGTGACCTCCTGCGCGCTGCCGGAAACGCCCAGGATGGAGACGGCGAAGAGGGAAAGGAAGAGGCGACTCACTATTTCTCCTCCCCGGTCTGGAAGAAGATCTGCGCGCCGTCGGCGCCCGACTTTTCGATCAGGACTTCGAGGGCTTCGACCACTTCATAATTTTCCGCCATGTCGAGGTACTCCAGCAGTTCGCGCTCTTCGGAGGTCACGGCGAGAACGGGATCCACGCCGGGATCGGGGGAAATGTTGGGGCGAACCGCGAAGACGAACGCCAGAAGCGCGGCCGCGGCGGTGGCGAGGAGACCTCCGGCCAGTTTCCATCCGAAGGGAATTCCGAGCCGACGTTTTACGCGCGCGAGGAAATGGGGGGAGGGCTCGATCCCGGGATATTCCAGGAGCAGGTCCCAGGTTCCCTTCGCTTTCGCCGCTTTCTCCTGGCAAGCCCCGCAGGCCTCCAAGTGGGCGTCGAACGTCCGGTGGGCGGCCCTGTCGAGCCGACCGTCGAGCGCCTCAAAAATCTGTTCGTTGATCTTTTCGCATTTCATTGCCCCGATCCTCGCTCATCGCTCATCGCCCATGTAACCCACGGGAGGGAGGACAGTTGCGCTAAAAAGCCGAATTTACCAGGCTCCTAGTAGATCGCCCAATTCGCACAGGGTTGAAATCCCGCGCCGGAATAGAGCTCGAAGGCGGGCCGGGAGATCTCCGGAAGGGTCAGGACATCGCAGGTAGACGCCTTCTGCTTTTTGAACCATCCGACCGCGGCTGCCAGCAGGGCCCGGCCCAGGCCCATTCCCTGGTACTCTTCCGACACGATCGCCTCGTAGATGGCGTACCGGCGGGGATCGATCTGCTTGAGGGAAAACCAGGAGAGCACGGCCACGGTTTTTCCGTGGGAGAGGACCACGGCGCAGACGAAATCCCCGCCCCCGGTGTACCGTTCGGAGACTCCGTACGTGATGCCCAGTTCCGGGTAGTAGTCGTCGACGATCTTCAGTTCGAAATCGGGAGGAACGAGGCCCTCGTACTTCGCACCCCGGATATCAAGCTCCATCTGTACCGCCTTGAAACGGGGGGCGAATCCCTTCCGCGCGAGAAATTTTTTTGTAGCGGAATCCTCCCAGGAAACGCTGACCCCCTCGGGGGTGCCCCAGAAGGGGGTAAAGGGGCCCTCGCTGTTTCCGTAAAAGGGGTTGATGCACTGTCCGTCGAGGACGAGTTGCCTCCCCTCTCCCGCCACGTCATGGAAGCGTCGCCAGAGTTCCGACCCGACCCCCTTCCTCCGGTGATCGCGTTCGACCTCGAAGAGCGCGACGTAGGCCTGTTCCCCGCCGGGCCAGTCGGGGTGGAGCGTCCGGCAGAGTTCTTCCGGACGGACCCCCCCGTGCAGAACGCCGACGATCTCCCCCCCCTCCCGCGAAACGAGGAAGGTGGCGGGATCGAACCGTTCCACGGCGGTCTCCTTCCCGAGAACGCGTTCCCGGAAGAGCGCTTCGGTCAGGGGAAAAAAGTTCCGGCGATCGGCGAAGGTACGGTTCCAGAACCGGACAAGCGCGGGGAGGTCCTCCCCGGTCCACGCGGTGACGGTCGCGTCGCTCATTCCGCTCCCCGAAGGAAATAAATGGTCGAAAGATGAACGCGGGAGGAGACCCGCACGACATCTTCGTGGTCGACGCTCTCGATTTTTTCAAGCATTTCCCCCGGCGAAAATGGACGGCCGTTCCGGAGCATTTCGGCGAAAGAACCGATCAGCGACGAGGGGCTGTCCTCCCGGGACCGGATACGATCCACCAGCATGCGCCGGGTCTTGTTGAATTCATCCTTCCCGAACCGGCCCTCCGCCATGTCCGACATCTGCTCCCGGATGACGCGAACACAGTCCCGGTACTTCGACGCGTCGATCCCCGCGGAAACAAGAAGGAGACCCTTCGTGCTTTCCAGGGAGGAACTGGCCGAGTAGGCCATGCCGTCCCTTTCCCGAACGTTCATGAATAGCTTCGAATGGGCGAAGCCCCCGAGAATCCCGTTGTAATAGACCAGGGGGAAAATATCCTCGTCGGCCCAGGTGATCCCGGTCCGTGCGCCCATGACCAGGTTCCCCTGGTCGACGTCCATCGTCTCGATTATTTCGCGGGCCGGTTTTCCGTTCCCCGCGGAGACCCGGGTCGGAGGCAGGGTTTCCGGATCGCGCCGGGGAAGGCGGAACGCTTTCTCCACGATCCCGGCCGCTTCCGACGGCCGGACGTCCCCGACGATGAAGATTTCCATAGGAGCCCGGACCATCAACCGCTCATGGAGGCGGGTGAGCGTCTTCGGGGTGATGGCGGGAATCTCTTCCGACCGGCCGTACTCGTAGATCGCGTACGGTTCGCCCGGGCAGAGTTCCTGGATACAGCGCTCCGTGGCGTACCCCATACGGTCGTTGATCAGCGACCGGATAAGCCGGTCGAGGTTCGTCTTCTCCTGCTCCACGTACCCGCTTTGCAACATCCCCTTCTCCAACAGGGGACGGGAGATGAGGAGGGCCAGGAACTCGATCGACTTCCGGAGCGCCTGGATCTTTTTGGGCGCGTACCGGTCGTTCACCACCTCCATCCGGAAATATAGAATCTGCCGTTCCCCCATCTTGAGCACGTCGACGGAGAGGGACGCGCCGTACTGGTTTTCGAGAAAGGCGACAATTTTCCGCTGGGTGGGATAGCGGCGACAGCCTCTCCCGAGAACGAAGGGGAGCAGGGCCAGGGGAGTGACTTCCTTCCCGAGCGCCTGGTGCACGTAGACCTGGACGAGGATCGTCTTGAACTTTTTCGTCCCGTGGACGTACAGGTCGACGCCGGGCCGGGGGGTCGCCTTTTCGAATTCGGCTACGCGCATCTCATTTCCGCCGGAAGAGTCTTTCCAGTTCCTCGAACGAAAGGCGGATCGCGGTGGGGCGACCATGGGCGCAGGTTGCGGAGAAATCCATCCCGGCGCTTTCGGTCAGGAGCCCTTCCAGTTCTTCGGGGCCCATCCTTCGTCCGAACCGGATCGCCCCCCGGCAGGCGAGGAATTCCAGGGCCTCCTCCAGGAGGGGCAGCGCCTCGCCCACTTCCCTTTCGCTTTCGCCGTGGTCCCGGAGTTTTTCAAGAAGGTCGTTCAGAAGCGTGGCCGGATCCTCTCCCCCGAGAAGCGCGGGAACGGCGCGGACGGCGACCGAACCCGGGCCGAAATCGCTGAATTCGATCCCCACCGATTCGATCAACGCGCGATGCTTCTCCAGGAGAGAACCGTCCAGGTCCGTGACCGGAACGACCGCCGGCAGAAGGAGCCGCTGCCGCGCGATATTCCCCGACGAATATTCCTTCCGAAACCGGTCGAGGAGAACTCGTTCGTGGAGGGCATGCTGGTCGATCAACCGGATACCGTCGTCAGCCTCCTCGACGATATAGCGGTCGTGCACCTGGAAGAATCTCCGGCCCGTCGTGAGAAGAGGGGGATCGATCGTCTCCGTCCGGGTCGCCGTCTCTCCCGAGAAGAATTCGACCATTTCCTGGTACCGCGGCCGGGGTACGACGGGAGAAGCGTCCGAATGAAGACGAAGTTCCTCGACGCCCAGTTCGGTGTCCAGTTCCGATTTCATCAGGGCCCGGCGAAGGTGGTCGACCAGGAGGTCGTGCACCTTCCAGACCCTCCGGAAGCGGACCTCGATCTTCGTGGGATGCACGTTGACGTCCACCTCGCCCGGTTCCGCTTCCAGGAAGAGGAAGACGACCGGGTACCGCCCGTGGGGAAGCAATTCCCGGTAGGCCTCCTGGATGGCGTGGGAAAGAACGCGGTCGCGGATGAACCTCCCGTTCAGGAAGATGTGGATGCTCTTCGCGTTGGTGCGGGCGAACCGCGCGGGCGTCAGCCAGGCGGAGAAACGCACGGGATCCCCGTCGTGCCGGACCTCGCGGAGAGATTCGCGCACCTCTTCCCCGAAGAATTTTTCGATCCGGGAAGGAACGTCCCCGGCGGGAAGATTGACCTTCTGTTCGTCGTCATGGCGCAATTCGAAACGCACGGAGGGGTGGGCGATCGAGAAGCGGCGGACCATGTCCATGACATGGTCGAACTCGACCTGGACGGAACGGAGGAATTTCCTGCGGACCGGAACGTTCTGGAAGATGTCCCGGACCTCCACGGTGGTTCCCACGGGCCCCGCCGCGGGGCTCACCACCCCTTTCCGGCCGTGCTCCATGACCAGTTCGGCCGCCTCTATCGATTCGGGAACCCGCGACAGGATGCGAACCCGGGCGACCGACCCGATGGAGGCGAGCGCTTCCCCCCGGAAACCGAGGGTAGCGACACGGAAGAGGTCCTCCTCGCATTCCAGTTTGCTGGTGGCGTGCGGCTCGAAGGTGCGGGGGAGATCCTCCGGGTCGATTCCCGACCCGTCGTCGGAGACCCGGATGAGTCTGCGCCCCCCCTCCCCGATCTCGACCCGGATATCTCCCGCCCCGGCGTCAAGGGCGTTTTCGACCAGTTCCTTCACCACCGATGCAGGACGTTCAATCACTTCGCCGGCGGCGATCTTGTTGACGAGATCTTTCGGGAGAATGCGCACACGGGGCATGGTCGGTACTTTACCAGATCGGGAAGGGAGCGTAAAGTTCCCCCCGGATCACTCCTGCGTTTCCAGCCACCGCTCGGTATCGATGGCGGCCATGCATCCCATGCCGGCGGCGGTGATCGCCTGCCGGTAGGTATGGTCGACGCAATCCCCCGCCGCGAAGACGCCCTCTACGCTGGTGGACGTTCCCCGTTCGACGAGGACATACCCCGCGTCGTCGCGCTTGATAGGGCCCTTCACGAAGGAGGTGTTGGGGGTATGGCCGATCGCGAGGAAGAGCCCGTCGCAATCGAAGGTGCGTTCCTCGTTTGAAACGGTGTCGGCGAGGCGCAGACCCGTCACCTTCTTCTGCGCAACGTCGAGGACCTCCACCACCTGGCTGTTCCACTGGATATCGATCTTGTCGTTCTTGAAGGCGCGGTCCTGCATGATCTTGGAGGCGCGAAGCTTTTCGCGCCGGTGAATCAGGGAGACCTTCGAGGCGAATTTCGTGAGGAAGGTCGCTTCTTCGACGGCGGAATCGCCGCCCCCGACCACGGCGAGGTGCTTGCCGCGAAAATGGGGGAGCGCGCCGTCACAGGTCGCGCAGGCGGAGACGGTCCCGGTCTTGCGCAGTTCCGTTTCGGAGTCGATCCCGAGCCAGTTGGCGCCCGCGCCGGTGGCGAGGATGACCGCCCGGGCCTTCCATTGCTTTTCCCCGGAGAAGAGGGAAAAGGGGCGTTCCGAGAAATCGACGCGGTCGATCCAGGCCGTATGGATCCGGGTTCCGAATCGTTCCGCCTGTTTCCGAAACTGTTCCATGAGATCCGGCCCGGTGATCCCCCCGGGGAACCCGGGATAGTTTTCCACGTCGGTGGTGACCATCAACTGGCCGCCCGGGAGATCGGGATGATGTTCCGGGTCGAACTCGCCCTCGATCACGAGCGGCTTCAAGTTGGCCCGGCTGGCATAGAGCGCGGCGGTATAGGCGGCGGGCCCCGAACCGACGATGATGACGTTTTCGAGATCGCTCATCCCTGGACTCCCCTCATCAATGGCCGACGTCCGGCGGTTCCCCGCCCGGCAGGTCGCGCATCTCCACGTAGTCCACCGACATGTACCGGCTCACCTGCACGGGGTACCAGACCCCCTCGTACGACCGGACCTTCACCCGGCAACGATGCGTCCGCCCCGCCCGGTCGGTCCATCCCCGGACCACGTACGATCCCCACTCCGGATGATCGGGATTATTGCCGTGGTATCCATATTTCGAGTCCCGGAAAGCGTCGCCGCGCCAGGGAACGTCGACGTGGTTCAGGAGAGCCATGTGGGCGACCCGTTTCGGATCGCCGTGCCACCGCTCCTCCCCGCTTCGAAAAGCGGCCACCCGCCGCTCCAGTTCCAGCGTTCCCGGGAGGGGAAGATCCTGGTGGGGAAAGTCGACGAAGTAGGACCGGCCGGAACAGGCGGAAAGGAGAAGGAGGCTTCCCGCGAGAAGGCTACTCTTCATCCGCTTCCTTGGTTCCGCCCTGCTCCTCCTCGGAGAGGCGAAAGGCGACGATACTGCGGGTGGCGAGGAACGTCTCGAGTTCGTCGATCATGAGGACGACGTAGTCGACCTGAACCTCCTTCACGACCCCCATCCACGGCTCGACGTTTTCCGTCGTCCAGATTTCCACTTCCCGTCCGAGAAAGCCGCTCAGTTTTTGAATCACGGGCACGAACCTTTTCTATGAAACCGGGACCGCACCGGCGCGTTCCCGCACCAGCCCAAGGCACTCCTGCCAGTCCTTCCAGAGAACGCCCTTCTCCAGGCGCACGTCGAAGTGGTCCCAGGGGAGGACCTCCCCTTCGGCGGGCTCACGACGGGCGTAAAAGTCCGGGTCGATCCCCGCGCGCTTGAACGCCTCCATCCACCGGTCGTAGTTGAAGTGCTCCCGCCACTCTTCGAACCGGGAACCGAGTTTCCACGCCTCGACGACCGCGCGTCCCACGCGCCGGTCTCCGCGGGCCATCACCGCCTCCACGTAGCTCGTCTTCGGATCGTGCATCCGCAGGTGGATCCGGCTCCCGCGCGCCATGCGGTGAAGGCGTTCCTGCACCTCCTGCACGTACTCGAACGATTTCTGCCCCGCGAACTGGAAGGGCGTATGCGGCTTGGGAACCATGGGAGAAATCGTGACGTTGACGTCTGCGAACTTTCCGCGGACCTCCTTCCCGATCCGGGAAATCGCCCGCCCGGTCTGGATGATCCCGTCGAAATCGGCCTGGGTCTCCCCGGGCAGGCCGATCATGAAGTATAGTTTCAGGTGTTTCCACCCTTCCTGGAACGCCGCCCGCGCGGTCGCGAAGAGATCCACGTCCTTGATCGGCTTGCGGATGATTTTTCGGAGTTCCTCCGTCCCCGCCTCGGGCGCGACGGTGAACCCGCCCTTCCGGACCGTTTTCATCAGGCGGGGAAGTTCGGCGAGCTTGTCGTCGATGCGGAGGGAGGGCAGGGTGATATTGACGATGCGCGGCACGAACCGGGCGTTCAGCCGGGTCATCAGTTCGGCGATCTGCGGATGGTCACCGCTGGAGAGGCTCGTCAGGGCGATGCTCTCGTACCCGGTGTTTTTGTAGACCGTCTCCGCCTGGTGGAGAAGCGTTTCGACCGGGCGGAAGCGGAGCTTGTTCTTGAACATGACGGCGTGGCAGAAGCGGCACCGGTGGGGACATCCCCTCATGATTTCCAGGTTGATCCGGTCGTGCACGACCTCGGCATACGGCACCACCGGCTTCATCGGGTAGTAGGCGTTGTTGAAGTCGGCGACCACCGCCTTGGCGATCTTCGGTGGCGCGCCGTCGAGCGCTTCGATTTCCCGGAGAATCCCGTCGTCGTCGTAATGGAATTTGTACAGTTGTGGAACGTAGGCGCCGGGGACTTCCCGGGCGATCTGCCGGAGGACCGAGGCCCGGTCTTTCCGGTCCTTCCAGAGATCCACGATTTTGGGAAGGGACTCTTCCCCATCCCCGATCACGATGACGTCGAAGAATTCGGCGACCGGTTCCGGGTAGGAGGAGTTGGGTCCACCGGCCAGGAGCAGGGGATCCTCTTCGCCCCGTTCGGCCGCGTAGAGAGGAATCCCCGCGAGGTCGATCATGTTGATGACGTTGGTGTACTGCATCTCGCTCTGGAGGGAGAACCCGATCACGTCGAATTCCCGGGCCGGGCGATGGGAGTCGACACTGAAGAGGGGAATGTCGTCTCCCCGCATCCGCTCTTCCAGGTCGGGCCACGGGGCGAAGATCCGTTCGCAGAGAACGTCGGGACGCTCGTTAAGCTGTCCGTAGAAGATCTGCATTCCCAGATGGGCCATCCCGATCTTGTAGACGTCGGGAAAGGCGATCGCCACCTGTACGTCGACCCCCGCCGGGTCCTTGCGGACGGCGTTCCACTCCCCCCCGATATACTGGCTGGGAGAACTGACGAACGGGAGGTGTTTCTCGAGCTTGTTCCAGATAGACGCCATTTCTTTCCCTGGAAAAGGAAGAGAGGGAATCATATCAGATGACGCCGGGGGAGGGGACCCCTATTTGCACCGGAGAAATTGATCGAAGAGGAGGCCCGCTCCCCCGCCGATCAGGGCTCCCTCCCAGGCGCGGTCGGACTGGTGGCCGATGATCGCGCCGATTCCCGCTCCGAGGAGAACCCGGTTTCCCGATCCGGAATCCCGCCCGTACCGGGACCGGAGGGCGTATCGTGGGCGGGTCGGAAGGGGAAGAGATCGCGTGACCGGCTCCTGATCGTTTTCTTCCAGTCGGACCAGGAAGGTATCGCGCTCCCCGGCCTTCTCGACGTACGCGGTGAGGATTTCCATGTTCCCGAGGGAGCATCCCCGGAGCGTGATCCGGTTGGGCGCGTCGAACCCGTAGGCGAAGGCCTTCCCCGCCTTGAGGACCCGGTAATTCCCGGTCGGAGCCTCCCACTCGCGGGAAGACTTCGCCGCGAGGATGGTTCCCCGGTTCCCGTCGAATTCCACGGTTCTGCCGGCCGGGTCGACGTGGACCCGGACCGGAGTGGAGGAGCGGTTCTCGATAAGCAGCCCCTTCCCTTCCCGGGCAGGGGCTGTTTTGGACGTGGAGACCATGTGATGGAGAAGGCGGTCGCTGAGCCCTTCCTGCTTGAGGCGGATGATTTCGTCGGAGTCGAGTCGGAAGACCGTCCGGTCGGCGTCGATCACGCTCATGATCGTTTCGTCGGAAATCCCGGCCTTCTTCAATTTCACCACCTCGTCGGGGGTGATCCCCGGGGAGAGGAGCAGGAGCGCCATCAGGAACTTCATGGGACCTCCCTTTTATTCGTAGGCGGATTCGATCATCGTATCGACGAATTTCGCGATCGCCGCGCGAAGCGAATCACCCGCGAGGGTTTCATCGTAGCTCATCCGGCCTCCCAATCCAAGCGAGCCCCGGACCTCCCGGGTCGCCTTCCCGTCGCCCATCTTGGAGAGGAGAATTTCGCCCGTCTCGACGTCGATGAGCCGGACGGTGACGGCACATTCGGCGATCTGTTCCTTCTGCTGGTAGAGGATGACTTCGGAGGCTTCTTCCCTCATCCCGAAATTGGTGACGACGCCATAGGCGAGGAAACGAACGTTGAGAAGTTTTCCGATCTTCACGGCGGTGGCCGTGTCGGTGAGGCCGCTCTGTTCGAGTTTGTGTTCCGCAAGAACCTTCTGGATCTGGGTCCGTTCGATCACCCGGAACTGTTTCGATTCGACGAGGTAATTGATCAGGATATCGGCCGCGGCGGTTCCAATCCGGCCCTGTCCGTACCCGGTCTTGTCGGCGAAATCGACGACCGCCAGGCGCTGTCGATCGCTGCGGGGACGGGGAGGGTACTTGTTAATGGAGACCTTCACCTCCTCCTTGGTAATGGACCCGCTGCGGCATCCCGCCACGGCGGTCATGAGAGCCAGACCCAGACAGAGAGAAAATCTCATCACAGTTCTCCTTCATAAATAAGACGGATTCACCCCTGGATTGTTTCAGGAGATTCGGCCCGATTGGGAAAAGAAGCTCATCGGGTTGTCCCAGACGAGTTTCTGGATATCCTCTTCTACGACGCCGCGGCGCCGAAGTTCCGTAATCGTATGAGGAACCATCAGGGGATCGGAGGGACCCCAGTCGGCGGCGCTGTTGACCATCATCCGGTCGATCCCGTGCTCCTCGACGATGTTCGCCATCCGCTCGGGGGAGACCTTGGTGATCGGGTAGACGGTATGGCCCGCCCAGGCGCCCGCCTCGAGGGACATCCCGGTCGTTTCCTCGGTATTGTGATCCATCAGGACCCGCTCCATGGGAAATTCCAGGTGGCGGCAGATCTCCAGCAGTTTCCGGATTCCCTCGTGCTTGTCCACGTGGGGGGAATGGATCAGGAGGGGAAGCCCGAACTCCCGTCCCAGTTCCACGTGCCGGACGAAGGATTCCTCCTCCGCGTCGGTGATCGCGTCGAAGCCGATTTCCCCGACGGCGACGACGTGTTCGACCTCGAGGAACCGGGGCAGTTCGTCGACGACGGCCTTGCCCAGGTCGCGGTCGTTCGCCTCCTTGGGGTTCATGGCGATGGTGACATACTGGCGGATGCCGTAGGTGGCGGCCCGCCGATGCTCGTACCCGATCAGGTGATCGAAGTAATCGAAGAAGCTCCCGGGATGCTTCCGGGTTTCCCCGAGCCAGAAAGCCGGTTCGACGATAACCTCGATGCCCGCCTTCGCCATCGCCTCGTAGTCCTGTGTCGTCCGCGCGTACATGTGCGCGTGCGGCTCGAAAATCTTCATGGGAGGCGACGATAGTCGAATCAGGGTGAACGGGCAACCGAAATCGTCGCCTGCATGATCCGGACCATGGAGGCGATTTCGCGCACGAAAGTGGGCCCGGCGCCGAGGAGGTTGCCTCCGGAATGGCTGATCATTCCGGTGATGATTTTCCTCGGAGAGGCGGATGGGGGAAGCGCCGAGAAGATCCGGTCGGCCTCCTCCACCGGGATGACGTCATCCCCGGCGCTGTGCGCCACCGTGACCGGACACCGGATTCGGGAGAGCCACGGGAGCGGAGTGAGAAAATCGAAATCGCCACCGGATCGCGCGTGCGCCTCTTCGAAGAGCTCGATTCCCCCCGGCTCGACACCGCACGCCTGCAGGAAAAGCTTCCGTTCGCTTTGCGGCAACCCCTCCGCCACATCCCGGGCCACCGGTAAATGGGCCTGCCCCCTCTTCATCTCCTCTTTTCCCCAGGTCCGGTTCATGAATTCCCGCCAGGCGGCGAAAAGAGGTCCGGGGTCGGAAGGCGCCCCGGGGATGTAGGAAAAGATGTTCATGAAGAGGACCGGCTGGTTGAGGGGATCCCATTCCCGTTCCTCGTCGGCGGCCCTCGAAAGGGCAAGACGGACAGTCCCGGGCCAATCCCCGTATCCACCGAAGGTAACCACGCCTCCGACCCGGCCGCCCCATTCAGGACTGGCCGCCAGCCGAAGCGCGGGAAGAGATCCGAACGAGATGCTGAACAGGCCGGGCCTTTCCTCGTACTCCAGAAATTTTTCGAACGCGAATTCGAGGTCGCTGATGATGGAAGGCCGGATGACCTGCTTCATGAAATCGGGAAGGAACGGCTGGAGGACTCGGATCCCCGCGGAGGCGAGGACACGGGCGAAACGGTCCATGCGGGGATCGAGGGGGCCGAGGAAGTGAAGTCCATGGACGAGGAGAATCCCGCCGATGGTACCGCGGGTTTCCGGCGTGTAGAGCCATCCCTTGAGAGGCCTTTCCCCGCCCCGGATCGGAATCGTTTCCCGCCGGATCGAGGGAGGATTTTCTTCGGGATCGGCCCAGGGACCCTGCCAGCGGGAGAGCGCCGCGTAGGACCTTCCGGGAAACACGGGACCCCCTCTAATTGTTGGAAAATTTCGGCCAGGGCCGACGGGGAGGCGGAGAAAGGGAGACGAGTTTTTCGCACCGTTCCTGGATGTCGAGCGTCTCCAGGAATTCCTGCTTCAGACGGACGTCGGAGACGAAGGAGGAAGCGATGAGATCGCAGAGAACCGGAAGAGGAAGCGCCTTCGCCGGAGGAGCGAGTCGGTCGCCGTAGATCTTCCAGAGGGCGTCGGTGTACGCCCGGACCCGGTCGATTTCCATCGCGTCGACATCTTCCCGGAGCAATTCCAGGCCGGCCTGCCAGTAGGGTTTCTCACGCCGGGAGGATCGAACCCGCGCGCGGGCCACGCCGAGCAGAGAGATATTGAACTTCCCGTCGGGAAGGGATTCCTGTTGCAGGACCTGTCCGAGCGTGACGGTCTGGTGGAAGGGAGTTTCCGGACCCTCTTCCTCTTCCAGGCCCGGCCTGTAGAGCGCCATCGCGACCAGGTTCTCCCCCGCCAGGGCGTCGCGGACCATTTCGCGGTAGCGGTGCTCGAAGATGTGGAGGGGCAGGACCAGGTGGGGAAAGAGAACCACGTTCGGCAGGGGGAAGACGGGAGCTTCTCCCGAAAAATTATCCGGATCGAATTCAATCATGCCGCCCTGTTCCTACACCGGCTTGGAGCGCTTGATGAGTTGGAGGAATTCCTCCCTCGTCTTGTGATCGTTCCGGAAGCGCCCGAGCATCGAGCTCGTCACCATGTGGACGTTCTGTTTCTCCACTCCGCGCATCATGACGCAGAGGTGGAACGCCTCCATGACGACACCCACACCCTTGGGCTTGAGTTTCTCCTGCACCACCCGGGCGATCTGGGTCGTCAGCCGTTCCTGGACCTGGAGCCTTCGCGCGAAGAGGTCCACGAGCCGGGGAAGCTTGGAAAGCCCGATGATCCGCTTGTCCGGCAGGTAGGCGACGTGGCACTTCCCGAAGAAGGGAAGAAGGTGATGTTCGCAGAGCGAGAAGAAATCGATCTCCTTGACGAGAACCATCTCGTCGTAATCGCTTTCGAAGACGGCGCCGTTGAGCACCTCCTCGGGGCTCTGCCGGTATCCCGCCGTCATGGTCCGGAAGGACCTCTCCACGCGTTCGGGCGTTCCGACCAGGCCGTCCCGGTCAGGATCCTCCCCGATGGAGGAGATCATTTCCCGCACGTACTCCCCGATTCCGGGAACCAGGACATCTTTTTCGCTCATCGGCGTTCTTCCTTCGAATGGGTCGTTGATCTTGATACGGCGGTCGCCCGGGGGAGTCAAGGATTTCACGCCGCCCGTGAATTTCCGGAACCGGGCTTCCCGGGTTAGGGCTTGGGATTCGAGTTTTTCCGGCTACACTTCCCACTTGTCGCTGGTATAGATCAGCTTTTTCAGGTCGCCAGATCCGAATTTCTTCCGGGCATGGTTGATCTGGTCGTACACCCGCTGGCCGAGGGTGGGCATGGAGACGCGCCGGAAAATGCCCATGGGCGTGGGCATGTCGGGAGGTCCGAGCCGGGAGAGCATGTACGCGAGGGAAGCGTCGGTCTCGTCGTGCACGATGACATCCTTTTCCGTCACGCCATCCTCTCCGATCGTCGCCGCGCGCATCTTGTGATCCTGGAACACCAGCCCGCGCTTGTTTTCTTTTCCGAAAAGCAGGGGCTTCCCATGTTCGAGGAGAACGTTCTGATCGTCACGGACGTCCCGCTCGGTGACGTTGGAGAAGGTCTTGTCATTGTAGACGTTGCAGTTCTGGAAGATCTCGAGGAAGACAGACCCCTTGTGCGCGGCCACGTCCCGGAGAAGTTGCATCAGGTGTTTCGCGTAAACGGCCACCGACCGGCCGATGAAGGTCGCCTCGCTCGCAAGGGCGAGGGAGATCGGGTTGACCGGCTGATCGACGGTTACGAGCGGGGCGGACTTGTTCACCTTTCCGAGTTCGCTCGTCGGGGAATATTGCCCCTTGGTCAGGCCGTAGATCCGGTTGTTGAAGAGAAGGATTTTCAAATCGATGTTGCGGCGAAGGGCGTGAATCAGGTGGTTGCCCCCGATTGAAAGCCCGTCCCCGTCGCCGGTGATGACCCAGACCGAAAGATCCGGGTTGGCCAGCTTCAAACCCGTGGCGACCGCCGGCGCGCGACCGTGGATCGTGTGAAATCCGAACGTGTTCATGTAGTAGGGAAAGCGGCTGGAACAGCCGATTCCGGAGACGACCACGAACTTCTCCCTCGGGATGCCCAGCGTCGGGAAGACCTGCTGGATGGCGTTGAGGATCGCGTAGTCGCCGCACCCGGGGCACCACCGGACTTCCTGGTCGGACTGGAAGTCCTTCTTGGTGTACTTGGGCACAGCCGAATTGGTCACGGAAGTCACCGGTGTGGACATTCTACAGGCTCTCCTCTTGAAGCGCTTCCACGATCTCCGAGACCTGGAAGGGTTTCCCCTCGACCTTGTTGAGGCCGCGCGCGTCCACTCCGAAGCGGGAGCGGATCAGGAAGAGAAGTTGCCCGAGGTTCATCTCCGGGATCAGCACTCTTCCGTATTTTTTCAGAACGGTTCCGAGATTGGCCGGGAAGGGATTGAGGTAACGCAGGTGTGCCCGCGCGACGCTGAGCCCCTGCTGTTGCGCCTCCTGGACCCCGGCGCGAATCGCGCCGTAGGTGCTTCCCCACCCGAGGACAAGCGTCTCCGCATCGTCCGGACCGAAGACCTCGAGGTCGGGAACGTCCTGGACAACGCGACCCACCTTCGCGGTGCGAAGCCGGACCATGAAGTCGTGGTTCTGCGCGTCGTAGGAAATATTCCCGCTCCCGTTCCACTTCTCGATGCCCCCGATGCGGTGTTCCAGCCCGGGCGTGCCCGGGATCGCCCACGGTCGGCCAAGCGTCAACTCGTTCCGGTCGTAGGGTTGGAAGCCGTCCGGGTTCGTGCGGAATTTCACCTCGAATTCCGGAAGATCGTCGAGATCGGGAAGTTTCCAAGGCTCCGCCCCGTTCGCGAGGTACCCGTCGGAGAGGACGAACACGGGGCACATGTACTTGAGCGCAATGCGCACCGCGAAGAAGGCGATTTCGAAGCATTCGGAGGGCGTCGCCGGGGCGACCACGACGACGGAAGAGTCGCTGTTCCGCCCGAACATCACCTGGAGAAGATCGCCCTGCTCGGTCTTCGTCGGCATCCCGGTGGAAGGACCGGCGCGCTGCACGTCCAGGACGACCAACGGAAGTTCCGTCATCACGGCGAGGTTGATCGCTTCCGATTTAAGCGCGATCCCGGGACCGCTGCTTCCGGTCACCCCGATGGCCCCGCCGTAGGAGGCGCCAATCGAGGAGGAGACCGCCGCGATCTCGTCCTCCGCCTGGAAGGTGATGACGCCGAAATTCTTATGGCGGGAAAGCGTGTGAAGCACGTCGCTCGCCGGGGTGATGGGATAACTGCCGTAATAGAGCGGCCGGTTGGCGCGCTTGGAAGCCGCGATGAGTCCCAGCGCAAGCGCCTCGTTCCCGGAAATGTTCCGGTAACTCCCCTTTTCGTATTCCGCCGGAGGCACCTCGTATTTCTGGTGAAAGAACTCGGAGGCCTCCCCGTAGACGCTTCCCGCCTTGAGCGCCAGGCAGTTCGCCTGGACGATCCGGGCATCCTTCTTCCCGAACTTCTTCTCGAAGAACTTCATGGTGTTTTCGAGCGGGCGGTCGTAGAGCCAGTAGAGGATGCCGAGCGCGAAGAAGTTCTTGCACCGTCCCTTGTCCTTGTGCGGAAGATCGACCTCTTCGAGAGCCTTCATCGTCAGGTCGGTGATCGGCACGGCGAAGACCTGGTACTTCGAAAGGGATCCGTCTTCGAGGGGGTTTGTTTTGCACTGCGCCTTCTTGAGATCGATCTCCTTGAAGGAATCGGTGTTCACGATCAGGATCCCGTTGGCGGGGAGATCCGCGATATTGACGGCGAGAGCCGCCGGGTTGAAGACGACGAGCACGTCCGGTTTGTCGCCCGGCGTGTGAATGTCGGTGGAAGAGAAATTGATCTGGAACTCGGAGACGCCGGGCAGGGTTCCGGCGGGAGCGCGAATTTCCGCGGGATAATTCGGAAAGGTGACGACGTCGTTTCCCATGATCGCGGTCGTGTTGGTGAACTCGCCGCCCATCACCTGGATCCCGTCGCCGGAGTCCCCGGCAAAACGAATGGTTACCCGTTCCCTGACCTCGCGCCCATTCGACTTAATCCCCGCGGCAGAAGTGGGGGCCATCTATTTCCTTTCCCTGTCCGGAAGAACGCGATCGAACCGAAGACGCGTTACCATGTATATCGGACGGGAATTTCCCCTTCCTGCAATAAAACCCGCCCGGAGAGCCGCTATCATAGGATTCCCCGGGTGGCCAATCAAGGATCCCCCCTGAAAAAAGGTGCGGGGCCGCATTTTCGGGACGTCGTTTCGAGTAATTCCCTACCGGCACCTCCCCCGCCATGCGAAACGACCAAAGCGGCCCTTCCGAATCCGGATTCGCGGGAAGGTGCGTTGGACGGATATGGTGGGAGCACACACCTCCGAAACCATGTCCAGGCAGACGGTGTCCGGAGAGGGTCTCCGATCCACTTCGCGTTCCGGTTCCCGCGGCCGTTCCCGGACAGGGCGACGGACGGGAGGGGCCGGCCTCGCATTGAGAAGCGCCAGCACCACCGAATCGCTCGCCCCCAATTTTTTCAACTCCACGAGGTCCGCGCTCGAGAGCGCGGAGACGGGACCGTTCGCCCGGATAAAGGCGATGATCAGTTCGTCGCTGATCCGGTTCTCGACCAACTTGCGGACATCCTCCTTGCTGACCGACGCGCCGGCCACCAGGGGGAAGGCGAGGAATCCGACCAGCGAAAGCGTCCACCTACGCATCGCTCACTCCTTTCCAAAAAAATCAACGATTCTTCCCGAGAAGACGGATCTTCCCGAGGACCTCCTCGTCCACCCCGCCGGGAGGAACGAGGGTGACGTACTTGTTCAACGCAGCCAGCGCCTCTTCCCGGTCGTCCCGGGCCAGGTGGGACCAGGCCAGGTTCAACTGCGCCTCGGCGTGGCCGGGATTCTTTTCAAGGACCTTCCGGAAGATCGCGGCCGCCGGACCCGGTTTTCCAACGCGAAGATAGAGGGCTCCGATGTTGTTCATGGAGCCCGCGTGGCCGGGAGCGGACTGGAGGGCGGCTTCGTAGGAACGCAGCGCCTCCGATAATTTCTCCTCCCGTTCGTGGAGGAGGCCCATGTTGAAGTGGGTCTCTGCGTGTTGCGGATCAAGTTCCAACGCGACGAGGTAATCGTGGCGCGCCTCTTCGAAGTTTCCCAGCCGGAACGAGAGAGCGCCGCGGTTGTGCCGGATTGCGACGTTGTCGGGGGAGATCTTCACCGCGCGATCGAGAATTTCCTTCGCCTCCTTCCACTTCCCCGCCGCCTCGAAGCCGGCCGCGATCCTTCCCAGGTCCGCGGAATCTTTTTCTCCCTCCGATCGCCTGAAAACCTGCTCCGCGGGAATCCCCCCGAGTTTCGCGAGGAGGCGGTCCCGTTGGCCCCGCGCCACGGGATCGTCAATTCCCTCGAGCGCCCCGGCCGCCTCGCGGATCCGGTTTTCCCGTTCCAACGCGAGCGCAAGATTGAAGAGCGCGTCCCCGTGGCCCGGGTCGAGTTTGACCGCCTCCCGGTAGGCGTCGATCGCTTTCCCCTCGTCCCCTTTCCCCAGGTGGAGATTCCCGAGGGAATACCAGAGACGCGCGGAGGGGGCCTCCTGGAGGGCGCGCCGGAAAAGGTCTTCGGCCTCGACCCGTCGTCCCGCGCGCGCCTCCAACGCGGCCATCGTGCCGAGAACAGAAGCGTCCCGGGGATGGTCGTCGAGGTAGGCCTGGAACGCCTGCCTCGCAGGACCCCCTTCGCCCGACTCCAGTCGAAGCTGGCCAATCGTTTTCCAGATCCCGGACCGGTCGGGCTGGAATTCAACCACGCGGGTATAGAGGTCGGCCGCGCGACCGGGATTGTTCCGCTCCACTTTTTGCGCTTCGAGGATCCAGGCTCGGACCTCGTCGTCGGGATCCTGGACGAGAACGACGGGAGCCTCTTCGGGGGCGTCCGCGATGACGGGAACAGGTTCGGGGACCTGTGCCAAGTCCCCGCCGGAAGCGAGATCGTTCCACCCGTACACCGCGCCCACGACCAGGCCGATCGCGACAATCGCAAGGAGCGACCATTCGAACCCTGCCCGTTTTCGGGGAGGCTCGTCGAAAATAATTTCCATCGGAGGTTCCACGCGGGGCGGGACCGGTTGTTTCATGATCATCTGTCACCTCCATCGGGGTCGGAGTAGAACTCCTCGATTTCTCCGACCAGCTTTTTCCGGATCCCGGCCACGCGGCCGTCGATCATCCGATCCAACTCCGATTCCACCCGCGTCACGCTTTTCCGAATCGTCCGGAGGTACTGGTTCTCGAACGCCATCCGAAGCTGGAGAGAAGACTCGGCGAGATCGCGCCCGATCCTGTCGAGGTCGACCTCCCCTTCCGGGGGAAATTCCAGGCCGAGCCCGGGAAAGAGGACCCGTCCCTTCAGCTCATTTTTTACGATCCACATCCTGGTCCTTCCGCATCTCCATGGGGGAACGAAGATAGGTTCCGCGCGAGGACCGGGGTCTGCCCGGTGCAATGATCTCTCTCTTCGGAACGACTTCCAGGGGGACGAGCGGGGCAGGCGCCTTTTCCGGTTTGCGGACGACGACTCCGCGGAAGAGAAGATCCATGCCGATGGCGCAATCGTCGGGACCTCTCCACCTTGTATACTTGGCGAGCGCCTTCTGCGCCTCCGCCGGTTCCCCGGCGAGGAAACGGGCGTAGGCCAGGAAGATCCAGCCATCGGGAGTCATGACCCGCGCATCCGCCCGTCGAAGAAGATCGTGCCAGGTCGTCGAGGAAGAGAAGAGGGTCGCGGGATCGAACCGGAACCGGTCGAAACCGTCGAAGAGAAGCCGGGCGCACCGGATCTGCTTCCCGGCGTAGTCCACGTCGCCCGTCGCCAGGAGGGCGAAGGCGAGGGGAATCCGTATCCCGTTCCGGCCCTGCGATTCCAGCAGGAGGTTCCGGTACGCGACGGCCGCTTCGAGGTACTTTTCCCTCCGCATCATCGAATCGGCCTCTTCGAGTCCGCACTCCTTCGAGAGGCGGGAATAATGGTCCTCCTGCGGAGGACCGAGAAGAAGAAACAACATCGCAAGGGTCATCGTCCACCTCCGGAGATCTTCGCCCATTCCGGGTCATCCACGCGAAGTACCCGCCCGTCCCGGAGACGAAGCGAGTCGATGCGTACGATCCAGACCCCGATCCCCGCCCGGACGAACTGCGCGTCGCACCCGTCCACTTCCCCGAGGGAAACCCCCGCCGCCTTCGCCGCGGCCCCCTGTTTCCAGGCGATGTAATTCGCCGTCGCCGGCTTCAACAACTGGGCGATCACCAGTCCCCCGGGGGAGACGCCCACCTCGCCCGCCGCCTTCTCCTTGAGACTCCGGAACCAGGGGGAGGTGCGGAAGATCACGCGGTTGCTGTAGTTTTCCAGGTAGTCGATGTCGGTGTTGCGTCGAAAGATATTTTCCCGGGGCTCGATATAGACGTAATAGTTCTGCCCGGGGGGATACGCGATCACCTCCATCCCGAAGTAGGCCATGATCTCGACGTTCTCCCGCGCGGTATTTTCGCCGAAATGAATTTTCGGAATGTAGTCGTCCATCGCCCCCGGGGGAGGCATCTCCCGGGCGAGATATTCCCGGTATTCCCGGAGCGATTCGATTTCGGGCTTTCGTTCCAACTCGGGCTCGGGTTCCGGTTCCGGCTCGGGCTCGGGTTCCGGCTCAGGCTCGGGTTCCGGTTCCGGTTCCAGCTCGGGCTCGGGTTCCGGCTCGGGAAGGCTCTCCTCCGGAACGGGATCTTCCTCCCGTTCTTCGCGTGTTTCCCGGTAGCGTGGCGGAGGGGCGGGAGTGGGTTCTTCCACCGTTTGGACGGCGATCGTGGGGGGCGGCGTCATCGCCGCGGTTTTCCGCGGCGCGTCCTTTTGAAACCCCCGGATCGCTCCCAGGTGGAGGGCGCCGGAGACAAGCGCGAAAAAGAGGTAGACCACCAGGAGACGCAGGCCGGTTCTCATTCGGCCCCCCTTTTCGGATCGTAGAGAAACGAGACGTCGTGGAAGCCCGAGTCGGTGACCGCCTTCAAAGCGCCGACCAGCGGGCCCGAATGAGAGTCGCGGTCAGCGGCGAAAAGGACCCGTCCGGAGGAGTCCTCGCGCGCGAGTTTTTGACGAAGTTCCGTATCGTCCTGCAGGGGAACCCCGTTCAGACAGATCCGGTCCTCCCGGTCGACGGAGATCACGAGAGACTTCCGGTCGGAAGCGCCCGCCCCCTTCCCCTTCTCCACCACGTCGGGCAACCGGAGGTCGAGTTCACCCTCGCGCACCTTCGACACGGCCACGAAGAAAACGAGAAGGATGAAGATCACGTCGAGCATCGCGGTGGTCTGGAGGACGACCTGTTTCCGGCTTTTCCTTTTCATGGGGCTCCGCCTCCCCCCGTGAACTGACGATCCACCTGGAGAACGGACACCTCGAGCCGTTCCTGGAGGAAATGGAAGAAGGCGGCGAAGAGACCGCAGTAGAGGTGAACGAGCAGGCCGAAGACCGTGGTGTAGAGAGCGATACTCAGTCCGGTCAGGACGGTGTCGGGATCCCCGGAACTGATCGAGCCGAAACTGAGGGAAACGCCGACGACGGTCCCGAACAATCCCAGGGTGGTGCTGATGGAGGCGAGGAGTTCCAGTGCCCCCACGCCGCGGGCCCCTTCCGCGAGGACGCTGTCGGCAAGTCGCTGACCGCGGGGGGGATCGAGCCGGAGCCAGGAGGCGACGCGGACGACCGGATCGGGGCTCCGGACGTCCTCCTCGATCGGAAGGACCCGGCGAACGACCAACCGGTCGCGCCGATCCGAATCGACGCGCCAGGCGTGCCGGATCCAGAAGAAGGCGCGCTCCAGGATGATCATCGTTCCGAGCAGGGAGAGCGCCACGATGGGCCACATCATCGCCCCGCCCTGCCGGATCCACTCGTAAATCATTTGAGGGTGTCCACCACGCTGAGGTCACGGTAGTGGGCGATGGTCCTCACCCGGGAACGGACCCGCTCGGCGATCCCGGAAATCGGTTCGATTTTCTTCTTCGCGACATCCAGCTTCTGGGGTTCGAACGGATCGAACTCGAGAAGTTCCTTTTTCAATTCGAATTCCTTGATCCGCTTCCGGGCGATAGTCAGCTCTTCCGTGTAGAAGCCGATGTCGTCCTTCAGTTCGGCTTCGCGGTTGCGGTACTTCTGGCCGTCCGCCTCGATCAACCGGGAATAGGCCGCGGGGGAAATCTTCCCCTCGTCGAGGGATTTCTTCAGGGAGAGTGTCCGGTTGATCCAGGTCGAACGCAGGATGGCGATTTCCGCTCCGGCGGTCTCCAGGAGTTTTCCGTACTTGGCTTCGAGCCCGTGGTTCACCTTGAGGCGCGTCGCCACGTTGTCCAGGTCTCCGTTCCTTCTCCGCAGGACCCGCTCGTAGATCGCGAGGGTCTCGCTGTGGTTCCGGCGGATTTTTTCGTTCCGTTCCGAGGACTTCTCCTTCTCGTTCCGGTCGTCCACCTTCCTGAGGCTCGACCGGAGGTCGTCGAAGGTGGGTTTTTCTTCTTCCTGGGCCGCCACGGAAGCAACCAACAGGAAGGACACCAGGAATCCCGTCTTATTTCCCATCCGGAACCTCCTTTTTCGCAGGATCGTCGCCGAACCTGCGGTGATAGAAATCGTCGATCGCCTGCTCCATCGACTTCGGATTCCCATTCGATCCGATCTTCTGCAGTTTTTCCCCGATCCCGATGACCGAGGACTGGAAATCCATGAAGCCATCGAGGGTGCCGTTGATCCGGTCGTTGATCGTGTTGAAAGCGTCTACCTTGAGGAAAAGCAGCGCCATCTTCTCCGTCACCTTCCCGATGGCGTCCTCGCCGTTGACGAGACCATCCTGCACCAGGACCCGGACCTTCATGCTGTCCTCCTGGAGAGCCATGTTGTCGAGGAGGAAGGTCTTCTCCGCCTCCAGGTTTTCAATCAAGGTCGAGAACTTGTCCTTGAGGGTAAAGAAATGGCCGTTGAGGGAGCCGAGGTGTTCGGAGAGATTCCGGTAGGCGACCGAGTTCTTCTCGTACCCGCGGGCGTACCGTTTCTGGAGCTGAAACCGGTGGTAGAGGCGCGTGAATTTTCTCCGCGCGAGCTGTTCCTCCTCCTTCGAGGAGGCGTGCTTGATTTCGACCGCGAGGGATTCCAGTTCCCCGTTCATCTTCTTGATCTTCTCCTGCGCCTCCCGGGAGACCTCCTTCATGAAATCGATCTTCACCTCCAGGTAGGAATTGAACCGGTTCAGCTTTCGGTTGAGGGCTCGGAAGTTCGAGACGGTCGCGTCCTGGTAGGTCACGATCCGGTCGAAGTCCTTCACCGCGTTCTCCGCGTAGGAGGCGAGCGTCTTGTGGAGGGAGGAGGTGGTCAGCCGGTCCCCCGGATTCTTCAGGTGCTTGGAAAGCTGTTCCTGCAGTTTGGAGTTGGCGCTCCCGAGGGAATCGATCAGCTGGGTAAAATCCCGGACGGAAGTCTGGAGGTTCTGGATTTCCTCGTTGAGGGACCAACCCTCGGGAAGAATCCCGGTTTCGTCGCGGGTGGTCTCCTGGGCGGAGACGCCGGTGGCGAGCGCCAGGAGAAGGGCCATCGTCTTCTTCATGATCATCGTTCCTCCTTCGATCCGGACGTGTCGACAAGATCCTTCACCGAGAGTGTGTCCCCGACCAGGAGAGCCTCGGCGCGCCGGCGAAGGCGGCCGGGCAGTTCTGCCGCGATCATCTGCGCCCCGCGGATATCCCCGGTCAGAAGCCGAAGGGTCATTTCCGTGTAGCGGTCTTCGGGGGAGATATCCGCCGCGGTCCGCCCCTTCCCATGGAGATAGCGGTCATAGGAATCGCGGGCGGACCGGAAGGCGGCGAGTTCGAACTGCGCCTGGCTCAGGTTGTACCAGGCGACTGCGACCGCGAGGGAATTCCGGAAGGGAGAGGAACCGCCGAGGTCGACCGCTTTCAGAAGATGTTCGCGGGCCGACCCGGGATCGCCGGCGGCGAGATGGACTTCCCCGAGCATGGCGCGTGCGTAGAACCGTTCCCGGTGACTCATCCCGGCCAGGCGCATCTCGGCAAGGTGCATGGCGGAGAGCGCTTCGTCGACCCGGTCGGCGGAGACGAGAAGGCGAGCTTCCCGAAAGTACGATTCTCCGTGGTCGGGATCGGCGCTTCGCGAAGCGCGGTAATCGGCGAGGGCGGATTCGACGTTGCCCAACCGTTCATGGCACCGCCCCCGGAGCAGGGAGTCTTTCGCGTCGAGCGGTCCCTCCCCGGAAGAGGCCTTGATCGCCTCCGCGTATCGTCCCTGGTCGAAAAGATTTCGAAGGCTCTCCGGGGACGCCTTCCCGGGCGTCCGGCGCGCCCCTCCGGAACATCCCACAAGCAGGGAGGCCAGGATCAGTCCGGCTCCGAGTGATCGTTTCATCGGCTCTTCCTCCGTAATTCAGGTTCCAATTCCCAGGCAAGAACAAGATCGTGGTCTTTTATCATGGAAAAGGGATGACGACCCGCCTGCCGCGCCTCGGTGACCAGGAGAAAGACACGGGCACGGTCGAATCCCGGACCGCCGAGGGTGATCGCTTTTTTGAAAACCCGGATCGCCTCCCCGTACTTCTCCCGTACGTGGAGAACCTGTCCCAGGATGAGCCACCCCTTCCGTTCCCGGGGTTTCCGCTTGACCCGTTCCCGGGCGAACCGTTCGGCGGGTTCCCATTCCCGGCTTTGAACAAGGTGACGGATCAGCCTCGAATGGACCTGGCCGTTTCCGGGATCGGCGTCGAGCGCTTTTCGGAAAGCGCGGGTCGCTTCTTCCATTCGACCGGCCTTGATGCAGGCGCGGGCGAGAAGGAGGAAGGCGGCGGAACCGGGATGTTCGTCGGCGGCTTTCGCGTGGCGGATCGCCGCGGAAAAATCTCCCGCCGCGAACGCGATATCCCCGAGTTCAAGATGGATCGAGGGGTCGTCGGGAGAAATGCGGAGGGCGCCCCCGGCCGTTCGGGCGGCTTCCTCGAGGTCCCCCGCCAGCCGCAACGCCCGGGCCAGTCCCAGCCTGTTTTTCGTCCGGTCGGGTTCGAGGGCGTTGATATATTTCCACGTCCGGACCGCGTCTTCGAAACTGCGATCCCGGAGGTAGCGATTCGCCCTTTGCCGTTCCGGTTCGAGGTCGGTCGCCCCGAGCCGGATGGCCGCAATTTCCGCACGGGGCAGGACCGAGAATATGCGCGCGCCCCGAATCCCCTTCTGGAGCGTGATGGAATGTTCATTCACCTTGACGATTACCCCCTGCAACACCCGGCCGTCCTTCATGTGAACGATGTCCGCATGAAGGAGAGGCGTCGTTGCGAACAGCGCCAGGACGATCCCGATCCATTTCATGAAAGGGAGTAGAGCAAGGAGCCTGCCAACGATACGAAAAAGCGGCGGCTCCAAGTGGTTGAACGGAAGCGATTTGGAAGGGGCTGTTTCCGGATCAGGAGCGGAGGGAACGTTTCGTTCCATTTCGACGGCGGCGGGGATCGAAAACGTTCAATCCATACTTTTCCATTTTCCGGCGAAGGGTGGGCCGGGAGATCTCGAGCAGGGAGCAGACATTCCCGAGGTCCCACCCGCAGTAGCGGAGCGCGTCGAGAATGGCGTCCTGTTCCACGCGGGCGAGAGAGCGCGTCACCGGGCGGACGGGGAGATCCCCGAGGTGGCGAAGGAAAGCTCCCGCGTTGAGCGGCCCCTGGTGGGATCGGATCACGGTGCGGAGGACCACGTTCTCGAGTTCCCGCACGTTCCCGGGCCAATCATAGGAAAGGAGAACTTCCATGGCGTCGTCGGGGATGACCGGAACGGGAAGGCCCTGGTCGCCCGCGACAATCCGCGAGAAATGGCGGGCCAGCGGGGGAATGTCCTCCCGGCGGTCGCGAAGCGCGGGAAGTTGGATGTGAAGAACGCTCAGCCGGAAGTAGAGATCGGGGCGGAACGCGCCTTCCTTTACCAGGGTGGAAAGATTGCGATTGGTGGCCGCGACGGCGTGGAAGCGGACCGGGATGGGTTTCGTCCCCCCCACCCTTTCGAAGGTTTTTTCCTGGAGAAGCCGGAGCAGGCGACTCTGCATCCGGGGGGTCAGTTCCCCGATCTCGTCGAGGAAGAGGACGCCTCCCTGCGCGAGTTCGACGCGCCCGGGGCGTTCCTGCACGGCGCCGGTGAAGGCGCCCCGTTCGTGCCCGAAGAGGGCGCTTTCGAAGAGCGTTTCCACGAGCGAGGAACAATCGACGACGACGAAGGGGCGGTCGCTCCCGCCGAGAGCGTGGATCGCCCGCGCCGCGAGTTCCTTTCCCACCCCGCTTTCCCCCTCGATGAGCGTGACGGCACGCGTGCGGGAGGAATGGCCCATCATCCGGCAGGCGTCGAGCATGGAGGAACTGGTCCCGACGAAAGTTCCCGGGGTGGAATCGGAAAGAGGGTCCACGGAAGGAGTCGCGTACTGCCGTCGTTGAATCCGCTCCAGGATTTTCCCGAACTCGTCACGACCGAAGGGTTTCCGGAGGAAATAGTCGGCGCCGGTGGCGATTGCACGCGAAGCGGTGGCAAGCGGTTCGAACCCGCTCATCATCGCCACGGGAAGATCCCGGTGGCGTTCCCGGATGGCCGGAACGAGATCGAGTCCGTTTCCGCGTCCGAGCCGCACGTCCAGGAAGACCACCTCCGGCCGTTCCCGGTCGAGACGGGGCAGGCATTCCGAGGCGGAGTGGACACAGACCGACTCGTGTCCGAGTTGCAGGCAGGTCTCCCGCAACATCTCCGACAGGGTTTCGTCGTCGTCCACGATCAGGATGCGCAAGGATCCCTCCCGCTTCCGGGGGGAAATTCGAGGGTCACCCCGGTTCCACGTCCCGGGGACGATTTCAACGCGACCCGCCCCCCGTGAAGATCGACGATTTTTCGAACGAGGGGAAGGCCGAGCCCCGTTCCGGTTCGCTTGGTGGTATGGAAAAGAAGGAAGGCGCGTTTCTTCTCGGGACCGGACATTCCCGGTCCATCGTCCTTCACCGATATTCGGGTACCGGTCCGGACGCGGGAGACCCGGATCCGGACGAGCCCGTTTCCCTCCGTCGCCTCCGCGGCATTGAGGAGAATATTTTCCAGCACTTCCCGGAAGAGGTCGGGATCGGCGTGCACCTTCGCGGTCCGAATGACGGTCTCCACGTGAAGGAGGGGAAACCGTTCCTCCATTCTCCGAACGACCCGGACGACCGCATCCCGGGTGGAAAGCGATTCCGGGCGGAGAGGGAGCGGACGGGCGAAGTCCCGGACCTGGCCGAGGAACCGGTCGATACGATGAACCTGTTCGACGAGCAGGCCCACCCTCCGGTCCAACCGGGAATCGAAGGCGGGGTCCTGTTGGAGAAGGTCGAGGCCGATCCGAAGGGAGGTGAGCGGGGTGCGGATTTCGTGGACCATGACGGAAGAAAATTCTCCGAGGGCGCGGAGGTTCTCGAGGCTTCGAAGTTGTTCCAGCCTCTGGTCGATGAGGGCGTGCAAACCCGGATCTTCCGGGCGTCGCCCCCGGACGAGGTGAAGGAGAGCGATCCTCCTGCGGGAGCCTGGCACGGGAAGAACCCCGGTCCGGCCCTGGACGCGTCCCCCGTCGACACGTCGGAAGGAGGCGCGGGGAATCCATCGATCCTCGAGGCCGGTCCATCCCCGGAGAATGGCCGAAAGGGTTCCGGCAGTTCCGCGCCCGGCGCAGGCGGGGAGGGGCTCGGTCCAGTCTTCCACCCCGGAGACGCGGAAGAGACGGCAAAAGGCGTCGTTGGCGTCGAGGACAAGGCCGCTCGGCACGGCGAGGACTGCGACGGGCTGGGAGGCTTCATGGCAGAGTTGAGACGCACTGATATGGGAAGATCGCCGAACTTCCGTGGAAGCGTCCATACGTTGCTCCGAAATATTTCGTCCGTCCCCGATCAAGGGGCATGAAACCCGGGTTCTTACACGACGATCCCGTCCAGTTTCCCCGTGAAACCCGGAAAATCCGTCATGCTTTTAACACCTCCATACCCAATGTGTTGCTAACATTATTTATGCATTCTAGCCGATGGAGGGGCGAAAGGTCAACTGCGGGGTGCCGGATTATCGCTCCGCACTCCCCTGCCCGGCCCCTATTGACTTTCCCGGGTCATTTTGTTTTCCTGTCACCTCGCAAGTGTGGCTTCCCGCGGGAAGCCGGGACGAAACCCCCGACAACTCGAACCCGGACGGACCCATGGCCAAAAACAACTACAAGGAAACCCTGAATCTTCCTCGAACCGACTTCCCCATGAAGGGACGGCTCACCACGATGGAGCCCGAGATGCGGGAGCATTGGGAGAAAAGCGATCTGCACGGGAAGATCCGCGCCGCCCGGAAGGACGCTCCGAAGTGGATTCTGCATGACGGACCGCCCTACGCGAACGGGCAGGTCCATATCGGCACCGGGCAGAACAAGATCCTGAAAGATTTCGTCGTCAAGTACCGGACGATGAAGGGTTTCCAGTCCCCCTTCGTCCCCGGGTGGGACTGCCACGGGCTTCCGATCGAACACAAGGTTCTCAAGGACCTGGGACCGAAGGCGAAGGAGATGTCCAAGGCGGAGATCCGGAAACTCTGCCTGGAATTCGCCTGGAAACACATCGACTTGCAACGGAACCAGTTCAAATCTCTCGGGATCTTCGGGGACTGGGAAAACCCCTACCTCACGATCGACCCCGGGTACGAGCTTGCCATCCTGGAAGTCTTCGAACTTCTCTGGCAGAAGGGGCACGCCACCCGCCGCCGGAAGGCGATCCACTGGTGCATTCACGACCGGACCGCCCTCGCGGAGGCGGAACTGGAATACAAGAAGCTTCCCAGCCCTTCCATCTTCATGGGCTTCGAGATGGTCGATCGTCCCTGGGACCTGCTGGTCTGGACGACGACGCCCTGGACTCTTCCGGCCAACGTCGCCGTCGCGGTCCATCCCGGGATTGAATATGCCGTCGTGAAACGGGGGGATCGTCTCGCAGTCGTCGCGCCCGGGAGGATCGAGGAACTTCGAAAAAAGTTCGACCTCGGGGAGACGGTGGAGACCATCACGGGAAAAGACCTGGAAGGACTCCATTACAAACACCCGCTCTTCGGACACGAATGCCCGGTCGTCCTGGCCGACTACGTGACCGTGACGGAGGGAACGGGACTGGTCCATACCGCGCCTGGACACGGCGCCGACGATTACCAGACCGGCCTGAAATACGATCTGCCGATCCTCTCGCCGGTGGACGCTTCCGGCGTCTACACCGAAGAGGCGCAGCAATACGAGAACAGGCAGGTATTCGAGGCGAACCCGATCATCGTCGCGGACCTGCGCAAAAGCGGAGTTCTCCTGCACGACGAAAGTTTCGACCACGACTACCCCTGCTGTTGGCGTTGCAAGCAACCGGTGATTTTCCGGGCGACGGAACAGTGGTTTATCCTGATCGACCACGACGACGCGCGGCAGAAGGCGCTCGACGCGGTGAAGGAAACGAAATGGTTCCCGAAATGGGGCGAAATCCGGATCTCCTCCATGCTGAGGGACCGGCCCGACTGGTGCATCTCCCGCCAGCGGAGCTGGGGCGTCCCGATCCCCTCCTTCCATTGCGAGGAATGCGAGAAGGTCCTGATCACGCAGGAAACGCTGGACGCCACGAAAGAACTCTTCCGGGAGGGAGGCGCCGACGCCTGGTTCACGACCCCCGTCGAAAAGATTCTCCCCGAAAACACCCGGTGCGCATGCGGAAGTTCCCGCCTCCGGAAGGAAGAGGACATCTTCGACGTCTGGTTCGAATCGGCGGCGAGCCACCGGGCGGTTTCGATGCGCCATCCCGACCTGACCTTTCCTGCCGACCTCTACCTGGAGGGAACCGACCAGCACCGGGGATGGTTCCAGGTATCGCTCCTGGCGAGCCTTCTTTCCAACGGAAAGGCCCCGTTCCGAGAGGTGGTCACCCACGGTTTCTGCGTCGACGCGCGGACCGGGAACAAGCTTTCCAAGTCGGGATTCCTCATCCCCGTTGACGAGGTGGGGGAAAAGATCGGCATGGAGATCCTCCGCCTCTGGATCTACTCGATCAATTTCTCGGACGACCTCCCGATCTCCTGGGACATCCTCAAGATGCGGCAGGACCCGTACCGGAAGTTCCGCAACACCTTCCGCTACATGCTGGGAAGCCTCTCAGACTTCGACCCCGCCCGGGACCGGGTTCCTTACAAGGAACTTCGCGAACTGGACCGATGGATCCTGGGCAAACTGGGAAAGCTCGTCGAATCGACCTCGAAGAACTTCGAAGAGTACCAGTTCTACCAGGGGTACCAGGCGGTCTACGAGTTTTGCGTCGTGACGCTGAGTTCGCTCTACTTCGACATCATCAAGGACCGCCTCTACACCTCGGGCCGGACCTCTCCCCAGCGGCGGTCGGCACAGACGGCGGTCCATGAAATTCTCCAGGCGATGGTTCGTCTCCTGGCGCCGGTCCTCGTCCACACGACGGAAGAGGTCTGGAAATACATCCCGGGGGAACAGGAGTCCGAAAGCGTCCACCTCGCCTCCTGGCCGGAAGTTCCCGAGGAAAGCAAAGACGAGGAACTCGCGGCAAAATATGAAATGCTTCTGACGGTCCGGGAAGAGGTGAACCGCGCGCTGGAAAAACTGCGCGGGGACGGTCGGATCGGAAAATCCCTCGAGGGACATGTCACGATATACACCTCCGACGAGGAGATGAGGAAGTATCTCCAGACGATCGACCTCCGGGAATTTTTCATCGTCTCCGAGGCGATCATGGGAGAGACGCCGGCGGGAACAGAGAGCGAACAGGTGAAGGGCCTCTTCGTCCTCGCGGAGAAATCGGGTCACCCGAAATGCAACCGGTGCTGGAATCTCCGGGAGGATGTCGGGAAACACGAAACCCATCCGGACGTCTGCGGTTCGTGTCTCCAGGTGCTTCAGGACAACGGGGAGCCCGCCGGGAAGGCTTCGTGAGCGCGGAACCGCTCGACCTGGCCATTCTCCTCTCCGGGGGTGGCCGAACCCTCCAGAACCTTATCGACGAAATTGAGGGCGGGAGGCTCCGGGCGAGGATCCGGGTCGTGATTTCCAGTTCCCGGAATTCCGGAGGCCTCGAGCGCGCGCGGAGACACGACCTTCCCGTGGAAGCGGTGAACCGGAAGACGTTCCCGAGCGACCGCGCTTTCAGCGTCGCGATCACGAAAGCGTTGTCCCCCTTCCCCGTCGATTACGTTCTCCTGGCCGGCTTCATGCACCTCTACCTCTTCCCCCCCGAATACGAGGGAAAGGTTTTGAACATCCACCCCGCCCTGCTTCCGAAGTTCGGCGGCCGGGGATTCTTCGGGGACCGGGTTCACCGCGCGGTGTTGCGCGCGGGGGAGACCGAATCGGGATGCACGGTCCACTACGCGAATCATCATTACGACCAGGGGCCGGTCATCCTGCAGGAACGGGTGCCCGTCCTGCCGGAGGACACGGTCGCGACGCTCGCCCAGCGCGTCTTCGAGGCGGAGTGCCGGGCCTTCCCCGGGGCGTTGCGGAAACTGGCGAAGGAAAAGGCCGGGGGCCTCAGCTGACGGAAGAACCCGGCGCCGCGTCCTTGTCGGTCGTCAACACGATCACCTCTTCCCCGGAACGGGCGGCGAGAATCATCCCGGCGGATTCGACTCCACGCAGTTTCGCGGGTTGAAGGTTCGCCACGACGACGATGTTCTTCCCGACCAGCGTTTCGGCGGAGTAATGGTTTCGGATGCCGGCCACGAGTTGCCGATCCTCTTCTTCCCCGACGTCCACCTTCAGCACCAGCAACCGGTCGGCGTTGGGATGCTCGGACACCTCTTTCACCCGTCCCACCTTCAACTCCACCTTGGCGAAATCGCCGATCGTGATGCCGGTGGGTTCCGTCGTCTCTTCTTCCATGCGTCTCCTCTTTTCCTGTTTCGGGAGAGGGACTTTCTCATGAGACCGGTCGCGCATCAAGGAAAAATCCCGTTCCCGGGATGGGTTGTGTTACACTCGGAAGAACGATGAGGATCGCGCTGAAAACCCTGGCCGGGATCGCCGCCGTGGCGGTTCTTGGATCCGCCTTTGTCGTGGCCGTCCCGGAACTCCTTTCCCTCGAGGCCACGGTGGGTCCGGTTTACGAGCGGATTCTTCTCGGGGTGGGCGTATTTGCGCTCCTCTGTATCGCGTACGGGAGCCTCGACCGGAAGCCTTCCCCGCAGGTCCTGCCCGTCGTTCCGGAACCGAAGAAGGTCGAACCTCCAATGTCTGTAGAACCGGGAACAACCTCCGCACCCGGCCTGGAGGCCGCGTACCGGCAACTGCGCACCTACATCGACCTGGAGATGTGGGAACTCGCGCTCGACAAGGCGAACCATATCCGGGCGAACCATCCGCAGAGCCGCGAAGCAACCGCGATCGAGCGGAACATCAACGAACTGAGATGGAAGGCGGAACCGAAGTTCGTGGCGCGGGAGAAGACGACCGTTTCCGACACGGAAGAGCGGAGGCTCAGGGCCGAAGGTCTCTCGCGGAGCGTCCAGCACATCCGGACCTACATGGAGCTTGAGATGTGGGAACTGGCGAAACAGAAGGCGTCCGCGCTGGTGAAAAACTTCCCGGAGAGCGACGCGGCGAAGGAGGCGGGCCTGCTTTGGCCGGAAATCGAGCGGAAACTGAAGGAACCGACCGAGACCGTGGCGTCCCGATGAAGACCTTCCTGAAAATCCTTTTCTTCCCGCTTACGATCAGCCGGATCCTGGTCAGGATCCTGGGCCGGGTCGTCGTGGGCGCGATCGGCTTCCTCCTGATGGCGGCGGGCCTTTTCCTGATCGAGCCGATCCAGATTCCGATCGTGGGGATACCGCTTCTGCTGATCGGGCTGGTGATGACCGTGAAGGCGGTTTTTTAAAAACTACGACGGCCAAGCCCTTCGGGAAATCTCAAACCCAAAATCCAAACAGCCGATGCCGAGTGCTCACAGGAGGGTGGACCCGAATCTTTTCCCGGTCAACGGCACTCGGAGACGGTTTTCCTCACCGCGTCGGTCGTCCGGGCGAGAAGAGCCTTTTCCTCGTCGTTGAGCGAAATCTCGTAGATCTTTTCCACGCCGCCGGCGCCGATCCGGGCGGGAACACCCAGGAAGAGACCGTCGACCCCGTACTCCCCTTCACAGAGAGCGGCGACGGGCAGAAGCCGTTTCTTGTCCTTCAGGTAGGACTCGGCCATCGTGATGGCGCTCCAGGCGGGACTGAAGAAGGCGGAGCCTCTCCCGAGGAGCTTCACGATTTCGGTGCCCGCTTCGGCGGTCCGCTTCACGAGCCGTTCGATCGTGTCGCCATCCAGGAGATCGGCCAGGGGCACGCCGCCGACGGTCGTGAGCCGCGGCAGGGGAAGCATGGTCGGTCCGTGCCCGCCCAGGACGGTTCCGGCAACGTCTTCGACGGAGACGCCCAGTTCCATCGCGACAAAAGCGCGCCACCGGGCTGTGTCGAGCGTCCCGGCCATCCCGGCGACCTGGCTTTTCGGAAAGCCGCTCACCTTGTGAAAAACGTAGACCATGGCGTCGAGCGGATTGGTAACGACGATGGTGAAGGCCTTGGGGGCATACTCCCGGACCCCTTCCGCGACTTTCGTGATGATCTTGATGTTCGTGGCGAGGAGATCCTCCCGGCTCATTCCGGGCTTCCTCGGCAGGCCGGCGGTGATGATCACCACGTCCGACCCGGCGATATCCTTGTAGTCGCTCGTGCCGATGATGTTCGCGTCATGGTTCCCGTGCGGCGCCATCTCCATGAGGTCGAGCGCCTTCCCCTTCACGGGGCCTTCCAGTTCGGGGATGTCGAAGAGGACGATATCGCCCAGTTCCTTCTGGGCGGCGAGCATGGCGAGAATCTGGCCGATTTGGCCGCCACCGATCAGGGTGATTTTTTTGCGCATCCGGGAATCTCCTTAGAGGAAGGGGTTGGAACAGGGAGATTGTAGTCGGTTCAGAACGGGTGTCAAGGGAGGGGCGAAGGGGCAAATGACCCCGAAAGTCTTTGACCTGAAAGGGGTCAGCGGATCTTCAGAAGGGCCAGGCTCGAGACAGCAAGAACGATCGCGACGATCCAGAATCGCATGGTGATTTTCGACTCCGGGATTCCCTTGAACTGGAAATGGTGGTGGAGCGGGGCGATCCGGAAAATGCGCTTCCCGGTCATCTTGAAGGAGGCGATCTGGAGGAGGGACGATCCCGCCTCGATGACGAAAACGCCCCCGACGAAGAAGAGAAGCATCTCCTGCTTCGTGATGCAGGCGACCAGGCCGAGCGCGCCGCCGAGCGGGAGGGAGCCCGAATCGCCAAGAAAGACCTCGGCGGGATGGCCGTTGAACCAGAGGAACCCCAGGGTGGCCCCGAGCATCGCGGTGCAGAAGACGGTCGTCTCCGCGCTGGCGGCGATATAGGGGATCCCGAGGTACTCCGTGAAATCGACGCGGCCGACGACGTAGGCGATCAGCGCGTACGCCACGGTGGAAATGGCGAGGCATCCCCCCGCCAGCCCGTCAAGCCCGTCCGTGATGTTGACAGCGTTGGAGGTGGAAACGATCACGATCGCGACCATCACCGGGTAGAACCATCCGATGTCGACGTACCCGTCGAAGAGGATGTAAAACCGCGTCGCCTTCTCGGGATCCTCCCGGAGCATGACCAGGGTGAGCATGATTCCCACCGCCAGCCCGATGAGCGCCTGGAGCGAAAACTTCACGGAGGCTTTCATTCCCCCGCGACGGATCCCGGTCAGTTTCATCCAGTCGTCGATCGCGCCCACCACCCCGAGGCTGACGACGGTGAAGACAAGGAGAAAGAGGGTCGGGTGAACGAAGTTCCCGAAGAGCAGAACGGAGACGATGATCCCCGCGATCACGAAGACGCCGCCCATCGTGGGGGTATCCTGTTTCCCCTTCATCAACTGGTCGAGGCGCCGGGAATCCTCCTTCCCGACATTCTCCCCGATCTTCTTCCGTTTGAGCCACCCGATCACGCGGGGCCCCAGGATGACGGAGGCGAGAAACGCGCCGACGCCGGAGAGCGCGGCCCGGAAGGTGATCAGGGAGAAAAATTCGCACGAAAATATATCGAGGAGCATGTTCCTGGAATTCCTTTACCCGTTTTCGAAAACCATCTCTCCGATGCACCGGACCACCTTCTCCAGGGCGATCGCACGGGAGCCCTTGAGCAGGATCCAGTCCCCCGGTCGCACCAGGCAGGGCAACCGGTCACAAAGTTCCTCCACCCGTTCGAAGTGAAGCGCGCCCGGAATCTCCCCGGCCAGGACCCGGCATTCCGGACCCACCGCGGCCACCTGGTCGATCGGGAAGGAGGCGATGTGCCTTCCCAGGGCGCGATGAAGCCGGGACGAACCGGAGCCCAGTTCCTTCATATCGCCAACGATCGCGAACCGCCTTCCGACCTTCATTCGGCCGAATTCCGATACCGCGTTCCGCGCGGAGGCAGGGTTGGAATTGTACGCGTCGTTCAAAATCATGAAGCGGCCGAGCCGAAGCGGTTCCATCCTCATCTTCGGCGGCCGGAAATCCCGAAGCCGCTCGGCACACTCCCCGAGGGAGAGCCCGCACTCCAACCCCACCGCGCAGGCGGCCAGGGCGTTGTCCACGTTCCACTCCCCCAGCAGTTGAAGTTCGAAGGAAACCCCCTCAATCCGGAACCGAAGAGGATCCTGTTCGACGTCGGTGGCCCGGAGATCGGCCCCCGCAAGCCTCCCGAAGGTACGGTACCGCGACCGGGGCAGACGCATCCGCGCCAGGATCCGGGAATCATGGTGGACCAGTCCGAGCCCCCCTCCCCGGAGGTGATCGAAGAGGGAAATCTTTTCAGCGATCACCCCTTCCAGGTCGCCGAGACCTTCCAGGTGGCCTTCGCTCACGGAAGTAAGTACGGCCAGGTCCGGGCGGGCGATCTGCGCCAACCGGCGGATCTCGCCGTGATAATTCGTACCCAGTTCCAGCACGAGGTAGTCCGTTCGGGGAGGAGCGGAAAGGATCGTTCCGGGCAGACCGATGAGGTTGTTGAAATTTCCCGGGGGCTTCACGAGCGAACCCCTCTCCTCAAGGAGCCGGGAGATCATCGCCTGGGTCGTCGTCTTCCCGTTCGTGCCGGTAACGCCGATAACGCGGGCAGGAAGGGTCATCCGCCAGGCGGACGCAAGATCCCCGAACGCCTGCCGCGTATCGGAAACCCGGATGAGCGGCACTGCGGAAGCGGCCACGGGCCGGTCGACCACGGCGGCAAGGGCTCCCCGCCGGAAAACCTCCGGCAGGAAGCCATGCCCATCGAAATTCGGACCGTGAAGCGCGACGAAGATCTCGCCCCTTTTCAGCGTGCGTGAATCGGTGGAGACCCCGAAGACCCGCTCCCCGTTTACGGACCGGTCAAGCGATCCATTCACGGCCTGCGCGATCTGGCCGAGATACATCTTCCCTCCCTTGAGACCGGCAGAGGTCACAGCTCTCGTCCACGTGGGACAGCTCACCGGCCATCCCGTCGTCGACAATTTCGCGCACCACGTGAAAAACGCGCCGCGCCGTCGAGGATTTCAATTGAAACTCCCCGAACACCTGGATGGAATCCAACATCCTTCTTCCCCTCTCTCTGAAAAACCGGAACCGCAATCCGCTTTCCCGGATCGCCTATCGTTCCCCCAAGACAAACCCTATGAAGATTTCCTCAATTTTCGCACGAGACCGGCCAGCACCTCCCGGGTGACCCTCCGGTCGTCGAATGGCCGCGCCTCCGTACCGAACACCTGCACGCTCTCGTGCCCCTTCCCGGCGACGAGAACCACGTCCCCTTTCCGGGCCATGGAGGAGGCCAGCCGGATCGCAGAGCGCCGGTCCGGCTCGATCAGGTAGTTCATCGATTTCACGCCGGAGGTGATTTCGCGGATGATCTCGAGAGGCTCTTCCGTGCGCGGATTATCGCTGGTCAACACGATCGAGTCGGCCAGTTGGTCCGCGACGCTTCCCATCTTCGAACGTTTCCCGCGGTCGCGGTCCCCCCCGCACCCGAAAACGACGATGAGCCTTTCCCGGCAGAGCGGTCGCAGGGAGGAGAGCACGTTCTCCAACGCGTCGTCGGTATGGGCGTAGTCGACGAAGACGTTGAAATCCTGGCCGACGTTGACCGATTCGAGCCTGCCCGGAACGGAACGGACAGCCTCGATCCCCAACCGGATGGCCTCGATATCGTATCCCATCCGCCAGCAGGCGGTCGCGGCGGCGAGCATATTGTAGACGTTGTGCCTTCCGATCAGGCGGGAAACGATCGGAACCCGTTCCTCCCCGAGCCGGAGCTGGAACCGGCATCCTTCCAGGTCGAGCCGATCGATCTCGGCGGAGACTTCAGCCTCGTTGTCCAACCCGAACCGGGCCACGATCCCCTTCGTCTCTTTCTCGTACACGGAGCTGACGGGGTCGTCCGCGTTGAGCACCGCGATGGAGCGGGAAGAAAGATCCCGGAAGAGCCTTCCCTTGGCGTCCCGGTAGTTTTCGAAGGAGTGATGATAATCGAGATGATCGCGCGTCAGGTTGGTGAAGATCCCGACGGCGAACCGGACGCCGCGAACACGATCCTGCGAAAGCGCGTGCGAAGAGACCTCCATCACCGCGGAACGACAACCTGAGTTCTCCATCTCCCTGAGGTACATCTGGAGTTCGTGCGCGGGTGGCGTGGTCATGGGAGCGGAAAGAGACCGGGAGCCAATCTCGTACCGGATCGTCCCGAGCATCCCCGCCTTCTCGTTCGCCGCGACCAGGATGGAACGGAGAAGAAGGGCGGTGGTCGATTTCCCGTTGGTTCCGGTGATCCCGATCACGTTCAACTGCTTGGAGGGATCGGCGTAGAACTTCGCGGCGAGGTCGGCGAGCGCCCTGCGGGAATCACGGACGATGTGCACGGGACGCCGGGGTTCCTCCGCGGGAGGCTCCTCGCAGACGATGGCGGCCGCCCCCCGCTCCACCGCTTCGCGGAGGAAGCGGGATCCGTCCGTGGTGGCCCCGGGAATAGCGACGAAAAGGTCCCCCCTTTTCACCCGGCGGGAATCACAGGAGATTCCGCGAATCTCCACGTCCTTGAACCAGAGTTTCCTTCCCGGAACGGCTTCGAGCAGATCGCCCAGCCTGCACCGCATAAAACCCCCTCTTTCTTCTCTCCCGATTCCTAACGCGCGAAAACGAGCGCCCGGCGCAGGATGTTTCCCGCCACCGGGGCGGCGACTTTTCCGCCCGCATGCTCTTCCCCCGCGGGATCGGAAATGACAACCGCGACGCACAACCCCGGGTCCTTCGCCGGTGCGAACCCCGCGAACGACGCGACCCAGGCGTATTTCGTTCCATGTCGATCGATCAATTCCGTGGTCCCGGTTTTTCCGGCGACCTCGACGCCCTTCACCTGCGCCCTCCGGCCGGTTCCGTCAGAGACGACCCGGGAGAGGATCACCTTCATCTCCCCGGAGGTCGATTCCGAAATCACCCTGCGAACCGGGCGGGGCGGATTCTCGAACAGGATCGTTCCGTTCTCGCGAACCGCGCGACGAACCACCCTGGGGCGCATCAACCACCCGCCGTTGGCCACGGCGGACATTGCGGTGGCCAACTGGAGAGGTGTCACGGCGATTTCCTGCCCGATGGGCAGGGAGGTGAGACTGTAGGAGGTCCATTCCTCCATGGACCGGAAGATCCCGCCGTTCTCGGCGGGAAGGTCTATCCCGGTCTTCTCGCCGAAACCGAACTTCCGGATCCAGTGATCGAGCCCCTTCTTCCCGAGCGTGAGCGCGCCGAGTTTCGCCGCGCCGATGTTCGAAGATTTCTGGATCACCTCGGTGAGCGTCAGGCGGTCGTAGGGATGGTGATCGTGGAGGGTCCGGCCCCGGTACTTCCATATGCCCGACCCGCAGTCGAAAACCGTCGTGGGCGAGACCTTCGACTCGTCGAGAGCTCCCGCTGCGATGAAGGTTTTCATCGTGGACCCGGGCGGGTACGGATCGGTCACCGCCCGATTCCGCCGGTTTTCCGGGGGGCTCTTTCCCGGCCAGTTCGGATCGAACGTGGGGAGATTGGCCATCGCCAGGATCGCGCCCGTCTTCGGTTCTACGACGACGACGCTCGCCCACTTCGGTCGATGCTCCTCGAAAGCGATGAGGAGTTCCTCCTCGACCACGTCCTGTATTTCGGAGACGAGGGTGAGCCAGATCCGTGCGGACCCCACATCCTTTTCCATCCCGCCCACGATTCTCCTGAGACCGTCGACACGGACGTCGTGCCTCGTAACCCCCCCCTGGAGGATCCCGTTCATTACCCGTTCGACGCCCTCGCCGCCGGTGGAGTCGCTGGCGAACCCGAGTACATGCGCCCCGAGAGGCCCCTCGGGATAGCGGCGGACATATTCGGACCGGGAGCCGAAGGCCCCCCTGTTCTTCCCATATTTTTCCAGGAGAGCGTCCACGCGGGAGGTCTCGCTCTCGGAAACCCGTCGTTTCACCCAGGAGAACCGGAGAGGCCGCGACAATTTTTCGCGCAACATCACGGGATCGAGGGAGAGGGCGTCCGCAAGAGCGCCGATAATTTCGGGGGTCACGCGGGAGGGATCGGCCCAGACCGAGGAGACGGGAACCGAAACGGCAAGAACCCGGCCGTCGCGATCGAGCAACGTTCCCCGGGACTGGTTATGATCGACGTGGGCGCGGGACTGCCCCTCCTTCTTCTGAACGTGATCGTCGTGTTTCCCGATTTGAATCGCGTAGAGGCGGAGCGCGAGGAATCCAAAAAGGAGAACGAGCGAGCCGAAGACGAGCCCCGCGCGTTGCCGCACCTTTTGCCACGCACCCGCGCGCGACCGGATGCCCCCCATTTCCGGTTTCATCGCTACCTCCGTTGCGCCAGTCGAAGCGAATTCGATTTGACTGGCCGGACCTTGATCCCGATATCTCCCGCCCGTCTGACGAGATTCGAGGCGCGGCGCTGTTCGGCCACCCGAAGAAGAAGCGCCCGGTTTCGGAGGGTTTGCTGTCGGATAAGGGCCTGGCCCTTCCCGACCTCGTAGCGAAGACGTGTATTGCGGACGTGATGCGTCACCGCGACCACGCCCAGGTTCGCCAGCAGGGCGATCAGAAGCAGAATCCGTACTGCCGTCACAACTTCCCCCTCGAAACCATCCCGGGCCCCCCCGGGCTCTCTCTTTACTCCAGGGCCAGTCCGGCCCCACTCTCTCGATCCACCGCCTTTTCGAAGACCCGAAGCTTGGCGCTGCGCGCCCTCGGATTCTCCGATACTTCTTCGAAAGACGGACGGAGAGGCTTCTTCGTGAGAATGTTCCCGACGCCTTCGTCGGCCTTCCCCCGAAAAGACCACTTTACCATCCGGTCTTCCAGGGAGTGGAAGGATATAACCACCAACCTGCCACCCCCGCACAAACTCTTATCGAATCTCTGCAGGAAGTTCTTGAGGCTTTCCAGTTCCCGGTTAACCGCGATGCGGAGCGCCTGGAAAATCCTGGTGGCGGGATGAATCCTTCCCCTCCTCCGGAGCAGCTTGCAGACATAATCGGCGAAGTCCTTCGTCGTCTCGAAACGCCCAGGCCGGTCCCGGACGATCGCGCGTGCGACCTTCCTGGCGAACCGTTCCTCGCCGTACTCGCGGAAGATCCGCTCGAGTTCCTCTTCCGGAAGGTTCTCGAGAAGGTCGGCCGCCGTCCGCGCCTGCGCCCGGTTCATCCTCATGTCCAGGGGACCCTCCTCCCGAAAACTGAACCCCCGTTCGGGAAGATCGAACTGCAGGGAGTTCACCCCCAGGTCGAGGAGAATTCCGTCCGCGCAGAGGTCCGCCTTTTCGAGCCGGTCCGGCACCTCTTCGAAGTTCGCGTGAACGAATTCCGTCGAACCGGAGAAATCCCGGAGACGCTCCCCTGCTCGAGCGAGGGCGTCCCGGTCAAGGTCGAACCCGAGGAGGCGAGCCTTCCCCGAGGCCGCCTTCAGGATCGCCTCGGAATGCCCCCCGAGTCCGAGTGTACCGTCGACATAGAGGCCGCCCGGACGTGGCGCAAGCCACTCAACCGCTTCTTGTAAAAGAACAGACTTGTGCACCTCACGCCTCAGAACGAATCCGAGGCACCCCTGAGCGGCAGATAATGCCGTGAGTACCGACAGCCGTCGACGCTCCCCTCTCTCCTATCACTTCCTCTGCACACGTCGACACCCCCCTCTCCTCACGACACAATCCGCCGCTCCCCATAAGAACCACTCCAACTCTGCACGATTCTGCCCGGCTTACAGAAAACTGGCCGCGCTTCGAAGCCCACCGGACTTCGAACGGAGGATCCGAAGCAGGACACGAATGTCCTTGCTCAAATCCACCCTGCGATACGCGGGCGCCAGCTTCCGGAGCCGAAGCACTCGGGATTCGATTTCCTCCAGATGCGCCCCGATCTCCTGCACCTCGCCGCGGGTGGGCGTCCGCCCCCCGAGTTCGGTGAGAAACTCACGAACGACATCCAGGGAATCTTTTCCCTTGTCTCCCCAAACCATCTCTCTCTCTCCAACCACTGCGCCAAAATCTCTCCAAAGATTTTGGCAAAAGTCCCCGTTACAAATTTTTCCGTTCTTCGGGCCACAAGGCCCTTTTCCTGTCGATGGGAGCTTGACTCAATTTCTCCGCTTCTTCATGATACTCCTCAATGTTCCAGATCTCGATCCACTCGAAGTTTCCGACGAGGACGACCTCCCTGCTGAGGCCGGCGAAGTCGAGCAACTTCTGCGGAACGACGAGTCGACTCTGGCTGTCCATGGGAGCGAACTCGCCGCGGGCCGCGAAGAAGCGAAGGGTCCGCGCAGGATCGTCCGACGCGTCCGCGTCCTTCCGGAGTTGTTCGGAGACGCGACGCCAGGCGCTCATGGTGTACATGCGAAGGGAACGTTCTTCCGGGTTGGGGCTGACGATGACGAAGAAACCTTCCCGATCCTGCGAATCGGTCAGAAAGGTCCGAAATTTAACCGGCACGGTAATCCGGTTTTTATCATCCAGCGTATGGGTAAACTCGCCCAGAAACATCAGGGAAATCCCTCCACTTCCCGTCACTTCACTCCACTTCGGCTTTAAAAAGAACCGCTGACATTTTTTCGGTCAGCGTTGGAATAAATATATCCCTCTCCTTCCCTCTCCGTCAAGCAGAAATCGGGCCGCAAACCACTCCCACGCCCATCTGAACCAGGCTCTTTCAATCAGACCGCCCTCACTGGTATCACGTAAAGGCGAGCGGCACTACATGTAGTGCCAAGTCTTCAAATCCTTCCAGAGAAACTTTTTCGCCGTATTGAATATTATTTCTTTTAGGAGAGAGGGGGAGAGTGTCGATAACACAGTGAATGAATGTGCTCGTTTACGATCCGAGCCGTACCTTGACTGCTCTCTCCAAAGCGTTTTTCCTTGGACGGCGTCACCGTGTATCCGTCTCCCCCTCGGAAGAAGACGCGCGACAAAAATTGCATACCGCACTTTTCGATCTTCTCTTCGTCTGCTCGGGAGATCTCCCCTCCGCCCTGGAGGCAGACCTCCAAACTGATTACGCACATGTCACGGTTATTCACGCCGGGGCACAAAAAACGATCCCGACTTCCTATCCTGTATACGCGCAACTTCCAGCACCGTTCAGCGGAATGAAATTCCACCGGGTCATGGAATCGCTGGAAATCGAAGTGAAAGCGGAAGAAAAGACCTTCGATATCCCGGTCGACCTGGCGGCGGGATCGGAAATTCTCTCCTGCAGGGCGACGAGGGCCTCCGCATCAGCCTTCGTCCTGGAGGGGCCACCGGAATCATTTGCCCCCTTCCTGGAATCGCACAACGGTGAAAATTTCACCGCGACCCTGAGACAGGGTGGGGAGGAGTGCGCCGTTTCTGCCGAAGTAATCTTTGAAGGAGGGCGATGGGCCGGGCTCCGGTGCCGGACCGGCTCGATCCAGTCCCTCCTGGAAAAGATCGCGTAGAAACGCTTCCGCGTACAGGTGTCTTCCCGGGGGTGGCAAATGCAGAAGGCAAAACTCGTTCGGTGCCTCACCATTCTCTGTCCGGGGTGCCGATCCGTCGATTATCTCACCTACCGCCGTTCCCCCGCCGGGATTCCCGGTCACGTGACCAACCGGTGCTCCTGCCGGCGATGCGGGAAGCACTTCGAGTACGAGGAAGACCGGGTCGGGAACCCGTGCGAAGAATAGGGGAGAAATCCCAAATCATGACAACCGTGGGGTCGGTTATGGCGGAGGGGGGGGGCGGCCCCATAAAGATTGATCCAGCGCCGGGCCAACCCGTTGTTCGGGGTTGCTTCCCTTCGGGATTCCGACTTCTTGAGTGGGCCACACAAAACCCCCGGACCTGTTCATTCCGCGTTTTGTGATTTTCCTGGGATTTGGGGCTTGGGTTTCGGGATTCCCTACTGTTTCCAGCCGCGGAAACGGAATTCGCCATCATACTCCAGGTAGTGCATCGTCCCCCCGTCCCAGTCGCCGAGGATGTACACCTCCTTCGTCGCCCCGTTCATCTCCATGACCCGGTGCTGGGGAAGGTGGATGTGACCGCACACGACGACGTCCGCGCCCCTGCGAAAAAATGGTTTCGCACCCTCGAGGATATCCCGTTCCGACCAGGCCACGGTCGGGGTGGTGCGGCGGGAGACCTTCTGGAACCGGCGCGCGAGGCGCGCTCCGAGGGGGGTGGGAATCGACAAAACCGCGTGCCGGAGCAGGGGAAAGTTCATGACGTGGCGATACGCCGTGTACTTTGGGTTCCGGTTGTAGATAAAATCCCCGTGCGCCAGGTACACCCGCCGCCCCCCCAAGACGAGGGACCGGGACGAACCCGCCACGTGGACCCCTGTTGTCCGCTCGAACTTTTTCCCGACGAGGTAGTCGCGGTTCCCATGGATGAATTCCACGCGCACGCCCCGTCGCGTCAATCCTCGGAGTTCCCCGAGAAGTTCCCGGTACCACGGACCGGAGAGGTTGCCGGGACCGGTCCAGTAATCGAAAATGTCCCCCAGCAACCAGACGACGTCCGCCCGCGCACAGGGACCGCGGAGAAAATCGAGGAAGGGATGCTCCCCCCGCGGAAGGCCGGGATGCACGTGGCTATCGGATACGAAGATATGGCGCAACATTTCAGAAGAAGCGCGGCTACCCCATGGGGATACTGATCGACTTGAGAACCGCGCGCTCTTGCCGTTCGGCCGAATCGTCCACGATCACCAGCGTGAAGCGCAGGTACGGAATCCGGTACGGGGTCGATCCCGTGTCGTTCTCCCCCAACCCGTTCCCGAGCGGATCGTCCCCCCCGCCACTCCCATACGTGGCGCTGCTCGGACAGGGGCTCGGCTCCAACTGGGAAAGGGTTTGGATGTCCGACAGGTACTCGATGTTGAAACTGATCACGAACCGGCAGAGTTCCGAGTCGGGGATGATGTTGTTGGCCTTGTCCTTCGCCGGAAGGGAATAAATCCCGTTGTTGTCCGCGGCGCGGACCCTGCGCACCAGGGTAAAAAGAGGGCGGGGAGTTCCCGCCTGGCCGACCGTCTGCCCCTTGGCCGGGTCGCCGCCGACCACGTTCGTCCCGGGGAGCACCCCCCCGGGGTCGTCCAGCGCCTTTGATCCGGGAATCAGGGAGTATTCCACTTCCACCGTCTGGAGGGTATCCCCCACCGTGGAGGTGGTGCGAAAGATCAACCGGTCCGCGGCGTTGCCCACGTGCCCCTGCCCCCCGCTGTTATACCCGGGAGGGTTCCCCAACCCCGCCGAATTCCCGTTGTCCAGGATGAACCTCTGCTGGCCCGAGTTGAAGGGGAGACATCCCTTGAGATCCACCTCGAGTTTGTCCAGCGCGTACCGGGCGTTGGTATAGACGGCCGTCCGTGCATTCGTGGTGGTGATCATTTCCGTGGTGTTCGTAAAAACCATGGTGACGGCCGAAAGGAGGATCATCATCAGCACGATGCAGATCAGGAGTTCCACAAGGGTAAAACCGCGACGGGCCATGATCCTCTCCTTACTTTAGGCTGACACGGCTGGAAACGCGCGCCGTGAGAAACTTCTGGTCGACTCCCGAAGTCGTGGACGTCCCGCCACCCCCGGCTGCGCTGGTGACCATGCGGAAAATATAGATCTCGAATTCGAAAAATTTCACCAGCGGGTCGAGGTCGCTCTCGGTATACGCCCCGCCGCCCGGCATCGGCTGTCCGATCATGTGTTCCATCGTGTTCACCTTCCGGACACGGAAGGCGAAACCGAACTGGCGGTAGGGGTCGGATGCGTCATTCGTATCGTGCACGGTCTTCACGGCCGAGTAAACCCAGTTGTCCCCCCCGAACCGGTAGGCATCCAGCGACCCCGACTCGGGATCGTACAAGCTTCCCTCGGCGATCGTGGTCGGCCCCGGGTACCAGATCCAGTCCTCGTCCAGTTTCGGAAGCTTGAACTTGTAGATCGCCTCCTGACCGCTGTACTCCAGGTCGTGAGTCAACAGGGCGTCGTAACTTCCGGCGGAATCGGGCTGGGCAAAGCGGACCGCGTTGCTCAAACCATTCGCGATCGACTCCGCCATGATCGCGGAATGGGTGTCTTCGAAAGATTCCTTGGAAGCCTGCAGGGCCACCGGAAAGAGGGCGAGGATCCCCGCCAGTCCCACGACCATCACGATCAGGGCGAGGAGGATTTCCACCATGGTCATCCCCTTCTCCGCGCGTCGTTTTATCATCTTCCGGTCTCCTACTGGGCCAGGAATTCGTGCCGGCGGACCTTTCCGGCGGGCCGATCGAGGTCGATGCAGAGTTTCATCTGCTCCCCCGTCATCTGGAGGATGATATCCCCGATCGCCGTCGGACTCGGCTTCGCCATTTCCCCGTCGAAGATGCCGGCCTGGACTTCCACGTGGCCGGGGGAAAATATGATGTACCCGCTCGGGTTGAAGCCCATCCAATCGGGCTTCTTCTTGAACTCACAATACTTGGGAAGATCGATCCTGTCCCCCTCGATGACGGGATCGGCGCCGACCGTGTACTGCCCGTCCCCGTTCCCATCGATATGGATCTGCATCCAACCGCCCTCCGGTTCGTTCTCCAGCACGAGAAAGTGAACCACGCGCTGGTTGGCGGAAAGTTGTTTCGCACGGGCGACCGCCTGGATCACGACCAGCGCGCCCTGCCGGATTCCCT
>PVBE010007515.1_pt1 | contig 85015 bp, 75 predicted proteins | sample 1631181 | NCBI WGS metagenome assembly PVBE01 (sample SAMN08397723, study PRJNA350692) | Marine metagenome, whole genome shotgun sequencing project. | isolation source: water | place: Pacific Ocean | collected 2012-04 | reverse complement strand
ATATACCTCTAACACCACCGCATATACCTCTAACACCACCGCATATACCTCTAACACCACCGCATATACCTCTAACACCACCGCATATACCTCTAACACCACCGCATATAATGCCTACCGAGTGATCGTGCCGATCGTGCAACCTACTCAAAGAAGGGGCACGCCGGAGCAAATCGACTCCTTCCGAGAATCACTGATGGATGAAGGGCGTTTTGACACGCTGACAAAAAAGTGGTTAATTCCTACCATCCCGTCGCACTCGGGGTCTGCGTGCCTTCCGTGATGAGATGGCACTCGTCTCCCCAAGCATAGGCAGAACATGGTTGATGTTTCGAGCAACACAGATGTCACCGTAATTGGCGCCGGTGCTTGGGGCACCGCCCTCGCCAACCTCCTGGCGGAAAAGGGGCACGTAGTGACCCTCTGGGCTTACGAGCCCGAACTGGCGGAGCAAATGGCCGCCGATCGAGTGAATTCACTGTATCTGCCGGACTTTCCGGTCCATCCCAATATAACGCCGACGTCTGATCTGGCCATTGCGGCGCAACCTGCAACGGTATTCGTCTCGGTGGTGCCGTCACACACCGTTCAAGGAGTGTGGGCCGAACTGGGTGAGATGATTCCCCAGAACGCCCTGGTGATCAGCGCCACCAAAGGGATTGAGGCTGAATCGCTGACCACCATGTCACAGATTCTCGAGGCCACCATCCCCGGCGAGAAGAAGGCCACGGTCGCCGTGTTATCAGGGCCTACGTTCGCCCACGAAGTAAGCCGGAAAATACCTACGGCGATCGTGACTGCGGCAGCTGAACGCACCATTGCCAAACGGGTGCAGCACTTGTTTAGCACAGCGGTGTTTCGGGTGTACACCAACACCGATGTGTTGGGCGTTGAACTTGGTGGTGCCCTGAAGAATGTGATGGCAATCGCGGCCGGCGTCAGTGACGGCTTGCAGTTTGGTGGCAATGCGCGGGCAGCCTTGATCACCCGCGGTCTTGCAGAGATGACGCAGCTCGGTGCGAGTATGGGTGCCCGGGCCCAGACGTTCGCAGGTCTCTCCGGCATGGGGGACCTGGTGCTGACCTGTACCGGCGAACTCAGCCGCAACCATACGGTCGGGATGCAGCTGGGACAGGGAGAAAGCTTAGAGGTTGTAATGCAGGGGATGCACGCAGTTGTCGAGGGCGTCACCACGGCAGTTTCGGCGGTGCGTTTGGGCGCCAAGTATCAGGTCGAAATGCCCATCGCCGAGAGCGTCGATGCACTCCTGAACGGTCGCATCACACCCCGTGAGGCGGTGACTTCTCTGATGACGCGGGCATTGAAACAAGAGGACATTTGACCCGAATCCATCCGGACTTGAGGAAATCAACGAACGCAGACGCAAGCCGCCCATCAATACGCTAGTCAGAATTGATAAGGCGCGATCGAACGGTAGCAAAGCCAACTAATGGCGCCGTCGTGACTCTCCAACGAAACGTCCGCTGCTGCGACCCGCCTATCAGGGCTCCAACCCGATCAGCGACACTTGGTCACTGCAGGCACTGCGCATGGTGGCCGAATTCCTGCCGCGGGCGGTGCAGGATCAGGACGACGAAGCGTGTGGAATGATGCTGCTGGCTGCTGCCTACGCCGGCATGGGTTTTGGCAATGCCGGTGTGCATCTGGCTCACGGTATGTCCTACCCGGTTTCCGGCATGGTGCGGGACTACAAGCCGGACGGCTATATGGTGGATCATGCCATCGTTCCCCACGGCATGTCGGTGGTCATCAATGCGCCGGCCGTGTTTCGCTTCACTGCGCCGGCCTGTCCGGATCGGCATCTGCAGGCTGCCGAGGCACTGGGAGCAAACGTAACCAATGCCAAACCGGAAGATGCGGGCAGTATCCTCGCCGATCGCATCATAGAATTTATGCAGGTCCTCAACATGCCCAACGGCCTCTCGGCCATCGGCTTCAGCAGCAACGAAATACCAGCACTGGTGGAAGGTACACTGCCCCAGCATCGCGTCACCAAGCTGTCGCCGCAGCCGGTGGGTGCCGAGGAGTTGGCGGAACTGTTTCAGGGAGCCATGAGTTACTGGTAGAGGCTCGCGCGCAGAATGGTCACTCGCTCCAGGCGCGTTCACCTGCTGCCGGCGGCTCTTGCGGTCCGCCTGCAAAACACTGAGCCATCGACATCCAGCGGTTGGCGGTCTCACCTTCCACGACCAGGGCCGTGTCCTTAATGTTGCGTCCCTGGGTGACGACACGACAGAACTCCACCGCGTCGCCTTCGACGCGGTTTGCCTCATCCGGTTCGTTCCATTCCCAGATCGTGCCGGAGGGCGCAGTGATTCGAACATACGGAGGCGGTTCAGGCACGTCCAGGCTCCGGTTGGCAAAGGTCCAGCCGAACGTACGTACGCCAATCTGAGCGATGTTTTTCAGGCGGTCCGTGTGCGTTCGCGGTGCACGCATAAGATCATAGATATCCTGTCCATGCGACCAGGTCTCCATTTGCCGCGCGGAGGCGAACATGCGCACACTCATATCCGGGCCAAACCAGGGAACGCGGAGCTTAAGGTCAACATCGCCCAGCAGATCGCACAGACCATCGAGGTCCTCGCGCCACTTCTCACGCAACGCCTCACCTCGGATGAGGTCCGGCAGTTGTGCACCACTCGAGGTAATGCCAATTGCCGGATCACGTTCACGCACCATCCTGCGAAACTCGTCCGGCTGCTCGAGCGCGACTGTGGCGGCGTGGTCTGTGGTGTGCAGATGCGCGACAACGTCGTAAACGGAATACTCCTTGAACGGAGTTATGCGCGCCCAGTCATCGCTTTCAATTTTGCTCAGCAGTTCATACAGCGCCGCGCCTTCTGCGCGTAAATCGTCGGCTTGTTCCATAAACTAAGGTCCTCGTGAGGTCGCCGAATTGAGAGTGCCACCTTCAGCCTGACAACATCTTATATGGAGTCCTCCCTCGAGACCAGCCCGTGAGGCCGTCGTTTGCTGACTGTCGGAACCCGTCACGGTTGCCTGGGCTCGCCACTGCGGTATAAGCTGCATCCTCACGCTGTCCAACTGAATTAAAACCCAGGTGATCGCTATGTCGGTTCTTGTTCGCGTTCTGATTGCTCTATCCTTGACGGTTTCCTTTACGGCACTGGCTGCTGAGCGACGTACCCAGGGTAACCGTACCTCAGAGGCCGTGCCTGCAGTAGCCGGGGAACTACTCAACCGTGTCGCTTAGTATTCCAATATTCGCTCAGCGATTCACCTGAGCTGGCATCCCTCCGGCGAGTCACTGCTGGTCACGACTCGTCTTGGGGACACCAACCAGCTTCATCTGGTCTCTCAACCGCTCGGACTCCGGACGCAGCTTACCTTCTATCAGGAGCCGGTCAGTTCAGCCCAGTTCTCCCCAGCCGTAAATTCGAACTCACTGCTGTTTACGCGGGACGCCGGGGGCAATGAGAATTACCAGATCTTCAGTCTCGATCTCAATAGCGGTAAGACCAGACAGATGACGCCCGCGGGCTCCCGCAGCGGCAGCGTGAGCTGGTCGAACGATGGCAGATATTTCGCCTACATGACCAATCGGGATGATCGGCGACGATTCGATGTCTGGGTGTCGAAGTCGGATGATCCAGACTCAGCCAGAATGTTGGTGAAGGGAACGGGCTTTTACTGGGTTCCGGGAGCCTGGTCGCCGGATGATCGAAAACTTTTGGTCACGCAGGTAGTCTCAGCCGTCGATTCCCGCCCACACATCGTGGATATCGAGAGTGGCACAATGAATCGACTTGGCCCTGAAGATCAGACGGCCGCATACGGCAGCGGCGAATTCACCGCTGATGGACGCAACGTCTACGTCAGCAGCGACCTCGGCAGCGAATTCTCACAGCTACGTAAATTCAATGTGGCAACCGGGCAGATGACAACCATCACCTCGGATATCAACTGGGGTATTTCAGGAATCGGTATGTCCGGCGACGGAAGGCGACTTGCCTTCGCCACCAATGAAGACGGAATATCGCGACTCTATCTGCTCAAGACTAGCAACGATTCCTATCAACTGGTTAAAGACATTCCACCGGGCATAATCTACAGTTTTGAATTCGCACCAGACGATGATCGACTGGCGCTGACTTTGAGTAAGGCCACCTCGCCCGCAGATGTGTACGTCTACAAGCCACGCAAACGATCATTGACTCGCTGGACCAAAAGTGAAGTCGGCGGTTTGAACTCGGATAACTTTGTCGATGCCGAACTGATTCATTACCCGACCTATGACCGCGTAAATGGTGCAGCACGAATGATCCCCGCTTTTGTGTACAGACCCAAGGCAATAGATAAGCGCTTGCCAGTGATGATCTCGATCCATGGGGGTCCGGAAGGTCAGATACGTCCGGGTTTTTCCAGCCGGGTGCAAACACTGGTAAATGAGGGGGATATCATCGTGATTACTCCCAACGTCCGAGGATCAGCAGGTTATGGCAAGCGTTATATCGGCCTCGACAACGGATTGAAACGAGAGGATTCGGTGCGCGACATCGGGTCTCTGTTAGACTGGATCAGCACTCAGCCCGACATGGACTCGAATCGGGTGGGGGTGATCGGCGGCTCCTACGGCGGCTATATGGTGCTGGCTTCCCTGGTGCACTACAGCGATAGAATTCGTCTCGGGGTGGAGTATTTTGGAATCAGTAATTTTGTCACCTTCCTTAAGAACACCAGCGACTATCGCCGAGATCATCGGCGCCAGGAGTACGGAGATGAACGCAGACCCGAGATCTTCGAGTACCTGAACCGTACCGCGCCCATCAACAATATCGAACTGATCAGTACGCCGCTATTCGTACTGCAGGGCACCAACGATCCCAGAGTGCCTGCATCCGAATCCGAGCAGATCGTGAGGGAGGTCCGTGAAAACGGTAAGGACGTTTGGTATCTGTTATTCGATGATGAAGGACATGGCTTCAGGAAGAAGCCGAATCAGGACTACAGCAATGCAGCGGTGCTGATGTTTATCGAGAAGTATCTACTCTAACCAAAGAGTACAGATGTCACCCTGGCCAGCCATCTACCTTACGCCGACCGGTTGCTCGCCCATCTCTTCGAGACGCGCTGCAACTTCACCGGGAGAGCCCGTTCCTCTGGCTAACAGGCGATAGAAAACGGGCACCACAAACAGCGTCAGCACCGTGGCCATCAGCACTCCGGAAAAAATAACGATGCCGAGGGTCATGCGACTTTCCGAGCCGGCACCACTGGCCAGAATGAGGGGAATGGAACCCATCATGGTGGACAGAGCGGTCATCAGTACCGGGCGCAGGCGAATGTCGGCCGCCTCCAGCAGGGCTTCCTCGAAGGGTTTGCCCTGATCACGCAGTTGGTTGGCGAACTCCACGATCAGAATTCCGTTCTTCGTTGAGATTCCCACCAGTATTATCAGGCCGATCTCGCTGTAGATGTTGAGGGTCTGTCCGGTTAGAAAGATACCGAGCAGCGCGCCAAATGTGGCAAGGGGCACAGTCGCCATGATCACTACGGGATGCACGAAGCTCTCGAACTGAGCCGCCAGCACCAGGAACACCACCAGCAAAGCCAGAGTGAAGGTGAACATCATGCCGCCTTTGGACTCCTTCAGTTCAAGGGATTCTCCCTTGTAGTCAATCTGTGCTCCAATGGGCAATTCATCCCTGACCACATTCTCCAGGAACGAAAGCGCCTGTCCCAGTGTGTATCCGGGTGCAAGATTCGCGCTGATGGTAATTGCGCGCAGCCGGTTATATCTATTCAGGGATCCGGCATCGGCAACATTGGCGATCGTAGTCAAGTTCGCTAAGGGGATCAGGCGACCACTGGTTTCCGACTTAACATAAATGTTAGTAAGGTCATCAGGCGATGCCCTCTGATCGACGTTAGCCTGGAGGATTACATCATATTCTTCGCCGCCATCAACATAGGTTGTTACTCTGCGTTCACTCATCATAGTCTGCAGCGTGCGCCCGATCGTCTGGATGGACACTCCCATATCCGCAGCACGGACCTTGTCCACTTCCACCAGCAGTTGTGGCTTGGTCTCTTTGTAGTCCGATTGGACGCGGGTCAAACCGGGATTCGCTGCCGCCCGGGCAAGAAGGATATCGCGCCACTCTGCCAACTCCGTGTAGGTGCTTCCGCCGAGCACAAACTGTACCTGCTGCCCGCCACCGCCGCGACTCAGCCCAGAACGCATAAAGGGAAATGCCCGCACTGCCGGGATCTTTTGCCACTCCCTTGCCAGCTCATCCTTCACCTCCACAGTCGATTTAACCCGATCTTCCCAAGGAACCATCGTCACCAGGATGATTCCGCTGTTGACCGATCCGCCGCCACTTCCCCAACCTGGCAGGAACACCAAGAATTTGTTGACATCCCCGGCCTCCACGTGAGGTATGACAGTCTCTTCGATCTTGCGCATCTGCCTTTTCATAAATCCAAAGCTGGCCCCTTCCGGGCCGCTAACCCGGGCGATAAATATCCCCTGGTCCTCTTGTGGTGCGAAGGCCGTGGGAATTTCACGTAGGAGTAGAAAAATCCCCACCAGTATCAGCACCAGACAGGTGATGACCGGTATGGGACGGGGTAAACAAATCTGCAGACTGTCGTGATAGCCACGCTGCAGCCAGTGAAAATAGTCATCCACCTTGCGGGTCAACCAGCTTTCATGGGCTGAACGATTCAACAACTTCGAACTCAGCATGGCGGTGAGAGACAGGGCCAGTACACTAGAGAAAACTACCGCGCTGCCTACGGTGATCGCCAATTCCGCGAAGATAACGCCGATATTGCCTTCCAGAAATGTGATCGGTACAAACACCGCCAGCAATACCAGTGTGGTGGCGATGACTGCAAAAGCTACCTGTCTTGATCCATGAAAGGCTGCCAGAAGAGGCGGCTCACCTTCCTCGATGCGCCGTTGGACATTCTCCAAAACGACAATGGAGTCGTCCACGACGAGCCCAATCGCCAGAACCAAGCCGAGCAGAGTGATGAGATTGACGCTGTAGTCGAATGCAGCCAAGATGATAAACGCAGCTGTCAGACAAACAGGTATGGTGACCGCCGGGATTACCATGGCACGAACTGTCCCTAAGAACATATAGATGACGAGGCTCACCAACACCATGGTTATGGCGAGTGTCTTATACACTGAACTGATTGCATTCTCGATAAAAATGGAGTCATCAGAACTGGCCTCCAGCTCCATTCCTTCGGGAAGAGACTGATTGATCTGATCTGTTTTTGCATTGGTTGCGCGCAACACCTCGAGGGTGTTAGCAGTCGACTGTTTTACGATGCTGAGGCTGACTGTCTCAACGCCGTTGCCACGAAACTCGCTGCGCAGACTGGCCGGTCCCACCTCAACCTTGGCCACTTCGCCTAGTCGCATCAAATGACCATCCGCACCCCGTCCCAGCACCAGATTCGCAAAGTCTTCAACGGTCTGGTACGACCGTTGCACCCTGACAGTGAATTCGCGTTCGGCGGAGTCAATTCTCCCAGCCGGTAGTTCCAGATTCTGCTTGCGCAGGGCCGACTCCACGTCGTTTACGGTCAGCCCCCGCGCCGCCAAGGCGATGCGATCCAACCAGATTCTCATGGAGTATCGACCAGCACCACTCAGGCCGACGCTGGCAACGCCATCGATCACGGCAAAGTGATCCCGAATATAACGGTCGGCATAATCGGTAAGCGCCATGCTGTCCATCGTCGTGCTGGTCAGGGAAAAGTACTGGATGGGGCGGGCATCGCTATCCGATTTGGCGATCTGTGGCGGATCCACATCTTCCGGAAGTCGACCGACCACGCGCGCCACCTTATCCCTAACGTCATTGGCCGCCTGATCGATGTCCCGGCTAATGTCGAATTCTATAGAGATTCTGGAACTGCCATCGGAACTGGAGGAGCGTATTGATGCGACCCCTTCAATACCGCTGATCTGATCTTCCACTACCTGAGTGATCTTTGTCTCGACCACCGCAGCGGAAGCGCCTCGGTAGGAGGTCGATATTGAAACGATGGGAGAACTCAGATCCGGATACTCCCGCAGAGGAAGCTCCCTGAAAGACAAGATGCCAAAGGCCAGCAGCAACAGACTGATCACTGCTGCAAAAACGGGTCGTTTAACCGATACGTCTGATAATATCATGCAGCTACCTCAGGACGAACCCCTTCTCAGTCATGTTAGCCACCGGCATCCCGCGGCTTGCGTTTTTCGCCACCTTTACCACCTTTACCGCTGCCTGGTGTGCCACCGCCGCCTTCTCTTGCGGATTGCCCCTGCTGCCCGCCGTTGTCATCTTGGAATCGGACCATGCTGCCTGGTCTTAGGCGCTGAACACCTTCGGTGATCACTTTGTCACCCAGATTCAATCCGCTCAGCACTTCTACCACGCCTGCTCTCCGGCGGCCGATTTCCACCTGGACCCTGTTGGCTTTATTTCCTTCCCCAACCATAAACACAAATTGCTTGTCCTGTATGGGGATCAACGCTTCTTCCGGCATGACCATCACGCTGGCACGGTTGCGGATCAACGCGACCGTCAGCAGCATGCCCGGCCTAAGCAGATTGTCCTCGTTGGCAACGTGTGTCCTGATGGCGACGGAGCGGGTTATCGGGTCCACTCTGGAACCGATGGACCTGACACTCCCCTTGAAGGTTCTGTCCACATAGGCGGTACTCTGAGCCGATACCTCAAGACCCACATGCAGGACTGACAGGTAGTTCTCCGGAACGGAAAACTCCACTTTTATGACACTCAAATCGTCCAGCGTTGTGACGATGGTACTGCTAGTCAAAAGCGTACCCGGACTTACGTTGCGGAACCCCAAGACACCGTCGAATGGCGCCCTTACAAGCCTGTCATCCAACCTGGCCAATACGGCTTCCAATCTTGCCGCTGCGGTTTGCTTGCGTACCTGCTCTTCGTCAAGCCGCAGTTCAGATGCCAATCCCTGCGAGATTAGATTCTGCACTCGTTCGAACTGCCGGGTCGCTTCGGCCAGAGTTGCCTGGGCCTCGGTCAGTTGCGCAGTTTCCTCAGTATTGGTCAGTTCGACCAGTACCGTTCCCCGTTGCACCGATTGACCGTCTTCAAAATTCACTTTGCTGACCGTATCCGTAACTTTGGCAGTCAGGTTCACAGATTCATTGGCCAGAGCGGTACCGATGGCTTCAACCTGTTCCACAATCGATTCCATCCGCGTCGGCTCCACAACCACCAGGCTGGCTCGGCCGCCGTACCCCATGCCGGCCACCTGCTGCCGGTTCTCAAGCACTCTGTTGACGGTGGCGGTGGCGAGTCCTGCAATAACCAGCACGGCAACGATTAGAATTGGATGGCGCAAGACAGCTCGCAAACTCTACCTCCCTATACGTTTTATAGTTCTATTCAGGACTGAGTCTTCCAACGGCAGTATAAGTTTGGACGACTTTCATTATAGGTCCTATTCTCCACGAATAGTCAAACTCCAACTTTATAATGTTCAGGTCACTGCCCCTGCCTTTCCCTTGCCACAGCCCGATAGCCGATGTCCCGGCGGTAGTAGATCTTTTCCCAACTGATCCGCTCCGTCACGTCGTAGGCTTTGCTTTGCGCCTCGGTGACCGATCGACCCAGTGCCGTCACCCCCAACACGCGGCCACCATTGGTGACGATTTTTCCATCCGACCGAACAGTTCCCGCGTGGAACACTTTCTCGGTGGCATCTTTTTCAGCCGGCAAGCCAATAATCGGATCGGCCTTGCTGTAATCGAGAGGATACCCTCCGGCGGCCAGTACCACGGTCAAGGCTACCTGGGAATCGAAGTCAATCCTGTTTCCGGCCAGGCGACCATCCAGCGCCAGGTTACACAACTGCACCAGATCAGATTGCATGCGCAGCATGATGGGTTGAGTTTCAGGATCGCCGAAGCGGCAGTTGTATTCGATGACCTTCAATGAGCCATCCGGGGCTATCATCAGACCGGCATAGAGAAACCCGGTGTAGCTCGCGCCTTCCTTTTTCATACCGGCGATGGTCGGTTCTATGACTTCAGCCAGAATCCTGTCATGTACCTCTTTGGTCACTACCGGGGCCGGTGAATATGCGCCCATGCCACCGGTGTTTGGACCTTTGTCACCTTCATAAACCGCTTTGTGATCCTGCGAACTGGCAAATGGCAGAACCGTCTCACCGTCGGCAATGACGATGAAGCTGGCCTCTTCCCCACTCAAGAACTCCTCCACGATTACACGTGCGCCCGCCTCACCAAAAGCGTTACCAGACAACATATCGGCTATGGTTTGAAGCGCGTGGTCTACAGTCGACGCAATCACCACCCCCTTCCCCGCTGCCAGGCCATCGGCCTTGACGACAATGGGTGCACCCATTTTGCGTACGAATGCCGCTGCTTCGTCGTAATCGTCGAAACTGCCGTAGTCTGCGGTGGGTATGCCATGGCGTTTCAGAAAATCCTTACTGAAGCTTTTCGATCCCTCCAGGCGTGCGGCCAGCCGGGTCGGACCAAAGCAGCGCAGCTCCCTCTCCTGGAAGAAATCGACAATCCCTGCCACGAGCGGATTCTCCGGACCTATAATGGTCAGATCCACCGACTTGTTGGTGGCAAACGCGGCCAGTGAATCGAAGTCCATCACATTGATGGCGACGTTTTCCAGTTTGTTCTCCAACTGTGTGCCGGCATTGCCGGGGGCAACGTATACTTTCTCCACCCCCCTCGACTGAGCCGCCTTCCATGCAAGGGCATGCTCCCTGCCGCCGCTACCCGTAACAAGTATCTTCATCGTTTCCCCTTCTCTGTTTCACCAGTGTATATCCGGATTGAGGTCCGCGCTTCGGGCGTTATTGATCTGGGCCTAACGTTTAATCTCCGCTTGTCCTCTTGTGCCAATTGGGCCAATGTCCGGACAGGATTAAGTTAGTGCCTGAAGTGGCGCATCCCGGTAAACAGCATTGCCATATTTGCATCATCCGCAGCCGTGATAACTTCCTGGTCACGAATGGATCCACCCGGTTGGATGACCGCTGTAATACCCGCTTCTGCAGCAGCATCTATCCCATCCCTGAAGGGGAAGTATGCGTCCGACGCCATAACAGACCCAGCAACGTTCAGCTTTTCATCGGCCGCTTTGATGGCTGCTATCCGGGCACTATAAACGCGGCTCATCTGTCCAGCTCCCACACCGATGGTATGCCCGCCTCTGGCATAAACGATCGCATTGGACTTTACGAATTTGGCAATGATCCAGGCGAATCTGAGATCCTCCATTTCAGCCTCGGTCGGCGATCTCTGTGTCACCACCTGCAGATCACCGGCGTCGATGGCACCTCGATCCATCTCCTGAACCAGTAGCCCGCCACTGACCCGTTTGAAATCAGCAACAGCATCGAATACATCCTCAGACATGGCACACGCCAGTACACGAATGTTTTTCTTTTTGGCGAGAACCTCCAGCGCTTGACTTGAAACCGTCGGTGCGATGACCACCTCGACAAATTGATTGTCTGTAATGCACGCTGCGGTCACGTGGTCCAGATCCCGGTTGAAAGCAATGATCCCGCCGAAGGCAGAGGTAGGATCGGTTTCGAACGCCAGTTGGTAAGCTCCGTTGATATCGTCCGAGACCGCCGCACCACAGGGATTTGCATGCTTGACGATTACACACGCCGGCTTTTGGAATGACTGTACGCAAGTCCACGCAGCATCCGTATCGGCTACATTATTATAGGAGAGCGCTTTTCCCTGGAGCTTGTCAGCTGCCGAGACCCATCTGTCAGGTTGATTCCTGTCAACATAAAGAGCGGCCTGCTGGTGCGGGTTCTCACCGTATCTCATGTCCTCAGCCTTTTCATATTGCAGGGTAAAGGTAGAGGGAAACGGACGTTTTTGCCCCGCCGTATCCGTTATCGAACCGAGATAATTGGAGATGGCAGCATCGTAGGCGGAGATTCTGGCAAACGCTTTGGATGCCAGTGCAAAACGGGTTGCCAGGGAGATGTTGCCGTCATGCGTCTGCAACTCGGCCAACACCGCTGCGTAGTCCGCCTGGTCGACCAGCGTAGTCACCCGGGCATAGTTCTTGGCCGCTGATCGCACCATCGTAGGCCCGCCGATATCGATGTTTTCAACAGCAGTCGCCAGATCACAATCCGGATCGGACACTGCCTGTTCGAACGGGTAATGATTCACCACCACCAATTCGATGGACTCGATACCGAGCTCCTGCATCACTTGTACGTCCGCCTCATTTTCGGCACGGCCAAGAATGCCACCATGAATCTTCGGGTGCAGAGTCTTTACCCGGCCATCCATCATTTCGGGGAAACCTGTGTACTCCGACACTTCCCTGACAGGAATGAGCTCTCCCTTTAATGTGCGATAGGTACCACCGGTTGACAGCAGCCTGATTCCCATCGCATGCAGGGAGCGAGCGAACTCAATCAAGCCGGTCTTGTCGGAGACACTTATGAGAGCCTGCTTGATCTTAATCTGGTCCATTTGCACGGGAATCCCAGTGGATGTTTGGGTAACGGATCAAGTAAAAAAGGACGGTTGCTGCCGTCCTAGATATGAGGAAGTTTACACTTAGAAAAACAGTGTGTCTTGGGGCAGAATCGATTATTTGTGCGGCAGGATTGGGTTGCTATATGAAACCATATTTCTTGAGTTTTTTTCGTAACGTTCCTCTATTGAGGCCCAGCATCCGAGCGCACTTGGTCTGGTTGTTGCCGGTGATTCTCAGCACGCTCTCCAGCAGAGGGGCTTCCACCTCGGATAGCACCAGATCATACAGATTGATCACAGGTTGACCATCCAACTGCGCAAAGTAGTTTTCCAACGCTGTTTCAACGCTGGCTCGTAATGTCTGCGAGTGGTGTTCCAGATTGGATGTGAAGTGATGTACTGAATCGTTGTTCGCCAAATTACCTGTAGATAACACGTCCTCGCCATTCATGCTGCCATGTCCCCTTCGGTGAATAATCGCGCAAAGCATTCCTTCAAGAAAATCAACTGATCCTTTGCCGCCACCAATCCATTGAAGGCTCGTCGTGCCTCCTTCCCGCCCGCCTGTTCGTGCAGATACCATCCTACGTGCTTGCGGGCAATTCGCACGCCTGTCGCCTCGCCGTAAAACCGATGCAATTCACGCAGGTGGCGAAGCAGGATTTCTCTTACTTCACCCGGTTGCAACGGCTGCTTGTATTTTCCGCTGCTGAGAAACGAATCAATCTCGCCGATGAGCCACGGCTTTCCCTGGGCAGCCCGGCCGATCATGATCCCATCTGCACCTGTATAGGTAAGTGCCCATTTAGCCTTTTCCGGCGAGTCGATGTCGCCGTTGGCGATAACCGGGATGGCTACTGATTGTTTGACTTGCGCGATGGAATCATATTCTGCGGCTCCTTTGAAACGTGCCTCGCCGGTCCTTCCGTGTACGGTGATGGCCGCCACACCACACTGCTCAGCAATGCCGGCAAGGTGGACTACATTTTGAGAGCTCTCAGACCAGCCGGTTCTCATCTTGACGGTCACAGGCACGGGCACAGCTTCTACAACTTTGTGCAGGATATCAGCGACCAACTTCTCATCCTTCATCAATGCCGAACCAGCCGCTCGGTTGCAGACTCTCTTGGCAGGGCAGCCCATGTTGATATCTATGATCTGCGCTCCCAGCGCCGTGCACCTTCGCGCCGCCGCGGCCATCATGTCCGCATCAGCACCGGCAATCTGAATCCAGTAGGGCTCCTCTTTCAACCCATGGCTCAAGCGCTGTTGAGACTTTCTGCTTTGCCACAAACGCATATCGCTGCTGATCATTTCACAGACGACAAATTCTGCACCGAGCGATCGACATAGATTCCTGAAGGGCCGGTCGGTCACCCCGGCCATAGGTGCCAGAACGACACCATTTGAACTTGTAAACTGACCGATGCTAAGCAATCTAAAGCTGCCTTAAGTTTATTGTGCGAGTTATTGTTTTCAAGAAGCCTCAGGGACCTTAATAGTACAGATACAATCCGAACACTTAAAGCGGTTCTGCGCTGGAATGTCACACATTGTTGTGAACTGCGTCACACTTTACGAAGTAAGATCTCAACTATTCACCAGCGGTTGATAACCTCTCGCCTAAGGGGTCGTCAAATCTTCTCCACTCTCAGTTGATAGCTCACTGCTGATGTGCCGGGATCTACGATCTCGAGTGAAAGATGCACTTCGGTCTGCGCCGGCATTTGGTGATTGCCGGTCAACTCACCGGCAAGGTACTCAGCCGGTTTGAAGCGACGACTCGCCACCAGTTTGTTTTCCATGTCTGAAAAACTTAAGGCAAGCAGAGGGAACGGTTGGGCGAACTGGGAATCATTGAAGATAATCGCATCGACGATCAACGCCTTGTCAACGTCCGGGTGACTGCGAACAACCAGTTTGCGCGTCTTGATCTTGGTAACATCCGTAAATTCCAACAGCTCGCAACGCAAGTGATCGCACAGCAATTCATACCAGCCGCGCAACTCTTCCTGCTGAGACAGCTCAGCCTGGTTGAACCAGCCAAATTGACCGACCAGAAGGAGCACCGTCAGCACATTCAGAAAAGTCCATCCGCACCAGCTGAGCATGCTGCGTCCCTGGGTCTGGATTTCCATCTCTTCAGGATCGAAGCCCAGATTGTCTGCAATGCTGAGCTTTTCATCTTCCGATAACACCTCTACGCTGGAGCGGTCGTTAAAGTCTGGCGACAGTCGGGTGGGTTGATCAACTGGCTGCTCGGCCGCCGCAGTTGCGTATGGGGTTTCTGCCGGCGGCGTGCTGCGCCGATCCACTCCCTGATCGCCTTCATCAGCGTCGCTGTCAGGTTCTGCGATCCATCGGTTGTCCGAGCCATCGCCGGCAGTCACTGGGCCGGCCGCTTCGGGTACCGCTGCTTCGGGAGACGTCGCTGCCGGTGCCAGCACTTCGAAAGCCGGTGTTTCGGAAAGGTCCGTTTCGGCGGCCTTCGCTTCGGGAGTCGCAGATTCGGCGGCCGTCGCTTCGGCAACCGTCGCTTCGTGCATCAACGCTGCCCGAGCCGCTGCTTCGGATTCCGCGCCCATCTCGCCCTGGTCGACCTTGAGTTCCAGTTGTTGTGCCTGCAACTCCGTCGTCTGCTCGTCCTGCGCTGTTTGCTCTCCGCTCCCGACCATCCCCTCTTCGGTCCGGGTCATCTCATCTTCGGTGGACAGCATTTTGTCTTCGCTCGAGTCCGTCTTGTCTTCGGTCGAGTCCGTCTTGTCTTCGGTCGGGAGTATCTCTTGTTCGGTCCAGACCACCTTCTCTTCGGTCTCGAACATTTTATCTTCGGTCTGGTCGTCCCATTGATCGACCTCGTCCTGGACCATCTCCTGTTCGGTCAGACTCATTTGTTGATCGGCCTGGGGCCTCGGCGGATGATCCTCAACGCCCGCTACCATGTGCTCATCTGCCGGAAAAACCTGTAAACAGGCGCCACATCTGACTGCCCCCCTGGCTACCGCCAACTGAGCAGAGGAGACACGAAAACTAGTGGCACAATTGGGACACTGGGTGATCATGGGTCGATCACCTCTGCCCGCGCGCGGGCATACTTTCGGCCGTGCAGGCAAATCCAACCATCGCGCATCTGCACGTCTTCGATCTCTACTTCTCTGGCATAGGCTTTGATAACTTCATCCCTCTGCTCCGTCAGGATTCCGGACAGCACTACACTGCCGGCAGGTTTCGTCAAGGTCATGATATGGTCAGCAAGTTCCACCAGTGGTCCTGACAGGATGTTTGCCAGCACAATGTCCACCTGTATCCCGGATAGCTGCTCAGGAAGACATACGTTCAGTCTACTCGCATCCAGGCCGTTCCTCTGCCGATTGCTGCGGGTCGTGATCAGCGCCTGAGGATCGCTATCCACCGCTGTTGCTTGTGCGGATCCCAGCAGGAGAGCGGCAATCGCCAGAATACCTGATCCACAACCGAAATCGAGAATGGTTTTGCCGGAAAGATTACGCTTTTCCAACCATTCAAGGCACAAAGCAGTCGTCGCATGAGTGCCTGTCCCAAACGCCAGACCGGGATCCAGGAGGACGTTGACCGCAGATGGATGTGGCGGCTCACACCAACTGGGGCAGACCCACAGTTTGTCACCGAATCGAACGGGTCTGAAATTCTGCTGCCAAACAGTTTCCCACATCTGATCGGGGAGTGCCTGCAAGTCGAATGTCAGTTTGCGTTTGCACTTCGATTCCAGCCGCTGAACGACTGAGGCAATGTCGGCCTGGTCATCGAACAATCCCGTCAGTTTCAGCTCCGGCCAGACAGCCATTGACATAGCCGCATCCTGGTAGAGGGATGAGTCTGGACCATCTTCTCTTCGGTCCGGGCCATCTTGCCCTCGGTCTGGTGCATTCCCTTCTCGATGCGTCCCATCTTCCAGCGTGACGGCGACCGCACCCTCCTCGGTCAACCAAGTTTCCAACAGTCCGGACATTTCAGACTCGATGAGTAGCATCAATTTCTGCCATACCATCAGACAAGCCTCACCATACTATTAGTCGAGCCTTCCCATACGATCAGTCAAGCCTCACATACCGTCAGTCAAGCCTCACTATACTGTCAGTCAAGCCTCACCATACCGTCAGTCAAGCCTCAACCCTTTATCGGGCGAACCCTTGGGGACTGATCAAAGATAACCGACGTCAACTGCCCCCGCTGCATACCGTTTGTCAGCAATGATTTTTTGATGCAAGGGTATATTAGTTTCGATACCACCGATCTCGGTCTCCCTCAAGGCCCGATTCATCCGGGCAATGGCCTCCGCTCGATCACTGCCATGGCAGATCAATTTGCTGACCAGCGAGTCATAGTGGTGTGAAATCCGGCAACCGTTGTAGATGTGCGTGTCCATGCGCACGCCAAATCCTCCCGGCGCCCGGTATGACTCTATCGTCCCGGGTACCGGATTGAACGCCTCATCCTCAGCGTTGATCCGGCACTCTATGGCATGGCCCTGAATTGCGATATCGCTCTGCGTGAATTGCAGCTTCTCTCCGGCAGCAATCTTGAGCTGCTGTTTGACCAGATCGACTCCAGTCACCATTTCAGTCACCGGATGTTCCACCTGTATCCGCGTATTCATCTCAATGAAATAGAAGCTCCCTTCAGCATACATGAATTCAAACGTGCCAGCGCCCCGATAGCCCATCTCCAAGCTGGCAGCGACACACTTTTCTGCCAACCGGGTCCTGTTTTCAGCTGAGACGTCGGGAGCTGGTGCTTCCTCCAGCAGCTTCTGGTAACGACGTTGTATTGAGCAATCCCTGTCACCCAAGTGGATCACGCCTCCCTTGCCATCCGCCAGAATCTGGACTTCGACATGCCGAGGACTCTGCAGATACTTCTCCAGATAGACCCGGCCATCCCCAAAATACGCCGCCGCTTCACTCCGCGCCATGCTAATTTCGTTAGCCATCTGTTGTTGCGAATCGACGATGCGCATGCCGCGGCCGCCGCCCCCGCAGACTGCTTTCAGTATCACTGGAAAACCTATCTCTTCAGCCAGCGACAGATAGTCATCGCCTTCGGCAACAGCGTCTGAAGACCCCGGCATCGATGGCACACCACAGCCATGCATGAATTGCTTCGCTGAAATCTTATCACCCATCAGCTCTATGACATCCGCTGAGGGTCCCACAAAGGTGAGTTCTGCCGCTTCGATCTGACGGGCAAAATCTGCATTTTCAGCCAGAAAGCCATATCCTGGATGAATCGCATCACAGCCACTCGTCTTGGCCGCCATCAGGATATTGGCAATGTTGAGATAGCTATCGCTCACGTTGGCTGCTCCGACACAAATGGCATCATCCGCAGCGGCGATGTGAGGCAGGTGGGAGTCCGCCTTGGAATAGATTGCGACCGTTTCCAATCCCAATTCCTGGCAGGCTCTGAGTATTCGCACAGCTATCTCGCCTCGGTTGGCAATCAGTACTCTTGTCAACATTCAGCGGACCTCACAGATTCTGACTCGCCCATGGGCTAGGTGGTGCGGCTTGAAGGTAGGCGTTCTTGAATGAGCAGGACTCAAACAATCGTGACAAGGGGCTGGTCAAACTCCACCGTCTCTCCGTTTCCCACCAGGATCATCTCGATAACACCTGATTTGTCGGATTCTATCTGATTCATCATCTTCATCGACTCGATGATACAGACGGTTTCCCCTTCCTTGATATGTTGGCCCAATTCCACAAAGGGAGGTGAGTTGGGAGACGGAGCGCGATAGAAGTTGCCAACCATCGGTGCCTTGATCACGTGCCCCTTGGGAATCACTTCGCTGGGCGTTTCCGGTTCTGCCGCAACTGGCGTAGCGGCCTGCTGCGGTACAAAATTGGTGGATACCGAGCTTCCCATGGCTCTGGAGATCCGGACGGATTCCTCTCCCTCCTTGAAATCGATTTCCTGAATATCGGATTCCTCCATTAACTCAATCAGCTTTTTAACTTTTCTTATGTCCATCTTCCCATCTCTCTCTGCCCCTCGATTGGTGATGACGCCTGGTTCGATCAACTCTCTTTTTCCAGATGTGATATGGCTCCCTGTAACGCCAGTCGATAACCCTCGTCACCCAGCCCCGATATCGTCTCGACGGCGATATCGGAAAAATAGGAGTGGTGTCGGAATTCTTCGCGACTGTGGATGTCGGAGAGGTGCACTTCTATAAATGGGATGCCTACCGCCAGCAGCGCGTCTCTTAAGGCAATGCTGGTGTGGGTAAAGGCAGCGGGGTTAAACACGATGAAATCCACCTCTTCGTTCCTTGCCTGGTGAATTCTATCGATCAACTGGTGCTCAGCATTACTCTGCAGGGTCAAGAGCCGATGACCCCCTTCGGCCGCAGCGTCTGCCAGTTCGTTATTGATGTCCTCAAGGGTGTGAGATCCATAAATCTCCGGTTGTCGAGTGCCGAGAAGATTCAGATTTGGACCGTTAAGTACCAGAACAGTCGCCATCGGTAATCCTTGCTGCCATGAACTTGGCCATGGATTATATAGATCTCTGGATAATTCTCAACTTTCGTTGAGTTAACGGCAATTTAGCCGAAAATAGCAGCACATTCGACGCATTATTTCCATCCGGCCAAGCCGTCAGAGAACGCACGCGCCTCCTTTAAGAGCCGGGACAGACGCTCAACAGACGCTAACTTCGCAAAATGTGCCTACAAAAGGCGGCTCATACCTGAGACAGGCAGAGGCAGGGGGGCTGACATCGGTGGGCAAAACTAATAGGATTCGGCTTTACTTCAATTCTCAGTGAGGCTAGCCCATGGCAAAACCAGAAAAACACGTATTTGTCTGCACGCAGAACCGTCCCCCCGACCATCCGAAAGGAAGCTGTCACGCTCGCGGTGGTAAATCCCTGGCGGAAGCATTCGCTGAGGAGTTCGAGTCGAGAAGTCTATGGGGCCAGTTCAAGCTCAATACCAGTAGTTGTCTGGGGTTCTGTGAAGAAGGCCCAGCCGTACTTGTCTATCCCCATGGCACCATGTACGGCAAGGTCAAAACGGAAGATGTAGTAAGGATTATCGAGACCCATCTCATCGGTGATGAGCCGATCGACGAGTTGAAGGTCAGCGCTGATCTGTGGGAGTAGAGACCAATAGCAAAAGGCGCCTGCCAACGAACCCAGTGGGGCTTGTGTACTGTCCCGCAATTAAGTGGTCATGATTCGGGCGGCATATTTTGTTCCTGGCAAGGCGCGAGGACGCCGTGGGTTGGGCACCCATAAGGACGAGCAACGAAGTCCAGGGACAAAATAGGCCAGCGAATAAGGCCACCTAATTGTGGGACAGTACACTAGATGCCTTAATCTGATTCTGCTATTGCCATCCTGCTGACGGGCGGCACATTCTCAGCCCTGTAGGTTTCTGCCTGCAGCAGAACTTTCTTTACGTGGGGCAGGAAGGTCTCCTTCGACATCTCTCCCTGAATCCTGAACTTTTTCAGTTCACTGCCGCGAGCGTCGAAAAAGAGGATGCTGGGTGGGCCAAACAGACCAAATTCAGTCAGCACCGCCTGGTCAGTTGTGCTGTTTGCAGTGACATCGATTTGTACCAGGTCGAATTGAGCCAGGCTCTGGCGTACCAGCGGATCACTGAACACGTGCCGCTCCATCACCTTGCAGCTCACACACCAATCGGCGTAGAAATCAAACATTACCGGCTTGCGCCGTTGTTGAGCTTGATCCAGCGTCTGCCGCAGAGAGGCCAGATCATGGACCTGTATAAAGTCGGTGTGGTCCGGTTTGTCTCCATCCAGATAGGCCAAAGTGTGTAGCGGACGCAACGGATCGTCCGCCCCGTTCACTGCTCCGATCGTCAAAATGACCCCGTAAATCATCGCCACAGCCGCACCTGCCCTCGGTAGCAGGCGCCACCCTTTGCCGCCTGCGGATTGACCCCTTGCCAGATACACCGCGAAGCCGATCAGCAGAGCAGCCCAAAGCAGCAGGGTGACCGGGCCGGGAAGTATTCTCTCCAGCAGCCAAATGGCCACGCCGAGGAGCATGACACCGAACGTGACCTTGACGGCGTTCATCCAGCTACCGGCTCGGGGCAGCAGATCTCCGCCGCTGCTGCCGATGACGAGCAGAGGCATTCCCATACCGAGTCCGAGGGCGAGTAGCGCGCTGCCGCCAAGCAATGCATCTCCGGTAGAGGAGATGTAGACTAGAGCACCAGCAAGGGGTGCAGAGACACAGGGGGATACCACCAGGCTGGAGACAACCCCCATGCTTGCCACACCAACGTATTCACCGCCCTCCTGGCTCTGACTGAGGTTGTTAAGCCGGTCACGCAACCCTTCAGGAAGCTGCAACTCATATAGTCCAAACATAGAGAGGGACAACAGCACAAAGATAAGCGCAAAAACGCTTAACACCAGGGTCGACTGAAGTTTGGCCTGAATGTTGAGTTCGGCACCGAAATATCCCACCAGCGTACCCAGAAGTGCATAGGTAACAGCCATCCCCAGCACATAGGTCAGTGACAGGGTGAACGCCTTCAACCGTGTCGGTGTGGCGCGTCGACCGACGATGATGCTGGATAGAATGGGAACCATCGGCAGGACACAGGGCGTGAACGCCAACCCAATGCCGGCCAGAAAGAAGATCAACAGGATAGAGAGCACCGACCCGCCGGCCAGAGCCACTGCCAATCGCCCCTCTTCCGTTTCGCTCGTGAGGTCACTGGCACTTGCAGCCGGTTGAATGCTGGCCAACGCCGCAACCGGCTGCAGAATCGAATTGTCGTTCGCTGCCAACTGGAACACCTTGCGCGTGGGTGGATAACAGAGCCCGGCATCCGCACAGCCCTGGTATTCAACCGTAATCGGAAAATGGTCGACTCCGGAGGCAAAGGGAATTTTGACGTTCAACTCCTGATAGTAGACTTCCACCTCACCAAAGTAGTCATCGTGCTTTACTAAGCCATCCGGTATCTCCGCTTCTCCCAGCAGGCCGTCGTCAGTGCTGCTGAATAGCAACCTGTGCCGGTAAAGGTAATACGCATCGGTGATATCCCACACCAGCTGAATGCGGTTTTCTGCCGTTAACTGGGCGGTGACCTGAAACGCCTCATCAACCGGCAGAAAATCCGGTTGATCCGTCAATCCGTTGTCGCTGCGGAAAAAATCTTCAGCGGCTTGCGAGGACGGCAGCAAACTGGCCAGTGCAATGAATAAAATGAGTCTGTATGGGCTTGTCATGATAGATTCTGTCGATTTCAGATTTAGACCGCTGCAATGACGAATAGTTACTCAATCCCTCGATCACTCTGAGTGCTGTTTTTCATTTTAGATAGAAAGGTTCAAAATAGGAATGACACCCGGATAATTCAATCAGCGTAAGAAGGAAGAGTTCGCAGAGCAGATGTTCGAGCAACCTGAGTTCAGCTTACGCCCGTGTTTAAGATCCTGCCTTTTGAGTCTGATGATATGCGTCTCGGTACAGGGCTGCAGAATAAGCGCCCCAGAGCCGACATCAGTACCCGTTCCCGAGCCGGAGTCAGTCCTTCAGCCCCTGGATCAGGAGCGGTTGGCGATCGAGGAATTGCTCCTGGAAGCCGCTGATGCACTGGCCCAAAACCGGCTGACTACACCCGCTGAAGATTGTGCCTACTATAGATACCTCAGCGTCTTGGCCCTTGACCCGGGAAATCGTGAAGCGTTGCAGGGCATCCATGACATAGTCGAGAAGTATCTGGATTGGGCTATCCGCGATGCCAACGAGAACAACTTCAGAAGAGCGGAGAGCTATCTCAACAAAGCACGTACAGTCGATGAGACGCACCCGAATATCGACGCTGTTGCGGAACAGATTGCACAGAAAAGCAACGCTCGCATCATGACCTACCGGCTCTCCACCGAAGGACTGAATATTCGCGCCAGTTGGATAACCGACGAACTCGTCGATATCGGTACAGAAGTTCAACAGCAAAACGCGACGGTCGTGATCACGGCCAGGTCCGATGCCGAAGCACGCTGGATCTATCAGCAACTGAATCATGCTACCGGTGATGTGCGCGTCAGAGCTGAAGTCAAAATGGGTGCCATACCCAGTGTGCGCCTGATCTACCCCGCCACCCCTGACAACTAGGACGGCGTTTTGCACGGCGATCGTCAAGACCGGATCCGCATCAGGTAACCTGCGGGGAGAGCCCTAAGCTACTCACTGAGTTGATGCCCTTCGCCCTGAAATCCGGTAAGATGATGCACCCTGTTTGCCACTACACAGGGAACTCCACAGGATCAAAAGGACGCCACGACTCTAAGGAATCTTCAAGTGATCGCGCTGGATGACATCAAACTGAAATTTGCAGATAGCTGGGAAAATGCCAAATCCCGTGCCAGCACGGGATTCCTTGGTAGGGTCATCAGTGGCATCGCCAGCACGCTGTTGGTGGTGTGGTTGATACTCGGCTTCGTTTGGGATTCGGAACCGGATCTATTCGATGTCAGACAGAATGCACAGTCTGACGGCGAGTTGTTTACCGGTAGCACAACCGTTTCGACCCTGACACAACTGGCGCAAGTACTGCTGGAAAAACAGGGTGGATACCTGAGCAACGACATCGCACCACCGGGGGTATGGATGGACAACATCCCCAACTGGGAGTTCGGCGTGCTGGTGCAGATCAGAGATATGTCACGCTCATTGCGCAACAATCTCAGTCGCTCTCAATCACAATCCAGTGAAGACCGAGACCTGGTGACAGCAGAGAACCAGTTCTATTTTGATAATGACAAGTGGATCTTGCCGGAAAGTGAAAATGAATACCGCAAGGGTATAGCAGCCCTGCGGAGCTACACGCGGCGACTGTCCGAACAGCAAAGTCAACAGGCGCAATTCTACGCCAGAGCGGACAATCTACGCACCTGGCTCTCGGAAGTGGAAACGCGCCTCGGCAGTCTCTCCCAGAAACTCAGCGCCAGTGTTGGCAAACGTCAGCTCGATACCTCCCTGGCGGGCGATTCTGCTGCAACCCAATCTATCCAAGCCGTTACCGAGACGGAACTCAAAACGCCCTGGACCGAGTTGGACGATGTATTCTACGAAGCGCGAGGCACGACCTGGGCACTGATCCACCTGCTGAAAGCGGTCGAGATCGACTTCAAAGAAGTTCTCGAGAAGAAGAACGCACTGGTGAGCCTGCAACAGATCATCAGGGAACTGGAGGGAACTCAGGACACCTTGTGGAGTCCGCTGATACTAAATGGCGGCGGCTTCGGCTTCCTCGCCAACCACTCTCTTGTAATGGCCTCCTACGTCTCCAGAGCGAATGCCGCCCTCATTGACTTGCGCAGTTTGCTGGAACAAGGCTAGGCGCCCCCGGCTAGGCGCCCGACTAGGCGTCCCCCCGACCAGGCGCTCCAAGCTACTGCCGCGTCCACCTGCTTCAGAAGAAAATCTGCAGACGCCCTGATGTTTCGTATTGCTGCCCGCCTGAGGTGCAGAAGCGTTATGTTTTTTCCTTAAAAACTGGTGTTTCCAGCATGCGATCAGTAGAATCGGTCGCGAATTTATCGAGGGGCTAACAAGCCCCTGTTTTTTGTTTTCCTCTCTGGCTCAAGGGCGTGATGCGGGCAAGAGATTCACTTTTATGACAAGGGGAGTTCATCGATGTCGCCAATAGGATTTGCACTACTATGTGGAGGATTGGCCCTCGTATATGGTGCCTTTTCAGTGCGCTGGATACTGGTTCAACCGGATGGCAATGAGCGCATGCGTGAAATCGCAGCAGCCATTCAACTGGGGGCGAGTGCCTACCTGTATCGACAATACACTGCCATCGGGGTCGTTGGGCTCGTATTATTCATCATCATCGGCTTTGCGTTGAACTGGAATACGGCCATCGGTTTTATGATAGGGGCGGTACTCTCAAGCGCAGCCGGTTTTATCGGCATGAACATTTCAGTGCGGGCCAATTTGCGGACGGCAGAAGCAGCCAATCAGGGCATGAACCGTGCACTAACCGTCGCCTTTCGAGGCGGCGCCATAACCGGACTGTTGGTCGTTGGCCTTGGCCTGCTCGGCGTGGCAGGATACTACGCAATCCTCAGAGAAATGGGCGTTGACCGAGGAGAAATTCTGCACGCCCTCCTGGGTCTGGGGTTTGGCGGCTCACTGATTTCAATATTTGCCCGTCTCGGCGGCGGCATTTTCACCAAGGGGGCAGACGTGGGTGCCGACCTGGTGGGTAAAGTCGAAGCCGGCATTCCGGAGGATGATCCCCGCAATGCAGCTGTGATCGCCGACAATGTAGGTGACAATGTAGGCGACTGTGCCGGTATGGCAGCGGATTTGTTCGAAACCTATGCCGTTACGATCATCGCGACGATGTTGCTGGGCAGTCTTGTGGTACAGAGCACAGACAACAGCGCCATCACCTATCCGTTGGTACTGGGAGGCGTATCGATCATAGCATCGATCATCGGAACATTTTTTGTGAAAACCAGTGAGGGGGGCAGCATTATGGGCGCCCTCTACCGCGGTTTGATCGTTGCCGGCGTGTTGGCAGTGATCGCTTTCTATTTTGCTACAACCTATATCTTCGGCGATACCATTTCCATAGATGGAAACGTCATTGCATCCCGGCTCATCTATTACTCGGCCTTAATCGGGTTGGCATTAACCGCAGCTCTGGTTTGGATCACGGCATATTACACCGGTACCGAATATGGCCCCGTGAAGCATATTGCTGCGGCCTCGGAGACGGGGGATGCAACCAATGTCATCGCCGGCATCGGCGTCTCCATGAAATCGACCGCCTTGCCGGTGTTAGCCGTGTGCGCCAGCATCTGGGGTTCATACGAACTGGCGGGTCTGTATGGCATCGCAATTGCAGCCACGTCCATGCTGTCCATGACGGGCATCATCGTGGCCTTGGATGCATACGGCCCGATTACGGATAATGCCGGCGGCATTGCAGAGATGGCGGAACTGGACGAGAAGATACGCAATATTACCGATCCACTGGACGCCGTAGGCAATACCACCAAAGCAGTGACCAAGGGCTACGCCATCGGTTCGGCTGGACTCGCCGCTCTGGTGTTGTTTGCAGATTACACCCATGCGTTGGAAGAGCATGCGGGCAGGGCTTTTGAGTTTGGGCTGTCAGATCCAATGGTCATCATCGGTCTGTTTATCGGTGGTATGGTGCCTTATCTATTTGCGGCAATGGGTATGGAAGCCGTTGGTCGTGCAGCCAGTTCTGTCGTGCTGGAAGTCCGTCGTCAATTTGCGGAAATTCCAGGCATTATGGACGGCACCGATAAACCGGATTACACGCGCGCAGTGGACCTGCTGACCAAGGCGGCCATCAAGGAAATGATCGTCCCATCCCTGTTGCCCGTGGTGGTACCGGTTCTGGTCGGAGTCATCCTTGGACCGGTGGCACTGGGCGGCCTATTGTTGGGCACGATTGTTACCGGCCTCTTTGTAGCCATTTCCATGACCACAGGCGGCGGTGCCTGGGACAATGCCAAGAAGTATATTGAAGACGGTAATCATGGCGGAAAAGGCAGCGATGCGCACAAAGCTGCCATCACGGGAGACACGGTGGGCGATCCCTATAAGGATACCGCTGGACCCGCTGTTAATCCCCTGATTAAGATCATCAATATCGTCGCTCTGTTGATTGTACCCCTGCTCTGATCAAGGATTTACAGAAAACTTCGCTAGCTTTTTAGTCACCAAGACGTTCCTCAGTCGCGCGTATTGTGGCAGGCCCTCTTTGAATGGGGGGTAGTCCTCACCAGCTACCAGAGGGGCGAGATACTGCCGTGCAAGATTGCTGATGGCAAAACCATCGCGACTGATATGATTGCGCGGCATCTTCTTTTCCACATTGGCGATTCTGTCAAGGGGCGCCTCGCCTATTGACCAACGATATCTCTTGCCAGTTCCTCTGACTATTGTCGGCATGATCGCATTCTTGCCCTGCAGAGCAAACTCAACCGCGGCCTTGCCGACAGCGTAGGCTTGTTCAACATCCGTCGCGGAAGCGATATGCCGCGCTGACCTTTGCAGATAGTCAGCTACGGACCAGTGACACTTATATCCGTGGGCCTCCTTTATTAAGTTGACGAGGGTCGGCGCCACCCCACCCAGTTGCGTGTGACCGAATGCATCGACACTGCCCGCATCGGCCAGAAAGGTGCCATCAGCATAGCGCGCTCCTTCCGATGCCACGATGACGCAGTAGCCGTGCCGCCCAACCGTTCGCTTTACCCTGTCCAGAAACCTGTTTTCATCGAAAGTGATTTCCGGAAACAGGATGACGTGCGGCGGATCATCAGGTTGCTGCTTAGCAAGCCCGGCGGCAGCGGCGATCCATCCGGCATGACGGCCCATGACTTCGAGCACAAAGACCCGGGTCGAAGATTCACACATGGAGGCAACGTCCAGCCCTGCTTCTCGGGTGGAGACAGCCACATACTTGGCCACGGAACCGAAGCCGGGGCAGTTGTCGGTGAAGGGCAGATCGTTGTCCACTGTTTTGGGAATGCCGATACAGCTGATGGGGTAACCCATGCTGTTACTCAATTGGGAAACCTTATGGGTGGTATCCTGAGAGTCGCCGCCGCCATTGTAGAAAAAATAGCCGATATCATGTGCTCTGAACACCTGCATGAGCCGTTCGTACTCGATACGGTTTTCCTGCATTGTCTTGAGCTTGTAACGGCAGGAGCCAAAGCCGCCGCCTGGTGTATGTCTGAGGGCCGCAACGGTTTTAGACGATTCCTTGCCGGTGTCGATCAGATCCTCCGTCAGAACTCCGATGATACCGTTACGGCCTGCCAGCACCTTGCCAATCTTGTTCTTGTGCTGCCGCGCAGTCTGGATCACCCCACAGGCAGTGGCATTGATCACGGCCGTCACACCACCTGATTGTGCGTACAATGCATTTTTGCGAACCATGTCATCCAATTCCACGGGTTAGCTAACGGGTAGGCGATTATTTCATTTACGGATGCAAAAAAGTAGCCGCAGGACTACAGCCCATAGGCAGTTTCGGAGATCAACCAGTCCACTACTGCTATCAACGCCTCGTCTTTGCTGCTGCCCTGATCCAGGGCGGTTTTGTATATGCCGAGCTGCTGGTGCGCGCTGGTTCCCCTTCTTAGAATATCTCTGGAGCGCTGAACTTCGGTCTGGCACTCGAGCGTTTCCGCATCGAAGGCGATCAACCCCAACAGTTCTTCCAATAGCACTTTGAATGGTACAACTTCCCCTTTGGCGAGATCGATCAATCCTTCATCGAAACTGTAACGCATGGCACGCCAACGATTCTCGTTGATCAGCATGGCTGCATAGACTCGCCACCTCTTGTTATCCCTTCTGAGCCTGTACAGCATACTCGTGATGCACAGATTAATGGCCGCCAGGCTAACTGCATCGTCAAGTCGCGTACAGACGTCCATAATCCTGGTTTCGAGCGTTGGATAGCGTGCACTGGGCCGCAGGTCCCACCAGATCTTGCTGGCGTCCTCAAGCAAGCCGGCATTTATCAGTACTTCGACATGTCGCTTGTATTCCGCATGGCTGGAAAACTGTTCCGGCAGCCCCGTTCTAGGCAGCGCATCGAACACGATCAGGCGGTAGGAGCTGAGCCCTGTGTTCTCCCCTTCCCAAAAGGGTGATGAACACGACAAAGCCAGCAGGTGGGGCAGAAAATAGGAGAACTGATTCATCAGATCGATGCGCAGTTCCTCATCTTCAATCCCTACATGCACATGCATCCCGCTGATCAGCAGTTTTCTCGCAGTCGCCTGCATCTCCCTGGTCAAGACCTGATAGCGGTCTTTTTCTGTCTGCTTCTGGTCCAACCAGTGAGCAAAGGGGTGTGCTGATACTGCAATCGGCGCCATACCATGTTTGTTGGCCACCTCGATCACCACTTTTCTGAGGCGGCTGAGTTCATCTCTCGCCTGGCTGACAGTTTTGCAGACTCTGGTACCGACCTCTATCTGGGAACGCATTAGTTCGGGGCTGACCTGCTCTCCCGACAGTTCCCCGCATTCCTCCATGATTGCAGCCGGTGGATCGTTGACCAGATTGCGGCTTTCAAGATCCACCAGAAGATATTCTTCTTCAATCCCTACAGTAAACGTGGGTTTAGCCACTGCCATGGGAAAACTCCCGGTCCAATCCAAGGGTCATACAGTCTATAATACATCCGGCTCGGAATACTAACCAGCAATCAGCAGTAAACATGCCCCACAGTAGTGATCGGATAAAATTCTGGGATTCCCCTCGAGCGGATGCAATCGGTGCTGATCACATCGAATTCCTAAAAATCCTCGCTCAACCTACCTGGATCACAATCAAGGGCCGGGACTCTTCACGACTACGCACCATCATCACGCTGTTGCATGGCAACGAACCCTCCGGACTGAAGGCTATGCACCACTACCTGAAATCCGCTGCCACTCCTTGCAGCAACGTTACCTTTTTCATCGCCTCAGTGGATGCTGCCCTTTTTCCTCCGCTACTCTCACATCGATTCCTGCCCAACGAGAAGGACCTCAATCGATGTTTTGCACCGCCTTACGACGACTCCCAAGGCAGGCTGGCGGCGAAACTACTCGATCTGCTCAAAGCAGAAAAGCCGGAAGCTGTTATCGACATCCATAATACCAGCAGCCACAGCGAACCCTTCGCGGTAGCCCGCCGCGACTGCCCGGAAATAAGAAAACTGACCAGTCTATTCACCGACAAGCTGGTGATCATCACAAAGGAAATGGGCACGGTGCTTGAACAGGATCTGCTGGCACAACCAATCCTCACCGTGGAATTCGGTGGCATTATGGATCCCAAGGCCGATCAGCTTGCCATCGAGGGATTGGAACGCTTCGTTTCGCTGCAACAGCTATCGGAAGACCCAATGCGGCCGCTGCAGCTTCTGCCCGAACCCATTCGCCTGGAACTGCAGGAAGGTTGCAGCATATCCTTTGCCAGTACCGCATCCGCACACGCGGATGTCACTTTACCCAACACGTTAGATCAGCTGAACTTTGCGCGTGTGACGGGCCACACTACGCTGGGCTGGCTTGGTAACGCCGGCATGAGTGCGCTCAAAGCGGAGGATGCTGATGGAACCGACGTCCTGTCAGATCTGTTCATTGATGTGGACGGACTGTTGGTTACCCGCACCAGTATGACCCTGTTTATGGTTACCACAGATCCCCACATCGCCAAGAGAGACTGTATCCTCTATCTGATTCCTGCCAGCGAACCCGATGCCGCCGCCGTATGTACATAGTCGTTCTAGCCACGCATATGAGCTGCGCCGCTCTGTCCATCACCTTTTTTGCCTTGAGGGGTGTCTGGATGCTGCAAAACAGGGAGATCCTCCAGCACCCTTTAGTCAAAGTGTTGCCGCACATCATCGACACCATCCTGCTACTGAGTGCCCTCACGCTAACGGTACTAATCGATCGGTACCCATTTATCGACCATTGGCTAACGGCCAAGTTTTTCGCCGTGGTCGGCTATATCATCCTCGGAACGATCGCGCTTAAACAGGGACGGACACGCCGAATACGTGCCTTTGCCCTTGGCGGCGCGATGTTGGCGTTCGGTTACATCGTTTCTGTTGCCTATTTCCACGACCCACGCGGGATTTTTCTGATCGCATGGTGAAGGATTGACACCCGGTGCTTGTCCAACTCTAGACTGGGCGTCCTCGACTAGGAGGCCCTCAAGATTCGCTCTTCTCATCCTGGGCAGCAGTTGAACACGCTCCGCATGCGGCCCAATGAATACATCCCTGTACGCTCTTCTGGGCCGCATCCGGATCGGCATCCCTGCCTCCGACGGTCCTGGCAATGGCCCCTCTCTCCTGGCTCCTCCCTTCTGACCACGAGCTGATTAGCTCATTAGAAGAGCCATGCCTATTGACGAGTGACCTACTGCGGAGCTTTAGCTTTCCTTGATGCGTACCGCCAACACATCGCAGGTCGAACCGTGTAGTACGCTATTGGCCGTGGAGCCAAGCAGCAACTGCAATCCATGCTGTCCATGAGTACCCAGGATGATCAAGTCGATATTGCTCTCCTGGGCAGTCGCATGGATCTCTTCTGAAGATTTTCCAGTCCTGAAATAGCAGTCTTGTCCTGCCACCTTCAGCTCCTGGCACAACTCGTCCAACTTTTTCCTGCCGTCTTCGCGGATAGCAGCTTCGAGGGACACCATCTCTTCTCCCCACGTCGTCATGCCATCGGTATAAGCATACGCCAACGGTTCGACTACGTGGATAAGATGGAGCGTGGCACTATTCATCTCTGCCACCTCCACCGCCTTGTCGATCACGGATCGATTGTCAGAGTGAAAATCGACGGCTAACAGTATGTTGTTGTACGATCCCATAAATGTCTCCTTATTGCCATGCGGATGCAGCTAAACTAGCGTCAATTGAGTCTGGTCTACGACTAAGAGCTCGACTTGATGGGTGAGACAAAGCTGTCGCGCTTAATGATCAACACGTCACTCTCAAGATAATCAAGTACTTTTTCTGCTGTATTGCCGATGAAAGCGTCGGTCAATCTGCTCCTGGAGATAGCGCCCATTACGATAATATCAACGTCGAGTTTCTTCTCCAGGTCCTGAAGGGCATAATCTGGTGCCTGCGCCACCAAGTGTTGGCGTTCTTCGGGAATATCGAAGTCAGCCATCAATTGCGTGAAGGCCGTTTGATGTTCCTCAAGAGCCTGGGCGGGATAGGTGCCGGACAGGGGGATTTGCGAGAAGGAGTGCATGACATGCAGCTCTGCGTCGATGCAATCCGCCAGTTGCTCTGCGTACCTGACAATCTTGTGATCCAATCCCACTGGTTTACCCCGTGCATGTTTCGGATCAACCGCTGCCAACATCACAGGCCTGGCGTTCCACTTCTTTTCCTTGACCAACCAGAGTGGCGAAGGGCAGGTTCGTACCAGCTGCCAATCTTCATTGGAGAGAAACATTCTGGATAATTTCGAATGTCTTCTGGTGCTGTGAACGACCAGATCAGGCTTGTAGTTTAGGGTTTCCAGCACGATCGACTCAAAGGGCGGATGACCCCATAGTGCGTCTGTCTGAACACACAATCCCGAGTCTCGTAACGGTTTTGTCAACGCTCTGAGGGCGGCTCTTCTCTCTGCCAGATAATCCTTCCTCAGTTGCGGGATCTGCACGGCGTCAAAATAGTAACCCTCGACCAGATACTGAGAATAGTCGCAGGCGATCAGTTTCATTTCGAATTCACACAGTTTTTCGAGGTGCAGGGCTTTATCCAAAGCCAGTTGAGTTTCCCGATCGGGATCTATGACGACCAGAACCTTTTCAAGCTCGAGCATGAGATATCCTCCTTGATTCTCCTTAATGGAAAATTCCTGTGTGGATTAATCTCGGTTTAGACTACTCCGCACAATCAATGCATACGTCCGTGTATGGTAGAACTTCAAGACGCTGCTCGCTGATATCCTCACCACAATTGACGCAGAGTCCGTATTCGCCACTATCGAGGCGGGCAAGTGCCTTGCTTATCTTTCTGATTTCCTCCTTACCTTCCCTATCAAGGGTATACATCAGTTCCTGATTCTCCATCTCCACGGATTGCTCGGCAAAGTTGGGACTCACCGGTTTATCTCTCTGATACAGGTGTTTGCTGGTCCTGTCGACCCGCTCCAGCAACTCTTCCCGTTGAGCATTCAGTTTCTCGCGAATCTGCTCTGTATCCATGTTAAATCCCTACTTTCCTCGGCTTTAACCCTAACTCATGCTTGCCAATATGCCAATGATCGACATCAAATCCATCTGACCTCTACAAATTGTACCGCTCCGAGGGCCAAAAAGGGAGATTCGGCAACCCTGTCCGAGGATGTGAGTCGGCACGAATCGATTCATTTGCAGCAAGAAACAAGCCGATATTCCACAACGGCTACTGCCGCGTCCGGCCTCTGGCCGCTACACGCCCGCAATCAACTCCATTTTTCAACAATGGGAATTCTGCGACCGATTCCGAAGGCTACCTTGGATGTTTTGGTTCCGGGGCAAGTCTGCCTTCTCTTGAACTCCATTCGGCCGATAAGCTTGATGATGCGGTCATAGTCCGCCTTGGCTCTTGGCGTGTCGAGCCATGCCTGCAGATCCTTGGGATCAGCCGATACCGACTCCACTGCCGCTGCCTTTTCATCGATCCACTGTCGAAACGCTCTGAAGGTACTTACATAGTCTTCGATATGAGACTTAACGATAGGATCAAGATAGGCGTACGGCAGCAGACTCTCCTCATCCGTCTGGCCTGTCGACAGTTCGGCGCTCGGCGGCTTCTTCCATATGTTCTCCGGTACCAGAGGATTGCTTCGAACCAGGTCCACAACCTGAAACTTATACAGATCCTTTATGGGTGCAAACGCAAAATTCATATCGAAGTGAGTGTAGTATCCACATGCTGATTCGGTCTTGTTTCCCGTGGCAAGTGGCAAAGCACCATAGGCATTGCTGAAATGCATCACATACAGGTCCCGCAAGCGCGCCTGAATGTTCTCGTCTGCAACACTGTAGTACTGGTTGGATTCAGCTTTACGTGTCACCAGATTGTCGGTATCGCTGCCGTGAATTGAAAACCGGGCGTTTAACTCATTTACCAGTGACATGTGTTCGATGGGAACCTGGTAGTCCCAACAACCCAGATTGCCGTGTAGTTGCAGTGCATCGTCCTTCGAATGCTGGCTGCTGTATATCGACGGCATGCGCAGTGTATGCACGTTTCTTGCACCAACCGCATGGCACGCCAAAACTGCTACAAGCGCACTGTCCACTCCGCCGCTGGATGCCAGCACGACCTCTTGGAATCCCTGTTTGTGCACATAGTCCCGCAAACACAACACCAGCATATCGAACAGAGTGGAGGTATGGGATTCAACTAGATCTCTGTTCTGATCTTTGGAAACGTCTCTCAACATGGGTGTGCCGCCGCTGGTGAGATCGACCATCTGGCAGGAATCTTCAAATGGTTCGTTGGTCACATGGATGAGATCATCGTCCGACAGGACAAAACTGTGGCCATCGAATACCAGTTCATCCTGGCCGCCACGTTGATTCACGTAAATTATGGTAACGTCCGGTTTTGAGTTGGGGCCGATCACTTTCAGCCGCTGCCAGGGCTTGCCTTGGATATAGGGTGAACTGTTCAGAGATACGATGGTATCCACTCCCTTCTCGCGGTACTGCTTGAGTGGATTATTCGCATAATTGTAGTCATCGGATCCTTTGTCGTTCCACAAATCTTCACATATGGCAACACCCACCTGCCTGCCCGCGATCTCCAGTATGCATAGGTCGTCACCGGGTTCGAAGTAACGTAGCTCATCAAACACATCATAGAACGGGAGCAGCTGTTTCTGGTATTTCGCAACGATCGCACCTTGATGAATCACGGCTGCCATATTGGCAAAAGGTTTTCCACCCACCTTTGAACTTCGATCGATATAGCCAACAATTACATAGAGGCTTGTAGACACGCTGTTTGCATACAGCGTGATAGCTTTCAGATAGCTGAGGTTGGTTTCTATATAGGTGGGATGGTACATCAGGTCCTGGCTCAAATAGCCGGGAATGGACAGCTCCGGAAATACTACCAGGTCCGCATCCTGGCGAGATGCGGAATCAATGCCAGCTTTTATCCTGTCGAAGTTGCCCTCGAAATCACCCGGCGTGGTGTTTATCTGCCCTAAACAAACCTTCACAGTCAATCGCTCTTGAGAAACTCTGTGTGTGACTCTCGGAAAATCTCGAGATGTTCATGTTAAATCAAACACAGTCAAGATTTCTAATAAAAAGCGATTATCTTGCGTTAACAGCACTTACTCAAACGTAGCTTGGATAGTCCGGGTAATACATTTCTCTTTGGATCGCACCAACGAGGTCGGCAGGTCGCTCCTCTTCAGTCAAGCCGTTCCTATAAGCCACGTTTGCTACCGCTTCTGCAATCCCGGCAGACACTTCCCTGATTCTATTCAAAGAGGGATATATCCTGCCCTTGGCCAGATCCTCGAACAACACCTGGTCTGCCAACGCCTTGGCGGCTTCAAAGAACATCTCGTCGGTTGCGCGTGTTGCCCTACTTACCAGCACCCCTAAGCCAACTCCCGGAAATATATAGGCGTTGTTTCCCTGCCCGGGAACGATCGTCCTGCCGTCGAGTTCGACGGGATCGAAGGGGCTGCCACTGGCAAACACAGCCTGACCTGCACTCCACGTGTAGGCCTCCTTGGCTGTGCACTCCGACTTAGAGGTCGGATTGGAAAGCGCGAAAATGATGGGTCGAGAATTTATTCTGCACATGGCTTCTACTACTTCACGGCTAAACGAATTGGGTTGTCCTGAAACACCAACGATTGCAGTGGGCTGCAATGTGATTACGGCTTCCAGGAAAGTTTCAACCTGTGGATGCTCGTGTGCATAGCGCTGTTTGAATTCGGTAAGGTTACCTCTATCGGCAACTATCAGTCCTTTTGAATCAACGAACCAGCAACGCTGACGAGCTTCAGACAGGGAAAGTCCTTCATTGACCAATGCTGCCGAGATCACATCACCAATCCCAATGCCCGCTTCGCCGGCACCGAGAAACAGTATCTTCTGATCGGATAATTTGGAACCTGTTATGCGTGCTGCGGAGTAGAGTCCGGCCAGCGCCACACTGCCAGTGCCCTGTATATCGTCATCGAACAGGCACGCTCTGTCACGGTACTTGCGCAGAAGGGGAAACGCGTTGATATTGGCAAAATCCTCCAACTGGATCAGTATGTTGGGAAATACCTGTTGGCTTGCCCGGATGAACTCCTCAATGAATTCGTCATATTGATCACCCCTGACGCGCTCTTGCTCAACACCAAGATAGAGTGGGTCTTTGAGAAGTTTCCGGTTATTCGTTCCAGTATCCAGCGTCACCGGCAGGCAGGCGGTGGGATCAATGCCGGCACAGGCTGTATAGAGAGCCAGCTTGCCCACCGGTATCCCCATGCCATCCGCGCCGAGATCACCCAGTCCGAGAATACGTTCGCCATCCGTCACTACGATGATGCGGGCCTCGCCATGGGGCCAATTTCTCAGGATGTCGGCTATATGCCCTCGATCCTGCAGAGAGATATACAGACCTCTGGATCGCCGGAAGATGTGTCCATAGAGCTGACATGCTTCACCCACTGTGGGGGTATAGATGATCGGCATGAGTTCCTCTATATGATCCATCACCACCCGATAGAAAAGGTTTTCATTGCGATCCTGCAATGCGATCAGATAGATGTAGCGGTCGAGGTCGCTGGCTTTATTGCGTATATTCTCCATGACCCTGGTCACCTGCTCCTTCTGCGTGTGGATGCGCGGAGGAAGTAAGCCACTGAGTCCAAGCACCTGACGCTCTTCAAGCGTAAATGCTGTTCCCTTATTCAGTACTGGATCGTGTAAGATTTTGACGCCGCGAAAAGAGTCATTCTGAGGTAAAACTTTTCTGATCATGACGATTCCTTGCTGGGTCCATGTCCCGGTGCCATCATTGGCACCACCTGTTGTCACGCAATCAAAAAGTGCAATGAATATCCAGACTGGTCTCTAAAGGACCTCCTCTCCGTCCAGCTTTACCATCCGATCTCTAACTCTCTGTTTACTCCTTTTGACGGGAATTGCCATGACAGCGGTCACATGAAGAAGCGAATTGATCCCCTTGGGGTCAGGGCAGGTGACGCGACTAGCCGCACGCCAGCTCGGTCGGTGCTGCGCGGCGCGCGCGGCGCGCCCCGGGAGCCCGATTATTCCACACCCAGCTCGCCCACTCTTGGTTGAATCAATAGAGGTAAGACAGCGTAGAGGTAGCACAGAAAGGCGACCAGCCAGAACAGGCCGGCGCCCCATATAAGCATGGCGAGATTCGATTGCGATGCCAGCACTCTCAACAGAGCGGACATGGTTATCAATATGAAGGCGCTGGTTAACACAGGGCTGGAGCTGGGGGTACGTCCCGTGTGGCCCAGGGCAGCTCTCGAAGAGACCGCCATGATCATGGTAGTCATGGCACCCACCGTCAGGGCGTGAATTCCTCCGCTGACCGGCTGTTGCATCAACACGGCTACTCCGATCAACAGAAAGCCGATCGGGATCCAGCAATACCCCACGTGCAGCACCAGCAACAAGGGTTCTCGCCATGTATTGAGCCCTTGCCAGCGGGACACTCTGATGGCGTGTAACAGCGCCGCAACAAGCAGCAGGATCCCGGTGACAAAATGACTGGGTATGAAGAGCCACAGGGGGATCAATATCAGGGTGCAGCCAATAGTGGCGAAGTCAAAGCGATTGGGCTCAGTGGGTGACGGGCTCTGTATCTGGTTCAGGACAAACCAATTCCGGCTAAAGGCGGGAATGACTCTGCCCCCAATAACCGATATCAGCAGGATGATGGTCATGGTTGCGCCACGCGTTCCCCATTGATCACCAGGCAGCGCAGTGAACGCAGTCAGGTGATAGAGCAGATTACACAGCAGCAGGATTCCAATGACGGCAAGAAGGATGTAATTTCGCCGGTTGCCAGCCAGGTACAGCTCCTGCGCCAACACTAACAGAACCAGGATCAGATAACTCAGGTCCAGCGTTGCCACCAGCCAGGGGCTTAGGTATGCGGACAGGCTCATCACGATTCGACCCATAAACCAGCACAGAGCCATTGCCACGAGCGGCGCACCATGAATCGGCGGTCGCCCGGTCCAGCTCGCGACCGCGGTGAAGATGAAGCCACCGATGGCGGCACCCACCAGTCCGAAGAGCATCTCGTGACTGTGCCAGGTGATGGGATTCGACCCGCCGGGCAGCAGGGAGTAGATGCCGAAAAAAGATGTCAGCCAGAGTACGATCGAGACGCACGCGAATAGACCGGCAAGCAGAAAAAATGGTCTGAAGGCAGCACTGAAAATCAATCTTAGCATCGCCGGCATCCTTCCGTTCGCTGAGTCGGCAGGGGCCGGCCAATCGGCAGGAAACAGGTGCCGACCAGAACAGCAGCTTCAGGGCATGTAAGAACAAGAGTTGGCATCATTGCATATACCACCAGCGCAGACAATCCCGGCAATGTAAGATAAGGGAACCCCTGGCTCCTTGATATTTATCAATAGCAATCCTGCAGGACCTGTGAATAATCGATCTCACTCAACATGACCTGGACCGTGACCATATGCCTGCAAACTCAATAAGGCCCTTTCCGCATAGGTTTCTACTCATCATCACCGGCCTCGCTGCGGTCCTGACATTCGTGATCATTCTGCTGAGTGCTTACATCCGGCTGGCTGAATCGGGGCTCGGCTGTTCGCCCTGGCCTGAGTGTTATGCCCATTTCAGCTCGGATCCGCAGATGCAGTCTCCCCTCGGCCAGCTTCAAGGAGACCATTTTGGCGTCCGTCTAATGCACCGAGTGACGGCCAGCGTTATCGCCCTGCTGGTGCTGATGATCGTAGCCATCGGCTTCCGCTATCGAGATGCAGACGGGGCCGGAATCAGATTACCCGTGGCTATTCTGATCGTTACCGTGCTGCTCACCCTGCTGGGTATCAATACACCCACCCGTGAATTGCCCCTCATAGCTTTCGGCAACCTCGTTGGTGGTTATGTCCTGCTCGCACTACTCTTTTGGCTTGGCCTTAGACTGATGCATGAGAAGACCACAGCAATTGGAGTAGGGTCAGTAACAGCGGCGCCGAGCCGACTCGCGTTACTGGCAGTTTCGCTTCAGATTGCCAGTGGTGGCTGGGCCAGTGCCAACTATTCCACAGCCGCCTGCAGCGGAATACTCCACTGCAACCAAGTCGATTCCAGTCAACTGATCAGCGGTTTTAACCCGCTACGCCAATTGCCCATTGCCGAGGGAATACTGCTGGATGGTTCGGCGTCGTCGATCATGCTGGTCCATCAAGTCGCAGCCGTGTTCCTCTCGCTGGTTGTCACCGTCTGCCTTGTGCCGATGTTGCGACAAGCAACAGAATTGAGAACCAATCTGCTTGTCATTCTGTTCCTGCTGATCGCCACATTCTCGCTGGGCGGTATGGGTACCGTCCTTGAAATGCCCCTTTGGTCAGGCATGCTGCACAATCTCCTGTCAATCCTATTCTTGCTGGCAACGGGCCGGCTGACCTACCTAATTCACGCCGGTTTACGGCCGCTTTAGTATTTCACGAGGCGCCATTGACAGATTAGCCATAATGTTATCAAAGCTACCCCATCATACCTTTAGCCCCTTGTTAGAAATGAGGTAACAGCATGGACCAATCCTACATCGAGTTGATCGTGGCATTCCTCGCTGGTCTCATTGTGGGTGGTGTTCTGGTTTTTGCGATACGACCCCGCCAAAAAACGCAAGTGACTGAAGCGGTCGATACGCAGGCCGAGGAACCTTCCTGGTGGTTGCGGCGCAAAGGACTGTCCAGTTCGCAACTGCAAATCCTTCAATTCATTGAAGGTGAGGGTGGCGATGTCACTATGCAGACTCTCTATAAGAGGTGGGCTAAGGTTCCTGATCGAGAGCTCTTCTACCGGATGGAACAGATTCACCTGCTTGGTTTTCTCGAGAAGGAAAGAGGCGACAACGAAGTGACATTTCGGTTGACCCCCGAATATGCAGAAGCGGTTGAAGCGCTGCAGGATGATAAAACCGTTATGCTCCCGCCCAGCTCCTGATGAAGTGATGGACCGGAAGATCTAGCCGGCGTCAGAAGTGTTTCCCCTCCTCCCAAGGCTATGTACGACATAGACCAATGCCATGACTAACAGGCACGCCACAGCTTGATGCAGGCTGGCAAGGGCGATCGGAACGACCAGAACAAGCGTGAATACCCCAAGCAGAAACTGGATCGACGTGATCCCTGCCAGAAGATGAAGGGCGTTCTTCTGGAGCCTGCTCAGATTGCTCTGCACACCCCATAGCCACAACCCCAACACCAGCAAAGCAACCAACATCCCAAGATAACGGTGGATAAACTGCACAGTGGCACCGCTCTCAAACAGATTGAGCCAAAATGGATCCATGCTTCCCACTGCATCCGGTATCCACTTCCCGTTCATCAGGGGAAACGTGTTGTAGCCAATACCTGCCCTCAGCCCTGCTGTAAATGCACCGTAGATAATCTGCACTGAAATCATCGCAAGGACGGCGATGGCAGAAAGCCATATCGGTCTTGCTGTCTGCAGAAGCCCCTCTTTCCTATCGTTAGAAATCAAGTCCAACACGATCCAGAAGATGTACCCGAGAAGAAGGAGAGCAAGACTCAAATGTGCAGCCAGGCGGTAGTGGCTTACACGGGGAATATCCACAAGGCCACTCATCACCATGTACCATCCCATCAAGCCCTGCAGTCCACCCAACAGCAAAACGATGATCAGTTTTCTCTTCAGGCTGGCGACGAACTTCTTTTGCCACCAGAAGACGGCAAAGGGCAGGAAAAAGATCACACCGACCAAACGGCCGAGCAGGCGATGCCCGTATTCCCAGTAGAAGATGGATTTAAACTGTTGTAGATCCATGCGCTGATTGATCTTCTGGTACTCCGGATATTGTTTATAGACTTCGAAAGTCTCTTGCCACTCTTGCTGATCGAGCGGTGGAATCACGCCCATGATGGGTTGCCATTCGACCATCGACAATCCCGAGTGGGTCAGGCGCGTAACTCCCCCCACCACCACCATGGCAAAAATGGTCAGGCAAACCACCAACAGCCAGGTGACTACCGCCTTGTTACTGCCTATCACTTCGCTCATTTCGATTTGACCCCGGTCAATTCCTTTAGAGGCTGAAGCTGTTTATATACGACAATCTCGCAAGCAATTACTCCGCAATGATGGAAATTATACTATTTACTGTTTCAGGTATATTCCTCTATGTCCTGGCGGATGCTTTACTCAACTTCATCGAGTCGCTGCATGGAGAGCCCATTCCCCATCGCAACGTGATCTTCTTCGTCATCATCTTCTTTATGGCGATCATACTGTTTCAGATTCTGCAGCTATCGTATTTTTGAAACGGAATACGTCCACACCTACAGCCCCAGATACCGCCGGTTCAGATGCTTCTCGATGATCAGTGCAGTATGTCTGTAGAGGTACGACTGTGGTGTTGTACGTTAAAGCCACCGTCAAAGTCGACCACCAGAATATCGGCGGGGTTAAGATCATAGTCGCCTTCGAATCGATGGGAGAAGCCCTTGCTGCCGGCGTCGTCGTTCACTTTCACGCTGAGATGGATGGGTCCCGCCTTGACGCTGAATCTTTCAAAGGCGGCGGAAATGCCATCATTGTGCATGCCCGCCGGTTCGATTGAATCGACGAAGATGGCTTTTTCATTCAATGACAGTTCAACCTGCAGGGGTGATTTTTCTCGCGGGCATCTCAAGGGCGCGCGCATGTTGGGCGCCAGTTTCGCTATCTCCGACGCGTCCAACACCCTGCACTCCCCTATGATTTTTCCAGAATGCCGTACCGCCAGTTTTATCAGTGCTTCATCAGGAACCAGGTTGTCAAATTCAGGCTGATCGGCAAAGTAACCGATAAACGCAAAGAACAACAGGTAGAATGCCATCTGGCCGCCAATCCGTTTTACGCCCAGCCGTCTGATCCACGAACCCTTGACGTGGTTGCTAGTGTCCATCGGATCCGGCCCTCTGTCGGTTCGTTAGGCTATCGGAATTGACGCTCAGGGAGTCGCCGGCAGGGGCCTCAATGCCGAGTTTGCTCCCCAGTGCGTTACGCATTTCGAGGAGTTTGCTGCTTATCTCGGACTGTCCGCCGCTGCCCGACCAGATGGTATGGATGCGCGCTCTGACATCGCTGTGCCTAACGTGTGGGTGTCGAAGATTCCCGATGCGCCCATCCACCCAAAGGTTACCGATACGATGGTAGCAGTCACCCGTACCACAGCCTGTCAGCAGCACGCCGCTGACGTTTTCCCTCCTGCAGAGGTAATCGATGAAAGAGGGTGGCAACTGCCCTACACAAGGCAGGGTCATTACGGCAGTTCTGTTATCCTGAAACTGCTCCAGAGCGGTTCCATGGCTGCAACCAAACACGATGATGGCCTCGTCACTGTCGACACGAGCCAGTTGCCGGTGGGTGCCCTGGAATATATCGCTAATGGATAAGTCGGCCAGGTCAATTCCACTATTGAACTGATCTACCGTTCTAAATGGGGTGGCCGAAGGACAGGCTCCCGCACAGATGCCACATCCTACACAATAATCATCCAGCACAAGGGCCTGCTGGTGTCCCTCTTTCGACTCATGCTCCATCATTACGATGGCGTCATAGGGGCAGTCCTTAACGCACCAGCTACAACCATTGCAGAATTTGGGATCGACGTGGGCCATGGCTTCCCTTGCTTCCCCTTGGCCACGCCTGCCGTCAAATGGCAGCAGGATTAACAGGAAGGTGAGCAATCCCAGTAGCAACCAGACGGGTCCCGGTCCCCAACGATCCACTAAAGGGTACAGATTCAGGTAGAACCAATCCATACCCAACCTTGCTACGGCCACGTCCAGATTTGCAGGTGCAAGACTGGTTGCAGGTTTGACCAGCGACAGAACGACCAGACCGGCCAGAAAACCAATCCCCAGTCCCGGGACAGGATTGATCCTGGACTGGCTGATCCTTTTGATGTGTATGAACATGCCCCCCAACAACGCCAGCGGAAGACCGATGTGAAGAAAGATTAACAGAGAGAAGAACCGATCGCTAAGGGAATCCTGGCTTACAAAACCGAACGCCATGGGTTCCACGGTAACCGGCAACCAATCGAAGAGAGCTGCTGTGGTAATCGCTATATACTGAGCCCTTTCATCCCAGACCAACCAGTAGCCGCCGATACCCGAAGCGAACAGCAACCACAAGAGAGGCACGCCCGACACCCAGGAGAACCAACGGGCACCCCGAAAACGCCCCATGATGAGTTCCTTGAAGAGATGCAGGGTTACGGTCACCACCATCGCCGCCGAGGCGTACCGATGCAAGCTTCTCATGATGCCGCCCAGATACCACTGCTCCTCGGTTATCTGTTCAACAGACTGGTAGGCACCGTCGATGCTTGTCTCGAAAAAAACAAACAGATAAATACCACTGACCGCATCTATCCAGAAGAGATAAAAGGATAGAGCACCCAGGGAGTAGAGAGGATTCCACTCGCCGGGGAAGATCCTGCCGAGCAGTCTTTGCACACCATGCAGCATCGAGAGGCTGTGTTTCTTTACCACGACCTTCTACTACCGCGACGATCTGTGATCAGTGGTTGTTGTTGCTGCTGCTCGAAGATGTAAGCGCCATTCCCGCGCCAGTTGCAGGCCAAACAGACCAACACAGGCAAACGCGATAAAGGTGCCGATAAATATCGAGTAATCTGTCCGATACCGATCCTTAGCAGGATCGTATACGGTACAGAAGAATCTGATTCGGTCGCTCCAAGAGGAGACCAGACTTTTTTCGCCGCTGGTACCGAACACCAAATCCTTGAGGGGTTCGATCATAAGGGGTGTGGCAAAATTCATTCCGTATACCTGCCTATATACTTCGCCATCGCCGGTGATGACCGATGTCTGTATCAGATGATCGAACCCTTTCGGCGAAGAAAAAAAAGTGAATCCCAAATCCTCTGCAATCCCAGCTATGGATTGGGGATCGCCGCTCAGAAAACCCCAGGACTCTTCATCTATGCCTGCCGCTTCAGAGAACCGCGCCATTCGGGCCGGCGTATCGACGGCTGCATCGAAGCCAATGCTCACCACATTGAAACTGTCGCTGCCGAGAGCATCTCTACTCTTTTTTACCACTTCATAAAGATGACGGGTGGTGGTGGGACAGATGTGATAACAGCTGGTGTAAACGAAGCTGATAAGGAGAGGCTTACCCAGATAGTCGCGCAGGGAAACAGGATCTCCTCTCTGGTCCCGAAATTGATAATCGCCTATTGCGCGTCCCAGAGCTGACTGACTCGCTTCCAGCGCTTCCCTGTTATCGAATGGCGCCCCGCCCGACGGAGCGGGACCCGATGGTTCGCCGCCCGACATTCCGGATTTGGCGTGTTCGCCGTACCCATTTCCATGCAGAAGCAGGAGAAGCAATCCTGACAATAGTGTCCACCTTTTCATGGGTCAACTATATCTCTCCCCAGTCTGCTTCTCCAGTTTTCCGGGCTAACTGATACCCCAGGTCTCTCCCAGGTACTTCCAGTTGACAAAGTAGTAGATGGCAAAGCTGGCAAAGAATACCAGGGCGAATACCAGGGTACCCGGTACGGTTATAGTACCGCTGCCAATGCCCTCATAATCGGCATCCGCTGGTGGCTCGGCGATCAGGGGAACCGGCGACTTCTCGTCTTCACCCAGTTTCTTGCCAAACAGCAGCGACGCCACCACGATCACGCAGAAGGCCGCACCCCCGGCTACAGCCAGGATCACGAACACACCGTTCAAGGCAAGCATGGTGTTGGCTGCTCCGGGGAACTCATAGACCGCACCGGCAGCGTCAGAGAAACTGATGTCCCAGTGCCGTCTCGGCACGCCGACTGTGCCGGCACCCATCAGAAACAGAGCGACCCCTGCCATTCCTCCGCCGAACAGGTAGGGTTGCCAACTGGCCAGTTTTTTCATTACCAATTCCCTTCTGAACAGGATCGGTACTAGCCAATAGGTCAGCGCCATGAACGCAAGGGTGGTGCCGATCACTACAGTCGCATGAAAGTGGCCTGGCACGTACAGGGTATTATGCAGGAGAATATTGATCTGTTCAGTTCCCATCACTACGCCGGAAATACCACCGAGGAAACCGAACCCCACCAGGGAAATAAACATTCCCGAAAAGGTCGGGTTGCCCCAGGGTGCCTTGCGCAACCATTCGAACAGGCCATTGTTGAGCCCCTTGGCCCTTTGCGCTGCCTCGATGGAACCGGGTACCGTCAGCCCATGAACCATGCTGGCCATCACCGCAAGGTACATGGCATAGCTGGTATTGAACATCTTGAATTCGGAACTCAAACCCGGGTCCACCAGCAGATGGTGGACGCTGGCGAGCTGCAGAAATAGGATATACATTAGAAATGCCATCCTGCTGACCTTCTCGGAAAGTGGCTTCGCCCCAAACATGATCGCGGCAATGGCATACCAGATGGCGATATGAGCAGAAACGTTGATCTGTTGGGAGGAGTGGCCGAATCCCCACCAGATCAATCGATACATCAGGGCATCTATGTGGGCGATCAGATCGAGGCTCCACAGCAAGGTTGGTATCAGGATAATGGCACCACTTATGATGGTAAATACCGCAATGATGGCTGCGGTAATGGCACCGAAAGTGACCAGGGATACCGAACCTTCATAGGTCTTTTCATCCTTGGCGATGACCAGGGTGCCGAAGAAGACGAAGCAACCGATCAGGGCGCCTACCGCAAACAGTATCAAACTCAGGTAGAAAACTGGGTGAGCTCCCATGGGTGCGTATGAGGTCATCATCACGCTGGAGTTGCCCTGCAGCACGATAACATTGTTCATGACCGCACCGATCAGCATCAGTGCAAAACCCACCCAGGCGAAGCGAGGTGCAGCCAGCCTGCATCCCAGCAGTGTCGAGGAGCAGAAATAGAGCAAGGCAATCTCGAAGAAGAGAATCCAGAAGATCAGCACATTGAGGCCGTGCAGGGTGAGTACCATATAGAACTGGTCTGCCGCCAGAAGGTGAACCGCTTGCCAGCGAGTCAAACCTACCAGTAACGCGTAGAAGCCACCCACCAGCAAAAAGACCACCGCAGCAACCGCGTTGGCTTTCATCAAGGTTTCCGCCGGGCGGTGAAATTTCAGTCCTGTGTCTGGGCAAACTCTGAATAGTGTATTGTTCATATCCTCCCCCTTATTCGACCACGTGGATCGTGTTGATCATCGTGTGATGCAGAAGTCCGCAGTATTCATTACAGAACACGCTGTAGTCACCAGCCTTGTTGGGGGTCAGGGACACCACATGTTCATAGTCGGGTACCACCTGGATGTTGATGGCAGCGGGCTGCAGGGAGAATCCGTGTTGCCAGTCGATGGAGGACAGATGGACTCGGTAGGTCTGGTCTTTCTCCAGTTCCAGGATCGGCCACCAATCCCACAAGCGGGCCACCAGGTATACATCGCTGCCGGCTGGCGGATGCACAACTGGGAAATTCTTCGGAGCCGGTCCCGTTCGCACCGTGTATTGATCCACCATCGCCTGGGTTTTGGCCAGATAGGCTGCGGGCGTTATTTTGTAGGTTTCGTTGGACAGGTTCTGATTACCAGCTACATGCCAGTAGGGCATCATAAAAGCCATGACCAAACCCCACAGAAATACCAGGGTTATCCAGATCAACTCGACTTTTTCGATTGGCTCATTCCACCATAGCCGGTTTTTCGGTGGTGATATGCTTGTCATTGGTGTGCTCTCCAATCTATGGTTTCAAATTACGAAATTCTTCACTGTCCAAGAGGTACACTCACGATCTCCATAATCCCCCAGACGAGATAGAGAACCGAAGGGAACGCAACCCCCACGAACAAGAGGATAAAAGGGTTATCCAGTACTCGTTGCATTAAAGGCTCTTTGCCGTTTTCATCAGGTTGTTGTTCAGACATCTAGGTCTCCTTGGTATTGTGCAGCCACGAGTTGCCATCGGGGCGTCGCTGATCGGATATGGATGTTACGTTCGTGGAATATCAAATAACTTGACAAAAATCAATTTGGCTGCGGTTTTGGCATCTACGCTGCGGTGCTTCCCGCGGTCCGGCAAACATTGCGTATCAATCGGTTCCGTTCGTTTTACACAATCGTGGCCGCCCCGGCGAAGTCGCACGACATCACCCAACAGGGATTATTGTCCGAAATCAATTACAGCATCCGGATAACGGTTTAGATTCTGCTCAATTCAACAGACCCACGGAGACAAGAAAAATGATCAGGCAGATCGTCCTGGCGACAGCACTCATCACTCTGGCAGCAGCCGAGGTTTCCTCTGAAGCGATCGATTCCGATCACTGCACCGCATCCGACGCAAACGATTGCGTAGTGTCCTACATGGAGGAAGTGGTCGTCACCGCTTCGCGCACCAGCAAGAAATTACGAAACAGCCCCCTGTCCCTCAGCCTAATCAACTCCGAGCAACTGCTGCATAATACGGCTGATGGAATTGCGGAAATTCTGCAGGACCTTCCCGGAATCTCGGTTTCCGATTCGGGCCAGGCGGGATTGAAGAGAATACGTATTCGTGGCGAAGAATCACGCCGTATTGCCGTTTTGATCGACGGCCAGGAATCCACCGACCACCGCGAAGTGGGTGTGCCACTTCTGATAGATCCCCAAATGGTAGAACGAATAGAGGTCGTTAGGGGACCGGTGTCGGTACTCTACGGCGCCAAGGCGCTCGGCGGCGTGGTCAACATCATCACCAAGAAAGGCGGAGATGATCCACTGCAAGGTTACATCAGTAGTGGTTACAACAGTGCCAACGACGGAGTTAACTCAGTCGTGTCTGCGTTTGGACGAGTAAGTGATTTCGGTTACAGGATCTCGCTGGCCGCTAACGATCAGGGAGAGCGGCGCACCCCGCAGGTACCATGGAGAACACTCGTTACGACAGCGACAGCATAGCGATCAACATCAGCCGATCGTCGGGCAACCACCATGTTGAACTGGCTTACGAAGATTATCGATCGGCTGCCGAAGTCTACGTGGAACCTGAAGTCCGATTCACGCCACCATTTCTCGATTTCGCCATCGATGCCCCAAAGCGTGACAGGAGAAAGAGTGCCATCTTCTACAGCATGGAACCAACGAACGGTCTCCTTGGCAGAGTTGCCGCCAATGCCTACCGGCAGGTCAGCGATCGTCAATTCAACACCTTCCCGAGTATGCTGCTGACCGTTCCGCCTCCGGGAATGCAGATCGACTCCAGCATCTATACTGAGTCTCGCCTCATCACCGACGGCGCCCTGCTGCAACTCGACTGGCAACCAAGCTGGAAACACTATCTGGTTACCGGCATCCAATTCAACCATGACGAGGTGGACCAGAAACGACACAAGGAAACCCGTATCAATCTGGGGGCGCCCGGTTTCGAAGACATCGCTGAAAAAGCTTCCATCGCCACTACAGCCGTTTTCGTACAGGATGACTGGCAGGTCGCAGACGACTGGACACTGGTGGCGGGATTGCGAAACTATTGGGTTAAGGGAAGCCTGGATCAAACCGATCGTGCCAATCTTGAAAGCGGGCATCTGAACGACAGACACCTGATCGGCAGCGTGTCTCTGCTGTACGCAGGGCTGAACGATACCGTGCTACGGGCCAATGTCTCTCAGGGATACGTCTACCCATCTCTGCTGCAACTGGCCACCGGTGCCTATGCCGGATCGAGGTTCATCAACCCAAGCCTGAATCTCACTCCCGAGACCTCGGATACCGCTGAACTGGGACTCAGGCATCAGGGAACACGCTGGATGATCGATGCGACCCTCTTCACCAGCCGTGCGGAAAACTATATCGATCACCTACGCTGCCGCAGCATCGACAACTGCCTGACTGCAAGGGACGAGACGTACCGAAACGTAGGAGAATCAAAGTCCTTCGGTGTCGAGATCGACCTCGCCTACCTGCCGGATTCGTCGGCCATCAAACCCTACCTGAATGTTGGCTGGTTGCGCCAGAAAAATGAGGTGGATGCCCTCGACTCCTACAAGACCGGCCTGCCCCTCTGGCAAGGACGTTTTGGCTCCACGTTCACCGGATCCTACGGGGGGTTCGAATTGCGTGGCGATTTATTCCTGCGTGTCCAGTCGGGATCGGAACGACTGGAGATGACCGGTCACGGTCCCGCAGAATCAAGCAAGTCCGGCTGGCTGACCGTCAATCTGGTTTTGGGAATCGCACTCAGGGATCGCTACCGGCTCAATATCGGACTGCGCAATCTCACCGATCGCAGATACACTGCAGCGACAGAGAATCTGTTTGCCGAGCAGCGTTCCATTCACGCCAAGGTCTCCCTGGCGCTGTAAAGGACAACCACGGCCACCATACCTGACAAGCTAATTTCGTGGATGTGATCGAAATCAATGCATAGCTAAAACCATCACCTACACTGGTCTGCATCTCAATCAACCAGGTATGGAGAGTGAAGATGAGATTTGCAGCTATTCATAGGATCACCTGCGCAGTATTAATGACGACAGTTGGTGTGACTGCTGCCCAAACAGCACACGCGAGTTCCTTTTCCGACGCGCTAAGCCAAGGTACAGCCCATCTGAATTTCCGGTTTCGGTTCGAGAATGTGGACCAGGATGGGATTCCCAATGATGCCAAAGCACTTACCCTCAAAACGCGGATCAACTACAAGAGCGAATCCTTCAATGACTTCCACATCTTCCTGGAGGCGGATGACCTCTCCTACATCGGTGAAGCGAAATTCAATAATGGCCGAAACGGTGAAGGCACCTATCCCATCGTAGCGGACCCACGAGGTACCGATATCAACCAGGCTTTCATCGGTTACGGGATAGCAGATACCACTGTCAAACTGGGTCGGCAAAGAATTAATCTGGATACTCAGCGATTCGTCGGCGGAGTAGGCTGGCGTCAGAACGAGCAGACCTATGATGCCCTCTCCATCGTAAACAACTCTATCAGCAACACCACCCTCACCTACATCTTTATAGATCAAGTCAATCGTATTCTCGGCCCGGATGATCCGGCTGCCGGTCAACAGCCGAAGAAGTGGGACAGTGAATCATATCTGTTCAATGCTGGTATCAAGGTGGGCGATCTCGGCAAGCTCAGCCTGTATGGCTACTACTTTGACTTCAAGGATGAATCCCCAGCCAATTCGAACAAAACTCTTGGCATTCGATTTGCGGGCAAGCGACCAATTGGCGCAGCTGACTTCTTGTACGCGGTGGAGTATGCCGATCAGCAGGACAATGGCGACAATCCCAACAACTACTCTGCCAACTATTACAATATAGAAGCTGGCATTGCCTTTGCCCCCCTGACCATCAAATTGGGTGTGGAGAATCTGGAAGGTGACTCTACTGCAGCCGGTCAAGTGTTCATAACACCCCTGGCGACCGCTCACAAATTCCAGGGCTGGGCAGATAAGTTCCTGGGCCACCCTGGAGCCGGTATCGAGGATAGCTACCTCACTCTATCCGGATCACCCCTTGGCGCGAACGTTGCGCTCACCCTTCACAGCTTCGATGCTGACAGCGGTAGTGCCAATTACGGTTCCGAGTGGGATCTATCCATCGCCAAGAAATTGACTGACCACTTCAGTCTGCTGGTGAAATTCGCGTCCTACGATGCGGATGACAGGGCTACCGATACGCAGAAGTTCTGGCTGATGCTGACCGCCAACTTCTAGCCTACAACGAGTCGCGGACGGCGAGTCGCGGACGGCTGCCGATGACGGACCGTGCTGTGCAACGGTTCGTTCACCCCGGCGCCATGACATACTGATCCATTGTCAGTACAATACCGGTCCGCCACCGGTATTGGACGGACCATTGAATATTCGGGATCAAGCCAGGGATCAAATTGAGGACCACTACCTGTTTAGTGCCATGCCTCGTAGCGAGATCGATTCCATCATGGCGTCACTGCGCGTCATTCAGCTTGAGGCCGAAGAGATCCTGTTCCATCACGATGATCCAGCCAACCACTTTTTCTTAATGGGTGAGGGGAACGTAAAGCTTTCTCGGATTTCTCCCGCAGGTCATGAGAAGGTGGTCAATGTACTGCAAGCCGGCAACTGTTTCGCCGAAGCCGTGATGTTTATGGAACAGGAATCCTATCCCGTCACCGCCCAGGCAGTGACCAAATCCACGGTATTCGGCATCAATTGTAATGCCTACAAGTCAATCCTGAACAAGAATCCGATCGCCTCCTTTCGACTGATCAATGATCTGAGTAACCGGCTGCAGTTGATGGTGCGTGAAATCGAGACCCTCAGTGTACAGAAGGCAACTCACCGCGTGGCCCACTACTTTCTGGATCAGCTGACTGCCGATACAAGTCAGGAAGTTACCATGCAGTTGGACACCTCCAAGAGCTTGCTGGCATCCAGACTGTCCGTCGAACCGGAAACCCTGTCGCGCATCTTCCACAAGCTCTCCGAGAGCGGTGCCATAGAAGTTCACGGTAGATCCGTCACCGTCAAGAACCGATCCATTCTACGAGACTTCTCCTGAACGATCCCGGCGGGCACCGCGACGCCGAGCGTTAGCTACCCGACGAGCGAAGGGCACCCACAGGATTGCCCTGGCAAGTGCTTTCCTCATACCCTCAAGCTCGGTGTTGGCTTTACGCATGCAGTGCATTTTTCAGGTAGTTTTCCTCATACCCTCAAGCTCCGTGTTGGCTTTACGCATGCAGTGCATTTTTTAGGTAATTCCCTGCCAACTCGACTAAAATGTCCGTTTTTTGGTCTGCGCATTATGGACAATCCGGTCTTCGATCTGAATTTGATAAAGAAGTACAATGTCTCCGGTCCACGGTACACCTCATACCCCACGGCACTGCAATTCACGGACGACTTCTCTGAACATGACTACAGGGATGCAATCGACAATTCGTACCGAAAAGAAAGCACTCTGTCTCTCTATTTTCATCTGCCCTTCTGTGCAACTGTCTGCTACTACTGCGCCTGCAATAAGATCATTACCAAGGATCGTAGCGTAGCGCTTCTCTACCTGGATCATCTGCACAGGGAGATTGAACAGCAGGGGGCGCTGTACGACCAGTCCCGGCCTGTCACTCAATTGCACTGGGGTGGGGGCACCCCCACCTTCATCAGCAATGAGCAAATGACAGAACTGATGGCGCAGACCCGTGCTCACTTTAATCTGTATTCAGATGACGGTGGCGAGTACTCTCTGGAAATCGATCCACGCACGGTAGACCGCGAAAAAATAGCCCTGCTCCGGGAGTTGGGTTTTAATCGTATCAGTCTCGGTATCCAGGATTTCGACCCACGCGTTCAACAGGCGGTTAATAGAATACAGAGTGAAGAGCAAACCTTGGGCGTCATCGAAGCAGCCCGTGAAGACGGTTTTCTCTCAGTCAGCGTTGACCTGATCTATGGTCTGCCTCATCAGAGTACGGCAAGTTTTGCGGTTACCCTCGACAAGATCAACGCGATGAGCCCGGATCGCATCTCCATCTACAACTATGCCCATCTACCGGAACGGTTCAAAACGCAGAGACAGATCAATGCCGAGGAGCTACCGAGCCCAGCGGAAAAATTGCGGATCCTGGAACTCTGCATCAACCAACTCAAATCCTATGGCTATGTATATATCGGCATGGACCACTTTGCCAAGCCGGAAGATGAACTGGCAGTTGCTCAGCGAAACGGCAGTCTGCAGAGAAATTTCCAAGGCTATTCCACTCACGCCGAGTGTGACATGGTCGCCATGGGCATTACTGCCATCAGCAATATCGGTGCCACCTACTCGCAAAACGAGAAGAGTCCCGATGACTATTACAGCAAGATCGACCAGGGCCAATTGCCTGTCTTCCAGGGCGCTGTCATCGACCGGGATGATCAGATTCGCAAGTCGGTCATCATGTCCCTGATCTGCCAGTTTGAGCTGACTTTCAGTGACATCGAATCGAAATACGGTATTGATTTTCAACAGTACTTTCAGGACGAGCTGCAACGACTATCTGCATTAGCTGAAGATGAACTGCTGAATCTGGACAGCAAACAGATCGTGGTGAGCAGTAGGGGACGATTGTTAATTCGCAATATCTGTATGGTATTCGATCGATACTTGCAGGTTCCGCAATTCAGCGATCGCTTTTCAAAGGTGATCTGACCGCCGGTAAGGAAGCCGGTTGACGCTTCCAATCTCCATATAATTGATCTATCTCAGGCATTGGAGCTCCTGCCAATTCGGTGACCAAGCGAAATCTTGATCCGCATCAATTTCGTGGATCAACCTTATTGCTATTCTTTTTTTCAGTGGGGAGTGGGAGTGTCCGAAGATTCGCCAGGTGAGCCTGGAACACAGTCTTTGACAAATCATGGGAAACGCCCTCAATTAGAAGACAGCAATAATAGGGACTTGGAGCGAGGGTCCTGCCATGACCACAAAGCTTCTCATCGTGATTGATCCAAAGCGAACTGATCAGCCGGCACTGGATCGAGCCTTGGAGATCGCCCGACTCATTGATATTTCAATGCATATCGTTGTGTTCAGCAACAAAAATGCCGAAGACAGCCTCACTCTGTCTGTGGATCCGGCCTTAACCCGCGGTTTCGAGAACGACCACGATCGGGTAAGGCAAGTGTGGCTGGACCAATTGGCAGGCCCGATCCGGGAGGAAGGACTGAAGGTAACCACGGAAGTGCGCCTTTTCAATAGACTGTACGAAGCGATCATCCAGGTCGCCCTCGAAGAAGACGCTGACATCGTATACAAGCCAATTCGGCGCCACACCGTGCTGCAGCGCGCCCTGTTCAATTCAACCGACTGGAATCTGATTCGCCTGTGTCCATTGCCTCTGCTACTGGTCAGCGATTCTCGACCGGTAAAGGGGCGGGATATCATCGCTGCGGTAGACCTAAGCTCCGAAGATGATGATCATACAGAATTGAATCGCCTGTTGATGTCACAGGCCGTAATGATTTCCAGACTGATCCAGTCACAAGTAAAGGTTGTCAACGCCAGCCCCCAGGGATCAGGTGGACTGAACTATCCCGCCTCGGAGTCGGCAGATCAGAAGGACATTGACGATGCCTATCGCGCCAAGGCCCTGGCGCTTGCCGATAAATTCAACCTGTCCAGTGAACAGGTGATCATCAAGGAAGGATCTGCGGAAAAGGTGGTCAATGACCTTGCTAGATCGACCAATGCTGCCGTCATTATACTGGGAACCGTTGCCCGCTCCGGCCTCGCCGGTCTGTTCATCGGAAATACCGCGGAACGGGTGCTCGAGGACAGCAACTCCGATGTATTGGTGGTAAAACAAGCCGACTTCACGACGCCAATTCAGATTGATCCACTACAAGACAGGGCGAGCCAACAGTAGCAACAGCCCCGTCCCATCGCTTCCAGCAGTTGAGTTCTCGTCGCCAACAGCCGCGAATCGTGTTGATGCAGCTTTTTTTGCCCGGAATAAACAGCTAGACTAGTCGTTCGCGCGCTGTCTCCTTGCAATGGCGCGGAATCGATTACTAGGTATTGATGGATATCCGCAAACAATCGCTGTCGCTCAATCGTGATCAGACTGACAGCTATATCATCTCCTGCAAAGAGTGCAGTCTTAACGCTCTGTGTCTGCCTACAGCCCTTGATGAACAGGAAGTCGGCAAGCTGGATGAGATTATCAGACGAGCCCGTCCCCTGCAGCGCAATCAACGAATCTATGAGATCGGCGGAGATTTCGAATCCATCTATGCGGTGAGATCCGGGGCAATCAAAGCGTTTAGCATTGATGAAAATGGTGAAGAGCAGGTAATCGGCTTCCATCTGCCGGGTGAGATTTTCGGCTTGGATGCCATCTACACGAATCGATATGTCAGTTCAGCAAAAGCTCTGGAAACTTCAGCGATCTGCGAGTTACCGTTCAATCAGATCACCACCCTATCCGCTCAGTTGCCCAACCTGCAAAACCACATGTACCGAGTGATGAGCGGCGAGATCCAGGCAGATCAGCAGCTGCAATTACTTCTCAGCAAAAAGACCGCCGAAGAGAGAATCGGTACGTTCCTCATGAATCTCTCGATCCGCTACAGTCAGAGAAGATTGTCGCCCAACTCGTTTCGCCTGCCGATGGCCAGGACCGATATCGGCAATTATCTGGGACTGGCAGTTGAAACGGTGAGTCGCGTCTTCACCCGGATGCAGAACAACAACATCTTGAAGGTAGATGGAAAAGAAGTGAGCATCATTGATCAGCACAGCCTGTGCGAAATCGCTCACAACTTTCAGCGACACACTTAGCTAAAGCCTGAATGCAATCAGCTGTCGTGCACACTCTGTGACGACAGCCGATGGATTGCGAGTGCAAAAATAAAACGGGGTTACTGGTTTTTAGTCTACAAAGGCGCACCCTGAAATTACCTGAGTAGATTAACAGCTAAACCGTAACCCCCCGTTACGAACCATCATCGAAATGCAGTGCACCCCTCAGGATCGTAGAACGGCAAACTTGTATTGCAGCAGCAAACTTGTATTGCCCTGGATGAGAGGTACTCTCTCACAGATGGATGGAAGTCGATGTGATTTAAGTCAATTAAGGAAAGATTATTGCACGGACATTGTGTCGCCACTCTTGAGTGACTGCAGTGCAACGCAATTGCAGGACGGAAGTCCCATGCTTGTCACTAACAGTCACCCGGTTGGCCCCAACAAAGCGTCGGTTTCCTAAATTCCGAAATCCCAGGACAGGCCCGCGTGATATCGCTTGAGGACATTCTTGGCAATGAGAATTCGGTGAACTTCGTCCGGACCGTCTGCGATACGCAGGGTCCTTGCACCCATATACATGCCAGCCAACGGCGTATCGCCGGAAACACCCATGGCACCGTGAACCTGAATGGCCCGATCCACAACTCGATGCATCGCGTTGGGTACAAATACCTTGATCGCGGAAATGTCGGTACGCGGATCGCCGCCGCTATCGATGACTTCGGCACAACGGATCGTCATCAAGCGGGACGCCTGAATGTCCATATAGGAATCAGCGATGAAGCCCTGAATGAACTGCTTGTCCTGCAGCAATCCGCCGTGAACCTGCCTTTCCGTAGCTCGCTTCACCATCAGGTCGAATGCGCGCCACATCTGCCCGACACAGTTCATGCAGTGGTATACACGTCCGGCACCCAGCCTGTCCTGAGCCGCAGCGTGACCCGAACCGCGGCTACCCAGTTGATTCTCGAGAGGCACTCTGACGTCTGTGTAGGTGATTTCGCAGTGATCACCACCCGTGTGGCCCCACACCGGCACGCTTCTCTCGATCTTGAACCCCTTGCTGTCGGTGGGCACGATAATCTGGGTCATCTTTTCATTGACTGCGCCGTCTTCCTGATCCTCTGTTCGACACATGACCAGAGCCCAATCAGCTCGAAGACCATTGGAGGTAAACCACTTGCGACCGTTGATCACCCACTCATCTCCATCTCTGATCGCTGTTGTTTTTAATGAACGTGGATCTGAACCCGGATTGTCCGGTTCAGTCATGGAGAAGCATGAACTGGTCTCCCCGCGGATGGTAGGTTCAAGCCATTTCTTCTTCTGTTCATCAGTGCCATATTTGATCAGCACGCTCTGATTACCGGAGGTCGGCGCCTGGACACCAAAGATGTGGTTGGACACAGGACTCCAGGCCAGAATCTCGTTCATATACGCATGGCCTATAAATCCGACGCCCATGCCACCGTACTCTTTGGGCAGGTGGGGAGCCCACAAATTTTGTGCCTTGATGTGGGTCTGCAATTCAAAAACTAAAGATTGTCTCTCTTCTTCTGTAGTTTGGCCGGTAAGTATTTCCTCATTGGGAATAATGTGTTCAGACACGATACTGGCAGTGTCCAATCGAATCTGATTCACTTCATCTGACAATCCAGGAATAGGTGCAACGGCAAGGGTTGCTAAGCTCGGTAATGCCATCAATTCTCTCCACTAGTTATGTGTTCCGCTCAGCACAAGGTACTTTGCTGCGTATCCGCGCCGGGAACGACAGATTCTACAATGCTGACACCTACCTGCCAATGTTCCTCGGCGAAAAATGAGGCCGAAGTGCACGAATTCATTCAGTCAGAACGTGTGATCCGGATCAGTTAACCCGGACTTGTGGCTCATAAGTTGATTTAGATCAGATAACAAGGATCGGAACTAGGCGAGAATATTCGCATTTCGATGTCCTGGCAGATTTGATGTTAATACTGGATATCAGTCTCGATCCTTCCTTGAGAAATCAGCTCTGCACCGTTCTGGAGACGAGCGGTTCGCCCTTGCAGATCTATCACTCGGAAACCACGCAAGAGGCCCTGGTTCAGATAAGCGATCACGATATCGATATTATTCTGGTCGATGTCAGAGATTTACCCAGACTCCGCAAGGAGATCAATGAATTGCTGGCTAGCACTTCTCTAACTACGAAGATCGTTCTGCTCGAGTCACCGGAAGAAATAGTCGATCTGGAACCATTCGCTCATTTGGGCCTCGAGACAATTTCCCTACCCCTGTCGCTGGAAAAACTGAAGAAGGTAATTGGTTAGCGGGCCTCCCCGCTGCAAGCGCGATTTCTGCATCTAACCTGAACAAAATCACCATCGGGTACGGTCTCTACTAACGATGACCGACAATCCTGTCCGTAAGGATCCAGGGATCACCTACTCATAGCTACCAGCGATCAAGATGACGTATCTGTTACTACTGGCGACAGTCATATTTCTGTCCTACTCAAACGGTGCCAACGACAATTTTAAGGGTGTAGCAACACTCTATAGCTGCGGCGCACTCGACTACCGCAAGGCAATCTGGACAGCGACGATCACCACCTTTGCCGGGTCGATCTGTTCATTGTTGCTGGCAGATCAGCTCATTGCAAACTTCTCCGGTCAAGGTCTGGTCTCTGCGGAGGTTACCGCGCAACCAGATTTTCTGATTGCAGTCTCCCTGGGGGCAGCCGCAACAGTCATGGCTGCTACGTTACGCGGCCTGCCCATATCCACTACCCATAGCCTTATCGGCGCTCTGACCGGCGCTGGCTTGATGGCAGTGGGTTCCAATCTCAACCTGCCAGTTCTGGCAAACAAGTTCCTGCTGCCGCTGTTGTTCAGTCCTATCGTCGCCATCCTGATGGTTGTGTTCATCATCCGCAGTGCCTATCGCATCGATTCCTGGCTCTCTCTCGACGGTAACGCGGGGGAATCCAGTTTCATCTGCATAGGGATTGTCAAGCTGTTGACCTATCCCTCTGGATTCAACTTCTGGCTACCGGTCTTCAAGGTAACGACTTCCGGCAACGCGCTCCCCAATCAGATCGCTTGCATCAACGTTGCATCCGTCATGCAGGCTGGTCATCTAATCAGCGGAAGCCTGGTGAGCTTTGCCAGAGGTCTCAATGACACACCTAAACTGGTTGCTCTCCTCGTCGGCGTGCGCGCGCTTGAAACAGAGTGGGGAATGCTGTTAGTTGCTGCATTTATAGCCCTTGGTGGACTATTCAATGCCAGCAAAGTTGCCCGAACAATGAGTAAAAAGATAACGTCCATTTCCCAACAGCAGGGCTTCGTATCAAATGGCGTGACAGCATTTCTGGTTATTTGTGCGAGCCGGTTGGGTATGCCGGTATCGACCACCCATGTGTCCGTAGGTTCGCTGTTTGGCGTGGGCCTTTTGTCCAACAAGACAGACTATGGGGTGATCCGGAAGATCCTGCTCAGTTGGCTCATCACCTTGCCAACAGCGGCCGCAGTAGCCGCATTGGTTTATCTGGCTGTCCACTGAACGCCAGACGCGCCGACCGGACACGCGACACAATCAGGATCTCGGTTCTACACGTCATCCAATAATGCACGCTGCCAATAGAATCTGTACCCAGCTCTCAACCTCATCTGCACGTCACGCAATAATGCACGCCGCCAATGGAATCTGTACCTAGCTCTCAACCGCTTCCACACGTCATCGAATAATGCACGCTGCCAATAGAATCTGTACCCAGCTCTAAACCGCTTCCGCTCGTCATCAAATAATGCACGCTGCCAATAGAATCTGTACCCAGCTCTCAACCGCTTCCGCTCATCATCGAATAATGCGCGCTGCCGAATCTGTACCCAGCTCTAAACCGGTTCTGACGCAAGGTGATAGTTTTACGATGGCAATTTAACTACAATCGTTCTCATTTCAAATCAAGATGACAGTCTCAATCGGGGGACGTCCGATTGATCGGATAGATTGATGCAGCAGTTGCTAAATTTCTTCTGGCAGATGTGCCTTATGCGGACCGGACCTGATCGCGCCCCGACTGCAACACCACTCATAGCCTTGGTTGTCACGTTATACCTCTTCATTTCGACTGTGTCGCTATTCATCTCGGGATCGGACATGGGCTTTCTGATTGCCCTGATGATGGTTGTTGCCAGTCTGCTGGTCGAAACAAGCTGCGTGTGGCTGCTCCTTGTATTCAAGAAAGTGATCCATCGTTTTCGTGCGACCCTGGTGGCCCTGTTGGGAACCAGTTGCATACTGAACATCATGTTAGTCCCGTTCAACTTGTTGGCTCTCAACACCGACAACGAAAGCATCAGAGTTTTTGCCAGCACCACCGACTTGCTGGTCTTTGGCTGGTGGGTGGCGGTCGCCGGGTTTATCTATAGTCGCGCCATCAATGTCAGCATCATCCAGGGAAGTGCACTTGCCCTGGCAATACAAGTACTGTGCGTAGTGGCCAGCAGTCCGATGCAGCCAGCAAGCTGATCCAGCAGAGACACTTCAATCGTGCATATCAACTCACGATAGACACAGGGTAATCGGTCCATGCACCTTCATATACTCGGCATCTGTGGCACGCTGATGGGTAGCCTGGCTCTCCTGGCAAAGGAACTGGGATTCAGCGTCAGCGGATCTGACCAAAACGTATACCCACCCATGAGCACGCAGCTCGAATCCCACGGAATAGAGCTAAGGGAGGGATACCTGCCTGAAAATCTCAAGCCTGACCCGGACCTGGTGATGATCGGCAATGCAGGCTTACCACGGGGCAATGCTGCTGTGGAATATGTGCTGGAGAGGGGATTTGACTACATCTCCGGTGCCGAATGGCTGGGTCGCTATGTCCTGAATAATCGATGGGTGATCGCTGCCGCAGGAACCCACGGTAAGACGACCACTGCCAGTATGGTTGCCTGGATACTTGAATTCGCCGGCCTGCAGCCAGGATTCCTAATTGGTGGGGTACCGCGGAATTTTAGTACGTCGGCCCGGCTGGGACCAGCCCGACTGGAGGCAGGCCCGCTGAGCGCAGCCCGACCCCCATCCCTTTTCGTGGTGGAGGCGGATGAATACGATACCTCCTATTTTGACCGGCGCTCGAAATTTCTCCATTACAGACCGCGGACGCTTATCCTCAACAATCTGGAGTATGACCACGCAGATATCTTCCCCGACCTGGCAGCCATTCAACAGCAGTTCCACCTGTTGCTGCGCACAGTTCCGGCCAATGGACTGATCGTCAGGCCGCAGCAGGACGCCAATCTGGATCGTGTAATCGAGCAGGGCTGCTGGACTCCCATCGAGACAGTTGGCCTGGCCCAAGACGGTCCCCCGCTTTGGTCTGCTGTCGCTGGCGGCAGTGGATTCACTGAGTTTGAAGTTCATCTCGGCGGTGTGCATCAGGGCACTGTGGCCTGGCAGTTGCTGGGTGAACACAATGCTCACAATGCGCTGGCCGCAATCGCAGCAGCGAGGCACGTCGGAGTCAAACCGGGAGTATCGATCGCGGCACTGGGTCAGTTCAAGGGCGTCAAACGCAGAATGGAGCTTATCGGTGACGTGGCGGCAAGCCGAATCTACGACGACTTTGCACACCATCCAACCGCTATTCAAACCACCCTGCACGGCTTGCGGAAAAAAGTCGGCAGGGAGGAAATCATAGCCATCATCGAGCCCGCTTCCCACACGATGCGCAAGGGCGTTCACCAGCATGTTCTGACCAATGCCTGCCTGGATGCAGATCACGTTATCTGGTACCGACCTGACGATGTCGGGTGGGACATGTCACAATTGCTGCGACCCGGGCAAGAGACCGTCCAGGTCATGGATCGCAGGGAGCGGATAATCGACGCGGTGGTCGAGAAACTACACAAGCCGGATCTGCCACAACACTTCGTGATCATGAGCAATGGCGGTTTTGGTGGTATCCACACGGAACTGGTGAATAGGTTGCAGCAATCAGCGTGACTCATTTCGGAGGGCCATGCAGCATGAGTGTAGTGGTTTGCACGATTTCCATGCAGAATGCACATCATGAGTAATGAATCCGCCCAGGCGGTCACTCTGGCACTGACCGGTGCATCAGGCGCTCCTTATGGCTTGCGCTTGCTGCAGATGCTGCTCCACGCCGGCAAACGGGTTTACCTGATGATGTCCGAAGCCGCGCAGATCGTGTTGCCGCTTGAGGCGGATATTAGCCTGCCAACGGAGCAATCAGAGCAGCAGAGGTTCCTGCAGAACCGTTTTCAGGCTGACGAACAGCAGCTTCACCTGCTGGGACTGAAGGAGTGGACCTCGCCGGTCGCCTCCGGACTTGGTGCCCCAAAGTCCATGATCATCTGTCCCTGCAGCACTGGAACTCTGTCAGCTATTGCAACCGGCGCCAGCACCAACCTGATTCAGAGGGCCGCTGACGTGGCCATCAAGGAGTCCAATCAGCTTATCCTGGTGCCTCGCGAAACGCCGCTTTCAGCAATCCACCTGGGGCACATGCTAACCCTCTCCCGTCTGGGCGTGACCATCTTGCCGGCCAGTCCGGGTTTCTACCATCAACCCAAAGGCATCGATGATCTGATCGATTTTGTGGTTGCCCGGATCTTGAGTCAGTTGGGTGTCGATCAGAGTTTAATCGCTCCCTGGGGTGACAGCTGACGCCCTTTCAGGCCGGGAGCAGCCGCCTATGACTGCCAAGTTACCCCAAAGAGAAACCGACCTGTACCAACCGATCAGGGATTACCTGATCGAAAATGGCTACACAGTCCGGTCAGAAGTCATCAACTGCGACATCACCGCCGTCAAGGATGACGATCTGATCGTCATCGAATTGAAGCGTAGTGCCAACATTGAGCTATTGATTCAAGCGACCGAGAGGCAGCGGATTACCGACTCCGTCTATGTTGCCATCCCCACACCAAAAACCAAGGGCAGTCGTTGGCGAGGCATTAAACGAGTCCTCAGAATGCTGGAAGTGGGATTGATGGTGGTGTCGTTCGATAGCCGCAAGCCGAAGGTGAAGGTCATGTTCGATCCCCTCCCCTACAGCAGAAAGAAACAGAAGAGACGAAGGCGTGCCGTACTCAAGGAAATCGCCGAGAGGTCCGGCGATTACAATACTGCCGGAAGCACCCGCCAAAAGGTCATCACGGCTTACCGGGAAAGCGCCATCCACGTCGCCTGCTGCCTGGATAGATTCGGACCGTTGTCCCCGCGGCAGTTACGCTCGTTGGGAACGGCGGAAAAGACCCTGACCATCCTATCGAATAACTATTACGGCTGGTTCCAACGAATAGCCCGAGGCGTATATGAACTCACCGCCGTCGGAAAGACCGCGCTATCCGAATATCCTCATCTGTTAGACAGATATTACGGAATGATCAAGGACCCAAAGAAAGACAGTTGATCCAGCCCACCAAGAGTGATTAGAAATCATACGTTTACTTGACGGCTTAACTTCGATCATAAACAGCAATTGGCGCGATTGGAAAAAGGCGCGTCTCCCAGTCAATCCAACAGACTACAATAATGCTGCTCTTGCCTCAGGACGGTATCCTGAGTGATATGCGGCTGCTGCCAGTCGGCAGAAACGACGCGGCCATCGTGAACATAGTGCACGGCTGACCCGTTGATAAAGGCGCGATCACTTCCCAACCAGCAATCGACCACATCGTCGCTGTCTACCACCCCGCTGGTGGTCAAGCTGGGATTAGCCCCTGCATCGATCTCAAACAGGTGCAATCCTGTGGATGACCAGCTAAACCAGGTACTGGGGTGGGCACCAGAGTCGCGCTGCTGATCGGCACCATGCAGGCTGACGGGAATAGCAAAGCGGTGTACATCCGATTCAACATCAGGCAAATATAACAAGGCGTGTGGATCATACAGCAATGTGGAATCGGTTCCGCGCAGACCGATTTTGACTTCCGATACGTTGAACGGTCGCGTTGGGTCAGACACGTCGAACAAACGCAGGTTCAAGGCCTGGTACCAGGCCGTTCCATTGTCCACTATGGCGTCCTTGCCGATGCCAAGCAGGAGATCGTCACTCACCGGATGCAGATAGGCGGAATACCCCGGGATCTCCAGCTCTCCCAGTGTCCGAGGAGATGTTGGATCGGAGAGATCGATCACGTAGACAGGGTCGATTATCCTGAATGTGACTATATAGGCTCTATCTCTGATAATGCGGGAGGCGTAGATGCGCTCCCCCGGCTTACCGATCGGAGACGGATTCAAATCGTTAGGCAGGTGACCGGTCTCCTCCAACCGGTATGCCTCCGTAGCAGACTCCCGCAGCAAGGTGAGTCGATGGTCTCCATCCCATGACCCTGAAGTAACGATGGCCAGCACCCCCTCGTGTTCACCCATCAGATAGGATGGATCATTTTGAAACGTGCCGGGCACCACACCGGAGCCCCGATATGCGGGTCCCATGTCGGTCAGCTTGAATTTGTGCACGATCGTGCGGGACTGGTTGCTGAATTCCGCTACCCCGGCGGCGGCGATTGTCACTACATCACCGAAGAACCCTTCGCTTGAAGTCAGATACACCGCATCCAGGGAAACATGGATGCCATCGATATTGTCTGCCATGCAGATCGAACTGACATCATCAGGATCTCTAAGATCGACGGCGGTCAGGGTCACCAGAGTCGGATAGCTGACCTCATCCGCAGCCGTTTCCGGCAGGAAGCAGGAATCCGCTGTCACCAGATTTCGAGGGCTTTCGCCGGACGCGGTCATCTGCGGCAGCAGATCTTCGATATCAGACGCATCGATGATCTGCTGATTGGACGCCACCTCCGTCGCTTCGGTTGCATGAGGAATGAGTCCCTTCAGGGCGGGTGTGTGGCGGGTCACTAGATACAGGAAATCACCGATTCGTCTGCTATGGATGGCATAGCCATCCAAGGTGAGTTGGGCGAGCACGTTGCCGTCTTGGGGGGTCGATATATCAAACAGGTGGATTACGGTCTTCCCCTGCTGCCAACCCCAGGGCTGCGCCCAGCCATCGTTCCAACCGCTGTGGCTGGACAAGGTGCTGATGGCGGCGAGCAGGGGCGGCGATTCACCATCTGCCGCCAGAAGGTACATCCCCTGCATATAGGAATCCTCACCGACGTTGAGACTGCCGATCTTTGTGGTCGCGGCAGGATCGTTGCTGGTGGACAGGACATCGATACGATCATCAGACGCTATGTATAGATGGGTGCCACTAAACTTCGCCCAGTCCTGCTCATCCACTCCCTGCACCTGCAGATTGGTCCGCGAAAAGGATTCCGCCGAAGCCGACCCAGGTGAATCAGTGGATGGCAGGGCGGGCGCATTGGGCGTGTTTGTGGCATCGTTGGTCCCACCCACATCGACTGTGTTGGCGACGAGTGCGGTCACCTCCGACAGTTCCCCGTCAGTGCCCACTCCTGACCAAAGTGCCAAGCCCTTTTTCACATGGCTGGTAAAGGCCTCTTCCGAATCTGGCGGCACCAGCAACGCGGTGAGATTCGGATCCGGAGGCGGTGGCGGATTGTTGCCCCCCGGTGGTGGAGTCGAACCGACGCCACTGCCACCGCCACAGCCGGCAAACAAAATCGCTACCATCAAGACAGACACATTCCTTATGATCATCGAAATTCTCCCTTTAACCTGAGACGCAAGATATCTAGCCTGAGAGGCAGAGTATTCATCGCCAAGAATAAGATGGTGCCACGCCTTCCTACTGCTCATCATGATCAGCGCTCCTATTGACCATCACCATAGGGCGTGTCGTCATCCACGTCTGCAACACCATCACCGTCGTCATCTGTATCGTCCCCATTCACCACCCCATCACCGTCGGTATCGATGAAAAGATCCATGTCCGCCACGATCTCTGCCACCGAAGTCGTCGCAGTGAGCGGATCATCGCTTTCGGCATTGACCGAAAACTCGAAGGAATCGTCCACCACGTTGACCGTTTCACTGAATACAGACGCGTCAGCCTGCACCACGTCGCTCGCCTGGATGGCCAGCTCCAGCAGTTGATCGATTCCGAGCAGATTCACATATATGGCGGACGGATTGAGTTCAGCCATGGCCAGTTGCAGATCTGCTTCGACTTCCGCAGATAGATCCAAAGCACCATCGTTGCTGAGATCGTCCGCCAACTGATTGATGAAGCTGCCAAGCTCGACATCCTGCGCTGTACCATTCTCTGCAGCGAGATTCGTCGCATGACGTTCAAGCAAACTGGACAGAGCGAGCAGATAGGCATTACCCACTTCATCGTCTCCTTCCTGTATGGCATTGACAATCAGTAGATTCGAAAAGACCGTGACACCATCCGGTGGCGGCAATAGATTGCTGAAAGCGAGTAGAAACTCCGACTGCGCCATTTCGATGGCGGATCCGGCCTCGATGCTGTCAGCATCGATCAGCTCCAGCACGCGGGAATGAATCAGGTGGGTTAACAGATTGACGTTGACGCGTGTGTCTTGACTGATCGGATCAACGATCGCCGACAGTGCAATTTCAGCGCCTGTATAGGCACCCACCGTCTCGCTGAAGTAACGTCCCGACACGTCGATCTGCAGCACTCCATCCGCTTCAACGGTGATTTCATAGTCGCCCAAATCGGAGATAATCGCTGTACTGCCACGCGGGACGGCACCTTCCAATTGAACTACTGTGACCGAAGCGCCGGCTTCATAGGGACCTTTATGCCCATAGCCGCTGATTGAGACATCTCCACCTCCGGGGCCAGAGGTAACGTCCGGTGGGGAAATGCCGCCGGTACCGCCGGTTCCTCCTTCAGAACAGCCGAGCAGCATCGCCGTCATCAGCACGCAGAAAACTCTCGTTAGACCATAGAGATCGTTCATGAGTCTTCCTCCCCTCTATCCTCCTCGATGTAATAGATCCCTATCCCGGCCCGCATGTGACCGTCTCCCGCCACGTTGGGGTTAGCATCTCTATCATGCTCGCCAAGCCATTGATCAAATTCCTTCAGCAGAGCGACACAGCGATCGTGACTGATCCGTTTAAACATCTGTACAGCATCCGTGGGCAGGTTGTCGTAGGCCGTGGTGAGCTGCAAGCGGGTGTCCTCGGCAGCGGATTCAAGATTGTGGTCCAGCGTTGTCAGCAGATCGGCGACACAATTGCCCATGATGTCGAACTGGGCGTCCTTGTCCTTATGCGGTACGTAGGCCGAATCAACCGTCAGGTGGATCAGCCCATCGGCGTCCTCAGACACAGCCCCAACCCGTAACAGCTCATCCAACACGGCCCTCACCGGGATGTCGCCGCTATAGCGTTTCACCAGGTCGGTGAAGCTGCTGTCGCCGCCATCCACGGCAAGCGGTATGGGCAGGGACTCGCCATCGGTGAAATCACCATCCCGATTCCATCCGGAGATGATGCGCACCGCTCTGTTATAGGAAGTGACCACGCCATCGTCTGCCAGCAGTACCAATCGGCTGATTCTCTTTACCTCTTTGCGATTGATTCCGGTGAGCATGGAGACACGGGATATGGACTGTTTACGCCCGGCAAGTGGGAAGTCCCTCTCCGCCGTATCGACATACACTCGTTTGGCAATGTCAGTGAATTCGCCGTGGGACACGCCGTATCGAATCAGTGCCCGAATCAACGGTTTCAGCAGTTTCCCCAGCGCAACATGTAGATTCCGATCGGCCATATTTGGGAATTATATCCCAATTAGAATGGGAATCAAGGTTTTGGGAAATATTTCCCAAGCATAAAAAGGGTGAATCTGGGGACAAGTCCAGGATTATTCACATATTCTGTGGATAACTCTGGTGATAACTCTCCAGGAGGCCGACCGAACCCTTATCTTGCCTGGCTTGAGGGACTTTGCTCAATAATCAACCAGGTTAAAAATCATGTGTAGTTTCAACAAGTTAGGGATCATTGATAGTATTCGAAGAATCATGACGATGCACAATTGACGCTCAATCAGCCGAAAAAGCCATCTGTGCATAAGTAGACGACCGCGTTTTCCCTTTGGGTCCGGTTTTTACAGTGGAAACGACACTTCTGATGTGGAATTGTCTACCTCTGACCCCACTTAAATGGCTAGTTAGCACCCTTATTTGCGGACTATCTTCGGTTTTCGCTCACTGCACCCGTGCCGCGCCTTTTTTCACAAAACGAATTGCCCTTGACCGGCCACTAACGGATCTCTTCGCTTGTTTACCTACGGTCAGGCAAGCCGTTAGGTAGGAGAACTCGCACACATCGTCAGCAAAACATGGACGATGGCCTACATATAGTAGGATATCTGCCTATAAACGGACTAACCCCGCCGCTAAGGGAATTAGGCAATCGGTATTGCTTTCAAACCCTTGCGAGCCTTCGAGCGGGCTCAATTTCTGACAATATATCGGCATTTGGCTGTTGCATCGAACCTGCCAACGAGCCTTATTTGTCCATGGCCTCGTATGTAAACTTCAGCATCCGGCGGCGGGGGAACCAGTGGCGGCTTTCCCACTGATTACTTCTGTTAGCAGACCGACCTTTATCGTTTACTTAACGTCTGAAAACCGCTATGCAAAAGAAAATGAGTACCTTTAGTTCAATATAGTGTAAATTATTTCGGCCTGCTAAGGGGTCACTCAAGACGGAACTGCCAATGCTAACAGCGCATGAGTTTTTTGATCTCAGTGAATTCGAACATGCCAGTCTGTTTGAGACGGACAGCTGGGTCTGGGAAGGTCTGGTCTCCCTCGAAGCCTACCTAGACTCCCTCTTCAAGTTGCGCTCCGGAGAGATTCGCGGTGACGTCGCGTCTAGTGCATCCCTCCTAGGAGATGCGATCCGCATAGGCGAAGGCACGGTGGTCGAGCACGGCGCCTGCATAGTGGCGCCTGCAGTGATCGGTAAAAACTGTGAGATTCGCCACGGCGCCTATATCAGGGGACAGGCGATGCTGGGAGACGGATGTGTAGTGGGTCATGCCACTGAATTGAAACACTCCATCATGTTGAACGGTGCCAAGGCTCCCCATTTTGCATACGTGGGCGACAGCATACTCGGTAACGAAGTAAACCTGGGCGCCGGAACAAAGCTATCCAATCTGGCGGTGCACAGTGAGAAGAGTCCAGCAACCGGACAGAGGCCCACCATCAAAATCAGCATCGAACGACAACTGGTAGACACAGGTCTGACAAAGTTCGGTGCGATTATCGGTGACGAAACCCAACTCGGCTGCAACTCGGTGACAAACCCCGGCTGCCTAATCGGTCCCAGAACCCTGGTGTACGCAAACGCTTCAATCTCCAAGGGATTCTTGCCAGGCGACAGCATCGTCAAATTACGCCAGGAGCAACTGGTCGCCCGCCGCAAGCAGTCCGACAGGTAGTTGATGAACATTCGAGATTTCCTCGCAGAGAAGATTAGCCGGGCGATGAGTGAGTGCGGCGCCCCGACCGGCACACCGGCTGTTGTCAAACAGTCCGGGCGTCCGGAACATGGTCAATACCAGGCCAACGGCGTTATGGCTGCGGCCAAGAAGATGAACACAAATCCGAGGGAATTTGCCGAGCAAGTTGTGTCCAACCTGCAGCTCGACGATGTGGCAGAACGAGTTGAGATTGCCGGTCCTGGATTCATCAATATTCATGTCGACCCGGCATTTCTCAGTGCGCAGCTTATGCAGTTCGTTGGCGACAGTCGCTTGGGTGTCGATCCCGTGCCGGCAAAGACTATCGTCGTGGACTACTCCGCGCCAAACCTTGCCAAGGAGATGCACATCGGTCACCTGCGCGGTACGACCATCGGTGATTCGCTGGTGAGGCTACTGGAGTTTCTCGGTCACAAGGTGGTGCGTGCTAATCACATGGGTGACTGGGGCTCCCAGTTCGGTAGATTGCTGGCATATATGAACCGACTGTCCAATGATACCGAGTCACTCATTGCCGAACTCAGTGATCTGGAGACATTCTATCAGGCTGCCACCAAGCTCTACGATGAGGACCCGCAGTTTGCCGATTTGTCCAGAGAGTTCGTGGTGAAATTGCAGAGCGGTGATCCTGAGTGTGGAAAACTGTGGCAGCGATTTATCGATGAATCGATTCACCACTGCCAGAAGATCTACACAGATCTCAACATCACATTGACGCCTGCTGACATAAAAGGGGAAAGTTTCTACAGCGACCAGCTTGCCGGCATCGTCGAAGAACTGGCTGAAAAGGACCTGGTGACCCTGTCCGAAGGGGCCAAATGCGTGTTTCTGGACGAGTTCAAGGGGAAGGAGGACAAACCCCTGCCGGCCATCGTGCAGAACTCAAGCGGCGCCTACCCCTACATCAGCACGGATCTGGCTGCGGTGAAATACCGCACTCAGACCATTAAGGCAGACCGGGCACTCTACTTTATTGATGCCCGGCAATCGCTGCATCTGCGGCAGTTATTTGCCATCAGCCGAGCTGCAGGTTATCTAACCGAGCGGCACGATTTCAGGCACCTGCCATTCGGCGTCATCATGGGAGATGACGGTAAGCCTTTCCAAACAAGAAGCGGTGGCGTGGTCAAACTCGCCACCGTCTTGGCGGAAGCTAAGACCCGCGCCCTGCAATTGGTTACTGCCAAAAGCCCTGACTTGGCGAAGGGAGAACGGCAGCGGATAGCCGAAGTGGTGGGAATCGGTGCAGTGAAATATGCGGAACTGTCCAAGAATCGGAGCAGCGACTACATCTTCAATTGGGATGCGATGCTGTCGTTTGACGGCAACACAGCACCGTACCTTCAGTACGCCTTCACCAGAATCCGCAGCATATTTCGACGCGAAGGGATCGATGCGTCCACTATTGCGGGCAGCATCCTGATAGATGAAATTGCAGAGCAAAAGCTTGCCATCAAACTGCTGCAATTCACCGAATGCATCGATGCGGTTGTGCAAGAATGCCTGCCCAATCTGCTGTGTAATTATCTCTATGAATTGGCTGGTCTGTTCATGAGCTTTTACGAAGCGTGTCCGGTCTTAAAGGCGGACGAACCCGTCAAGAGCAGCCGTCTGCTGCTGTGCTCAATCAGCGCCGAAACGCTTAGAAAGGGTCTGGAGTTGCTCGGTATCGAGACAGTAGAGAAGATGTGATGAGCCATTTCTTTGCGTTCCTGTCACGCATGAAGTTCATCAAACGCTGGGGCTTGATGCACAGCAACTATCCGGAAAACATTCAGGAGCACAGCATGAGGGTGGCGATGATCGCCCACGCTCTTGCAGTGATCAGGAATCGTCGCTTCGGTGGCAGCGTGAACCCGGAAAGGACCGCTACCCTGGCGCTCTACCACGATGTCAGCGAGGTCCTGACCGGTGATCTGCCGACACCCATCAAGTATTACAACCCAGGCATGCAATCCGCCTACCACGCAATTGAAGCGAACGCGCGCAAGAGCCTGCTGGAGTTAGTACCGCGCGACTTGCGTGCAGATTACCAAACCCTTCTAGTCAATTCCAGCAGCGATCAGGAGCATCACCAACTGATTAGAGGGGCGGACAAACTGTGTGCGTATATCAAGTGCCTTGAAGAAGCGAGGGCTGGTAATCAGGAGTTCAAGCAGGCCGAGCGCGCGCTGCGGCAAACACTGGACGGCATGGATCTGCCGGAGCTGGATTACTTTCTGGAAACCTTCCTGCCCAGCTTCTCACTGACCCTGGATGAATTGCAGAAATCCGATTGACCCGAGTGTGATTTGAAGACTTACCTTATAGCTGCCCGATCACTCAACAACGTCATCGGTCGGGGACTCGAAATACCCTGGCGTGTGAAGGGTGAACAGAAACTCTTCAAAGAGATCACCATGGGCCACACCCTGGTGATGGGTCGCAAGACCTTTGAATCCATCGGCCGACCCCTACCGGGTCGAGACACTGTGATCATGTCGCGCCGCAACAACTATCGCCAGGATGGCTGCAGCGTCGCTGCTACTCTTGAGGATGCCCTGGCCATTGCCCGGAGCCTGCGCGGTGATTGCTTTGTCGCCGGTGGTGGAGAGATTTACCTGCAGGCTATCCCCTTGGCCGATGGCATTCATCTAACCACGATCCATACCGAGGTAGAGGGAGATGTATGGTTTCCGGATTTTTCCGAACAGGCGTTCGAGCTGAAAAGGGAGGTCCGTTACCGTTCCAATAAGGATTATACCTACCGGTATTTTGAACGGGTCAAGCGGCCTGGGTGCAAGACCATCTAGCGAAAGGTGATGGCAGCCAGTTTTATGTGTCCGGACTGGCAGCGAATACTGGCTCCCTGCTGGTTTCCGCCTCACAACTGCCTGCCGTCAACTGATAACTCTCCTTCAGGCAGTCCTCGGTTTCTATCTGATCTCCGAGGATGGGCAGCAGTTTCTCCAAGCGTCGCCTGGCGTGAAACATCCGCGTCTTCACCGTGTTAACCGGGCAGTCCATGATTCCTGCAATCTCAAGGTAGGAACAACCGAAGAAATAGGTCAACTCCACAACGGACCGCTGTTCCGGCGAGATTTGCATCAGGCCGCTGCGCAACCAGTCTTGGGTGCCCAGTTTCTTGATCTGACTGTTATCCGCTTCCAGCTCCTCGATTTCCTTCATTGGAGCTGCCTGCTGTTCCGGCATCATCTTCAGTCGATCCAGGGCCTTTATCCCCTTCAGGTAGGCGATGCCGATAATCCAGGTGGATACCTTGGATCTGCCTTGAAACTCTCCCGCTTTCTCCCAAACAACGAAGAGCGTGTCGTTGACCAGTTCCTCCACTAATTCCTGTCTGCCGAGCAATCGAGTGAGAAACCGGCTCAATTGTGGATAGAAGCTGCGATAGAGTTCTTCAAATGCAAGGCCGTCTTTAACGGCAACTCTCTTCAGCAACAACAGGTCGTGTTCGTTCTTGCGGTACGCGGCGGTCTTTTCACCCGTTTGACTGATGGGCCCCCTCATCGCTGTTGATTTGACTCTGCCCATATCGATGACACTCGCCTATGAATTCGTCTAAGTTATTGAATCAAAAGTTATTATTGTGTTTTTTGTCCACCTTATTGAGACCCAATGCCCTCGGTTGGATTCATCCGCTGCCGGCCAGCACAGCATCCCCGGGTGCGTGGGTTACATGTCTGTACCTAATAGACCCTGATAGCAGTCCCCATCTTTCACTCGAATGGCGCCAGCATGGATCTTTTGATACAGCCATCAGTTGCTGGCGGCCCCCTGTGGTTGGCCATCGCACGGGATGCTATATTGGCCTCCCAAATGGCAGGAAAACGAAAATACCGATGCCCTCAATCTCGCCACCTTCACCGAGAAAAGAGAGCCAGAATTCAGGGGCGCTGGGGAGAAAGATCCGATCATATCCCATCTAATAGCTGAGTTAGGCCCGACCAACATGGCAAGGAAGCGCTGGCTGTTGCCTCTGACTGTCACCTGTTTGGTTTCGCTGCAATCGTGGGCCGATTTCGAGTCCGCAGCCGAAGTCTATCGCATGCGGGACTATGCAGCTGCTTTCGAGCAGTTCCTGCCCCTGGCAGAACAAGGGGATCACCGGGCGCAAACCGTGATCGCCATGATGTACAAATTCGGAGAGGCGGTAAAACAGGATAAGCTGGAATCTTTCAAGTGGTACAGCAAAGCTGCAGAGCAGGGGTATCCGCCGGCTCAATTCCAGGTCGGAGAGATGTATGCCACTAGCGTCGGTGTTGAGATGGACATGGCCAAGGCCATCGCCTGGCTGTCTAGAGCGGCGGATGCCGGCTTCGGTCAAGCCAATGATAGATTGAGTGAGCTGAACGCTGGTGGGCGGCCGGCAGAACCGGCGAGAGAGGATCCCATTCCCTGGTCTCAAGCCTGGAACCTGAGATTACCCGATGACATTCGTTACGGATCTGCTGTTTCACCCCCGAGCAAAACTGAACCAACGAGGGAAGTCTACCGGGTACAGTTGGGAGCGATGAAGTCACTGGCTTCAGCAAACAGACTTTGGCATATCGTCAGGGATGGTCACACGGATCTCTTCCAAGGGCTGGAACCAGTCTTTAAAGCCACTCGTCCCGGCGTTCCGGTCCTGTACAGGATACAAACCGGACCCTTCGACTCCATCTCCGCTGCTGGTGGTTTCTGCAGTCGACTGATTGCTCGAGGCCTGGCGACGGGCTGTCTACCGATACCTGCCGATGACAATTCCGATCCCTGATTCGCGTGCAGTCATCGGTCCGGCATTCCGCGATTTGGGTGCGACGATTGTCCTGTCAATCAAGCCAGAAACAGCTAATATGCTCTATCTGCAATTAGTCAACTGTCAACACCGAGACTCCACGAGGTAACACCAATGGACACCGAATTCAGTCAAGAGGATCTGGAATTTCAGAAAGAGGTGCAGGATTTCATCGAGGAGAATCTTCCCAAGGGCGGCGACATGTGGAGTGGGCGCAGCAACTGGTTTCAAGCGCTGAAAGAGAAGGGAGATTGGGATGTTCCCAAGTGGCCGGTGGAGTTCGGCGGTCCCGGATTCACACCAACCCAGCGCTACATCTTCGATCTGGAGATGGCCAATCACAATACACCGATGGTGTTGCCGTTCGGGATATCCATGCTCGCCCCCATCCTGATGAATTACGGTTCCAAGGAGCAACAGGAGCGGTTTCTGCCGGGGATTAGAGACCACTCCGTCAACTGGTGCCAGGGATATTCCGAACCAGGCGCGGGCTCCGATCTGGCCAGCCTGACGACCAAAGCCGTGCTCAGCGAAGACGCTAAAGACTACATCGTCAATGGTCAGAAAACCTGGACCACCCTCGCTCAGATGGCCCAATGGATGTTCTGCCTCACCCGTACCTCCAGTGACGGTCCCAAACAGGAAGGCATCACATTCCTGCTCTTTAAGATGGATACACCCGGCGTCGAAGTAAAACCGATCGTGACCCTCGGGGGTAGCCAGACCGTAAACGACGTCTACTTAACCGATGTTAAGGTTCCGGTAGAAAACCGGGTCGGTGAGGAGGGCAAGGGTTGGACCTATGCCAAAGGTCTGTTGACCCATGAGCGAACCGGTCTTGCCGGCATCATGAATTCCGTGCTGGCCCTGGAAAGTGCCAAGGAAAATGCGCGCAGCGTCAAGGTGGCAGACGGCACGTTAATGGATGTACCCGCTTTCAAGAATAAGGTGGGTGAATTGGAAGTGGAACTAATGGCGCTTGAATTTACCGAATTGCGGACCCTGGCATCGGTTTCGGCCGGTGGTTCTCCCGGGCAGGAATCATCCATCCTGAAACTGAAAGGTACCGAGATCCAGCAGCGCATTTCGCAGCTCAACCTGGAAGCTTCCGGTATCTTCGCGGCCCCCTGGGGTCGAGTGAATCCAGGTCCACGGTTCTCGAGAGGAGCCATGAATGGATACTTAAGTGGCCGGGCCAACACGATTTACGGTGGTGCAAGCGAGGTGCAAAAGGATGTCATCTCCAAGAATGTGCTCGAGTTGTAGCCTCGCTGCCGCCACCCCCAACAGTTAAACTGAGTGTGTCAATATCTAACCTGGGTATTTCAAAATCTGTATTGAGTAATAGCTATGGATCTCTCTCTATCTGAAGAACAAACCCTTTTCCAGAACAGTGTCCAGAAGTTTATCGCCGATAACTATGATCTCAGCACCAGGCGGACCCTGTGTGCCAGTGACGAGGGATTCAGTCGTGAAAACTGGAAGCAATTTGCCGAACTGGGTTGGCTCGCCATCCCCTTTTCCGAAGAGGACGGTGGTTTTGGGGGCTCCCCTGCAGATACCATGATTCTGATGGAGGAGTTCGGCAAGGGCCTGGTGGTCGAACCCTACCTCGCCACCGTGGTGATGGTCGGCACCGCACTCGCCAGGGCCGGCACGCCGGAACAGAAAGCTGAAATACTCGGTGGCATCATCGAAGGCAACATCCTGGCAACCTTTGCCTATGCGGAAGAACAGGCCCATCACGAGTTGCACAATGTCGTCACCAGTGCCGGAAAAGATGGCGATGTTTATCTGATCAATGGCACCAAGTCGATCGTGTTGAATGCCCAATCCGCCGACAAGATTCTTGTATCAACCAGAACCAACGGCAACGATCGAGATACGGATGGGATTACTCTGTTCCTGGTCGATGGTGATGCTGAAGGTATCAGTCGCCAGGATTACCCGACCGTTGACGGTCTGCGTGCATCGGAAGTTACCTTCAAAGACGTGAGGGTCTCCCCAGAGAATATACTCGGTGAACCGGACCATGGCTATGAGATGGTCGAGAAGATCTCCGATCACGCCATATTGGCATTGTCAGCAGAGGCAGTCGGCGCCATGGAAGTACTCTATACCGACACCATTGCGTACACCAAGCAGCGTGAACAGTTCGGCCATCCGTTAAGTGACTTTCAGGTATTGAAGCATCGCATGACTGAGATGTTCATGGAACACAGTTTGAGCAAGTCACTTTGTATGAAGGCCACCATGCTGGAATGCCAGGGCTCGGACGAGGCAAAACGCGCCATCCATGCGCTCAAGGTTCTGATCGGTAAGTCCAGTCGATTCGTCTCTCAGAACGCGGTTCAATTGCACGGTGGCATGGGGATGACTGAGGAACTCGCCATCGCGCACTACTTTAAACGTCTGGCGATTATCGACTCACAGTTTGGCAATGTGGATCACCATCTTACAAAATTCGTGGACATCTAGTCCGTTTGACCGTCTTTTACCGTCTCGCCAAATCCCGCACCTTCCGGTAACGCCACCTTTCCGTCTTTCAGCTCCGGCACTGGCACACCCGTTGGAAAGTGCCGGTCTTGCGGCAACCAGGGTATCTCAATCCACCTCCCAACGGGGCAACTGAGGCCCCAGTGTATGGAAGCGTTAAGAGAGGGACCGAGACGGAAGTTGTGTGGACACAAGGCTACATTGTATAACTCCGCCAGTGCCGAGATCCTTTTGGCGGGAGTCAGACCACCTATTTTGGTGATTTCCGGTTGCAGGTATCTGATCGCACCAGTGCCAAGCAGGCGGTTGAAATCCTGCAGGGTGTATTCGTTCTCACCGGCCGCGATGTCGATATCCACAGCATCGTTTACTCTGCCGATGGCATGGTGATCCCGCATCGGTCTGACCGGTTCTTCAAACCAGGTGATGTCACAGGACTCCAACTCTCGAGCCGCCGCAATCGCATCCACCGGATCAAAGTGTCCATTGACGTCTACCATGATCTCGATGTCCGGACCCAACCCATCCCTCACCATCCTGACCATCTCCACATCCACCTCATGCAGTTTCACGGCATGAAAGCCGTGTGTCAGGGCTCGATCGGTTTCCGCCAGCACCCGTTCCACGCTGCGCAACGGCGGCAAACTGGCATAGGCTGGTAACTTCGAGTGCACGGGGCCACCGAGCAGTTGTGCCACCGGCACGCCAAGGCGTTTGCCCAGCAGATCCCACAGGGCCAGATCCAGGCCGGACAGGGCCATCATCAGGATTCCCTGATCGCCATATCGATAGGAGAAATCCCACAGCTCATGCCAGAGTTGCTCGACACGGTCCGCGTCCTGCACGGGGAGCAAGGATCGTCTCCAGGGCGACCGCGATGGACCTGCTTGCGTCACCCGGTCGATCCATACCAGCCGGAATTCCCCACCAGCACTCGCCAACACCGATCAGCCCATCTTCGGTGGTAACCTCCACCAACAACTGAGACAGTACAGAGTCATCGAGGCAGCGGGCTTCAACCGTGGCGATCTTGTTCATAGTGTCACTTGATCGTGTCGATCCGTTATTGTAGACCCGAAATTCTATTCACTCCGACGCGGATATACTAGATCTCAAGGACCTTAACGGCGTAACCCATTGACATGCCGCCTGAAGCTTCGTGTAAACTCCGCACGATTACCGAATCGTCTAAGGGGCACCCACCTGGAAGAGGAACAGCATATGAACAGCAAAGCGTTTCGTGAGCAAATTCGAGACTGGTTACAGGATAATTTTCCAGCGCCTGCCGAGGGATCCGAGCAAAACGAGGAGGACGCCAAGCTCTGGCTGGATCGACTGATCGGAAAGGGATGGACCGCTCCCGGTTGGCCGACGGCCTACGGGGGTGGTGGGCTGGACGACAGTCAGCACCGCATCCTGTTGCAGGAGATGGCTGCCATCGGCGCCAGTGTGCCGGCAGGGGGCATGGGGATGGGCTTGATAGGACCGACCCTGCTTGAATTCGGCACGGAGGAGCAGAAGCAACGCCATCTCACCAGAATCGTGTGAAGGGAGGTGCGCTGGTGTCAGGGATACAGCGAACCCGGTGCCGGTTCCGACCTGGCCGGTCTGACCACCCGTGCTGAAGACACCGGCGATTATTTTCTGGTGAACGGTCAGAAGACCTGGACCTCCGGGGCGAATCTTGCCGACTGGATCTTCGCTCTGGTGCGCACTGATCCCGACGTGCCTAAACACGACGGTATCAGCTTTGTATTGATGGATATGCACCAGCCAGGCATTACCGTGCGGCCTATACGGTTGATCTCGGGGGCATCCCCCTTCTGTGATACGTTCTTCGATGACGCGGTTGCCCAAAAGGAGGATCTGGTCGGCAAGCTGAATCAGGGATGGACCGTCGGCAAACGGCTACTCCAGCATGAACGCTCCAGCGGTCTGAGGGTCACGGCGGGCGCAGGTGCCAGTAGAAGGAAATCGGGAGATCCCATGGGCGAACTTGCCAAGAAATACTTGGGTGAGACGGAAGGCAAGATTTCCGAACCTGCCATCCGAGATATGGTTCTCAAACACCGCATGAAGCAACGCTCGCTGCAACTCACCCAGGCCCGGGCCAGGGAGGAGAACCAGTCCGGTCGTGTTCCGGCAGAGACGACCTCGATCTTCAAACTGGTGGGCTCCACGCTGACCAGGGAGAGCGCCGATCTGCAGACTCGCCTGATGGGCTTTCAAGGTTTTGGCTGGGACGGTGATCAATTTAGCGAAGAGGAGCGAACTGCCACGAGATCCTGGCTGCGCAGCCGGGCCGTGACCATCTATGGCGGCACCAATGAGGTGCAGATGAATATCATCTCAAAACGGGTATTGGGTCTTCCGGATTAGCTGGCGCAACCATTCGTTCCTTCTTATCCGTACACCTGCGATCGTCCGGGTACATTCAGCAGACCACAAGGATCACCCTTTTTCCCGCCGGATGTAAACCTGACGAGATTCTTGTAGTATCTTGTTCCAGTAGAAATATTGCACGAGGAATTCAAATGTCAAAGACCCACCGCGGCAAGGGAGTCAGAGGGATGCAGAACAAAGCCAGAGGGACTTGCCCCGTCTGTAAAACCACCCGGATCAAGCTACTCTACGATCGTAAGTTGGAGGATGAGACCACTGCAAAAGTCTGCAAAAGGTGCAGCGTGAAAGCAGCATCCTGATCATCTCCGGCGCGTCCTCCCCCAGTACCTGATCGTCCCGCAACTGATTGTCTCAGCCCTTCGCAGCAAAGTGCCAAGATCTGTCCGTTTCCGATTAGCCGGCATCTGTTTGACGCTTGGCAAAACAGGCCATACACGCTTGGCAAAACAGGCCATACATGATACAAAGTCGTTCCTTTGACAGGTGCAGAGGCGGGAAGCGTAAAGTGGATTGCAGCAGTAATTCCCGTCAACAGGATGGATCACCGGATCGTACAATTCCAGGCAGAACCATGCCGTTGCTGGGGACCTCCAGCCATCCCGGAACAGCGGGAGTTTAATCTTCTTGACGTCTGAACCACAGTTGAGTAGCGCTGACGTGACATTTGCAGTTATAGGATAGAAAGAGTTATGGCGTATACCACCCAAGACATTAGAAATGTATGCTTGACCGGCCATGCGGGAAGTGGCAAGACCATGCTGGCCGAAGCAATGCTGAAGCAAGCAGGTGTCATCAATCACCTTGGGGACATCGAGCGGGGTACCACCGTATCCGACTTCGATCCCATGGAAAAACAGTACCAGCACTCGCTGCAGGCCTCGGTGTGCCATCTGGACTACGAGGGTTCCCATATCAACCTGCTGGATTCACCCGGATACCCGGACTTCGCCGGTCGCGGACTTGCCGTTCTGCCCGCTGTGGAGACTGCGGTAATCGTCATTAATGCCCAAACCGGCGTTGAGATGGTGACTCAGAACATGATGGACAGCGCCAAGGCGCTGAACCTGTGTCGCATGATCGTGGTCAACAAGATCGATGGAGAGGATACGGACGTTGCCGAAATTCTGGACCAAATTCAGACAGTTTTCGGTGCCGAGTGCCTACCCCTTAATCTTCCTGCCCAGCAAGGGAAAGCGGTTGCCGACTGTTTCTTTACGTCAGAGGAGCAGGAAACCGATATCTCCAGCGTCGCCGACTCGCACGAACAGATCATCGAGCAGGTGGTCGAGGTAAACGAAGAACTGATGGAGGCCTACCTGGAGCAGGGGGATGATCTCGATCCCAAACAAGTTCACGACGCTTTCGAACAGGCGATGCGGGAGGGACACCTGATACCCGTCTGCTTCACATCTGCCGAAACAGGGGTGGGCGTCGCGGAACTCCTGACCATTATCTGCAAGCTGATGCCGAATCCCCTGGAAAGCAACCGGGTGCCCTTCGTGAACGGTCTTGGTGAGGATGCCGATGCGGTTGAACTGGACGCGGATCGTCAAGGGAACGCCATCGCCCACGTATTCAAGATCAGCGTCGATCCCTACAAGGGCCAATTGGCAGTATTCCGGATTCACCAGGGCTCCATCCACGCCAACAGCCAGGTCTTCGTGGATGATGTCCGCAAACCGTTGAAGATTGCCCATCTGCTGAAACTCAACGGCAGTGAGGTAACGGAAATCTCAACCGGTATTCCCGGTGATATCTGTGCAGTCAGCAAGGCGGAGGACATTCAGTTCAACGCCGTCGTGCATGACTCCCACGATGAAGATAGCTTTCTCTTTAAGGCCGATGGCATCAGTCCACCCATGTATGGCCTCGCCATCACGCCCTCCCGACACGGGGACGAGCAGCGGGTTTCCGACGTACTGCACAAACTGCTGGCGGAAGACCCTTGTCTGGCGCTGGAGCACAACCGGACCCTCAATGAAACCGTGTTGAAAGGGATGGGAGAACTGCATCTGCGGGTAGTGCTCGAAAAAATGAAGGAGCAGTACAACGTGCAGGTGGACACCCACCCACCCAGAATCACCTATCGAGAGACGATTACCACCAAAGCGGATGGTCATCACCGGCATAAGAAACAGACAGGTGGTGCAGGCCAATTCGGTGAAGTGTATCTGAATGTCGAACCTCTGCCGCGTGGCGGCGGCTTTGAATTCGTGGACAAGGTGGTCGGTGGCGTGATCCCACATCAGTTTATTCCAGCCGTGGAAAAAGGGATCCTGCAGGTACTGGATATCGGCGCCGTAGCCGGCTATCCGATGCAGGACATCCGGGTCACTGTTTACGACGGCAAACACCACTCGGTCGACTCCAAGGAGATTGCGTTTGTACAGGCGGGCAAGAAGGCCTTTATGGAAGCGGTCAACAAAGCCAGGCCGATCCTGCTGGAGCCGATCGTCAATATCACCGTGAATACCCCGAATGAGTTCATGGGTGACATCAACGGCGATATCAGTACCATGCGAGGCGTGATCAGTGGCGCAGAGGCGTTGCCCGGTGGCAGGGTACAGGTCCTGGCTCAGGTTCCCCTCAAGGAGATCAGTGATTATCACTCGAGGCTGAAGTCAGTCACCGAGGGAGAAGGCTCCTACACCATGGAGTTCGACCACTATGCCCCGCTCCCTGCACTGGACCAGCGTGAGCTCGTCAAGGCTTACAATCCAGAGGAAGAGGATTGAACCCCGAACCAAGTTGGGTTTGATCATATCGTCCCGGCACGCAACGGATAGCGATCTCTAACAGCAATACACTGTTGCGGTACCCTCCGTCCTGCTGGCTGCACTGACCGCACAGCACAGTCGCCCAGGCATTACTCTCCGGTACCTGCATGCACCTACGGTGTGTAGCTGTGTATAATCAATTCCTTGGCGTAGTCAACCGGATCCGTGTACTGATGGCAGCAAAGATGTTTCGCGTCGAAGATGGCAAGGTGATCATCATGGGAACCGAATGCAGCCAATGCCAGCATCGATGGTTTCCACCCGTTAGTTTTGGATGCGAGCGATGTGGTGCCTATGGGGATGACCTGCACGCCAGGGATCTGAGCAGCACCGGTCAGATCTACGCCTTCACCACAGTTCCGGAACGGGATGGCGGCATGTATACCCTTGCGCAAGTGGTCCTGGATGACGGGCCCGCCATCCGCGCCATCATCAGTGAACCCGGTCCAGAGAAGCTTGCCATCGGTGACCGCGTAGAAGGCGTCAGCGACGGCGCAGAGCAGGTAACATTTCGGAAGACGTCACCATGAGTATGACGCTGAAGCAGATGCGACCCGTCTATGTCATTGGCGTGGGTTTGGATCGATACCAAAGGGCCTCGGAACGCCCCTATGTCGAGATGGGCTTAACCGCAATTCGTGCCGCTCTCGCTGACGGGAATATCGAGTGGCAGGATGTGGAATCCTTTTACCTTGGAACGCTTGCGCTGGGGATGGCGCCCGCCAGAACCATGATCAGGCATCTCGGCACCACCGGCGTTGCCATCGCCCAGGTAGAGAATGCCTCGGCATCCGGATCCACCTCGTTTCGCCAGGCGTGCCTGGATGTCGCCAGCGGCATCACCGACGTCTCCATGGCGACCGGCATCGACAAGTTGGGACCGATCAACTCGGCAGCGGCACAACTCGGTTTTGACAGCCTGGTTAGAAAGCCGATGGCACCGGTAGCCCAGTTTGCACTGTTGGCCAATCGTTACATGTCCGAGTATGGCACCTCATTGGAGCAGTTAGCGTCGGTGGCCGTCAAGAATCACCGCAACGGTGCCATGAATCCCTATGCCCAACGACAGAAAGTGCGAACGCTGGAGGAGGTCTTGGCGCCCCCCTATATTTCCGGACCCTTGAGCCGTCTGCAATGTTGTCCGTTCGGCGAAGGGGCAGCTGCAGTGCTGGTGGCATCGGAGCAAGCGGTAAGCGCTCTGCCGATCGATGAGACGCGCCTGGTTCGGGTGATCGCCTCTGTTTCCAGGTCGGAGCAGCTTTACAGCGCCGGTGAAAACAGTGATTCAGAGTTGACGGGATCAAGCATAAAGATGGCCTTCGAGCAGGCTGAAATAAGTGCGGATCAACTGGACGTGGTGGAATTACACGATGCATTCAGCATAGAAGAGATCCTCTATGCAGAAGCGATGGGATTGTGTGAAGAGGGACAGGCAGCGCCCCTTATCGCAGCAGGCGAGTTCGACATCGGTGGTCGCTGTGCCCTGAGTCCATCCGGTGGTCTTCTCTCAATGGGGCATCCAATGGGTCCCACAGGCACCGGTCAGATCGCTGAAATTACACGCCAACTGAGGGGTGAAGCGGGGACGCGTCAACAGCCGAATGCGAAGATAGGCCTGGCGCACATGGTGGGTGTGGGTGCAGTTTGTCTGGTGCACGTGCTGCAGAAAGTCTGATGAGGCAACTCGGTATTGCCCAGATCTCCCGGCGGACCGCTCGAAGTCGTTGTCAAGACGGGCAGATGCTTGACAAGCCGAGCGTTCCTCTGTATTAATCGTGCCTACTGGAACTGCAACGGAATCGATTCGTCATGGCCAGTATCTACGACCACCCCCTCTACTACGACATTCTGTTCGGCTGGGATCGAAGTGAAGAAGCCGGCTTTTACGCCAGCGCCTTCGCCAGACATGGCCTCAAGCCCAACGCCAGAATACTGGAAGTCTGCAGCGGTACCGGTCAGGTCGGACTGCGACTGGCACGCAAGGGATGGCAGATTACCGGTCTCGATATCCGCCCCGAAATGCTGGAGTTTATGGAAGCGGCCGCAAAGGACCAGGATCTATCCATCCATACCCTGCACGGTGACATGCGTAATTTCTCATCGCACTTGTTCGATGGGGCCTACTGCCCGGCAAACTCCTTTCGACTACTGGAACACTATGACGAGATGACGGCCCATCTCCAGTCAGTCTCAGCGAATCTTCGGCACGACGGAATCTACGTGCTGGATATGTTTTTCTCCGCCCCCGAGCGCGGGGGGGCGGATATGGATACATGGACCATGCAGCGGGACGGTGTCGAGGTCGCCAGCATGGGAGACAGGATTGTGGTGGACGACACGCCCGCCAAGAAAAAACTGACCCTGGACTGGGGAGGGACCCTTCGAAGATATAGCTTCGCCGAATTCATGGAGATTATCGGCCGGTCTCCGGGATTCGATATCGCCAGCTGCCATCCCGTACATCGAGAAACCAGGGACGGGATTTCCATATTTCACATCGATGACACTTCCGAGGAACCGGACGGCAGGACCATCGTGATTCTGACCCACAGCGTAGACAAGGAACCGCTTGATTAGCTGCTAGTGGCTGATCCAGGTTGATGTCTTGCAGCACGAATCCAGAGACCTCTGTCCCAATTGTGGGGAACCACTACAAGGGCCTTACTGTTTTCACTGCGGCCAACAGCAACGGAATATCAGGCGATTCTTCCTGTCACTGCTGGGGGAAGCCTTCGAAGACCTGTTTTCACTAAACTCCAGAACCAGCAAAACCCTATTTGGCCTACTATTCAAGCCGGGATTTCTGACTAACGAATACTCAGCGGGGCGAAAGGCCCGTTACATTCAGCCGGTACGGCTTTACCTCATCAGCAGTTTTCTGTTCGTGCTGTATCTTTCCGTCAGCAATATGTTCCCTGTCTCTGGCGATAGCGAAAGTGCCGACAATTCAATACCAGACACGATCGTCCTTACGGATGATGACGACGCCGATTCAGACTACAGCCAGGCAGATTTCACCAGGGACGTGAGCGAAGAGATCAACGAGATTCACTTCTCCTGGCTGTCCGAAGCCAACAACACAAGACTCCGCGAGCTGTTCAAAGATCAGTCGGGAAAGGTCTACCGACTCGCACAAGAGGATCCCGACGAATTGCTCGACGTCCTGTTGGATCTGATTCCACCCGTCATGTTTCTGCTGCTGCCATTATTCGCCGTACTCTTGAAAATCACCTACCTGACCTCGGGTCGATACTACACGGAACACCTTATCCTGGCCCTGCACAACCACTCGTTCCTGTTTCTCGTCATTCTGATCAGCAACCTGCTGGAACTGTTATCGGAACTGCCAACCGTGGGAGCCATCGTCGATGGAATAACAGTCGTAATTGAAATATGGATTCCCATCTATCTATTTCTGACCCTGAAGACCTGCTACGGTGAAGGCACTGTTGTTACCGTGCTCAAGTACCTCTTCCTCTCCATCGCCTATTTCCTGCTCCTGTCAATGGTCATGCTGGTTGTCGCCCTGTGGGGTTTCTTGACCCTCTAGACTAGGGAGATAACCGGGTTCCATGCCATACTAACGGCATTGAATCGAGCCACATATGAATGAACTCTCATCGGAATACCGATCCCGAATAGAAGCACTGCATCGGCAGCTCAATATGCCGGCCAGCTTTGTGCGCACCTGCAAGATGCCTCTTCAGGCTGAAGCGTCCGACCTGGTTAGCTCGGAACCGGACGTTTTCGATCGCGAGCAGCGCATGACCGCCGCGACGTTAGCATGCTGGCAAAATATGAAAGCAGCAGCACAGATGGTCGATATAGACCTGCAGATCGTTTCGGCTTTCAGAAGCGTGGAATATCAGTGTGAGCTGCTTAAAAACAAACTCGCAAAGGGGCAGAATATCGATGCGATCCTGCTCGTAAACGCCGCCCCGGGATACAGCGAACACCACACCGGACGTGCCATCGACATCACCACCGCTGGATGCGAGCCACTCAGCGAAGCGTTCGAAAACACTGCGGCTTTCCGCTGGTTGCAGTCCAACGGGAAAAGGTTCGACTTCTCGCTTTCCTATCCACGTGACAACTCTCTGGGAATGGTCTATGAGCCTTGGCACTGGGCTTGTCAGCGATCCGTCACCTCTCATGACCTGTCAGCACCTAAGTAGTACAACAGCCACTACTTAGCACCGCAGGCTTAGCAGTTGTCATTGGAACTATCAACAAGAACGTGGATACCCATAAGATGGCACAGGGGCTGATACGCTGCTGATTGGTGCAACTTGCGCTGGTTCTGAGGCATAACAACGGTTTGGTAAATGGCCGATATAGACATAGTCGAATCTGGAATCACCCCCATGAACACTCCGTGTTAAGTGCTATCTCGTCGAGTCCGGTTTCAACAGAGAGCGTGTGAAAACTCGGAATTCCTGAGTCTTGGCCTTAGCAGACCTCTGTATTTTGTGCGTGAGTGGTTGTTGTTAGCTGAAGTCGGGTAACAACTGGGAGACAAGTCTGATTAATACGCCGACAATTACCCCTTAGATATACTGTTGGGATATACAAACT